>Ga0164242_10000085_pt1 | contig 108993 bp, 98 predicted proteins | sample OricomgcompostMG_FD_108783 | JGI IMG/M metagenome (GOLD analysis project Ga0164242, IMG submission 108783) | Miracle-Growth compost microbial communities from Emeryville, California, USA - Original compost - Miracle growth compost (MG) ...
CAGATATCGTTCCGGGAAGTTTTCAGAGCGGGGTGACATCCTGAATCTGAACTAAAATTACCATCATTTGAACTAAATGTTACAGCCTGCTTCTTCACGAACAGGTAATTTTGACATTAGAAATCAGACACGAATGCCGTTGTCCTGCTAGTCAAAAAAAGGCCAGAGATCGGCGTATTTAATACTGTTTCTAAAATACGAGCCATGCGCAATACCATTAAAGACTTGGATGCTGCAGTTATTAATGCATTCAAGGCAGAAATCCGGGGGCAAATCATCCTTCCCGGTGATGCCGCTTACGAGGAAGAATGCAAGCTGTATAACGCAATGATTCAAAAACGTCCAGGATTAATTATTAAATGCATGGATGTTGCGGACGTTATCGGCGCCGTTAATTTTGGAAGAAGAAATAATCTATTGGTGGCTGTCAGAGGCGGCGGACATAACGGTGGAGGCCTTGGCAGTTGTGATGACGGCATGGTCATAAGCCTTGCCGGCATCAAGTATGTACGGGTGGATACCCAAGCAGGAACCGTTCGGGTCGGTGGAGGCAATACTTGGGGAGAAACAGATCACGCCACGCATCCTTTCGGGTTGGCAGTTCCCGGAGGAATCATTTCCACAACGGGAGTAGGTGGGCTTACGCTAGGAGGAGGAATCGGGTACCTGACCAGAAAATACGGCCTGTCCATTGACAACCTCTTAGAGGTGGATATGGTGTTGGCAGACGGTTCATTCGTCACTGCGGATGCAGAAAATAACGATGATCTTTTCTGGGCCATCCGGGGCGGCGGCGGCAATTTCGGAATCGTAACGTCGTTCAAGTTTCAGGCACATCCGGTAAAAACGGTTTACGGTGGACCCACCCTATGGCCTGTGGAAAAGACGAAGGAAATGATGGCTTGGTATGATGCATTCCTCAGCGCCGCTCCCGACGACCTGAATGGCTTTTTTGCTGAATTAATGATACCCGGGCCACCATTTCCCGAATCGCTGCACCGCAAAAAATTTTGCGGCGTGGTATGGTGCTATACAGGAGATATGAGCAAGGCCGAAGAAATATTCAAACCTGTTTTCCAAACAGATCCGGTGTTTCAGCATCTGGGCGAAATGCCCTACCCCGCTATACAGCAGCTTTTTGATGGCATGCTCCCGCCGGGCTTACAATGGTACTGGAAAGCAGATTTTTTCAACGAGTCGGAAGAAGCCGTCAGGGAAAAGCATCTGGAGTTCGGCTTAAAGATTCCGACCCTGCTCTCTCAAATGCACCTTTACCCGGTTAGCGGTGCCGCTGGCAGAATAGCCAATGATGCCACGGCATGGGCCTACAGGGATGCCAAATATGCCGGCGTCGTCGTGGGAGTGGATCCAGACCCTGAGAATTCCGGAAAAATTACCCAGTGGTGCAGGGACTACTGGCAGGCGCTTCATCCTTATTCCTGCGGAGGCGCTTACCTTAATTTTATGATGGACGAAGGACAGGATCGCATAAAAGCAAGTTACAAGGATAACTATGAAAGGTTAAGGCAAATAAAAAAGAAGTACGATCCAAGCAATCTTTTCAGCGTCAATCAAAACATCTTACCGGCAGAAAGTTAACATCAACGGGCCATAAAACCAGTTGCTTCATAAAGAACGTTCGGGAACCTGGGATATATATTATCTACAGGGCCAGGACTTACTGTTTTCCACCATAGAAATTATTCTGGTTTCTTATCCAGGTTAAAGCAGCAAAATAAATTCGTAGAATTACCACCTACTCCGGGTGAACGATACTTTTTTAGACGGTCAACGACCAGTCTTATGATTCATATCCTTCGGCCGGGATATCTGTGAAGATTATTATAACCCAGATAACATGATCGGGTTTTACCCGTCAAGGCACTGGTTTCCAATCTAAAACTTTGTATATTTGTTAATCAGTCACGACAAATTTCTACCACCATGGACACTGATTTTCAAACAGAGGAAAAACCTGATATACACCTGGGAAAGAACGTGCAGCGCATTCGAGAAATCATGGGTATGAAACAAAGCACCCTGGCGGCCAATACCGGCTACAGCCAGCAGTACATTTCCAAACTGGAACAAAGCGATAAATTTGCCGACGACATCCTCAACAAAGTCGCTGAAGGACTTGGGGTGGCGCCGGATTTGATCCGGAATTTTGATGAGGAAAAGGCAATCTATAATATCCAGAATAATTATGAAGGATCAAATTCCAGCGCATCTAACATAGGACCTGCAGCTTATATGAATTACCGTTGCACCATCAATCCGATCGACAAATTGATCGAAATGATTGATGAGAACAAACGCCTCTATGATGCGCTGTTAAAGGCTGAGAGAGAAAAGAACGCCTTGCTGGAGCAGCAAATCCAGCAACTCAGGAAAGCTTAATACACATTTTGTCTCCCTCCTTCTTACGAGATGGGCTATTCTAGCCGTAGGCCACCAAATCCCACAAATATATCTTCTATCGAACAGTCTCATCGTCATTCCACCTCAAGCATGTATTTCTTGCGGGCGGCCAACAGTATACCGCTCACCAGTACGGCAAGCAGGAGATAACAAAGAGCCAGGGTATAGGGACTGGTCACAGTAATCACGCTCAAAAGGCTGGCCACTACCATGGATGTCACCAAGTACATGCCGCCGCTGGTCACGCCTCCGGCCGTTCCGGCATACTGAGGAAAACGGGTCAGGCAGTAGGTAAAGAACAGGTTAAAGATCGCTCCCCCGATCAAGTGGATCAAAATGACAAAGAACATCAATAAAAATATCCCGGGGTTGAAGGCAGACACCAACATAAAGGCCAGAATACTTATCACTTGAATGGCATTTCCTATCAGGACCTTTTGAGACAGGTTATCCATGTTTAAAGCCTTCCCGATCATGCCCCCAAAAAACATGGCCACGCCAGATAATAATGCGCAATAACCGGTGATTACTGCAGAAAGGTGATACTTCTCTTCCACAATAAAAGGAATGGACATATTGAAGGTCATGACAATCGTGTAGAGTAGTCCCAAAACGAAGATTCCCGAGGTAAAATCGACAGAGCCGATTAATTTGCGGTACACTTGGAAAATCGGTCTCATGCGGAAGGGTTGGGATTTCCGAAGCGTCTCCCCGCTAAACAACCATTCCAACACACACATGATCGCTGCATAGCTCCCTAAGAGATAAAAGTTGGCCTTCCATCCAAAATGCACCTGGAGGTAGCCGCCGATAAACGGAGCTGAAATAGGGGCGACCGCCCACACGATCGTCAGCATGCTGGTATATTGCTTTTGCTTTTCGCCGGTATAGACGTCCACAAAATAAGCGCGTTTGGCCACCATTATGAAAGCCGTACAGATGCCCTGAAGCACACGGATCGCATAAACCACGTAAATATTCCGGGTAGCCACGATAACAAAGGCACTCAAGGCAAAAATCGCCAAGGCCACCAGCGAAGAGCGATACCGGCCAAAGCTGTCCACCACCGTTCCTGCAAAGAATTGCCCTATTCCATAGCTGACCAGAAAAAGTGCCAGAGTCTGTTGAATCTGTGTCGGAGACACCTGAAATGCGGCAGCCATATCAGGAAAAGAAGGCAGATATACATCTGTCGCCAGACCGGAAATCGGAATCAGTATAAAGGCTAAAATCGCCCCTTTCTTTCTGTTGCTTTCATTGATCGGTCCCATGGATTGCTCCTTTGCTTAATAGAAAATCAAGTTGCAAAGGTAGGTCCGATCGCAGGGACAAAAAATAATCAAATCAAATTAATAATTACACAAATCAAATATTTTGCACCAATTGCTTCCGATAGTCCCGCGGGCTTTTTCCCGCCTGCTTCTTAAAGAAGGCATTGAAATGCTGGGGATATTCAAACCCCAGGCTATAGGCGATCTCCGTGATGGTCCAATCTGTATTTTGCAATAAGGAAAGGGCCTCCGTTAGCCTCTTTTCCATGATAAGACGGCTGGTAGGCTTACCGGTGTATTCCTTAATCAGGTGATTGAGATGGTTCACATGAATATGCAAATGCCGGGCAAAGTCATGCGGGGTGGTCATCTGGATCGGATGGCGCGGCGAATCCACCGGAAATTGGCTATCCAAAAGGTCAATAAAACGGCTTACCATAAAATGCTTCTTCTCGGCTTTGTTGGGAGCGCGGCCTGCCAAGCGGATTTTCATGGCCGTATACAGAATTAATTTCAGGATATTTTGGATCACCTCCTCCCGGTACGCAAATCCGGAAGCATCATTGTACTCCTGGTACATCAACTTAAAATACTGGTACAACTGTCCGTATTGCTCTTCGGTCAACTTAATAAAGGGGTAAATCGCATCGTCAAACAGGCTATTCAATTGCTCTAGCTCCCGCTTCAGTTCAATATTCAGATAAAGCTCATTAAACAGGCACACATACCCTGTTTGTTCTTCGGAGATATTGCGCCAGCCGAATTTAATGGTCGGACTGGAGAAAAATATGGCTGGCTCATTGATTTTCACTTCGCCCCGGTCCGTATAGAGGACCGCCTGGCCCCTGCATAAGGTTATTTTGTAATAGTCCCTGTGGCGGAACGGCATCACGCCGAAACAATTGCTGCGGCAAAAAACGTTGAAATGTCGGTTCAGTCCGCCTCCCTTTTGCCATTGCGCGGGAAGCTTCCGGCATGTCATCTCATAATATTGAGCCAGGGTCTCTATAGTATCTGCCATCACGCAAAGTTATACAATTCAAATATTATACACCATGATAAACTATCCCGGGCACCTGTCCGGCTAACCGGATCCACGGGACTATTTCAGGGATTTTCGGGTGAATATCCATGTGGCCAGGGGCATGGCCACCACAATGGTACCAATACACCAGGCAAACGCCACCCAGGGAGAATTTCCCGACGGCGTACCCACCAGCCAGGAACGGGTAGCATTGATCACATGGGTGAGTGGTTGATTTTCGGCAAAAAAGCGCAACGGGCCGGGCATGGTGTCCGTGGGTACAAAAGCGCTGGAAGCAAAGGTCAGAGGGAAAATGACCACAAAGCCGATCCATTGGGCCGCCTCAAGGCTTTTGACGAATAAGCCCAGGATGGCAGACAACCAGGAGATCGCCAAGGTGAATACGATAGATAAAGCCATCACCAACAACCATTCCGTAAGTCCGGCTGTCGGCCGGAAACCGATTAAGAAGCTTACGCCAAATACCAGCACCGCCGACATGATGTTGCGAAGCAAATCAGAGGTCACATGGCCCGCGAGCAGCGCACTGCTGGCCATAGGCAACGACCGGAACCGGTCCACGATGCCTTTTTGAAGATCCACGGCCAGGTTAATGGTGGTATAATTGGCACCAAAGGCCAGCATTTGTACTAAAATGCCTGCGACCAAAAAGTTAACATAACTTATTTCTCCGGTGTCAATCGCTCCGCCGAACACATAACGGTTTAAAATCAGGAACATGATCGGGAATAGGGCTACGGAAAGCAATTGATCCAGACTTCGGATAATATGCAGGGTACTGCGCTTGGTCATGACCCAGGCGTCACTGATCAGCCAGTATAAGGCCGACCGCTCCAGAGGACTTTCATTGCTTGGTGGCGGGGTGTTATTCATGGGCAACGGATTTATTGAGGGTGTTGTCCTGAGATTCTTCTACGGCTACATGTCCGGTAAATGCTAAAAACACATCATCCAGGGTCGGCCTGTTCAATGACACATTCTCTATGGCCACGCCTTCTGCTTCAAACCGTTGCAGCATGTCCTTCAGCATAGAGACACCTCCCTGCGCCGTGACACTTATGATGCGTTTGGCGGGGTCGGCGTAGACCGCTTCTCCCTGCATCAGTGCCTGGGCCCTCTCCATATCCCGCCCGTCAGCCAGCCTGAGTTCGACACGATCGCTTCCCACCCGGGTCTTTAACGCATCGGAACTCCCTTCCGCAATCACCCGCCCATTGTCGATAACGACCACACGATCGGCGAGCTGGTCGGCTTCTTCCATGTACTGGGTGGTTAATAGTATTGAGGTTCCGTCTGCCTTCAGCCGGCGAATCATGTCCCACACCGCCAGACGGCTGCGCGGATCCAGTCCGGTAGTAGGTTCATCCAGGAAAATGACCGGAGGAGAGGCAATCAGGCTCATGGCCAGATCTATCCGGCGTTTCATCCCACCGGAATAATTTCGAACGGGCCGTTTGGCGGCTTCCACTAAATCGAATTTCTCGATTAGTTCATCGGTGCGCGCTTTGATCACTTCACGGCTCATCCGGTACAATCTTCCCAGCATCTGCAGGTTTTCTTCGGCGGTCAGATATTCGTCCACCGCAGCAAACTGGCCGGTAAGCCCAATACTGCTTCTCACCTGCTTTCCCTGCCTCTTCACATCAAAACCATTGACCATAACCGTTCCCTCATCAGGTCGCAACAAGGTACTTAGAATACGCACCGTCGTAGTTTTTCCCGCGCCGTTAGGTCCTAAAAGTGCTAAAACGCTGCCTCGGGACACGGAAAAATCAATCCCTCTAAGCACTTCAAGACGTTTAAACGACTTTTTTAGTCCCTGGACTACTACTGCTTCGTGTACAGACATAGTGAGCAAATTATTCTGGTAAAAATACATTTTGCGGGGAAATGAGCAGTGGTCTAATCCGGCAAATCAGAGGGAATTATGCGACAGAACCCCGGAATCCTCATGAAAGGCGGAATAGCGCCTTAAAAGATCAGCAGAGTAATTGACCTGGAATGTCCTGTCGGACCTTTCATCACCCAAACAGCGGCGGAAATCAGCGTCTCCCCGATATGCTTACCAATTACTGGGCAAAAAAATAGACCCCGGGAAGTGTATCTCGGTCAGGATACAGGTGTAAGAGGTAGAGGACCTTTGCTTTTTAAAAAAACAGCAGCATGTTAGAGCAGTGAGGGAGCACTGACGATCCATCAGTATCATGCTGGTCAAAAGGCTGTTGATACACCCCGCCCATGGCGCGATGTGCAATGGATTTTTTCTAAGGGAGTTGATTTTATTTTTGAAAAATGGGGAAACCCTTCTGCCGTTGTGCACATAGCAAATGCGCTATGCTTAGGGAACGGCCAAGTTTGGGGTCGCTCATCGCGGCCAACCGGGAAGACACATCGTCCCGGGTAAATAACGCATGCCCCTTTATCGATTTAGAAACTAAAACCACGGCCGGCAAGGAGTGTAAGGATAGTCACAAGGAACTTCTTATCCTCTTATAATACGCCATCAATTGCCCTGAAGCCAGAATGTGTCCTTCCATAGCCGTGAACAACGCCTTTTTATCCGCCCCGGCCATCAGGTCCAAAAAGGCATCTAAGGCATATCCGAAAAAGAAATATCGATGCATCCCGGAAGGAGGACACGGACCTCCATATCCTGTTTTTCCGAAACCATTCCTTCCTTCTATTCCTGGAACGCTGCCTTCCGCAATGGGATCACCCGGAGCAATATTCCATACCAGCCAGTGGTCAAAAATGCCGCGGGGTGCATCATGGTCCTCCATGACCAAAACCAGCGACCGGGTACCTTCCGGTATTCCGAGTATCTCCAGCGGAGGGTTTATATTTCGTCCTTCGCAAGAATAGTCTACGGGAATATTCGCTCCTTCACTGAAAGCCACACTGGCCACCTTCAAACTGGTCTTTTCTTCTGGCATCTTGATGTATTAGTCCGGCTAGCGTTTTTCTCCCCTGGCAGGTTTCTTCTTACCTCTCTTCTGATTATGCGTCACATCATCTCCTTTAAAATCCTGTTCTTCGTCCTTGCGGCTGTCAAGGCGATCTTTATTCTCTGCGGTACCCTTCGCCTTAGCAGCGCGGGCACCTCCCTGTGAAATACTTTTTCTCATAATCTGGGGTTTATGCGATAATTTACTGAGTGGGTACCTGCCGGGCATAAGTTAATCGGAACCGTGAATTTTCACTATCTTATTATAAATGCCAAGCAACAAAAACGGTGCAGCCCATTGCCCGACAAACAATGCGGCATGGCTTTTATGCATGCATTTCAATGTTAAAGAAACCCCCATACAGGCTATGGCGGACCAAAGAAAGGTATCAGACGGCAGCTTTGCCGTTTGCTGTTCAATGGCTTTTGTCGTTTTTCCTTCTGCATGTTGTTCAAGCATAACCAGAATTTTATGATTAAATGAAATTTCTAGCAATCCCTGTGACCTTATAATTGAGGCCGCAGGTGCTTACTCGTCGCCTTCATTACTATCGCTTCAAATTCTATTCCACCCTGCATTAATCACCAGCTCCTTCAGCAAGGGACCGGGGAGACAATCTTCCAGCCTACATATTGTCCGATAGAGCGCTCATCAGTGCGAAACAACTGGCCATAAAAGTGTGGAAGAACAGCCCCAGCCGGTAAAATTTAATGGACATCTGGGTGCCCGGAGCGGGGTGTAACAAGGCAGTAAACAGGCAGAATAAACCTGGCAAAGATGATCGCCTATACGGCGATTCCAAAATGAGTAAAAAGGATAAAAAAAAAGCTTTTAAATTAAAAAATATCATATATTAGTATTGCAATTGTTTGTTTGTTTAACCCCATCTCATGACTATTCTACGTATCTGCTCTGCGTCGCGTGGCCAAAAAGTACACGCCCAGCCCCCAGCCAATCTTTCCTGCAAGCGCCTATATCGCCACAGGCTCATCAAAAAAAAAGACGGATTGATTTCTCGCACGCTACGCGGTACTCCGGCCTACGAGTCTTACCTGCTTAATACACCAAATTAGGCTGCCGGGAGTACACCCCACCATAACCAATTAAGCACCAGTACCTGCTATTCGGATAGAGGGAAGGGGCAGTCTAAATACCCCTTTGGTATCGCGACAGGGAAAATTGTTTGGCCTTCAATTTACTCTTATGTTCAATAATGTAGCCTTAGACGTATTTATCGGTCTTGTCTTTATCTTTTTACTCTATAGTCTTTTAGCCTCTATTATACAGGAAATGATTGCCACCCGTCTTGCTTTCCGGGCAAAGGTCCTGGAAAAGGCTATTGTCCGCATGCTGGAAGACGGGCAAACTACCTCAAGACTCCGGTACGGTGATCGGTTAAACGGGTTTTTACACTTGCTGGGCTTGAAAAATATCTTAAAATACAGAAAAATCGCACCCTGGTTCTTTGCGCACCCCCTCATAAAATACCTGGCTGAAGACAACTTCTATAGTAAGCCAGCCTATCTCAACGCGAGCAACTTTTCCAAGGTCATTCTGGACCTGTTGAAAGGACTGGGGAAGCCTGAGTCGGAAGCACTTCTCTCTATTCATAATGCATTGTCTGAAGGCGTCATCCATAAGCTTCCGATCAATATCTCGCAGGACGGAGCCGACAAGGCCAATCCGGCGATCAAGGTATTGCGTGATCAGCACGCGATTTTGCCGCAATTTTCTATGCCCACTGAAACCGTGCCTTTAAACCCCAATACAGCGATCTTTCTGCGATCTCTCTGGCAAGATGCAGGAGCTGACGTGGAGTCCTTTCGCCGAAAGCTGGAACAGTGGTTTGACGATACCATGGAACGGGCTACGGGATGGTATAAAAAATATGTCAGAATACTGCTTTTTATCATTGGGCTCGTGATTGCCTATCTGTTTAATGTGGATACCATTGCTATCAAGCGCATATTGGCTACCAATAAAACGGCAAGAGAACAACTGGTGCAGATGGCTATCAGCAGGCAGGGACAATTAGGCTCCCTGGCGAAATCTGTGGACACTTCCGGCACGGTTTCGGACTCTATGCTGTGGGAAACATATAATCATGTGGCAGACGATGCCCGTGAGGCCGGCAGTATTCTGGGACTTGGCAAACCCTGGAAGGATACCTGCAGGCTGTGCAAGGACAGCCTGAATGAAGGATTCTCCAATCGATTCAATGCCCTGAAGTGCCAACAAAAAGCAATTGCAGACAGCATTATATCCGTAAAGCATGCCATACACCGGCTATCGGACGAACGAAAAATGCTCATAAGCGGACCCCTCAATTCCTCAAATAGAAGTACGATTTCCCAATTGAATCATGAAATTACTGTGGATAGCAACCGCTTGGCTTCTTATGCAAGCATGAAATTTCCCGAATACGAAAGAATGAAATCTCTCCATGAGCGCTGTGCCTATATTCATGCCCAACAGTCAAAAACACTTTTCCTCTACAGTCCTCTTCAGCGCGGCGGTTGGGAAACGATTCTTGGCTGGATCATTACCGCTTCCGCCATTATGCTAGGCGCCCCTTTTTGGTTTGATCTGCTGGCCAAACTCATCAGCCTTCGGGGGACTGGCACTAAAATATCTGCTTCGGGAAGCAATGATTACGTAGGGTCCGCAGGTACTGCAGCTACACCAGTCAATGTATCCATTAATACAAACTCAGGAGAGGAGCCTGTAGGGTAGCCATGACTCAATTGAAAGTGACCGTTAACAGGTTGAATAAAAGGAGCAGCGTTCCCAGCAACCTTTCCGAACGCAACGTGGTCGGCGTTGTCCAAAAGGGTTACCTCTTTGAAGGAACTGAAGTGAACCACGTACCCAATCCTTCCTTAGGTAAATGGTACCAGGACAGTAACGGGTATTTCTACTGGGCTGGAGGGCTGGCGGTCCTGGGAATCCCCCTGGGTATGGGCATCCAAATAGCCGGTCTGCCTTACAATCTTCCGTCACCGTTTAGAATAGGGATCGATATTTCTCATCACAATACACTGACGGATTGGAATGGGCTCCGGATGGCCGGTATCAGTTTTGTGTATATCAAAATATCAGAAGGCGTCGGGACTCCCGATCCTAAAGCTAAGGAGCTGACGCAAAAAGCCAAACAATATCAATTTAGAACCGGTTATTATCATTTTTGCAGGCCCGACCGCAGAAGTGGAGGCTCCATCACAGAAGATGCCGCAGCGGAGGCAAATGATGCACTTGGCAGGATGTCCTCAATTGGCCCGTCCGATCTGCCTCTGGTCATGGACCTGGAAGACCAGCAAAACTGGGACACTCCCTTAAACCCGGCAGATTACCTTTTATGGATCAACACTTTCATGACCAGGATCAGGGAGGCGACCAGCATGTTCCCGATGATATACAGCCGGAAGGAATACCTTGATCGCCGGCTGCCTACCGACCACCCTCTTGGGAGTCACAAACTCTGGATCTCCCGTTATTCCCTGCAGGACACACGACGGTTACAACTACCCACGGGCTGGCACGGCTGGTCAATCTGGCAATACTGCGAAGACGGCAGTATCGGAAATAATGCGAAACTGGACATTAATGTGCTGGTCGATCCCACACTATTTTAACCATGGCACAGATGCAGGTTATCGTCAATAAACTCAACAGGAGAAGACATCCTGTCACTGATTTTTCAGACAAAAGTAATGTGGTAGAGGTTTTAACCAAGGGCCATGCCTTCGAAGCTGTCGGAGACATAGTAAACGCCTTGGGAAAGTGGTACGTGGATAAAGAAGGGTATTGTGTCTGGGCTGGGGGGGTCGACAACAATTTCGATATTCAAGTTTTATCTTCCGCTACTGCTAAATGGACCTTTGATGAAGTCAGCATGGGTTGGATTCACAAAAGTCGAGATGAGGGAGGGCTCGGCATCGTCGATTTATGGAATCGCATGGGCGTGCGTGGAGAAAATGTCAATCTGTTGATCCTTGATACGGGTATCACCAAAAACGACAGCCAGTTTAGAAGAAACGGTCTGTCCTCAATCAAAGCCAATTTGTGCATTGAGGAACTTCAGATAAGGCCGGAAGACATCTCAGGACATGGCACCAACAGTGCTTCAATAATCGGGGCAACAGGGAACCATAAAGAGGGGGAAACTGATAATGTTTTTTGTGGGATTGCTCCTGAATCAAATCTATATATCATAAAATTTGCAGGATCATATTACGCCAATCCCGACAAATTTTTATCGGGATTAAAGCTAATCAATTCCTCTTGGCCGATTGACATCGTGTCTATCAGTTTCTACTTCCCCGGCCTGGCCACCGCATCTGAACTGTTTAAATCAAAGATCAAAGAAACCTCCATAGTGCTGTCTGCCTTGCATCATCCTGACACCCCGGGAATCTCTTTTTCCAATGACCAATATCCTGCGGCTTTTGAAAACGTCATTCCTGTAGCCTCGTCGCTTAAGACGCTTCATGAGCTTTACGAACCATGTGAATTGATGAACGCTGAAAACAAAAAGAACTGGGTGTTCCCGGGTGACGATATTAAAGTGCTCGACAGGTTAGGGCGGTACACTTCTGCGGGGCAAACCAGCATTGCCACACCCGTCGGTGCCGGGGTGATGGCATTGTTCTTATCCTATATGAAACTCAAAAAGATCGCCATAACCAAGCATTCAGTAAACACCCTGATCGAGTTAATGACCAATACCTCTGATTTCCCCGTGTCTTTTCCCGGAATGGACAAGAAGATATGTTTCTGTAATCCGTTAGCCGCCTTTGAGCAGTTCAATAACTATTTTAAATCACCCTCATGAAAAAAAGGATATCTCTCACGGCAGCCTTCTGCCTAGTGGCACTTATTTCCAAAGCGCAAACTCCCATGCCATTTTATGATGCGCTTAAACTCAAGGAATGGGCTACTCAAAACATCACCGATGTACTGGATGAGGACCAGATAGACACACTCGCTTCCATATGCAAAAAATATTTACCTGAAAAAGATATCAATGACACAGACGCAATAGCGACCATAGATAAGCTTGTTTTAAACAACCCTTTCCTCAGGGCCTATTTTAAACATGATCAACTTCGTGCGGCACAAGGCGAAGGGAAACCTTGGAATATCTCGCTTCTTTCAGCAGCTTCGTATGTGGGCGGAGTTCCGGTTACAAATTTCGCAGATGGTCTGGCAAAATTTCTGGTAAAAAGATTCAAAGAGGAGCTTACCGTCACCTTTTTCGAAAAATTCAAATCGGAAATCGCCAAAAGCCAGGAAATGCAGACCCTGTTTCCGCAGTCCTATATGGTCCTACTTACAATCAATACCGACATCTATCAGGTTTCTTCTTATTTGAATACACTTCGGGAGGGATTTATTAAAGATCTTACCAATCTATATGTCAATTTTAAGCATTTTTCCAGGCTTGAAAAATACCGTCCTTATTTTGAACAGCATCCTGGGTTGCAGACTACCGTACAAACCGCCTTCTATCTTATAGACCAGTATGCGATTGGCATGCATCCGGGGGAAGTTTTGGCTCAATATGATACCAGCATGCTGATATTTAAAGATGATGCTGTGCAATACAACGCAAGAAGCCTTTTGTCCACTGTCCAGGCGATATCTGCTTCTTTTCGATCGATTTCTCCCGAACATTATTGGGTGCCGGCGGACTCCCTGTATTATCTGCTGGAAAACAGCGTGTCCAGAGACCTCTATTTTGGATTAATGTATCAGGCATACGGGCGCATAGCCTTTCTCAACAGCCATAGCAATACGATCCGTTTGGATACACTGCTGGCCGGCGTATGGTCTATAGATCACTCAATGAGGGCCTATACAAATTATATCAGGTCATTTGCCTTGCATACCAACGAGGTAAGGCAATACCTGCTGGAACTGAAAATGAAGCAAAAAACGGAGATTGATTATAACGATTACTATCAATTATACAATAGTGCTTTGGATCTCATCGACCAATCCATGGATTTGCTGGATCTTCCCTTGATAGATTCCGTGGTGGGAGGAGCCTTGAAAGAAAAGATCAGTAACCAAATTTCACGGTTATCATACATGGCGCATTCGGCAGGAAACCTGTACCTGGACATATCCGCAAAAAATTATTCTGCGGCTGTTTTAAATGCTGCCAATATGGTCGACACCTTAATTGCTTCCTATCATAACGCATCATATACAGATTCCTTGGCAGATCGGATGGCGTTTCTAAAGGCGAGTTTTGAAAAAGACGTTCAAGGCAGACAGAAACGCAGTGCTAAAAGAATTGTAAGTGATTTTACCAGTAATCCTGCTTTGACTTATGATTCGTTGATAAAAAGGCTGGATGAACAAAATATAGCCGGTTCGGCGAGAACCTATATAGATTCCTTCATCAACACAGCCATCTTACTGAAACAATCCGGTGGCGAAAGAAAGCTTGCCCGCACTGTTTTGAAATATGGAACTTTTGCGGCTTCCATAGCGCAGGCCGAAAACTCTGACCAGGTCGAAAGCGCCATTGAGTCGGTGGCGTTACCTTCTGGAAGCGCAAGAATCAAGCGCGAGGCTTTCAGGAACGTTTCGCTGAACGCTTATTTAGGCGGTTTTGGCGGGTGGGAATACCTGCCGGCACTAAAGCAACACAAAACATCTTTTTCAGCCGGCCTAAGCGCCCCGGTGGGGATAGCCTATAGTTTCGGGCGGATTGGCAAAGGCAATAAAAACCTTAAAGGGGGACAAAGCCTGACGATTTTTGCTCCGGTTATTGACGTCGGTGCGCTGGCCGCATTCCGTTTCGGCGATGACAGCAGCAATGTGGCCTCCACGGTCGAACTCAAGAATATCGTAGCTCCGGGGCTGTTTGTTTATTATGGATTTCGCAGATGCCCCATATCCATAGGGGGAGGACTTCAAGTGGGCCCCCGTCTTAGAGACATCTCAGTAAAAAATCCGGAAGACATCAATATGGACAAGAACTTCTATTTGAGATACGGAATCACCATAGCCGTGGATATCCCCATCTTGAATTTTTACACCAGAACTCAATAACAGTCAAGAACACCTTTGTCCAAAAGGATGTCCACCTCTTAAGATCATTCTCTCACAGTTTAATTTTAACCGCCATGTCGAAAAAACTTTTACTGGGATTACTCGGGATCCTTACCCTTTTATTTGTCTTTTCCTGCAACAACTCCGTGGAAGAGAGCACCTCCACGTCGGGTGATTCTGCAAGCGCCGAAGTAGATACATCCGGTGCGCCTACAGAGAACACTGACAAAGTTGCCGGGGGCAGGAATCCGGCAAGCGTCCCGGAAGAGATACCTGTAATGAAAGGGACAGCGATGGTATACGCTCCGGCTAAGATGATCAAAGATGTACCCTCTATCGTCAATGCGGTCATCAGTAAGGAAGAGCTTTCTGCTGCCCTGGCTCATTTTGCAGATGCGGTTCAGAAACAGAATCCGGACATAACAAGAGAAAATCTGGAAAAAAACATTACCAGCGACACCTTAGACCTATATGAACATATGGGCGTGAAATTGGAATTTGATCCCTCAGACTTTAAGCAAATAACAGATAACGGGAACACGATCCAGGAATTTGCAAACAAAGCTTCCCTTGAGTGGGAGTGGGTACTCAAACCCCTTCGTTCTACACGAAAAAGCATTCTCAATTTTAAATTTTACTATATCAATCCGAATAACAGCCAGCAGCACTATATATTGGAAAAAACGATCAGCGTCGTGGTCAGCGTGGATGCGAGAAGTTTTCTGGATAAATGGGGGGATTTCCTGCTCGACGATCCCAAAACGACCATCACTGCCATACTCATTCCCTTCATCACCTTTATCGGGGGTTTTCTTTCAGGAAAAAGAAAAAGAACGAGTTGACGGCCCTGTGTCATAAGGAATAAGGAAAATTATTAATCTATTTGGTGAGCAGATGCCGCGGATGATTACCCCACAGAGGTCGTCGTTTATACAAACGGTTACATCGGAGACAAAATTAAAAGAGCCTGCAAATTCAGGATTTACAGGCTTTTTCGTTTTCAAAAGAGCAAATCGACCGTATCTCTTTTGAGGTTTGCGGACCGGACGAGACTCGAACTCGCGACCTCCGCCGTGACAGGGCGGCATTCTAACCAACTGAACTACCGATCCGTTCCCATTTGGGATGGCAAAGATAGCCGGTTTTGCGTCATTTTTACAAAACTTTTTAAAAAAAATTTTAGGCTGTATCTTTACCGTTTTTCAAGCAGGTTTATACAATGACTTTGCAATTTCTCGACTTCGAAAAGCCCATTGAAGAACTCTATGAGCAGCTGGACAAGGTGAAGCAGGTGGGCGAAAAGTCCGATGTGGACGTCTCCGCCACGATCACCGATATTGAGCAGAAAATACATCGCGCTCGCAAGGAAATTTTCAGCCATCTGTCCAGCTGGCAGCGGGTGCAGCTTAGCCGCCATCCCAACCGCCCCTATACGCTGGCCTATATTGATAAGCTTTGCGACAAATTTATTGAGCTACATGGCGACCGCAATGTCAAAGACGACAAAGCCATGGTGGGAGGATTGGGCGAAATAGACGGCAAACCGATCATGTTCGTGGGGCAGCAAAAAGGCGTCAATACGAAGCTGCGCCAACTCAGGAACTTTGGCATGCCTAACCCAGAAGGGTATCGCAAAGCACTGAGACTCATGAAGATGGCCGAAAAATTCGGGATACCCATCGTGACTTTTATCGATACGCCGGGAGCCTATCCGGGATTGGAAGCCGAGGAGAGAGGCCAGGCTGAAGCCATAGCCCGGAACCTTTTTGAGATGGTCAAGCTTCGGGTACCGGTGATTTGCATCATTATCGGGGAAGGCGCCTCGGGAGGCGCTTTGGGCATAGGCATAGGCGACCGGATATTCATGTTGGAAAACTCCTGGTATTCGGTGATTTCCCCGGAGAACTGTTCCACGATTCTGTGGCGTACCTGGGATTTTAAGGAAAAAGCCGCCGAGCAGCTGAAGCTCACCTCCGATCACATGAAATCATTTGGATTGATCGACGGCATCATCCCGGAGCCCCTGGGAGGCGCTCATGTAGACTATGACCTGATGACCGAGACCATCAAGAAGACCATTTTGGAGACGCTTGCGGAACTGGAGCCCATCAATCCGGAAGACAGAATTACCCAACGGATCAACAAATTCTCCTCCATGGGATTCTTTGACGAAGGGAAAGATACCGCCAGTTAACCGGAAAGGCTGCACAGGCAACCAAGCGAGAAAAATATAATTATTCATGCATTATGGCACTTACGCAACTTAGAGGCACTGGCGTAGCATTGGTCACCCCCTTTTCACCCCAGGGGGATGTGGATTATGACGCGTTGGAAAGGATCATTGATCATGTGATCAATGGCGGGGTCAATTACCTGGTGAGCTTAGGCACCACGGGGGAAACGCCTACTCTTTCGGCGGAGGAGAAAAAAGATATTGTCCGGTTTACTGTAGAGAAAAGCGCGGGCCGGGTGCCCGTCATTGTCGGAATCGGCGGAAATAATACCCGCGAAGTCATACGCGACTTGGAGACCTATCCCCTGGAGGGTGTGCTGGCTGTGCTGAGTGTGTCTCCCTATTATAGCCGCCCTGCCCCCGAAGGATTGTTCCAGCATTTCCAGGCTGTGGCCCAGGCCACTCCCAAGCCGGTCATTCTCTATAACGTACCGGCCCGCACCGGTCGGTCCATCCCGGCGGAAATTACCGTCCGGCTGGCCCGAGCCTGTGAGAACATCGTGGCCATTAAGGAAGCCTCGGGAGATATGTCGCTGTGCATGCAGCTGATCCGGGATAAGCCGGAGGGTTTCACGGTGGTTTCCGGTGACGACATGCTTACCCTGATGCAGATCGCCTTCGGCATGGAAGGAGTGATCTCCGTAGCGGCCAACTTCCTGGCAGCCGACATGTCGACCCTGGTCAATGCGGCGCTGGATAACCGTTTTGAAGAGGCCCGCCGCATTCAATATAAGTTACTTAAGGGCTTTGAGCTCATGTTCGCCGAAAATAATCCGGCCGGCATCAAGGCTTTCCTGGCTGCTTCAGGACTCTGCCAAAACCAGCTGCGGCTTCCGGTCACTCCCGTGAGCGCTCCTTTATACGAGCAGATTGACCATTGGCTGAAGAGTAACCCATAGGGGTCCGGACTACGTCCTGGACGGTCTCCTGTGAATATCCGATTTTTAGATTGCAGACTATGCACCCACTCAATGCTTTATTTGGGGACACCTACCCTACCCAATCTTTTTTTTTGATCGCAGGGCCCTGTGTGGTAGAAAACGAGGCGCTCCTGATGGAGGTAGCCCGGGTGGTGAGCCGGATTTGCAAACGGCTTGACATCCCCTATATATTCAAGGCCTCCTATCGCAAAGCGAACCGGACCCGGTTGGACTCCTTTACCGGCGTGGGCGATACCGAAGGGCTGGAACTGATCCGAAAAGTGAAACAACATTTCAGCCTCCCGGTGACCACCGACATCCACGGGCCTGAGGAGGCACGGATGGCTGCCGACTATGTGGACGTATTGCAGATTCCCGCTTTTCTGTGCAGGCAAACCGATCTGCTGGTCGCTGCCGCCGAAACGGGCAAATATGTCAATGTAAAAAAGGGTCAGTTTTTGAGCGGCCCTGCCATGCGTTTTGCCGTGGACAAAATCCGTCAGTCGGGCAATGATCAAATCATGCTCACCGAAAGAGGGACCACTTTTGGTTATCAGGACCTGGTGGTGGATTACCGCAATATCCCCTGGATGCAGGCCTACGAGGTGCCCGTGGTCATGGACTGTACCCATTCCCTGCAACAACCCAATCAAACCAGCGGGGTAACCGGGGGAAACCCTCAGTTAATCGGTACCATCGCCAAGGCCGCCATTGCGGCCGGAGCGGACGGTCTGTTTATAGAAACGCACCCTGACCCTGCCCATGCGCTCTCTGATGGGGCTAATATGTTGCGGCTTGATTTACTGGAACCGTTGCTGGAACAGTTAGTGCGCATCCGGGAAGCGACAGGCCCCCGCAAGGCATAATGAATTACCCTTCGGGATCATCGAATTTCAAAATCAAACACTTGCTCATCGCCCAGGAATCCTTCCAGGCGATCCCCAATCTGTACCCGGCCGACGCCAGCCGGCGTACCCGTAAATACCAGGTCCCCGATATTGACAGTAAAATAGCGGGAAATATGGGTCAGCAGCTGATCAAAGCTGAAAATCATATCCGCCGAATTGCCGGACTGCACAGTCTCTCCATTTCTTTTGAGAGAGAAACTCACGTGGCCGAGATCCAGATCGGGTGATATGGGAATCATCGTGCCGACCACGGCAGAATGGTCAAAGGACTTGGCTTTCTCCCAGGGAAGTCCGGCCTCTTTCAACGATGCCTGTAAATCCCTGGCCGTAAAGTCAATCCCTACCCCGATATGATCATAATATCTGGAGGCATATTTTTCCCTGATCTGCTTGCCGTTTTTGCATATGCGCAACACCAATTCGCATTCAAAATGAAGATCAATGGTAAAATCAGGGTAATAAAAGGGATTATTATTCAGTAACAGGGCATTTTTAGGCTTCATGAACACCACCGGCTCCTTGGGAACTTCGTTTTTTAGCTCTTCAGCATGCGCCACGTAATTACGACCGATACAAAAGATCTTCATATCAGTGATTTTTAAGGTTAAACAAAAATGTCAGTTAAAGATACTTCTGAATTCTGTATAATATAATCATTGAATTGTTTAGGAGTTGTTAAATTTTTTGGCGTTAAAGGCGTTCATTGCAGGCGTCAATCCCGACAATATAAACGTCTCAATCAGCTCGATGGATGTCTCTATTTTCCGGGTCACTATGGGCACTTCTTCCGCCTTCCAGGGACTAAGCACAAAATCCACTTGCCGTCCACGCGGGTAGTCATTGCCTATGCCAAAACGCAAGCGGGGATACTGGTCGGTGCCCAACAGTTGTTGAATGCTCTTTAATCCATTATGGCCCGCGTCGGCACCGGAGGGACGCAACCGCAAAGTATCCAGCGGAAGTGCCAGGTCATCTACGATGACCAGCAGCCGCTCCAAACCAATTTTTTCTTTGTCCATCCAATACTTCACTGCCTTGCCGCTCAGGTTCATATAAGTGGTCGGTTTGATCAGCACCAGCGTACGCCCCTTGACCTTGCATTCAGCCACGTCAGCCAGGCGGAGGGAGGCGAATGTCGCGCCATGTTTTCGCGCGAAGGCGTCTACCACATCAAAGCCAATATTATGGCGGGTATGTGCATATTCCTCCCCGATATTTCCCAAACCCACAATCAGATATTTCATGACCATTTTTTTTTACGGCAGCAGTGACCCCGGAAAACCCTCCAGAGATTCAGTGCCGCAAAATTATCATAAAATTGGTGGCCAGGAAACTCATTCCTCTGTAACGCATGGGGAATGGTGCTGCGGCTTTCAATTCGTTTCAATGTAGATGGCGGATGCCCTAAAAAAGGCTGTCTATCACCGCGGTACCCTACCGGGGGGTAAAGACTCAGGGGCCTTTAGCCGGTGAGTCGTTTACTTCTCGGGCGTTTGACCAACAGGAATATTGGCGTACCTTCATGCGTATAATGATTTGAGATGGACCAGAGAATCACCTACATGCAAACCGCCGTGCAACTGTCCAGGCGAGGCATGGATCAGGGAAACGGAGGACCTTTCGGAGCCGTGGTGATCAAAGCAGGAAAAATCATCGGCCGGGGCTATAACCGTGTAGTATCGGATCACGATCCCACCGCCCATGCCGAGATGGTGGCGATCAGGGAGGCTTGTCGACATCTGCAGGATTTCCAATTGAAAGGCTGCGAAATCTATGCGTCCTGCGAACCCTGTCCGATGTGCCTTGGCGCCATATACTGGGCCGGAGTGGATAAGATCTATTATGCCAATACTCGGGAGGATGCCGAGGAGATTGGCTTTGCAGATGCCTTTATTTACGAGGAGATGATGCGACCTGTGACGAGCAGGCGGATCCCCACCTTACGGATGGACATTCCCGAGGCAATCGATGTATTCCGCGAGTGGGCGGACAAGGCGGACAAAATACGTTATTAACAGGATCTGAGCGGTCTGTCCGCCCATGACTACACAAAACGACAAAGGCTGAATGGAAAACATGCAATGGCAAACCCTTTCTTCCCAATACCTCTACCGGGATAACTGGTTCACCGCCCGCAGGGACAAATGCCTGATGCCATCAGGCAAAATCGTAGACCCGTATTATGTGCTTGAATTCCCTAACTGGGTGAATGCGGCGGCGCTCACTGAAGAAGGAAACGTGTTGCTGATCCGCCAGTACAGGCATGCCCTGGGCGAAACGATACTGGAGATTCCAGGCGGATGCATTGACGATACGGATGTTTCTCCGGGGGCTGCAATGGAGCGGGAACTGCTTGAGGAAACGGGCTATGCATTTACCGACATCGCACCGATCGGGGAAATTTCTCCGAATCCGTCTACCAACAATAATCTCACTTATATGTTCCTGGCACAGGGTGGGAAAAAGATCCAGGAACAATCCCTGGACCCCAACGAAGAAATAGAAGTGCTGACCTACAGCCCTGCTGCAGCCATCAAACTTTTACAGGAAAATAAAATCCGGCAAAGCCTGCATGCCACTTGCCTGTTTTATGCCTTTCTCAAACTAGGCTGGCTATCCTTCATCCGTCCCGCCGAAGGCGCTAATTTGCCTTAGCAATCCGGCACGGAATCCGGCCTCGCCTGCTCCAAATGTAAAACGGAAACCCCATCCCAAAAAGGACGGGGTAACTACTACGGTCTATTTTCGCTTACCAACGGTTGTTTTCCCGTTTCTTTGGAGGCATGGCCTTATTCACTTTGATGCTCCTGTTCCGGACTTCCTGCCCGTCCAGTGCGTCAATCGCCTTGGCTGCATCATCATCATTAGGCATTTCCACAAAGCCGAAACCTTTGCTTCTGCCGGTAAACTTGTCGGTGATTACCTTGGCGGAGCTTACTTCTCCGAATTCGGTAAACAATTGTTCTAATTCATCTTCCCGGAGTTCATAGCTCAGGTTTCCAACAAAAATGTTCATGTCTGATCTTTTTGATTAAATAAACACTAAAATTAAAATAAAAATTAAGGATTGTCTTATCTGGAATAGGATTTTTGTCTGGCGGATCGCCCGTATGTGGGATGGCTGCCGCGGCCAGAGGACCGATGATCATCACGCGATCCATAGGACTTTCTTTTGGGCGCAAATTTTCTGTCCCTCAGCCGGGAAGTATCGGCAGAACCTTCTGCTCTGATTTCCACACGGATAGGCCGCTTTCCAAAAAATTGTCCCTTAAATCCCCGGATCACTTCACTTACCCGGTCAGGGGCTACCTGGATAAAAGAAAAGCTGTTTTTGACTTCTGAAATCGTAATATCCGCTTGGGCGATCCCTGTCATGTTGCTAATCAATTCTGAAAGATCCGCCCGCTCCAACCCATCAAACTTTCCGAGGCTCACATAGAGCTTCACCCCACTGTGGCGAGGATCTTTATCCCAGGCGTTCTTGCCGGATTCGTCAATACCCGAAGGTTTGATCTCGGGCAAACGCTTAAGCTCCAGGGCAATAAACCGGCTGATCAGTTCCTCCCGGCTATAGGATTCCAGTTGTTCCTTGATTTCGGGAAGCATTCCCGAAATCTGCTCCTGATCCACGGTCATTTCCTGCATTCCCTGTACAATATTCAGCAGCTGTTTATCGCGCACTTCCTGAACCGAAGGAAAATTACCCCGGGTGAATTTCTTTTTGATGATCCGCTCGATCGTTCTGACCTTGCCCATGTCCTGCGGACCGGTAAGGGCCACAGAGATTCCTTTCTTTCCTGCCCGGGCGGTACGCCCGCTGCGATGGGTATAATTTTCCAGTTCGTCAGGAAGGTTAAAATTGATCACATGGGTAACATCATTGATGTCTATACCACGAGCGGCCACATCCGTTGCCACCAGGAGTTTAATCATATGATTGCGAAAGCGCTTCATCACATGATCGCGCTGCGCCTGGGAAAGGTCTCCATGCAACGCATCGGCAGAATAGCCGTCCTTGACCAAACGATCTGCGATTTGTTGCGTTTCCACCTTGGTGCGGCAAAAGACAATGGCATAGATGTCCGGGTTATAATCGGCAATGCGCCGAAGTCCCGCGTACTTGTCATGGTTGCGCACCGGATAATAGACGTGTTCAATATTTTCGTTGCCGGAATTTTTGGACCCCACGGTCACTTCCAGCGGGTCTTCCATGTAATTCTTGGAGATACGAAGTACCTCATCGGGCATCGTGGCTGAGAAAAGCCAGGTGTTTTTATCCTCGGGCGTTTCATCCAAAATGGTATCCAGGTCTTCTTTGAAACCCATGTTCAGCATCTCGTCCGCTTCATCCAATACCACATATTGCACCGTGGAGAGCTTGATCTTGCGGCGGCTGATCATGTCGGTCATCCGGCCGGGCGTACCCACCACAATGTGGGCGCCTTTTTGCAATTCCTGGATCTGGCCCTGAATCCCGGCTCCGCCATAGATCGCAACCACACGGGCTTCGGGAATATACTTGGCAAAAGTCTGCAAATCACGGGTGATCTGGATACACAATTCCCGGGTGGGGCAAAGGATCAATGCCTGGGTCTGCCTGGATTGAAAATCCAGGATAGACATCAGCGGCAAGCCAAACGCGGCGGTCTTTCCGGTACCTGTCTGAGACAGGGCCACCAGATCGGTAATCTGCTCTAATAACTGGGGAATGACTTTGGATTGAATGGGCGTAGGGGTTTCAAAGCCCATTTCAGCCACAGACTTCACTATGGGCTCAGCGAGCCCAAGTTCGTTAAATGTATGCATAATTTCTCTGATAAATGGTCGGTTTTCTCAACCTAAGAGTAGAATTTCACAACCATTTCAGAAAATCAACACATCGGGAATTGATCGCGGAAAGTGAAGCCGGGAAACTCGTCTCAAAAAGATCGGTTTATAATCGGCTGCAAAGATACGACTTTTGTATAAGTAAAAAATAATTATTTCCTTTCTGCCATGATCAGGCGCCGGCGGCCTCCGCCAGGCGGGCAAAGCGGTGTAAGGATCATACCCCGGGAAAACAGCTTTGACCGTCCAGGTGTCAGTATGCAGGCAAGATTTCCGCGGCAATAAACACACTTCCACAAACCAGGATCATATCTTGCCGGGATGCAGATTGTTTAGCTGCCTGAAAAGCTGCCTGCGGTGCGCGATAGGTTTCACCTTTCAATCCATAACCCGAGGCTTGCCGGGCAAGTGCATCGGCAGAAAGTGCGCGGGGAATATCCGCCTGGCAAAAATAATATTGTGCTTCGGGTGGAAACAAAGCCAGGATCGGATCCAGTACCTTATCTTTTACAAACCCGGTGACGATATGGAGCCGACGCACCGAAAGGGTTCGCACCTGACGCATCACCTCACCAATGCCGGCCTCGTTGTGCGCCACATCTACCACGATTAGCGGCTCATGGCCCAACACATCCCAACGTCCGCGCAGCCCCGTTCGATTTTTTACCGAGGCCAGGGCCCCGACGAGCACCTCTTCGGGGATTACCCAGCCGCCTTGCCTCAGTAGATCCACGGCCTGGAGTACGGTCAGCAAATTCTTGGACTGGTAGGCACCGGTAAGGTCCAGCGTATAACCGGCCGGTATCGCTTTTTCTCCATCGGCCTGCAGCGTGTGAACGGTTACCTGACGTACCGATCCGGCAAATGAATCTTCGGTGACCTTCCGGATCTGATCGGCAAAGAAGACGGGCGCATGCATTTGGGCAGCTTTGCGGATGAACACTTCGCGGGTGGATTCGGCCGTCTCGCCGACAACCACCGGAATTCCCGATTTGATAATGCCGGCCTTTTCGCCGGCAATTTCCGCCAGGGTATTACCAAGCATCTGTTGGTGATCATAACTGATGTTGGTGATCACCGACAGTTCGGGATGCACGATATTGGTGCTGTCTAAGCGTCCGCCCAGGCCTGTCTCAATCACTGCGATATCAATGCGGCTTTCGGCAAACCACTGGAAGGCCATGGCTGCGGTAATTTCAAAAAAAGATGGCTTTACCTGGTCGATCAGGGCAAAATGATCCTGGATAAAACCCACGACAAAATCCTGGCTGACGACCGCCCCGTTGATCTTGATTCTTTCGCGAAAATCAAACAAATGCGGAGAGGTATAAAGGCCGGCACGATAACCGGCGGCCTGTAACACGGCAGCCAGCATATAGCTCACCGAACCTTTGCCGTTGGTTCCGGCCACATGTACGCTCTTAAATTGGTCCTGTGGATTTCCCAGTGCCTGACAAAGGGCCCGGATGTTGGTCAGGTCCTTTTTGAAAGCCCCCATCCCCAGCCGGCTGAACATCGGAAGCTTATGATAAAGAAAATCCAGCGTAGCCGGATAGCTGGGTGATATTCGTTCCATAGATGCAATTACCACGCAAAGGTACAAGACCCGTTTTCAACCGGCTAAAAAAAGACGCATTTTCGCGGTCATGCCAGGCCAGCCTGCCTGTAGGCCTGTTTGGCTGCCTGATATCCCTGCTGAATATACCGGTGTATGTTTTCGGAAGAAAAATCGAGCGCGTCACCGAGATCCCGTTCGGGTTGGATAAGGACGTACCGGTAGGCTTTGAGCGGTGTGCCATTCGGCTTACGAACGGTGAAATCCGGCGGTAATTGCTGCAAGATGCCATTGATATGGCTGAATTCCCGGACGTCCTGGCGAAACAATTCGTTAAGGGTGATTTCAGCCCACATCCTCACGGCCGCCTCCAGGGAGTGGGCGTTACCGCGGGGGCTCCATTCCGGAGAATTGCCATTGATGATCACCACTTCGTCCGGGTCCTGGCGGATCACCTCCCTGAGCGGGCTTGCATTGCGGATACCTCCGTCCACCAACCGGCGGTAAGCCTCTCCCGACCGGGTGATGATTTCCGCGACCGGCGGGGACAGCACCGGCATGGCCGCGGAGGCCAGAATGCCTTTTCTAAACTGGAGGTCGTCGTTGAAATCGCGGGCGTGAAAATGATAATATCGTCCTGTCTCCGCCGAGACAACCCCGAACATAAAATCACAATTTTCCTGATCAACCGCCTCCAGGGATACATGCCGGTCGATCAGTTCCTTTAAAGGGGTATTGTCCAGCAACGCTCCCCGGCGGGAGACCATCCGCCAGAGGGCGGAAAAGACGCCAAGCCCGCCGCGGTATATGTCCTCGGGGCGGATCGTTTCCCAGAGCTGACCCATGGCGGTATACCGGTTTTGGGCAAGCATCACGCCGTTGAGCGCCCCGACAGATACCCCTGAAATAATCCGGAAATAATGGCTTGGCCACATACCTTCCGCCTGGTATTCCAGGATATACTGCAGAGCGCCGTACTGAAACGCTCCTTTGGAACCTCCTCCGCTAAGAACAAGTGCTCTGTCCATGCTCCCCAGATTGATCGTTCCTGAAGTTACGATTATCCATCCAATCGCATGCGCCCGCCATCGACTTTGGCAGGATTGCTGTAACTTAGTCCGGTATTTGCAGTTGCTAAACATCCCGGATGACCTTCGAATTACGCATTGCCCGGAAATATCTCCAGTACGTGTGGAAGGCGCGTGGCCGCCATTCAATTCATTCCCCTTTCGTATATGCCCTGGTGGACCAGGTGCTGAGGGATCAAAGGAAATTCGATGCTTTCTCTGCCGTGGAAGCCCGCCGCAAAGAATTATTGGCTGATCACCGGATGGTAAAGATCACCGATCTCGGCGCAGGCTCAGCCCTCCAGAAGACCAATGAACGGCGGGTCTGGGATCTGGCTAAGTATGCCGCAAAATCCCCAAAATATGGCCGGCTGCTTTTCCGGCTGGCCCACTACTTCCAGCCGGAAACGATCCTGGAGTTGGGTACCTCACTGGGGATATCTACGGCCTACCTGGCACTGGGCCGCCCGGAAGCTCAGGTGATCACCTTGGAAGGATGCCCCGAAATTGCCTCACTGGCCCGGGAGACTTTCCACAAACTGGAACTCCGCCACGTCACGCTCACCACTGGCAATTTTGATGATACCCTGGCCCCCGTACTGATGAAGCTTCCTAAACTGGACATGGCCTTTATCGATGGAAACCACCGCCGCGAACCTACGTTGCGTTATTTCTCGCAATGCCTGACCCGGGTACATGACAATAGCCTGCTGATTTTTGATGACATCCACTGGACCCGTGAAATGGAGGCTGCCTGGGAAGAGATTAAAGCGCATCCCTCAGCCACGCTGACCCTCGATCTATTCTTTATGGGACTGGTATTTTTTAAGCCCGAATTCAAGGAAAAGCAACATTTCACACTCCGGTACTGACTCCCGGCGGTGCCGGGACGATCAAAACACATGGCCATGAAACATCTGCTCATCACGCGCACGGGCCTCCAGGAGGTCACGCTTCTTTTGGTGAAAAGGGCTTACTTTGCTTTTTTCACCCCGCTGCCTGGGAGAAGATTCCGGCGTTTGGCCGGCCTCCGCCTTATTATTCACCATCTCTAAATCCCACACCATGACTCATCAAATCAACTTAGCGATCCAAGTACTGCCCAAAGCCCAGCATGGGGACATCTACGCCCTGGTGGACGAGGCCATCCGGGTCATCCAGCAATCAGGGGTTAAATACCGGGTTTGCCCTTTCGAAACGGTCATGGAGGGTCCTTACGACCAGCTCATGGAAATCGTCCGGGACGCGCAGCAGGCCTGTTTCGATGCAGGCGCCGAAGAAGTGCTGGTCAACCTCAAGATCCAGCACCGGCGCGACGGCGATGTGACCATCGAGGAAAAGACAGGTAAATATGATGGCTGACAGGCCCTCAGCGGTCAGATTCCCCAGAGGGCAACTCTGCGCTTTTTCTTACTTTTGCATCCCGGATATTCCGGGCTTCTTCCGCAAAGCCGGAGGCCTTCATTTTTAATCGCTGGTATGGTTCGTAAGCTTTTTCTTAAATATAGGTTGCCGCTGGGAATTTTGTTCCTGGTGTTGGGCGGGGTCATTACCTACACCACAGGTATCGCCATTTCCTGGCTTTTCTTTTTGACCGGCCTGATTCTGGTCTTTACTCATTTCTTTCTGGGTCCCCTCGGGCTGGCCCAGGAATACCTGGAAGAAGCGGATTTGGAGGGCGCGGACCGGATACTCAGTAAGATCCGCTATCCGGGTTTGTTGTACAAACCCATTCGCTCTACGTATTATTTTCTAAAATCCATTGTGGCCAGCACCAACCAGGATCTGGATCAGGCCGAAACGTTTATGAAGAAAAGCGTGTCCTTAGGCGCTCCCATGAAGGAAGTGCAGGCGCAGTCTTATTTTCAGCTCGGTACGATCTCTTACCAGAAGAGCAACCTGCGGGCTGCGGAAGATTATCTCAAAAAGGCCCTCAGCGCAGGTTTGCCGGATAATGAAAGCAAAGCTGCGGCCTATCTTCAGTTGGCCTCCATTGCCGTAAACCGACGCGATTTCAAAAATGTGCGCCGCTACCATAAACTCTGTAAAGAGCAACGGCCCAAGACCAAAGAAGTCGTGGAGCAGCTCAAACAGCTGGATAAATTTATTCCCCGGATGCCCGGATAATCGGTGAAAAAAGACCTCCCCCGCCGGCCCATTGCGCCGGATGGGAGCCGCTTAAATTTCCTTTGCCGGATTGCACAGCCAACAGGTTTTTTCTATCTTCGCTTCCACAACAGCTAGGTCTATGTTAAAAAATATTGAGGTTATCACAAAAAAAGCCACCCGTGACGGGTTTGGAGAAGGAATATACATCCTGGGAAAAGAAAATCCCGATGTGGTCGCTCTGACCGCCGATCTGGCGGGATCATTGAAATTGGGCCCGTTTATCAAAGATTTTCCCGACCGTTATATCCAATGCGGGATTTCAGAGGCCAACATGATGGGGGTAGCCGCCGGGCTGACCATCGGCGGGAAAATTCCCTATACAACGACGTTTGCTAATTTTTCTACCGGTCGTGTATACGACCAGATCAGGCAGTCCATTGCGTATTCAGGAAAGAACGTGAAAATCTGCGCTTCCCATGCCGGACTTACCCTCGGAGAAGACGGTGCCACCCACCAGATCCTCGAAGACATTGGCCTGATGAAAATGTTGCCGGGCATGACCGTGATTGTCCCCTGCGACGCCAACCAGACGAAGGCCGCCACCATAGCGATTGCGGAGCACCAGGGACCGGTATATCTGCGATTCGGTCGTCCCAAATGGCCGGTATTTACGCCGGAAGACGAACCTTTCCAGATCGGCAAGGCCCAATATTTTAGCCGGGGAACCGACATCACCCTTTTCGCCTGCGGCCATCTGGTCTGGAAAGCGATCGAAGCGGGTCGTATTCTGGAAGAAAAAGGCCTCAGTGTGGAGCTCATCAACATACATACCATCAAGCCGTTGGATGAAGAAGCGGTGATTGCTTCTGTCCGCAAAACAGGCTGTGCGGTAAGCTGCGAAGAACACAACATTCTGGGAGGGCTGGGAGATTACATCGCCCAGGTAGCCGCGCGCCACCATCCTGTACCGATGGAATTCGTGGGTACCCGCGACACCTTTGGAGAAAGCGGCACTCCTGATGAGCTGCTTGCCAAATACGGCCTGGATACCGCCGACATTGTGGCTGCCGCTGAACGGGTGCTGCAACGCAAACAGTCGCCCCGACAGAGCATGGCCCAGGCCCTGGGCTGATCTGCAAAGGCTTTTTCTCGATTATAGAGCGGTGTGATCCCGTACCCACTATGGAAAATGATGCGCTCCTGTTACAGCAATTCCATCGTCCGGAAACCCGGGAAGCGGCCTTCACGGCGCTCATGAAGAAATATCAGCAACGGCTCTATTGGCATATCCGACGCATGGTGATCAGCCACGAAGATGCCGATGATATCCTCCAGAACGTATTTGTAAAGGTCTGGAAACACCTGGACACCTTCCAGGAAAACGCGCAGCTATACACCTGGCTCTACCGGATCGCCACCAACGAATGCCTTACATTCCTGGAGCAGCAAAAAAAACGCGCCACCCTCTCGTTGAGCCAGGAGACCACCGGGCTGGTCGATAAGCTCAAAGCGGATACCCAATATGACAGCCGCAAACTGGAATGGAAGTTGCAGCAAGCTATCTTACAACTCCCTGAGAAACAACGAGTCGTGTTTAATCTTCGTTACTATGAGGAGATGCCCTATGAGGAAATGAGCCATGTATTGGACACCTCGGTAGGCGCTTTAAAGGCGTCCTACCATCATGCGGTGAAAAAAATCGTGGCTTTTATTAGAGAAAACGCATCGTGAAGGCTGAATTTTAAACCTTTCAACCGCTATAACGTCTAAATTGACTATGGTACGCCAGAAAGCCATCTTGGAAGAACTCCGCGGCCTGGAGCCGGATTTCCCCTGGCCGGTGGCCCCGCCCCCTTTCAGTCTCCCCGAAGGGTATCTGGAAGGATTAAGCGCTCGTGTGCTGTCGCAGGTCCGGGACGAAGAACTCCTGGACAGGGCAACCCGACCGGAAATATTCCGGACGCCCGAAGGGTATTTTGCATCGCTGCCCGAAACGGTCCTTGAGCAAGTGCGTAAAGAAACTCGTGTCATTCAGCTTCCCCGGCCGAGAGCGCGGATACCTTCCTGGGTGGCTGCCGCGGTCATTGCCGTTTTCGTGTCTGTAAGCGGGCTGCTTTGGTTGGCGGATTATCCGGGTACGCACACCCTGGATAGCCAGCTGGCAGGGATAAGCGATTCGACTATTCAACTCTATCTCACTAATCAGCTGGATCTGGAAGCACCCAGCGAGGATGTAGAAAGCCCGGACGTGTCCCTGCACGTGATTCAAAAGTTGACCAATCAGGAAATTGAGCAATATTTAAATGAAGATATTCCTTATAGCATCTATTAACCCTTAAAGTGACAATCGTCATGAATCTCATTTACCCCACAAAGCGATGGCGCAACAGGATTTTCCTTGGGCTGGCGTTTACGTGGGCGGGATGTGTTCCCTGCCAATTGCACGCCCAGCAGCAAGGCAGTCAGGGACCCCAACGGGTGGAGGCTCTGAAGCGAGGATATCTCAACAAACAACTGGATCTGAGTCCGGAACAGGCCAAAAAATTCTGGCCGTTATATAATCAGTACCAACAGGATATGAAACAACTGGCGCGCAAACGCCGGGAAAACCAGATGGGGCGGTCCCACCAGTCCGATGATCGCCAAATCGAGCAATCGATGGACAAGGATTTCAATATTCAGGAAAAGGCCCTGCGGACTCGCGAGCGTTACCGCGACCAGTTCAGGCAGGTGATGCCTCCTCGAAAAGTCATGCAATTCTATAAAGCAGAGAACGATTTTAACCAACAGCTGGTAGAAGAGCTGCATCGAAGAAGAAGCCAGAGCAACCCGCCTTCCCGGGCCACCCACCGGCCGGGCAATAACCGGCCTCGCAGTGCTGCTCCCCGGCGCTAATCGGCCTGAGGCAGTTGGATGGAAGGGGTGCCGATGTCATGATAAAACAAAAATACCCAGCCTTCCCGCGCCCCTACTTCTTTATAATGCTGGCGTAATTCCATGCTTTTTCTTCCGTCTTCGTCGTATTTGGCGATAAACCGGTTTTTAAGCTGGGATAGCTGCGGCGCCACATCCCCTCCGAAAAAATATGTGCCTTCTTCATCACGGATCCAAAATACCTGGTGATAGCGGCAATGGCCACCCGTGACTTCGTAATGCACGTGGTTGCCGATTTCTCCTTCGGAGCCGGTGAATTCCACCTGATCTGCGTCTTTCAGTAGCGCAAAATCTTCCGCATGATAGGATTTACCGTCCAGGGAAAGCGCATATTCCAGTTCATTGCGATTGACATAGTAGGTAGCTTGCGGAAAGCTGAGCTGGCGAATGCCAGAGACCGGATCTTTTTCCGTCACTGCGGCGGCATGATCTTTATGCAGGTGGCTTAACAGCACCTTATTGATCTGCTCGGGTTCTATGCCATGATCACGCAGATGCTGGTGCAGGGCCAGTGTGCCGGCAGGCCCGCGAAACCCCAGCCCGGTATCCAACAGCAGATAATCATCCCCGGTAATGACTACAAAAGGCTGGATTTCTACCAACAGCGAACCGCGTCCCCGGGCCGACAACGAATCCCTGGCCGGATCAAAGGGAATGAACTCTTTGGTACCATCCACGGTAAAACTGCCCTCGGATAACGGAATAACTTTTGCCATAGAGCTATAATTGCAGTCAAAGGTAAGACAAAACGACCGGCGGTCCCATCCATAGGGACTCCCTTTAGCGGAGCACCATCTGCCTGTCGGCATCCAGGCGGATCAGAATGAAGAACAGCATGGTGAAAGTGATCAATGAAGATCCCCCATAACTGACTAAAGGAAGTGGGATCCCGATCACCGGGGCTAACCCCACGGTCATCCCAATGTTAATGGCAATATGAAAGAAAAAAATACAGGCCACTCCGTAGGCGTATATCCGGCTGAAGTCGGATCGTTGTCGTTCCGCCACCTGGACAATGCGGATCAGCAATACTGTATAGATCAGCAGCAGCACTATGCTTCCCACAAAGCCGAAATCTTCCCCGATTGTGCAGAAAATAAAGTCCGTACTTTGTTCGGGCACAAAATCGAAGCGGGTCTGGGTACCTTTGAGATATCCTTTGCCGAAGACCCCTCCCGACCCAATGGCGATCTTGGACTGGTTCACATTATAGTCCGCCCCCCGGCTGACTTCCCGGCCGAGCATGACGTTAATACGGGAAACCTGGTAGGGCTTGAGTACATGCTGAAAAGTGAAGGGAACCACAAACATGACGAACACCGAACAGAATCCCCAGATAAACAGGATCAGGGCCAACACCGCACGCTTTCTGGCGATCAGATGACGGAGAAAATATATGATCGCCGCGGCCGCCAGCGTAAACAGTACAAAAAGAATCGTTTTTTCCACCAATAAAGCGGAAAGCACCAACACGATCATGGAAAAACCCACCACCATTAAAATACCCGGAAGGCCTTCCCGGTAAAGGACCAGAAAGAAGCAAAAATATACCATGGCAAGCCCCGTCTCATTCTGCAACAGGATGAGCATCGTGGGCAACAGGATGATCACCGAGGCAATAACCCGCGAACGAAGTTTGGCGAAATCCACTTCCATACTCGACAAATACTTGGCCAGTGCCAGCAAGGTGCACAATTTGGTGAATTCGGCGGGCTGGAAATGAAATCCACCCAATACCAGCCACGAATGAGATCCCTTTACATCCTGGCCGATGATCAACACCAGAAGCAGCAAAAAAATGCCGCCTGCATAAAATAAATTCGCAGTGGCAGTAAAAAACTTGCTGTCAATAAGCAAAATAATCACGGCCAATGCGCCGGCCACACCCACCCATTTGATCTGTTGAGAAAAATTCCGGTTGAAATGCGTCAGCGCAAACAGAAGATTCTCGTTTTCCCGGTGCTCTACCGCATAGATTGACATCAGCCCTACCACCACCAGCAGGATATAGAGGTAGATCAGGGACCAGTCCAGGCCTTTGGTTAATTTGGTCGGTCTGTCATTCATCAGTTAGAGGCCACCAGGGCTGTTTGGGGAAGGTTCGTTCGTCTGGCCGCGGCGGTATGGGCCGCAGCTTTGTCCTGTTCGTCTTTATCCTTCATTGCTCTGATCAAATATTCCGGCAGGATCGTGGTATTCTTCATTCGGTTCATCAACTCAGTCCGGGGTCCCGCCGCGATCGTATCATGCAGATATTTCTCGATCATCAGGCTGGCGATAGGAGCCGCGTAGGTCGCCCCGTATCCTGCATTTTCTACCACCACGGCAATGGCGATCTTCGGATTTACGCGGGGAGCAAATGCTTCAAACAAAGAATGATCGCGACCATGGGGGTTCTGAGCCGTTCCCGTCTTGCCACACATTTCCAAACCGGGGATTTTTACCCGGGCCCCTGTGCCGGACTCCATGACCTGAGCCATTCCGGCGATCACCGTCCGGTACATGGTATCGGGGATTCGGGTGACCACATGTTTTTGATGAAAAGGGGCCAGCAGGGATGTATCCCCGTCCACATTATTGACAAAATGGGGCGTATAGTAATAGCCATGGTTGGCGATCAGGCAAACCCCATTGGCGATCTGCAGCGGGGTCTCCAGGATCTCTCCCTGGCCGATGCCACAGGATACAATGGTGCAGGAATTCCAGTGATCCGTCCCGAAAATACGGTTGTAGTGGCTGGTGTCCGGAATATTCCCACTGGCCTCTCCCGGGATATCGATTCCCAGCCGGTGGCCCAGCCCGAAGGCATGCATGTAGTTGCTCCAGTCGACTAGCCCCTTTTCCACATTTCCGCTGTGATCAATGATCTTTCGGAAGATGTCGAAAAAGTAAGAGTTGCAGGAATAGGCGATGGCTGCCTGCAGATCCCTGGAATGCCCTGCCCAGTGCTCGGTGCAGTGAAGCACGCGGCCGCAACCGTAATAGTATCCCACGCAATTGATCCCGAATGCCGGAGTGATCACCCCTTCATCCAGAGCCACCAGCGCATCCAGGGGTTTAAAGGTAGAGCCGGGAGGATACATGGCCTGGATGGCCCGGTTAAAAAGCGGCTTGCCCGGGTCGCGCAACAGCTGCATGTAATTGGTTCCTCTGGAGGAGCCGGTGAGCGTATTGGGATCGAAGGAAGGACTGCTTACCATAGCCAGAATCCCCCCGGTCTGGGGGTCAATGGCCACAATGCTGCCGATCTTGTTGGCCAGCAGTTCTTCGCCTAGCTTCTGCAATTCGATGTCGAGAGAGAGCCGAAGATTTTTTCCGGCAATCGCGGCGGTATCATATCTTCCATTCTCATAAGGGCCCATGACCCGGTTGAACACATCCCGCACCACATAATGAATGCCTCGTTGCCCCATCAACACCGGTTCGTAGGTACGTTCCAGGCCGGTAATTCCTACAAAGTCTCCCGCCTGGTAAAAATAATTGCTGCGCTTGATAATGGAGGAATCCGCTTCGCTGATCAGTCCCCAGATATTGCCACCGCAATTATAAGGGTAGTTACGGACAGGACGTTCCACCAGGTCAAAGCCTGGAAACTGGTAAATATTTTCCTGCAGGCGGCCATAGACCTCTTTGGGAAGCAACGGGGCAAACACACTCGGCCTTACCCGTCCGTTACGCACCTCCGCCCGGTGCATCCGCGTCCGGAAATCTGCCGTATCAATTCCCAGCAGGGCGCAGAACGCGGCGGTGTCCATAGCCTTTACTTCGCTCGGAATTACGGTAAGATCATAAAGGGCGTCATTATTCACCACCGCCCGGCCCTTCCGGTCATAGATAATCCCCCGCGTCGGATATACCACCTTGCGCTGCACAGCCTGGGCGGTGGCCAACAGGCGGTACTTGGTTTCCACCACCTGCAAAAAAAACAGCCGCAGGGCAATTACGGCCAAAGCAGCGATAAAAATCAGCAGAATGATGTTTTTCCGGGACTGGTTATATACTGACATGTACGTTGAGACAGAAACAGTCAATGAATGATGCAAACCTACACACAATTTCCTGGGTCGCAAAAAAGCCCTTGTCCGTGGCGTTACTTATGCGCCGGGGAAAAGAGCATTTCATACACCAGCACCAGGATTATAGAAGCCAATGCAGAGAGCAATATCTTTAAAAGCAGGAACAGGAGATTATGAAAATCGAAGATTTCCAGGGAAAAATAAACCACATGATGAATCAGGGTCAAAATGGCGGCATACATCATAAAGGGAACCCAACCCATGGTCGAGGTGGAAGGGGTCACTTTTACGGTTTCAAAACCTCCCTGGGGAGAAAGCACATTCATCACAAAGGGCCGGAAATAGGCCATGACCACGCAGGCTGCCGCATGCATTCCCGGTGTGTTGGTGAACATATCCAGGCTCAATCCCAGCAGAAGGCCGCAGATCAACAACCCCCAACGGGGCATGTCGAAAGGCAACAGCAGAATAAAAAGCATATACAGATATGGAATGGCATATCCCTGCACCATGATCCTGTTCAAGACGAATACCTGCAACAGAATCAGCAGCATAAACCGGATGATATTTTTCAACAGCTCACTCATGCGGTAAAGCAGATTCAGTTTGATGCTGCTCTGCAGCATGAAAGTTTTCCACGACGTATACGTATTGCAAGGCCCGGAATCTCGTGGCAAAACGGATCCGGATATCATGAAAATTAGTAGCAGTCATCTCAGAGACTTTATCCACATATCCCACCATCAACCCCGGGGGAAAAATGGCCGAATACCCGCTGGTCACCACTGAATCGCCTATCTGCACCGCCACATTCTTGGGTATGTCGGTCAAGATCCCGTAATGCGGATCCGGACGGTCCGGATCCCATTTGACCGATCCAAAATTCCCCGAACGGGGCAACATCGCACTGATGCGCATGTCTTTATGCAACAGAGACATCACCACGGCGTATCTCGGACTCACTTTACGGACAATCCCTACAATCCCCTGAGGCCCCACCACACCCATTCCCGGCTTCACCCCTTGGGCGCTACCCCGGTAGAGGGTGAGATAGTTCATGCTGCTATTCACGGAATTATTGATCACCCTTGCCGGCATATAAAAATACTGTCGTCCCGAAGCCGTATCATGGTATTGGGTGATGGTAGAATCGGGCGCGGCGAAATCAGTAGCCAGCTGATTCATCAGGTTGGCATTCTGCACCACCAGGCTGTCGTTAACGGCCTTCAGATGAAAATAATACTGGACGGTGTTATACTTGCGGAAGAAATAGCCGGTCAGCCCATTGGCCGAATGGATAAACACTGCTCGCTGATATCGGTTATGTTGAAAAACCAACGAAAGACAAAACACCAGGATCACCAGGAATAAGAAGAAATTGAAATACCGTCTTATGAAAATAATCAGGTTGCGCACGGAAACGGTGATTTTGATGCCAATGTCTTGCCTCCCGATTCACGGGAGTGAACACACTCGTCGGGTTACTTCATCACAGGTCATTTTTGGTCGTCTGCCCCAGAGCGGATAGGAGGGATAGGCCATGGCAAACCACAGCTCATGTCGTCATTGCATCAGGAAGGGATACTTGCCGATATGCTTCAGCGCTATGCCCGTTCCGCGTACTACCGCCCGTAGCGGGTCGTCCGCGATATGGACGGGCAGCTTGATTTTCTGGGAAAGTCGTTTATCAAGTCCCCGCAGCAAGGCTCCGCCGCCCGTTAAATACAGACCACGACGGTAGATATCGGCCGCCAGTTCGGGAGGAGTAGTCTCCAGGGCCTTTAATATAGCTTCCTCGATCTTAAATACGGATTTATCTAATGCCTCCCCGATTTCCTGATAAGACACCATGATCTGTTTGGGGATACCGGTGACCAGGTCCCGTCCATTTACGGGAATATCGTCCGGCGGATTATCCAGCTCTTTTAAGGCAGATCCCACTTGAATCTTAATCTGCTCAGCGGTACGTTCCCCGATGAGCAGGCTATGATAGCGCCGAAGCGCTTCCATGATATCGGCGGTAAATTCATCTCCCGCAATGCGGATGGACTGATCGCAGACAATACCTGCCAGGGCGATCACCGAAATACCCGTGGTTCCTCCCCCGATATCAATGATCATATTTCCTACAGGCTCTTCCACGTCAATTCCGATACCTAAGGCAGCCGCCATAGGCTCGTGGATGAGATAGACTTCTTTGGCTCCGGCTTGTTCTGCTGAATCGCGAACGGCCCGTTTCTCCACCTCAGTAATGCTGGACGGAATACAAATGACCATACGCCAACTGGGGGTGAAAATCGGCTTTTTGGGATAGATCATTTTGATCATTTCCCGGATCATCCCTTCGGCCGCATTGAAGTCTGCAATTACCCCATCGCGCAGCGGACGGATCGTCCGCAAATACTCGTGGGTCTTCTCATGCATCATCATTGCCTTTTTTCCCACTGCTATGATCTTACCGGTCGCCCTTTCAATCGCTACAATGGAAGGCTCATCGACCACGACATCATCGTTATGAATAATCAGGGTATTGGCCGTACCCAAATCAATAGCAATATCTTGTGTGAAAAAAGTGAATAATCCCATGTGAAGCCCAACTTGTAAGGTGTGATCAAAGTTTTTGCAAAAATGGACTTTTTTGACGAAAAAAGAGACAATTATATTTGCTGATTATTCAAACAAACTCCCATCCAATGTCCTTTCTAAAATACTTTCCTGCAAAGCGGATTTCTGCCGCTTGCTGCGCGGATCGCGCCAGTGCATCACTCAATTGATCCGACAAGGAAGTCACGGCCAACACGCGTCCGCCGGCAGTCACGACCTGGCCGTCCTTTTCGGCAGTGCCTGCATGGAAGACCAGGCAATCCGCTGAAGACACCGGAAGCGCATCAATCGCTTTTCCTTTTTCATAGGCACCCGGGTATCCCCCCGAAACCAAAATAATCGTCGCAGCCTTGCGGACATCCGTATCAATGCGTTTGCTCTTCAAGGTGCCCTCTGCTACCGCCTGCAGGAGTTCAACCAGATCGGTTTCAATCCGGGGCATGACTGCTTCGGTTTCCGGATCACCCATGCGGCAGTTATATTCAATCACCCACGGATCGTCTCCTACTTTGATCAGTCCGAAAAAAATAAATCCCCGATAATCCAGGCCGTCCCGTCCGATGCCTTCAATAGTAGGGCGGATGATGCGTGCTTCCACCCGCTGCATAAAATCCGCGGTGGCAAAGGGAACGGGAGAAACCGCACCCATCCCTCCGGTATTCGGTCCGGTATCTCCTTCCCCGATCCGCTTATAATCTTTGGCTTCCGGTAAAATCAGGTAGTCGCGGCCATCGGTCAGCACAAAAACAGATAACTCAATGCCCTCCAGAAACTCTTCCACCACCACCCGGTGGCCTGCTTCGCCAAACTTATGCTCCCGGATCATCCGGCCGTATTCCTGGATAGCCTCTTCAGTGGTGGCACAAATGACCACCCCTTTTCCGGCAGCCAGCCCGTCGGCTTTCAGCACCACTGGCAGACTATGCTGCTGCAGGTAGCTGAGGCCTTCCTCGTAATTATCGGCAGTAAACTCCCGGTAGGCTGCCGTCGGAATGCCGTGCCGTTGCATGAAATGCTTGGCAAACGCTTTGCTGCCTTCCAGTGCAGCGCCGGTCTTTCCCGGGCCGATCACCGGAATATGAGACACCCGTGGATCCTGTCTGAAAAAATCGGCAATCCCCTTGACCAACGGGTCTTCAGGCCCGGGCAGCACCAAATCGATCGCGTGGGCTACGCAACAATCCGCAATCCGGTCAAAATCGGACACCGCAATAGGCAGATTTATCCCACAACCGGAGGTACCCGCATTACCCGGGGCAATAAATAGTTGATTGCATAATGGACTCTGGCTGATCTTCCAGGCCAAGGCATGCTCGCGTCCTCCCTGGCCAAGTAATAATATATTCATAGGCACTGCTCCCGATAACAATTAAAATCAGGCGCTAAGATAACCATTGCCCGCAGGATATCCCGGCAGTTTACGGGGAATTCTTTATTTTGGTCTTAGATTACGTATTTTACCTATTTGTTTCACCATTCCCAACGGCACTAAAACAATCTTTATGGAACCACGCCCTACCCCGGCAAGCGGAGCCGTCACACCCCGCAAAGGACACCCCTGGTCCCTGTACGTATGCTTTTTTACCGAGATGTGGGAGCGCTTCGGCTACTATCTGATGATCGCCATTTTCCTGCTCTATCTCCGCGATCCCATCAGCCAGGGCGGCAAAGGCTTTGATACCAAACACGCCGCGGATCTCGTGGGCTCCTTCATCGCGCTGGTCTATCTGACCCCATTTATTGGCGGTTTGCTGGCCGACCGGTACCTGGGTTACCGCAAATCCATCATCATCGGCGGCTCACTGCTTATGGTGGGTTATCTGGGCCTGGCAGTGCCCGGTATGACGGCGATGTATGTTTCCCTGGCCCTTATTATCGCCGGTAATGGGTTTTTCAAGCCAAATATCTCCACCTTGCTGGGGAATATCTACAACCGCGAGGACCTGAGGCCCAAAAAAGATATCGCATATAATATTTTTTATATGGGAATTAATATCGGGGCATTGGCCAGCCCGTTCGCAGCCGCCTATATGCGTAACACCTTTAGCTGGGGCACGGCTTTTGCCACGGCGGGCGTAGGCATGGGAATCGGGCTGGTCTGGTTCATTTCCGGCATGAAACACCTCAAAGAAGGGGACGTCATCCGGCCCCCTCAAAAGGAGGACATGCCCATGCAACGGATTCTCAGCGCTGTATTTTTGCCGGCGATTCTGGCGGCGGTCCTCGGATGGTTCGCCCACCGCATCATTGGCCAGACGCTGTTCGGCACCCCGTCCAACGATGCTTTTATGTTCGCCTGCGTGCCTATCATCGTGTTCTATTCCCGCATCTTCATCCGCGCTGGGAAAGAAGACCGGCGAGGGCTGGGTGCTTTATTTGCCTTTTTTCTGGTATCCATCGTCTTCTGGGTGATCTATAACCAGAACAGCACCGGCCTGACCATCTGGGCTGATCAGTATACCAGCCGGGAGATGCCGACAGCCCTGGAGAAGGTGGCCCAGCCCATGGGAATCCTGCAAACGGTGAACACCGCGCCGCAAATGGTCACCGATTATGACGCTTATTTCCGGCCCCGCAAGGGGCCGGAGGGAGAGGTATTGCAGGTGATGGGACTGAACCCTTACCTGAAGAACCTTCCCAAGGCGCAGTGGCCGGCCCAGGGCCAATCCCTGCATGTGATTTCTCCAGAGATATTCCAGTCGGTCAACCCGCTGTTTATCATTATTTTCACCCCGTTACTGGTGTTGCTTTTCGGGCGGCTTGCCCGACGAAAGCGTGAGCCGAACACACCCGTCAAGGTATCTCTGGGGATACTGATGGCGGGACTTTCTTCTCTGCTGATGCTCATTGCTATTGTGACCACCATGCCGGATATCTATCACAACAAATCTTCCATGGTCTGGCTGATTTCCACTTATGCAATCTTTACGGTCGGAGAACTTCTGGTGAGCCCGATAGGTCTCTCCATGGTCTCCAAACTGGCACCTGCGCGTCTCACTGCCCTAATGATGGGCGCCTGGTTTCTGGTCAATGCAATTGCGGGTAAGGTGGCCGGTTTGATGGCGACCTTCTGGGACAGCTTTATCGATAAGAAAAATTACTTTTTGATCCTGGCTGTCGCAGCTGCCGCCGCTACCGTCATTATGTTTGCCCTGAGCAAACGGCTCTCGGCCGTCATTCGGGAAAAAACAGGGGCCGACTGAGCAGATATCCGAAGAACCTTTACCTGCTTTCCCGCATAGCAAAAGCCGACGGGCGCATAGGGGCCAGTGAGCCCATAGTGGTAGGGACAAAAACCGATCCTGGGCCTCACTGATAGGAAGCAGCGATCTTATAGACCACTCCGCTGGGACTCAGCGCTCCGGTTTTGTTTTGTCCTATGAGGTAGATCGTGCCATCTTCTCCTTCTCCGAAGCTGTTAATGTGATGAGGCATGGGAGCACTTCGGGTGCTGTCTAGCCGGCAGACATGGCTTTCCCACTGACCATGCTCCGGGCTCAAATAAAACAATTTAGCCGTAAAATCAGCGTAGATATATTTACCGTCCAGCGCCGGCCACGAAGAGCCGCGATAGACATATCCTCCAATCACGCAAACTCCTTCGGTGTGTTTATATTCGGCGATAGGACCAATGAAATCAGCGCCCTGTACATCAAGCGCCGTATCATAAGGATGATCTGCTTCTCTTGCATCCCAGCCGTAGTTGCCACCTTCTTTTACCAGGTCCACTTCCTCGTAGGTGCCCTCACCCACGTCCCCACAGAAAAGTTGCCCCGTCTGCCGATCAAATGAAATACGCCAGGGCATTCGGAAGCCATAGGCCCATATCTCCCCTCTGGCTTTGGTGCCCAAAAACGGATTGTCCTGCGGAATCTGATAAGGCGCCCCGTGGTCCACGTCGATGCGGATGATTTTGCCAAACAAGGTAGACAGATCCTGGCTGCTGCCTTTTGTTTTGCCGTGATTGCCCCCATCTCCAAAACCGATGTAGAGATCACCATCGGGGCCGAAAACCATGTTGCCGCCATTGCGGTTTTGTTCTGGCTGGGGGAGTCGGAGGATTATTTTGCCGTCCGGGTCAGCCCTGTTGGGATTATCTTTAGACACGTGGAATTCTTCGATCACCGACTGGTTGTCAAAGCCCGGCTTAGTGCAGGGAGCGATATAATGGACAAAGAAACGTCCGTTATGCCGATAATCGGGGTGAAAAGCAAATCCGAGCAACCCTACGTTCAAATATATATTTTCCATAGGCACCAACAGATTGCTGATGTCAAGAAAAGGTGCTTTGAGCAGACGACCGTCCTGGATGATGCGGATTCTGCCGCCCTGCTCGCCCACAAAGAGCCGGCCGGAGCCGTCATGGGCATTTTCAAGCGCCACAGGGGCGGTAAGGCTGTCGCTTACTTGTTGCAGCTGGAAGACCAATGCCTTATCGTCAAGCTTATTTTCGCTGTGCTGGCCCTGGGAAGGGCCGTGGCAGGCCGACTGAAAAACAACGATGAAGGCAATGAAAGAAAAATTGAGTATGTGCCGCATGCTATGGTATTTTAACGCCCGTCGTATGGCCATGCTGGTTATCACGCCAGATGATCCGGGGCCCAAGATAGAAGAAAAGCGGCAATATATACGCACGATCGACCTAAAGAACTCCTTGGGCACACGCAAAAGCCCATCACGGCGGCCATCCGTTCCACTGGCGCGTACCCGATGCCCCGGAGAGAATACAAATGATAGGGCCGGAGGAATCCCCCGCCCCACATATCCCGTGTTGCAGACGGCGGTCCTTTTAGAGGGCCTTGCTGCATAAAGTGATCTGGTCAGAGCGCACGCGGTCATACATGAACCAAACCAGGTAGCTTTTTCCCTGCAGGGTGATCTGCCGGGGATGGATCGCCTCTTTGATCCTGGTTCCATCTTTAAAGACGAGCGGTTCCACCTCACCCAACGAGCCGTATGCCCAGTTGGTCCCCTGCGCGTTACACCAGGCATGTCCTTCATGCGGCTGGTCGGCGGCAATCCATTTTCCATTCAGGTACAGGCCGGCTTTAAACCCGTTTCCCGGGTCGGTTTTGGTTGAAAACAGGTTATTGCCGCTCTGATCAAGCCATTTATACTCGGTCATAACTCCGCTAAGCGTTCTGCCGTCAAAAAAGATCACCTCATTCTCATTAGGATGCTGGGTCATCACCTCAGCCATTTGCTGTTGCAAAGCAGCTTGCTTGGCTTCATCCTCTTCGGTGGCTACCCGCGAGGCCAACGTGGTGACCGGAGACAATATCATACAGCCTGTGGTAAAGGTAATATTAGCCAGCAGCTCTCCTCCAAAAGGGATGGGTTTCAATTTTCCGTCATTGGAGAGGAGATAGTTTTTTTGCTGGGCAATATCGTCCATTGTAGGGCTTACTGTCGCGAAAAATCGGGTTTTATCCCTGCTTACGATCATCTGGAATACGGCCGGGTACGGGCCATATTTTTTCCCCTGAAACACAATGGTGGTACTCATAGCGCCCCGCTTCAGGTATTTGCCTTCTTCCCCCGTATTGACCACACTCGGCGTGGCATACCAGTCGTACTGCTTAGCGATCGCCTGCTGGCGGCTGTCCAACTGAGCTACGGTAGTGGTCCGGACCTTTTTACCCCGGTCATATACATAGACCACGTCTTTATCGGAACCATCTCCCGATTCGCTGAGACGTTCCCGGGTAGTCATCTGTCCTACCGCCACCACGGCCCGGAAGCCGCTGTCCGATGGCACGATGGAAGAATATGCTTCAATAAAATATTCTCCTGCGCGAAAAGAAGCCAATCCGGCCGGGGATACCGTGATTTGATGAGCGCGGGCATCGATCACTGCGGGTGCCGCGGCCGACGCAGAAGTCGACGGGGAGGTAGAAGCGGATCCGGGAGAAGCAGTTGCGGACGTCTGTTCAGGGGCCACCGCTTCTTGGGCCACCTGTTTGACGGTATGGCCCAGTTTTTTCAAAAACTGCGCCTGGGTAAGGATGGGGCAGATCGACAAACAAAAGAAGATGACGATAGTCAGATCGCGTGTTTTCATGATGTGGGGTTTAGAAAATTTTGCCTTGACTGCACCGGGAAAGGGCCGGTGGCTTGCCGGATGCCGGAGCCAGGGCATAGGGTTGGATATAGCTATTTCTTGACAAATTCTACCCGCCGGTTATTGGCCTTGCCTTCGGCGGTATCATTGGTATCGACGGGGTTGGATTCTCCATAGCCCTTAGCAGAAAGGCGCGCCTCGGCGATCCCCATGGACACTAATTGGGCTTTGACCGCTTCGGCCCGCGCCTGCGATAACCGGGCGTTATTTTCGTCGCTGCCGTCGCTGTCGGTGTACCCGTCTATCTCAAGATTCAGGTCGGAGTGATCCTGCAGCAGTTTGGCAATGGTATTAAGGGTGCCCATAGACTGGGGTTTGATGGTGGATTGATTGACATCAAAAAGGATCCCGTGCGTCACGAGCTTCCCATCGGTCATGAGCTTGTGATATTGATCTTCTCCGCCGGCAGCCAGCCGGATGTTTTTCATCTTGACTCCATAGCGGTCTGCCCGGATATACAAGCTTTCAGCCCCCACGGGCAGCGTGTTGGTGGCATGAACCCTGTAGCCGTCAATGTAGGCCTTGCCGATATGGTCGTGCACATACACCGCGACGTGATGCCAGGTATTGCCCGTAAAAGCAGCCTGCAGGCCCTCGGGATAGCTTTGTGTGCCGCTTAGACCAAAACTGCCTTTGCTGGTGCCATGGATAACCAGGCTGTAAAGTCCCTTGTAATAATAATCCCGATCAGTTTTCCTGCCGAATCCCACGACGAAATCACTGACGTAGGCGAAGTAGTCCCGGTCGTTTTCAAACAAAAGATCAAATTCCAGCGTGAATTGGGCCGGCAGATATCGGGCAGAGTCCATAAGCGGCTCCACGGTAGTCTTGGCGTCGGGCTGCAGATGAAGAATCTTTTCATCTTCATAGGTTTGTATTTCGGCCGTACCCCGCACGACGGTGAACCGGGCAGGCAGCTCGGCATCAGCTTCAGCCCGCATGTCCGGTTGGAAAATGATCCGGTCACCCGGCACAAAATCATAGTTCTTGTTGTATGAGGAAGCGGCCTGGGGAGGATTGGCCGCAGCAGAAGCGGAAGGCCCGTTCGGCTCGGGGGCAGGGCTTCCGGACTGATCTTGCACGACCACCTTCTTCACCGCATTTTCGGTCCGGTCCATCGCTTTGTCCGCCGCATTGCCCGATCCATTCACCACGTGGTTTTCTACCCGTGAGCGTACCTCATTTTTGATGCGCTTAAGCAACTGCGCATTTGCAGGTCCTTGCGCCGCCAGCAATGTCACAGAGAATAAGAGGAAGATCCATTTTTTCATGGTATAGGTTTTTTATGCAAACCTATAGCCGACCCGAGGGAGAAAAAAGATAATAAAAGTTACCCAGGAGTTATCGCGGATACCGGTATACCTTGTTCAACGCTTCTGTGCGGTTTTGTACGTGCAGTTTGGCGTAGATCTTATGGATGCGCTGGCGTATGGCGCTCGTGTTGACGCCCAGGCGATCAGCAATCTCTTTATAGAGGTATCCTCCCGCCAGGGCTTCCAGCACCTGTCTTTCCTTGACGGTGAGGCGAATCTCCTCTTGGTCCTCTGCAGCAGTCTGCTTAAAAGAACTCACCACTTGCCGGGCGATAGAGGTGCTCATGGGAGCTCCCCCATGATACAATTCGGTAAGACTCTCCAGGATTTTTTCCGGAGGCGTATTCTTCAGCAGGTAACCGCTGGCTCCTGCCTTCAGCGCTTCAAATACCCGCGCATTGTTCTCATAGATGGTAAACATCAAAAATTGTGTCTTCGGACATTTTCCCGCCAGGTGGCGTACAGCGGCGGTGCCGGACTCTCCGGGCAGATTGATATCCATGATCACAATATCGGGATGTAGTTCGGGTATTTCCTGCATGGCCGTTTCTGCATCTCCATAGGCGGAAATACACAAAAAGCCAGGAGATTCCTGCAACAGATCGGTGATGCCATGGCGGATCTCTTCGAGATCTTCCACAATGCTCACGGTAATGGATGGTGTCATGATACTGCTTTATGCACTGAGACGATGGATACAAATTTAGGTCGTCACCCCAGGTAAAGGTACATAACAAAAGTTAGCGTGGCAGCGGCAGCGACAGCGTCACCACCGTCCCTTTATCGGTCTCTATCCTCCAGGTGCCTCCAATGGACTCCATGCGTTGCTGCATGTTGCGGAGTCCGTTGCCGAATCGGTGGGAGGTCCCCGCCTCGGGGTTGTGGCCGTCGTCTTTTACCACGATAGAGATCTCAGGATCGAACCGGAAAGTAAGGACAACTTCCTTGGCCTGGGCGTGTTTGATCACGTTATGTAAGGCTTCTTTCACCACCAGGTAGATGTTACGGCGCTGTTCTCCTGACAGCGGGATATCGGGAATATATTCGGGGATATCAAAGTGGTAGCGAAGCGGACTGCTCTCCAACAACTCACTGGCATGATATCGGATATAGGCCACGAGGTCCTCCAGCAGGTCATAATCGGTATTCATGGACCAGATGATCTCATTCATTTTACTGATCAACAAATTGGCATGCCGGGCAATCTTTCTGCCTGCCTGCTGCCGGTCGGAAGCCTGACTGCCGTTTAACTGATTGCTCAGGAATAAAATGGAGGTCAACCCTGATCCTATGTCGTCATGCATTTCCCGGGAAATGCGCGAGCGTTCTTCATCTTTTCCCTGCATGAGTGCTTTCAGCCGGACCACTTCCTGTTCGCGGCGGAGGGCTAACAGCGTCTGTGCATGCAACTTCTTTTTGTGTTGGTAGTTGCGCACCGAAATTCCGAGGATCACCGCCAGCGCCAAAAAAAGGATCAGCGAAGCTACCAGCCAGCCATTGCGATACCGGATCGCCGATTCATTCTGAGCCAATTGAAGTTTCTGGGCCAGTATTTCTTTGTCTTTCTCCGCCGTGTGGTACTGCAGATTCATCCGCAGGATACTGGTCTTTACCTGGGCGTTCATGAGAGAATCATTGAGTTTCTCATAGCGGGCTTTGTAGCTCAGCGCCTCAGGCAGGTTACCGAGCTTCTGTTGGATGTCCGCCATGATATTATACATGTCGGCCAAATCCGAGCCCAGCTTTTCCTGTTCTGCAATCCCAATCGCCTCCCGGGCATATCGTTCCGCATTCCGGTAACGCCCCTGGTGGGCCTCGCTGTTGGCCAGTCCGTTTAGGGCGGTCGCCACCAGCAGCGGATAGTGATATTGTCGGGCCAGGGCCACAGCTTCCCGGAACGCTTTTGCCGCCAGGACGGGGCGGCCCGCTTCGGCATTGACAATGCCCTTGTTTTCCTTGATGAGCACGAGCTTCATCATAGCCTTCTGGCCGATTGCTATGGTCTCGGCTTCGGCCAGGTGATGTAAAGCAGTATCATAATGGCCCAGCCCTCCCTGGGCATCAGCCATGGAAATCAATCCTGAAATAATGTAGAGGCTGTCGCGGCGAAGTACGCTCAGTTGATAGGATTTTAATCCATACGTATAGGCGTTCTCATAATTTTTAAGCTTGAGGAACAGCGAAGACATATTATCCATGATCTTCGCCTCGATCGCCTGATCGTTCATTTCTCCCGCTAACCTGGCCGCCTGCAGATAATAATCGGCGGCCGTTTGATAATCGTTCAGAAACTGGTAGGCAATGGCAAGGTTGTTGATCCCCCGCATCTGCAGCCGTCTGTCATGGCGGGCGCGGCCCGCAGCCACTTCGTCCTGCGCGAGATCGAATGCCTCGGCATATCGACTTGATTGAAAGAAAAGGGTAAACAGACGCAAATAGACGTCTCCCACCATACCGGCGTCTTTAATCCGGTCGGCGCCGCGCAATGCGCGACGGTAGTAATAGACGGCCGAATCAGGCTGGCTCCGTTCCAGCGACCGTCCCGCTTGCCAATCATGAACCATCTGCAGGGAATCATCCCTGGGAAAAGACAACGCAATTTCGGGGCCCTGGGAGCGAGCCGCAACAGCCAAGAAGATGATACCAGCCATTACCCATAACCCATGGATTTTCATAGAGAGAGCGGAACTGCTTTTTAGTAAATATCGTGCGTTCCATACAGGCCATGGGTATGTGGGAAGGACTCTACAGTCCTGTAAGACATCCCATAAATGGCATGGAAAGGAAAAATCCCTTAGGGGGTCAGGATGCCAGCGAGGCTGTCTGTTCTTCCACGGCCGAAGGATGGGATTTTACCGGTCCCAATGGGAGCACCGTCCTGCCAAACACCTCGTTAAGCACCAGCGCGGCACTACCGTACATGGCAGACAACCCGCAGATGATCCCCTCATATCCCGAAAAAGCGCCTAAGGCCTCGTTACCGGTGAACTCCGTAATGGCAAGCAGGAAAAACAACAGGGTCAACGTGAAGAACACTACCTGCAACATCCGGTTGAGGCGGAGGGTACCAAAAAACATATACAAGGTAAACACACCCCAAAAGAAAAGAAAAAGCCCCATGGAAGTGCTGTCCGGAGCAAAAGATGCGCCAAATGATGTTTGAGGAATGACCAGTATGGCTACCAGGGCGATCCAGAACATCCCGTAAGCCGTAAATGCCGTGGCCCCGAATGTGTTATTTTTTTTCCACTCCTGGATGCCGGCGATTACCTGTGCCAGTCCACCGACAAAGATTCCCATACCCAGAATCATGGAATTCATCTTAATGAATCCCGCATTGTGGATGTTCAGCAATACGGTGGTCATGCCAAAACAAAGCAGACCCAAAACTGCCGGATTTCCCGTATTGTCTTTCAAAGTAGTTACTGTGTGTGTGGTGCTCATCGTGTAATGGTTTGATCACAAATATTCACAATATATTTGAATTTTACAAACCAGGTCAGATTTATTTTAATTCGCGGATTCAGGGCCGCCCGATCTTTAAAGCCACCGCAAGCGGGAGATCTTTGGGTGATTTTGATACCTTTGCCGGTATTGAATACACCGCCCATGCAACTCCATATCCAACAAGACACTGCAGCACTCCACGAGGAAATGGCCCGTTGGATTGCCGAAGACATAGAAAAGGTCCTGGCTCAAAAGGACCGGTATACCTTTGTCCTGTCGGGAGGGAGTTCTCCGCAGGGTTTGTATGCCCTGCTCGCTGCCGAGCCCTGGCGAAGCCGCATACCTTGGGAGAGACTGCATTTTTTCTGGGGAGACGAGCGATATGTGCCCTTCACAGACACGCGCCATAACGGCCGGATGGCCTATGAGACCCTTTTGCGGCACGTGCCGGTTCCCGCTGCACAAATCCACTACATGGACACTTCTGCTCCGCCCGAAGACTCCGCCCTGGAGTACGGAAAATTGCTTCACCGGTATTTTCATCCCCAAGAAACCACTTTTGACCTGGTCCTTTTGGGCATGGGAGACGACGGCCACACCCTTTCGCTGTTTCCCGGTTCCCCGTTGATCGGTGAATCTCACCGCTGGGTAGCCGCCCCCTATGTAGAGGCCCAGCAGATGTACCGGATTACCCTGACCGCTGTCGTGGTCAACCGGGCCGCCCGGATAGCGTTCCTGGTCACCGGGGAAAAAAAAGCCGGCACCCTTCAACAAGTCATCCACGGAGACTCGCCCCCCACACAACTGCCCGCCCGGATTATTAAGCCGGAAAACGGCACCCTGCACTGGTTTGTAGATCAGGCCGCTGCCGCGGCATTGCACCGGTAATTGCAGCGGACCGGTGCAGTGTTTTTGAAGACTCAAAAAAGCCCCAACCGTCACAGGACTCGTTGGGGCTGAGAGATCAAAACTTCCAGGGACAGTCCCCCACCGCTTACACCATAAATCCAAAAAGGTTGTCATCCTTATTGATCTCGGTGTAGCTGATCTTGTACCGGTCAAACCGCTCTATAAGCTTTTGATAGTCCTCCCGTCGCTTCAATTCCACACCCACCAATGCCGGACCGGCTTCTTTATTGTGCTTCTTGATATACTCGAAACGGGTAATGTCGTCATCGGGACCGAGGACGTGGTCCACAAATTCACGCAAGGCACCCGGACGCTGGAAGAAACGGACAATAAAAAAGTGCTTCAGGCCTTCATAGAATAACGAGCGTTCTTTGATCTCCTGCATCCGGTCGATGTCGTTATTGCTTCCCGAGACAATACACACTACGCTCTTCCCGGCAATCTCGTCCGCATAATCGTCCAGCGCCGCAATAGAAAGGGCACCGGCAGGCTCCGCCACGATGGCGTTTTCATTATATAGTTGCAAAATGGTGGAGCATACTTTGCCTTCTTTCACGGTATGCATTTCATCGAGAACCCGTTGACAAATGGCATAGGTCAGATCCCCGACCCGTTTTACCGCCGCGCCATCCACGAATGAATCGAGCTCCGAAAGCGTCACAGGATGACCAGCCTGAAAAGCACGCGTCATCGATGGAGCACCTGCGGGCTCCACCCCAACGAGACGCACCTGCGGGCGCTGTGGTTTGATACAGGAACCCACCCCTGCCACCAGACCGCCACCCCCGACGGGAACAAAAAGCATATCGACTTGGGGGGCCTCCCGGAGAATTTCCAAACCGATCGTTCCCTGGCCTTCGATGATTCGGGGGTCATCAAAGGGCGGAATGAAAGTCCGGCTCTCGGCCTGAGTAAACCGTTTGGCTTCCATCGCGCAGTCATCGAACGTATCGCCGACCAGTCGGATATCTACCCACGGTCCGCCAAACATCTCTACCTGCTTCACCTTCTGGTTAGGCGTCACGATGGGCATAAATACCACCCCGTGAACCTGCATGAGCTGACAGGAATAGGCAAACCCCTGGGCGTGATTTCCTGCGCTGGCACAGACTACGCCCCGGCTTCTCTCGGCGGCGTCCAGGGTACTCATCATATTATAGGCGCCCCTGATTTTATAGGAACGGACCAGCTGCAAATCTTCCCGCTTCAGGTAAATATCTGCCTGATACCGATCAGAAAGCCTCACATTATATTCCAGCGGTATCTGCTTGACCACCTCTTTGAGCCGCGCTTCAGCGCCTGCAAAATCAAATTCCACATCCGCTACCTTGGAATTCATGCCTTGCCTTTTATGGGAAATCGGCGCCTGGGAAGGCGCCGAAAATCATCCGATATATTTATGCTTCGGGACGCAGTTTCCGCACTTCAGCACCAGCCTGCCATAGCTCACTTTCCCTCAGCTCTTTTAACTCTTCATTGAGCTTCTCGCGGTAATCCGCCTGGCTGTTCGATGCAATGGACCGGGCTGCTTCCTTGCCTGCCGCTACGCTGTCATACAATTCATTGAAGACCGGCAGGGTGGCATCGCGGAATCTTTTCCACCAGTCGAGTGCTCCGCGCTGTGCGGTAGTGGAACAGTTGGCATACATCCAGTCCATGCCGTTTTCGGCGACCAGCGGCATCAGCGACTGAGTCAGTTCTTCCACCGTTTCATTAAATGCTTCGGAAGGCGTATGTCCGTGCTTACGAAGCGTTTCATACTGGGCGGCGAAAATACCCTGAATAGCTCCCATCAAGGTACCGCGTTCTCCGGTGAGGTCAGAATACACCTCCTTTTTAAAATCTGTCTCAAACAGATATCCGGACCCGATACCAATACCCAGGGCGATTACCCGATCCCGGGCGCGTCCGGTGGCGTCCTGATAGATGGCAAAACTGGAGTTCAGCCCCTGCCCTGCCAGGAACATCCTGCGCAGCGATGTCCCCGACCCTTTAGGCGCAGCCAAAATCACATCGACGTCTTTAGGAGGCACAATGCCCGTCTGGTCATTAAAAGTAATGCCAAAGCCATGAGAAAAATACAAGGCTTTTCCGGCAGAAAGATGCTTCTCAATGGTGGGCCACAGGGCAATCTGACCGGCGTCCGACAAGAGGAATTGCAGAATTGTGCCTTTGTCGGCAGCCTCCTCAATTTCAAAAAGCGATTCTCCGGGCACCCAGCCATCGGCAACCGCCTTGTCCCAGGTCTTTGAATTTTTACGTTGTCCCACAATAACCTTAAATCCATTATCCCGAAGGTTCAAAGCCTGACCCGGCCCCTGTACACCATAGCCCAGAATGGCTATCGTTTCGTCCTTCAGGACTTCACGCGCTTTTTCCATGGGAAATTCTTCCCGGGTAACGACATCTTCTGTGACACCTCCAAAATTGATTTTTGCCATGTTGATTGATTTTGATATTTAAATGATTTACTCAATACATATTTCCCTGAAGGGATGTGAAATTCAAATATAGGAGATGGATCGGATCATTCCGCACCCACCGCCTGCGCTTCCTGATAAAAGGTGGATGCACCTTCCTGCAGTATGGTTTTTTCTACTTCGATCAGTTTATCAATCTGCAGCCTTACTTTCTCCGCGGCTTCCGCAGTGGCGTACAGGATAAAGCAAGCTTCCCCACGGTGCGGATTATCCAGTTCGTAAGCCAGAAGCTTGCGGATCCGGATACGCCGCCGGTTACAGATGTTGATCATGCGATTCAGTACAGAAAAATTGTTTTCTGCATACACAATTAGAGTGATATCCTTTTTCATGATAATGAATTAATGCAAGAATGCAGTGTGTGGACCTGTGGTTCGAGTCTTGCTTTACTTGGGCAACTCCAGGATCATATCTGATATGCCTGCGCCACTCGGAACCATGGGAAATACATTTTCTTCTTTTTCCACCTCTACTTCCAGAAAATAGGGTCCTTTATGGGCCAGCATCTCCTGGATCGCCGAGGCAAGATCGCTCCTGTCCACAACACGCCGGGCCGGTAGACCATAGGCGTCCGCCAGTTTGATGAAATCCGGACCGGTAATGTCGGTGAAGGAATACCGTTTTTCAAAAAACAACTGCTGCCACTGACGCACCATGCCGAGGAAATGATTATTTAACACGATGATCTTCACCGCTATGTTATTCTCCGCAATCGCACCAAGTTCCTGCAAGGTCATCTGAAAGCCTCCGTCACCCAGGATGGCGACCACTTCCTGACCAGGGGTCCCTAACTTGGCGCCCATAGCAGCCGGGAGACCGAATCCCATAGTTCCCATGCCTCCGGAGGTCACGTTGGTACGGGGGTTTTTGAACGCATAATACCGGGAAGCCACCATCTGATGCTGGCCTACATCGGTCACAATAACTGCCTCTCCGCCCGTCTGATCAGATAAAATATGGACGACCTCTCCCATTTTTATTTTTCCCGTATCGGGATGCCAGTCACGCTGAATGATCTTTGTAAACTCCTCGTTTTTCAACTGATGGAAAGCGTCGATCCACGCACCGTGGTCCCGCGGCTCGACCATATCCTTCAGAGCCCGCAAGGCTTCCGCCGCGTCGGCATGTACGGCGACGTCTACCTGGATGATCTTATTAATCTCCGCCCGATCCAACTCGATATGCACAATTTTAGCCTGGGTAGCATATTTGGTAATGTCTCCGGTGATGCGGTCGTCAAAACGCAATCCTACCGCCACGATCAAATCACATTCGTTGATCATCCGGTTACAGGCATAATTACCATGCATACCGAGAAAACCCATATACAGCGGATGATCTACGGGAAATGCCGACAAACCCAGCAGGGTCGACGCCACCGGAATGCCTGTCTTTTCCACCAGCGCGCGCAAATCTTCAGTCGCACCGGAAAGGATCACGCCCTGTCCGACCAGCAGGTAAGGTTTGCGGGCCTGGTTGATTAAGGCAGCTGCAGCTTCCACCTGACTCGGATCCATCACCGGCTTGGGCCGGTAAGTCTTGATTTCTTTACATTCCTGGAAACGGTAGACTGCTTTTTTCACCTGGGCGTCTTTGGTGATATCCACCAGCACCGGGCCCGGCCGACCGCTGGCTGCAATGTAAAAGGCCTTGGCTATGGCTGCAGGAATATCCTCCGCGCGGGTCACCTGGACGTTCCATTTGGTGACCGGGATCGTGATATTGACTACATCGGTTTCCTGAAAGGCATCCGTGCCCAACAGGTTAGATAGTACCTGGCCTGTGATACATACCAAAGGCGTGGAGTCCACCATCGCGTCTGCGAGCCCGGTGACCAGATTGGTCGCTCCCGGACCGGAAGTCGCGAAGACCACACCGACCCTGCCCGATGTCCGGGCGAATCCTTGCGCGGCATGAATAGCCCCTTGCTCATGGCGGGTAAGAATGTGATTCACGTCTCCCAGGTAATGGTAGAGCTCATCATAGACCGGCATGATCGCTCCTCCGGGATATCCGAAGATGGTGTCCACTTTCTCGGCGATCAGCGCGCGAATGACTGCTTCGGCTCCGGTAATCTCATCTCCTTCTCTTCGCGCAGCGCCGTTCTTCCGGGGCTGGCTTTTGCCGGCAGTACCCGGACCTGCCGGAGAAGCCTGGTTAGGCTTCGTCAGTAACGCATCCTTCTGTGGCATCTTTTACAAGTTTTGCATATTTGAACAAAATCCCTCTTTCGGCTTTCAGGGGAGGTTGCTTCCAGGCCGCCCTGCGTCTGCTCAATTCCTCCTCGCTTACCTTTAGGTTGATTGTATTATTTATCGCGTCGATTTCAATCAGATCATCGTCTTCCACCAGGGCGATCGTTCCGCCCACATACGCTTCCGGGGCAATGTGCCCCACCACGAAGCCATGGGTACCTCCGGAAAAGCGACCATCGGTGATCAAGGCGAGGCTCTTTCCAAGTCCCGCGCCCATAATGGCCGAAGTAGGTTTGAGCATCTCTGGCATCCCGGGTGCTCCCTTGGGTCCTTCATAGCGGATCACCACGACGTCTCCCGCCTTCACACGCCCAGAGCTGATCCCGTCAATCAACGCAAATTCTCCATCGAATACCCTGGCAGGTCCGGAAAACCGTTCTCCTTCTTTACCTGAAATCTTAGCTACACTGCCGCGTTCGGCGAGATTGCCTTTGAGGATCTGCAGGTGCCCGGTTTTTTTGATCGGATCAGACAGCGGATGCACGATATCCTGGGTGTGGAAGTCCAGGTCCTTGGCGTCGGCCACATTCTCGGCGAGTGTCTTTCCGGTGACCGTCATGCACTCTCCATGGAGGAAACCTTCCTTCAGCAGATATTTCAGGACGGCCGGTACCCCTCCGATCGCATGGAGGTCTTTCATCAGGTATTTACCGCTCGGTTTAAAGTCGGCTAACACAGGCACACGGTCACTGATCTGCTGAAAATCTTCCAGCGTCAGCGGCACCTCAATAGTCCGGGCCATGGCAATCAAATGCAACACCGCATTGGTGGACCCTCCCAGCGCCATGACAACGGTCACGGCGTTTTCAAACGCCTTCCGCGTCATGATATCCCGGGGCCTAAGGTCTATTTCGAGCAAATGCCGGATCGCCTTTCCCACTGCGGCGCATTCCTGCTTCTTGTCTTCGCTCAGCGCCGGATTGGAAGCGCTGTATGGCAGGGACATGCCCATCGCCTCTATGGCAGATGCCATGGTATTGGCCGTATACATGCCTCCGCATGCACCCGCACCGGGACAGGAATGCTGGACCAGCCCCTTAAAATCTTCCTCGCTCAGCTTACCGGCGAGTTTCTGCCCAAGCGCTTCGAAGGCCGAAATAATATTTAAATCCTGACCCTTATAGCGGCCGGCGGCAATCGTACCGCCATACACCATGATCGAGGGCCGGTTCAGCCTGCCGATCGCCATGATGGATCCGGGCATGTTCTTGTCACAACCGGGTACAGCGACAATGGCGTCATAATACTGGGCGCCTGCCACCGTTTCAATCGAATCCGCAATGACATCCCTGGACACCAGAGAATAGCGCATCCCTGAGGTGCCGTTGCTCATTCCGTCACTTACTCCGATCGTATTGAAGATCAATCCTACCAGGTCTTCTTTCCAGACGGATTGTTTAATGTCTTTGGCCAGGTCATTGAGATGCATATTACAATTATTGCCGTCGTAGCCCATGCTCACGATCCCCACCTGGGCTTTCTTCAGATCTCCTTCAGTAAGCCCGATGGCATATAATTGCGCCTGGGCCGCCGGTTGTGTAGGATCCTGGGTGATGGTCTTGCTGTACTTATTGAGTTCCATGCTCTTGCTGATATTTATTTTATTTGGTTAATGGGTGTTCCATGAAATAGCATCCTTTCTGTGTCGATGGTCTCTGTATGCGGATACAAACAAAAAACCGCCCTCTCCTCACAGGGAGAAAGGCGATTCAATTAGGTTGTACCGGCTGGTTATTACAGCATTCCTCCATGCGGCAAGCTGACGCTAATGACAGAGACGACCACCCGGACTACAGACCGGGAAGGTTGCGTGGGCCTATTGAGGGCCACTCTTCTGTGGTGTGCACGGTTTCCGCACATGGATGTTTGCTTTTACTAAAAAACTTGAGGCATGGCAAATATAGGAGTATTTTATAGGATTAGTGCATGGCAGGTCACTTTTTAGAAAATGTCAAATTACTTGTCCTCTTTTCACCTTTTTCAGGGTTTTCATTCAAAAAACCCGCTTTTCGATCAAAGGTCCCGCTCAGCATGGCCAGGGTCGCCCCCCGGGTGGATCTTGAGCGACCCAGCTTACCTGGTAGTCTGCTTCCCGGATATAGTGCAACCGCAACACCGCATTAACCCCACTTTTGGAAAAATGCGCTTCCAAACTCCCTTCCCGGGCGAGGGTAAAAGGGCTCAGGCGTATGTCTCCCCGGAAGTCCACCCCTCCCCGGCCATACCACTTCACCACAGCTTCTTTCGCACTCCAGCATATCGCCAGGACGGCCAGATGCTCTTCCCGGGGCAGCCACTGCAGTTCTGCCGGGCTGAGGAACTTGGAGGCTACCCGACTGATCTGGGGAGAAATCCGCTCCACATCAATCCCCACGACATGCTCGCCACTGATGGCCGCAACGGCATAATCACCGCAGTGCGCGAGCGAAAAATGACAGGGATGGCCGGGCAAGTAGGGCTTTCTGGAAGGCGCTACCCGAATCTCTGACACCGGGAAACCCGGCCGCAACGCGGTGAGCAGATAGCGGGCGGCCAGATGCTGCAACCGTTTATGGGGATGATGTACTTCACGTTCCACCTGCACCCTGTTTAGAAAAAACCCTTCCGGTTCGGTTATGTGCCAAATCCCTATTTTTGCTCCGTCATCGCCTTGTGTGGTACGAATTAATGGCATAACTTTCTTCCCAAAAATAACTAGTTAAACGTTAACACGGTATGATCCTTTCTGACAAGCGCATTCTGGAAGAGATTGAAAAGGGAAATATTCTGATAGAACCATATGACCGTAAGTACCTGGGCACCAACTCCTACGATGTACATCTGGGGTCCATTCTGGCCACTTACAACGATCGCGTGCTGGATGCCAAACGTCATAATGAGATCACCTATTTTGAGATCCCGGAGGAGGGCTTCGTCCTGCATCCTGGTACCTTGTACCTGGGGGTAACCCTGGAATATACCGAAACCCACCGGCATGTACCTTTCCTGGAAGGCAAATCCTCTACCGGCCGGCTGGGTATCGACATTCATGCTACGGCCGGAAAGGGCGACGTAGGCTTTTGCAATACCTGGACCCTGGAAATTTCCTGCGCGCAACCTGTACGAATCTATAAGGGCATGCCCATCGGACAATTGATCTATTTTGCCGTAGAAGGAGAAGTGGAAATAGTCTATAGCAAAAAAGGAAATGCCAAATACGCAGAAAGAACCATCCGTCCGGTGGAAAGTATGATGTGGAAAAATAATTTTTAAACCCCGCTCTTCCCCAATTCCCGGCCTGGAAGGGCTTTTACCCGTCTTATCGGCCGCTTTGGGATCACTGCCGAAAAGGCAGAAATTTCACTTTGTTTGTATCTAAAAAAACGTATCTTGCGGCTTTATTTATTTTTTTAATTTTCTTTTTTATTATGAAACAGGGTACAGTTAAATTCTTCAATGAATCCAAAGGATTTGGTTTCATCCGCAGCGATGACGGTCAAGAAATCTTCGTCCACGTGACGGGCTTGATTGATAAAATCAAAGAGGGTGACAAAGTAACATTCGATGTAGTCCAGGGAAAGAAAGGACTCAATGCCGTTAATGTGAAACTTCAGTAATCCACAATATTACTTTGGCCGGGATGAGAGGATGCAGCAGATGCATCCTTTTTTTTTGCCCGCTATTTTACTGCAGCGCAAGCACCACCACCGACGCCGGCGGCATACGTACGGTCACCTCTTTCTCCCGAACACTAAAATCCTGGAAAGCACTGATGTGGACCTGATGGGGATCCGCAAAGGTATTATGGGCCTGTATGGAGTCTGCATGCAGAATCTGGCCGCTCACCTTTTGGAAGGAAACACCCTCGATGTCCACCGGTACCGTGATCTCCTTGGTAGGATCCAGATTGCTGATGCTCACATGCATCACACCGGTGCTATCCCGGGAGGCCGAAGCATTGAGCGCCGGCATCTGATCTTTCCCATACCGGTACTGCTGGGAGGTGACCCGCAGGGGAAGCATCAGCGCATCATGATGCACCGTATATAACTTATAGACCTCATAGGTGGGCGTCACGATCATCTGGCTGCCTTTGGTGAGGATCATGGCCTGCAACACATTCACCATCTGGGCTATGTTAGCCATCCGGACCCGATCACACCGGTTATTAAACATATTGAGGGCAGTGGACGCCAGCAGGGCATCCCGCATACTATTTTGCTGGAACAGAAAAGCAGGGTTGGTCCCCGGCTCGGGGGCATACCAGCCTCCCCATTCATCGACAATCAGACCCACTTTTTTCTCAGGATCATAGCGGTCCATAATGGCTATATGGCGATCGATCATGGGGCCAAGGGCAAGGGTTTTCTCCAGGATCCCGGCATACTGAGCTTCGTTAAAATCCGTAGCCGACCCCTTATCATTCCAATTTAATACCGAATAGTAATGCAAAGACAATCCTTGCATCATTCGCCCGGCGTCCCGCATGAGCACTTCAGTCCAGTGATAATCCGTACCGCTGGGACCGCAGGCAATCCGGTACAGAGGTGCGCCCGGATAGTTGTGCAGGAAAGTAGCAAACCGCCGGTATACATTTGCGTAATACTCGGCCGTCATATTGCCGCCACATCCCCAGTTCTCATTGCCGACACCCCAAAACCGTACTTGCCAGGGTTTGTCTCGGCCATTCTCTTTACGCAGGGTAGTCATCGGACTGATCCCGTTAAAATTGACATAATTGACCCAATCACTCATCTCCTGTACCGTACCGCTGCCGACATTGCCGACTATATAAGGAGCGCAACCCAGCTGTTGACACAGATCCAGGAACTCGTGTGTACCAAAAGAATTATCTTCAGTTACGTTTCCCCAGTTCACATTGACAATCTTCGGCCTTTGATCATTGGGCCCGATCCCATCTTTCCAGTGGTAAGTATCCGCAAAACACCCGCCCGGCCACCGGATTACCGGTACGTGTATGGCCTTCAAGGCGGCGACCACGTCGTTGCGAATTCCCCGGGTGTTGGGAATGGACGATTCCTTTCCGACCCATACCCCTCCATATATGCCATGGCCGAGATGTTCCGCAAATTGTCCGTATATGTTGCGGCTTATCTTATATTGCCCTTCGTCTCCATGTACGACTATACGATTCTGGGATAATGCGGGCAGCACTGATGCGCTAAACAGCAGTAGAGAAATCCATTTTTTTACAGACATAATAATAGGTTTATGTGGGTTTAAAACTAAAATAAATTTTTAAAACAATTGTCAAAAAAACGCTTATTTTTTTTTGAATCGCCGTGGCGAGCGGCTTTCCGGGCATACTAAAAAGAATGTTCTGGCATTTTGCGGGCGAATTGTATACATTTGTTTCACCAGGGAATTCCCTGGCGGATACTTAAATCCTCACCCATGAAATTCATTCTGATCACTCTTCTTGGTATGAGCACTATTTTTTCCGGTATGGCCCAGGACAGCAGCGTGATTCATTTGTGGCCTGGCGCGGTCCCCGGATCGACTGCCCCCAAACATGCCGCGGCAGTCACCGAAGATCACAGCGGTGGGATCGTGCGCATTACCGACGTTACAGACCCGACCCTTACTGTCTTCCGGCCCCGACAAAACGCTAACGGCGCGGCTGTCATCGTTTGCCCGGGAGGAGGATATTACATTCTGGCTATTGATCTGGAAGGATATGAAATTGCTCATTGGCTGAACAAAATGGGCATCACGGCATTCGTGCTGGAGTACCGCGTACCCAAGCAACAAGCCGGTGCCCTGCAGGACGTTCAACGTGCGGTGCGCCTGGTACGCCACCGGGCTTCCGAATGGGGCGTGGACCCCGATCGCGTGGGGGTGATGGGATTTTCCGCGGGAGGCAGCCTCTCGGCCCGGATCAGTACCGAATACAGTAAGGATTCCTATGCGGCTGTGGATGAAGCCGATTCCGAATCCTCGCGTCCTTCCTTTGCGCTGCTGGTTTACCCCGCCTATCTTGACCAGGGACCGGACAGTACCCTCACGCCGGAATTGACGGTCACCGCCCAGACACCCCCCATGTTTATCTTTCAGACAGCAGACGACCGGTTGGCCAACAGTTCGCTCATCATGGCGGGAGCCTTGCGTAAAGCAGGTGTTCCCGTAGAGATGCACCTGTACCCCAAAGGAGGGCATGGGTACGGACTGCGTCCGGGCAATCCGGCGGGTGAAGCCTGGCCCCCGCTGGCAGAAGCATGGCTCTCGCCCATCATCTCTGCTACGCGTTGAAGATAATGTATGTAAGCACCTTATTGCTAATCCGGAAATCATATGCCGGGACTTTATCGCAGTAAAATGGATTGTCTTGCGAGCCATGGAGCTGAGCGAAGACAAGGTATCTGCCTGTAGATCACCGGGGCCATAGCTGTACATTCAAAAAGACAGGGACAGCACCCTTTCGGGCAATTCGTTCACCCTATCGCAGACCAACAGGATTGACACGCTCGGTTCCCCGGCATGCTCCTTTCCGATTAGCATACCCTGGACACGCACGGCCAAAAACAAGGTCAGTCTGCTGCAACCCAAACCGTCATCTCTCCGGGTCCACGGTTAGCCCACACATAGTATGGAATGGCGGTAAGCGCAGATTCACTGGAATCGGGTCCATGTGGAACGGCTGGCTTTTCAGTCGTCTTCTCCCGCCCACCAATGGTAGTAACTCCCCCTAATAACCCGGGCCGAAACGCTGTGGTAAATCCCTTAGCGGAATCTATTACCTGATCCGACAGGTGTTTTCCCCTATTATCAGGCCATTCCAGACAATACACCAGAGGGCCTCTTTGCAACGCAATTTTACCCCGATCTTCTTTAACGCGTGGATCAGCCCGCAACATATGCACTTCCATGGGCAATGTTAAATCAATCCGGTCTCCCGATCGCCACACCCGTTTGACCACCGCATAGCCGTGATCCAGCCTGCCTTTTATGGGTACGCCATTCACTGTCAAGCGATAAGAAATCGACGACGTGTCTGAAAACCTATATAATCCACCCGGAATAGGTACCCCTCTCGCCCAGCCCGGAATACGTAACTTCAGCGTTAATGTATCGGGCATATCCCTCAAAACCTCTATTGATATTTGCCCCGACCAGGGATAGCGAGTGCGTTCCTGCAATTGCAGGGTACCTTCTTTAAGGGGTATTGATACCGCATTGGCTCCATATAGGTTTATAAACACGGTATCGGCTTTCGTGGCATACATATAGCCGCCGACCGTGGGGATAAACCGGGCAAGATTCGTTGGACAACAAGCACATCCAAACCAACTGCTGCGATGATACTGGCCCGCCGATTCCAGGGGATTGGGGTAAAAGAATCGATCTCCATGCAGAGAAAGGCCGGACAACAGCGCATTATACAGGGTTCTTTCCAGTACGTCATAATACGCGGCATCTCCTTCACTCAAAAACATCCGCTGATTGAAATAGACATTAGCGATGGAAGCACAGGTTTCATTGTAGGCAGTCAGATTAGGGAGATCATACGGTTTGCCAAAAGCCTCCCCATTACTGGTAGAACCAATACCTCCTGTCACATATAGCTGGGAAGACACCATGTCATTCCATATAAACCGGTCAGCCGTTAAATATGCATCTTCACCGGTTAATGCAGATACATCGGCCATTGCTGCATATAAATAGCCGGCCCGTACTGCATGACCTATTGCCTTTCGTTGGTCCACTACCTTTTTTTGAGCCTGTTCATAAGGATCTCCGCCAGGACCCCGCACATCCAAAAAGAATTTGGCCATGTGAAGATAGTTGCTGTTACCGGTAATCCTGTAGAGGCTAACCAGTCCCAACGCCACTTCGGGATGACCCGGGTACTTTTCAAGTTTTCCCCAACCAAAAGTTTTCATGATCAGCTGAGCATTTCGCAACGCGACCTTCAGCAACACACTGTCCCCCGTGGCCTCATAATTAGCGGCAGCCGCTTGATAGAGATGCCCTGAGCAATACAACTCGTGGCTCAATTTTTCCACATTCACCCAACGGGCTGAACCAGACCAGGGATGAGGGCGTAACAGATTCACCGTCCTGGCTGTGTAAAGATATCCGTCGCTTTCCTGGGCAGCCGTAATCAGACTTATCAGGCTGTCCATCCGTTTCTTGAGCACAGAATCGCTATGAATTTCCAGCAGATAACTGATCCCCTCAATCACTTTATACAGATCGGTATCATCAAAGGGAAAGGAGGTACAGTAGGTGGCGGTATCTCCCGGAGCAGCCATCATTTGAGCAGCCAATCGAAAATTCTCATTCCTACCCGTTTTCCTGAGCTCATCAAGCTCATGAGGCAACGTTACCGAAAACATCCTCTCGATGCGCGGCTTCCAGAAATCGTCCGTCCAGGTTACATCTGTAAAGGGAACGGGGGTAATCGGATAGTCAAGTGGAAGACGTTTGGGGATCATCGTCTGTTTGCCGGAAGGACGATGACCACAGCTGCATAACAACAGTAAAATGACAAGGTACCCTTTGATTGAAGATAACTGTCTCATATCAAAAACATTCAAGGTGAGAAATGTGCCAACCCGCTGCCCGCTATACTTGTCAAATATACAAATAAAATATTTTTATAGTTGTATGCTCTTATAAATCGCTCTTGGTGCTCCAGTAAGGTGAGCTACCCGTTTGCGAAAGACAAATGGACTTCGGGCCTTCCACGCCTTTCGCTTCTTTCAGAAATCTTATTTAAGGCTCTGCCCGCGTTATCGAAGAGTTCCGCCCCAACTATTATGTCCCTGTCTAAATTATGACCAATCGGACAAGTCCATTCTCATTTTGAAAGATTTAAGTCCTGATTGGTATATCCACATTCCTCACAGGTTACTGAAGACGGATAGAGAAGATTGATTTTAACTATTCGTTTGTCATTCCAAGTGTTTTAGAATATACCGGGTTATCCTTCATACAGGAGATGCGCTCCGTGTGCACAAACCCACCGGGATAATCCCTTTTGTGATACGTACAGTCGATTGGAATAACAATGTCTAAGAATTCCATGAATAATCAGTTCTCAGATAGGCTGAAGTATGTAAAGGCAACATTCACCCTCAGCATTTTCTTTTTCGCTCCATATATCGTTCGTTTGCTTCTGTTGTTTGCAAATTGAAGCAGCAAAGCACTATTGCCATGGCGCAAAGGCACAAAAACATGTTATCAAAGCGCTTTGGGGAAAAACATCCTTGTAGTCAGATGGTCACTTGGTCTGTTCTATTGGAAAAGCGAACCCATAAATTGTCCGTCTGTATATTCTCTGACAAGGTTCAACTTCTTGGGCCGTACATCCCAAAAATCAGCACTTTTGGGTTTTCCGGCACATTTTACAAAAGATCAGGATGTAGGAGAAGTCGAGCTAAATTCAGCGCTTTTACGTGCACCTTCGACATAAGCTTGTAACTTCAGATTCCGGGTGAACGGGCCAATAAAGAAACATATGATCACTAAGCCGACCACTGCAATGGCACCATAGCCGACAAACAGGTAATTGTAAGCCAGCCGATAGGTGTGTGCTGATGAAATTTCGGCAATCGTATAGCCCGATAATCCCTGAAACAAGGCTCCTCCTAAACCCGTCCCGATACAGCCCAATCCCCATACGGACGCTGCAGAGGTTTTGGGAACCACATCGGGAGGGAGCGCCAGCGAATTTGCCGTGTAAGAGGTGTAACCGAATCCTACCACACCAAACACAATTAATGCGGCCATAGAAGAATGGATGATAAATGGCGCGGCCAAGAGAGGAACGGCCATCAAGGTTATCGAAAGCGCCAGGGCAATTCTGCGAGCGGACGGAATAGGAACACCGCGTTTAATAATCCATTGCGTAAAATAGCCACCCACGAGATTTCCCACATCCGCAATAATAAAGGGCAGCATGGCATACCAGCCAATTTGTTCCAGGGTAAGGTGTTGCACGTCGACTAAATATCTACCAATCCAAAAAGTAACAAAATACCATATGGGGTCCAAGAAAAATTTGGAAAGGGTAAACATGGAGACAAAACGCGTCTTAAAAAGCATGGTCGCGGGAATCAGTTTCGGCTTTTCTTTCTTGACACTGCCCCCTGGAGTATAATAGACAAACCAAAAGGCAATAAGCCATAGATAGCCAAATGCAGCCAGGATTATAAAGGTCTCTCGCCAACCATAGGCAATGGCGGTATAGGCCACCAAAGGAGGGACAATAATAGAGCCAAAAGCAGACCCCGTATTAAAAATACCCGAAGCAGTGGACCGTTCTCGGGGAGGAAACCATTCGGTCGTCAACTTCAGACCCGCCGGCCAGTTACCCGCTTCGCCGATACCCAACAAAAAACGCACGGCTCCAAACTGGAATGGCGTCTTCGCAAATGCATGAAAGAGTCCGGCAGTATTCCAGAACAGCATACATAAGGAATAACCTATCCTTGTTCCAAGTCGATCGATCACAAAACCTGAAAAAGCATTCGATATCATATAAGCAAGAAAGAAGGCTGTGCCTATATAACCAAACGCCTTGTCAGGAATAAGCTCACGCAAATCGCCGGTTGCACTCAGATAATTAAAAGAAAGGCGGTGTACATAATTTAACACAGTGGCCAAAAAAGCGAAACCAACCATGACCCATCGCATCTTCGACAGCCGTTCTTCTGGATTAGTACTCAGCGTTGTTCCCATGAATGCCGTTTTAATCGGTCACTTGAAATTGTGTTTTCAGACGGATATCATCCGAAGCACTCCCTACCCTAAGTTCATATGTGCCGGGTTGTACGATAAATTTGCTGCTGTTTTCATCATAATAGGCTAAACGGCTTGCCTGCACCGCAATTTGTACGGCTTTGGATTCTCCCGGTGCCAGACTCACCCGGGCAAAACCGCGCAATTCTTCTTCAGGTCGTTTTACCGGAGAATCAGGCGCGTGTGTATACACTTGCACTACTTCATCACCCTGAACCCGTCCGGTATTTTTGACAACCAAGCTTACGGAAAGAGATCCCTCGGGGGACAGCTGCTTATTAGAAATCTTCAAATCGCTATAGGAAAAATTGGTATAACTTAATCCATGCCCAAAGGCAAAAAGTGGTTTCCCCTGAATGTACATGTACGTAAATCCCTTAGTCACATCATATTGATCCTGCGGCGGCACCTGTCCTTCGGAAGCATATACGGTATACGGCAGTTTACCCCCGGGGTTAACGGTACCAAACAAGATATCAGCCAAGGCATTTCCTCCCTCCTCGCCATTCCACCAGGCCTCCAGTATAGCCGGCGCCTGTTCTTTTATCGTAGGAATCGTAAGTGGGCCCGCATTCACTTCCACCACTATGGTTTTGGGATTTACTGCCAGGACTGCCTGGACGAGTTCCGCTTGTCTGTCCGGCAGGCCCAGCGAAGTCCGGTCATACCCTTCCCGCTCATAAGCCAAGGTGGTTCCCACAACGACAACAGCGGCATCAGCCTGTTTGGCCGCCGAAAGTGCTTTTGCCCATTCTTCATCGGGATAAAACGGGGTATCTCCTGAGCGATTCCTTCCTTGCGTCTTGATTTGCATTCCCGGGGCATATATGACCTGAGTTTGTTTCCCCACCCGGTTTTTAATCCCCTGAAGCGGAGTTACCGGATTGGTGACTACACCACTATAGCCACCCGCTACAAAAAGATCAGCCAAGGGACCGATAACCGCCAAGGTTTTTATCTCCTCTTTATGTAGCGGGAGGGTGTTATTGCGATTGGTTAGCAAGACAATCGATTCCTGGGCAGTTTTCAACGCAAGGGATCGATGTGCAGGGCTTCCGATAACTTCCGGCGAGATCTTACTATACGGATTCATGGAAGGCGGATCGAATTCTCCCAGGCGGAAACGATCACGCAAGACGCGGTAAAGCGCATCATCCAGCCGGGATAGAGGAAGCAATCCCGATTCAACAGCAGCAGGAATGAAATTCATAAACTCCTTATCGGAAAAATCCACGCCTGCATTAATAGCGCGGGCAACGCCTTCTTTTGCCGATAACTCACCAGACACCGGATACTTATAATGGCCCCAGTCTGCAATCAGGTCCCCAATGGCCCCTAAATCAGAAACCACAAATCCTTCAAATCCCCATGTATCCTTTAAGATATCGGTCAGTATTTCCTTGTTGATGCTATTGGGTACCCCGTTGATCGCATTATATGATGCCATAACCGACTGAGCCTGGCCTTCTATAATACAATCCCTGAATTGAGGGAGCCAGTATTCCCGCAACATTCTCTCACTAACTTGGGCAGAAAGGGTATGCCGGTCTATTTCCACATTATTCACTGCGTAATGCTTCAAGGTAGCTACAAGTTTCAGGTACTTGGGATCATCTCCCTGAAGTCCCTTGACAAATGACACCCCTATTCTGCCCGACAGATAGGGATCCTCACCATAACACTCATTGATACGTCCCCAATAAGGGTTACGGGCAAGATTAATGACAGGGGCTCTGTAAATCAGTCCTTTTTTGGCTCCTTTAAAATTGGGATCACGATGCCATCCGTTATAGATAGCGCGGGCTTCATCGGATATCGTCGTCGCCACCTTATAAATAAGCGCTGTATCCCAGGTGGCTGCCATGGCAATGGATACGGGGAACATGGTAGTAGGGCGGTCCCACCAAACACCATGCAAACACTGGTTCCATCCATCGGCCCGGATATGGAACCGTTCCACATCCGGACCTGTATGATCCAGCAGCATCCCTTTTTCTTTCAAGGTAAGCCGGGATATCAGGTCTTTTGCGCGGGACTCCGCAGACTGCGTATAATCTAAATACAACGGTTTAGATTGAGTTTGACCGACAACCATACGGGGGAGTAAGCCCTCAGCCAGCATCAAAATAGCAATGAGAAAAAACCTGACCCCGTGCAAAAAATAAAGTGCGCCTCTCATAGTAAAAATTTTACAAGGTTTAAATTATATGTGGTGATGACCCCTGGCCCCTGTTCATCCGTCATGGATATTACACAGGGATTGTGACTGAAAATAATATGGGCCTGTTCTCTGAGGGGAATGTTTTAGCACATTTTCCAGTGGCCTTCCCATTCCACTCCACGAAATGCGCATCCAGTCTCCTTCTTTGAGTTGGATTCCACTACCATAGCTAAAAGCGTCAGCTCCGAAAAAATGCACATGAGATTGGAATGGTATCCGGTGAAACGCATACTTAAAATGATGATATTCGAGGTTTCTAAGACTGTGTGCCATAAAATCCTCGCCCGTATGGATTTCCGCAGACCATAGTTGTTGATTATTTCTTTCCACACTGATCAATCCGTTCACCGCTTTAAAATCATCGGTAATCAACAGTTCAGGGCCGATGGCACATTGGCGGAGCTTTGAGGGTGCCAGATAGAGATAATTTTTCTTTTCCATCACGTGATCAGAAAATTCATTACCGGGAGTAAATCCAATCCGCCAGGGAGAACCTTCTTTGTCCACAATGTAAACTCCGGCCACTTCCGCTTCTTCTCCTCCATCCTCACCATAGGGAGGTATTTCCAGGGGTTGCCCATGCGCGCGCAGTACCTCCCCCCTGCCCTTATAAAACCATTCGGGTTGAGCGCCAATTTTTCCATTCATCGGTTTACCACCTTCAACACCCCATTGATACATGATCATACTATCGGTAGCCACGTCATCCTCTGACCGGTGCATCATCTGCCTGTTCATCGCACTGTTCATATGTGTCAAGCCGGTACCCGATACCAGGCAAGCGGTTGGATTATGAGGAGAATCAAAAGAAGGCAACAATTTCCACTCATCGATTCCCTCATATACAGCATCATAGAAAATCGTTTCACCGGTCCAATGCGTGGATACCAGATAATGAGGGCTATGCTGATGATCGATCGCTTCGAGAGCCATTTCATAGATCGAACCGAATCCTCGCAATAAGACCAGGTTAGGCTCTTCAACCACCGCAATCCTTCTTCCCAAATGAGGATGCTGCAATTGTACCAGTCTGAAAGGTGCCCGTCCCATACTAACAAGTTTTTGATATTATCATTTCATGACCCAGCCACCATCGATAGAAAAAGCTGCGCCCGTTACAAAACTGGAAGCCGGGCTGGCCAGATATAGGGCGAGGCCACCGATTTCATGTAGTTCCCCCCACCGACCCATCGGAATGTTATCAATAAATGCCTGATACTTCTCGGGATCGTTAGTAAGTGGGAGGTTAAGATCTGTAGCAAAGGGGCCCGGCAGCAGTGCGTTTACATTAACCGACTCTCTGGCCAGTTCAGAGGCCAGAGAACGTGTTAACTGAAGAATGGCGCCTTTACTGGTAGCGTATGGAGTGCGTTCGGGAATAGCAGTCAGTGACAACATAGAACCCACATTAATGATCCGCCCATAACCGTTCTTCTTCATATGGGGAACCACTTCTCGCGAAGCCAGCCACGATCCGGTCACATTTATCCGCTGTACCTTTTCGAACTCCTCCAGAGAAATATCTTCTATGGCCCCTCTTATGTTGATTCCTGCCGAATTGATCAGCACATCTATCCGGCCATAGTGGGATATCGTCTCATTCACTGTGTCACGAATATCCTGTTCGATCTCTACATCACAGGATGAACTGATACAATCCACGTGATAGGTTTCGGAGATGAGGCGGGCTGCCTCGCTGTTTTTTTCCTGATCTCGTGCAGCAACGGCAATATTTGCTCCTGCTTCCGCCAGCGCTTCAGCCATCGCAAGCCCCAGGCCCCTGTTTCCTCCAATGACCAACGCAGTCCGTCCATCCAGTCTCAGCTGTTTTAAAATGCTTTTTACCATAGAAAGGGATTTATAGATATTATTGAACAATCTTAAAGTGAGAGAGCCCTTCTGACTTCAGGGTGAGTCCTACCCCCGGGGTACGATCATCGAGCTGCAATACGCCATTATGGGCGATCGCCTCGCCATCAAAAATGTACCAGAACATTTCATTCCCTACTTCAATTGGTGTCTGTGGAAAATACTCTGCCATGGGGCAGGCGAAAGAACTCATGACCACATGAAGATTATGCATCTGGCCTCCATGCGGTATCACTTCTACTCCTTCGTTCGCCGCCATGACGCAAATCTTCTGTGCCTCAGTAAAGCCTCCCACCCTATTGGTATCAAATTGAAAAATATCTAATGCTTCGGCCTTAAGCAGTTCCAAAAAGCCGTAATGCGAAAATTCGTGTTCCCCTCCTGAAAGAGGTATATCGGTGTAGTCACGCAGACGTGAAAACTTATGTATCTCATCAGGAAGAAGCAATTCTTCCACCCAGCGCAGATGATAGGGTTCCAGTAGCCGGAGCAATCGCTTTGCATACGGATAATTAAATCCCATATAGGCCTCCAACATTACATCCACGTCGTCACCGACCGTTTCCCTGACTACTCTCACCATCTCAACATTCTTCTTCATACCGGCAGTCCCCTCGGTAAGCGGATACCCACAACGTAGCTTCATTGCCTTAAAGCCCTCATTCTTATAATGTTCCGCCTCCTGTTGCAATTTGTCCAGATCCCGGGTATACAACCGGCTGTAGTAAGCAGGGATGGCTCCCTTGGTTCTTCCGCCTAATAACATAAAAACGGGAAGTCCCGTAGCCTGTCCTTTGATATCCCATAGAGCAATATCGATCGCACTGATTGCAGCCAGTACCACTCCCTTTCTCCCATAGGCCACCGTAGCCCTATACATTTTTTCAAAAAGATATTCTGTATTGAACGGATCTTCATCAATCAACAAGGGGGTCAACTTATCGTCTACCACCTTTTTCGCCAGATCAGGACTCAAGCCTGCATTTCCAATCCCGACAAGGCCCTCATCGGTTTCAATTTCCACGACAAGCCAGCTGAAGAACCGATAGGGTTGCTGCGCATCTGCTTGAAAAGGCAGCATGCTAACCGGTGTGGCAAAAATAGTATCGTCGGTAATGACCGGACCCTTCCATTGGTATAACTTGGCAGTTACAGCACTTATTTTCATAAAACTAATTTTCGATCATCAATAGGGTTACCAGCGTATATGCAATAGAGAAACGCCTCGTCTTGGAAGGGAAAAATCAAGCGACAACATGCCCTCAGAAGAAACATTCGCCCATTCTGGCGATGTAAGTAATTGCAATTGACCTGCTTGCTCAAGAAGGCGGTAAGAGTCATCACTAATCTGTTGGGGTTCTCCCATTTTCTTCCATAATGTATAGGAATTACTATGTTGCTCATCGACCCGATAATGCTCCACAAGCGCCTTACTTCCATGGATACCGTGAAGCACTAATCTTACCGGGGAAGGAGGATGGGGCAATTCATCATCATAATAATTCCATACCAAAACCCACGCATCTTGGTTGTCGCGGGAAGCCATTGCGTTTATATCGGGTTTTCCATGATGAATCCCCCTTTCCAACACCGTAGCTATCGGAATAGCGCCATCGCTTTTTACCGATACTCTGTTCCCCCTCATCATAGCAAACATGCGGAACACATTCAACACGGGCTTATCTACGCCATGTGTGGATAATGACCGAAACCCCGAGAACCACGGTTGATTTTCGAACTCAAACGACCAACTCAATGCACCGTCCAGCTTCACTTTGTACTGGTCGGCCAACGTATACATCCTGGAAAATGAGGCCGCCGTATAGCTGGAATACATCGTACCATTCCGATACGTATTGTGTGGATAATATGTGGCGGCACAGCCTGCACAGCCCTCCGGATCAGCCTCTGATATGATAATCGGCAGGCTACTATATTTAGGGTCCGCGGCAATAATTTCAAATCCATTCGCGACATCCTTCATCTGTTCTGTGATCCCCATGCGGATATGGCCGTCAATTACTTTTGGTGATCCTTTCGCATGAAAACTAATGAAATCCAGTGGTGCTCCGGCCTGGCCCGTGACTGCGTTTGTACCCGTTCTGCAGTGCAGCAAAAAAGCACACAAATAGGCTGAAGCACGTTCATTTCTAGGACCTGTTGTCGCCGGACCGCCGACCTTCGCTTGGGGAAAGGCACGCCTCACTGCATCTACCGTATAATCATATAGCTTCAAATACTCTTCTTGAGTACCATGCCAATAGCTGATATTAGGCTCATTCCAAACTTCCCAATACCATTGAGAAACCTCCGATTGACCATATCTGTCGACGCAATGGGCAACCCACTGATAAACTAACTCTGCCCATTTCTTATAATCTGTCGGGGGATATGTATAGCCAGTCATTTCCTCACCATGAGGGGGTTTCGGGCTCCAGTTCGGTTCATAGGGGTCGGGATGGCTGGAAAGTGCCTTGGGCATAAATCCTATTTCAGCAAAAGGGTGCATACCCCGCGTTACATACGTATCAAAAACGCTGTCAATAATTCGCCAGTAGTATACAGGCTTACCCGAGGCATCTTCCGTATAGGCATTGGTAGAACTCCATTTTGGCCTGGGTACGCCATCGCCCGTGGCCAGCAAGTAATGTGCCCGGACATATATGGGAACCGCGCTCATGGAAGCCAGCTCTGAAAGTAACTTCTTACCATCCTTCATATAGGTGTAATTGGATTCGTCATATCCGAAATATGCCCAAATAGGATTCATTTTTCCCACGTTTTGGTCCAGATCCACGACGATATTCACCCCGTCTTTCCCTTCATGCTGTGCATGGCAAGAAAAAGACAATAAGGAAAGTAAAAGCAAGGGGCACGTCAGATCAAAACGAAAAATCCATTTGCCGGCGCCAAAAAATTGTCTCATAGATCATGTGTTTTTGAATCGTATCACTGATGATGACAGGAAAGGGGACCATCATACTGCCCATAGCAAACGGCACTATAGCAGTTTTGCACTCTTATAGGCCATAGCGATGGAACGGGCTTAATAGCCACTGTTCTGTTCCAAATTTTCATTCACAGACACTGCGGTTCCCGGAAGAGGGAACACGATATGATGCGCGTCCGCGTTACTTATGCCACGCTGTTTAGCATTCTCAATCAACAGATTATGCCTCAACAAATCATCCCTGCGGTGGCCTTCTCCCACGAACTCCCGGGCTTCTTCAGTCAAAACAGCCTGACGAAAGGCTTCTTGACTAAGACTTGAAATATCGGGGTATACGCTCTCGGGCTGTTCATAAGCCGTCCCCACAGCCCGGGCTCTGCGTCGGACCATGTTAACCGCGTCATAGGCAGATTGGTCAGGCCCGCCATTCACTTCATTAATAGCCTCAGCATAGGTAAGCAGCACGTCGGAATAACGAATAAGCGGAAAATCGACTCCTCCGCTTAAATGAGCGTTGCTGAGATCTACATAATCAAATTTGATTACAAACGGGGCATATAAAGGTACCGTATCCTCTACCAAATTATTTCCGACAAAATAGTACGGCATCTTATCCCGCATAGTCTGCCATTTACGATACGTATCGGGACTGGTGTTAAAAAAATCTTTATCTACCTGAAAAATCACTACATCCTGAAGATTATGAAAAAGAATGGTAGTGCCGTTTGGTAAAGTCTCCTGGGGTGGGCCGAACAGGTAAATCATCCTGGTAGAAAATAACCCATTGTTCGTATTACCTGTTCCTCCATGTTGAATGGTAAAAATCATTTCATCATTGTTCGTATTATCAGGACTAAATACGGCATGATAGTCTTTCACCAGGCTGAAAACCTTTAAATCCATCACTTCTTTCGCCTTCTTGGCGGCGTTAGTCCAATCCTGTTGCTGGGCATACACTTTAGCCAGTAAAGCGGTAGCCGCCGCGGAGGTGGCTCGGCCGGCAGTATGATCTGCGTCATTATACGGACTAAGCTCCTGTTCCGCGTCGGTGAGATCACTGATAATCTGAGCATATACGTCTGCAGATGGCGACCTGGGTTTATCAATATCAGTTAGTCCCACCGTAGCGCTCAACTCTAATGGGACATCTCCAAATAACCGAACCAGATTAAAATAAAATAATGCGCGGAGAAACTTGGCCTGCCCGTCTATCCATTTCTTATCTTCATCCGTCATCGTGGATTTAACTACTCCATCAATCAGCGTATTGGCATTATTTATCCCGTCATAAGCCACATCCCAAATATCAGAAACCTCATGGGCATCCGAGCTCCAGCCATAGGTATTCCACACTGTTTTAGCCGCGGACCGGTCACCAGATCCATTTGGGTCTCCTCCTCCCTTGAGGGTGCCGCCCACCACATCTTCCAGCGTTGTCCACTGAGCGTCCCTATAAGTGTCCGACCACAAAGTATTATATACACCGCTGAGCGCAAGGGTCGCCTCTTGTTTATTCTTATAGAAATTGTCCACAGACTGCGAACTGTACATTTCTTCATCCAATAGGTCTTTACAACCAGTAAAGCATATTACCAGAATACCAGCCCATAAGCATATCGGGATCAACCTTTTGACTTTCATTTTATGTTGCATTTTCATGATTGTCTTTTTTAAGGAAACAATAAATTGGGTCCTAGAAACCGAGGTTCAACACCACGCGAAACTCCCTGGCTGCCGGATAAGCATATCGATCCATGCTCTGCGTCAGATTACTATTTCCAAATGCGTTTACCTCTGGATCATAACCGGTATATTTGGTCCATATCGCAAGATTATCCACGCCGATTCCAATCTGCGCACTGCGAATAAAGGACTGTTTCCATTTCTGGACAGGCATGTCATAGGAAAGCGTAATATTTTGCAGCCGTAAAAAAGATCCATCTTCTACCATGAAAGAACTTACACGCAACGGATCTTCTGCGCTTGCCCCGGGGATCATCGCATTGCTTGATCCGGGCTTCCATCGATTCAACCTCCTGGCGGAGGTACCGTCTCCTTTTAATACATAATGTTCTGCTGTCAGATTAAGTACATCATTCCCATACTCTCCATATAGGAATACATATAGACTCCATTGCCCGAAAGAAAAATTATTGGTCAACCCATAGCTAAAATCGGGATTTGGATCCCCAAGAAATACATCATCATCATTTGCGTCATAGGTACCGTCCCCATTGACGTCTTTATAACGGATGTCTCCAGGCCTGGCTGACACCATCGTGCCTGCATGATCAATCTCTTCCTGAGATTGCCAGATACCTTCATAAACAGATCCATAATACAGGCCTATGGGTTTTCCGGGTTCGATGCGTACCGTATTCTTGTCATGGGTGCTTACATTGCCGCCGCCTACCCATCCGCCCCAGATAAAGGGTGCTCCGGAAAGAGAGAGTACCTTATTGCGATTAAATGAAATATTAAAGTCCGTAGACCATTTAAACTGTTCCCCGGAAATATTCCTGCTGGTTACTGCAAATTCAAATCCTTTGTTTTCCAGGGATCCGGTGTTTTCCAATACACTTCCAAACCCGGATTGGGTCGGAATAGGCACATTTAGCAGAAGATCAGTGGTCTTTTTATAATAGTAATTCGCACTTATATCGAGCCGATCGTCCAGCAGTCCAATATCCAGACCTACATTAACGCCCCGCGTCTTCTCCCAACCCAGATCAGGGTTGGCAATCCGGGAGGGAACGGCAATAGGCTGGGCGGATCCATTAAAAATATAGGAACTGCGCGTACCGAATGAGGTACTTATCGTAGAAAGCGAATTATATGGGCCGATGGATTCATTGCCGGTTTCGCCATAACCAGCTCTGAGTTTTAGCTGACTGAAAACACCCAGATCCTTAATGAATTGTTCATTAGACGCCTGCCATGCCACAGCCACCGAGGGAAATATTCCATATTTCTTGTTCGCTCCAAATTTAGAGGATCCGTCAGAGCGTATGGAAGCGGTGAGCAGATAGGTGCTTTTGAAGGAATAATTCAACCTGGCCAGATAAGAAATCAGTTGTGTTCTACTGGCATATGAGCCCGGCGATTGAGGATTTGTACCCAGTCCCAGATTGTTATACATGAAATAGTCGGAGGGAAATCCATGCGACCCGGCACTTAATCGCTCATTATTTTGCTGCTCATAGGTTAAGCCTACCAATACTTTCAAATCATGGTCCTCAGCGATGGTTTTTTGATACGTCAGGGTATTGGCTGTTAAAACATCGATACTTCGGCTGGATTCCTGGCTGGCAACTCCTCCTGCACCGCGATCAGCTTCCGATCCGATCGAAAAGTATTCATGGTAACGAAAACTATACAGGTCCAGGCCCAACCGTGTCATAAAAGAAAGGTCTTTCGTAATGTCAAACTGAAGATGCGCATTGCTGATCAAGCGAAGAGGGCTTCCCAACTGCTTATACTTATCCGTGATCGTTAGCGGATTTTCAAGGGCACCTCCCAAGGGATAATCGCTCATGTGGGTAATTTCACCACTGCTGTCTCTAGCCGGGATAGTCGGCGGAGCGGCTATAATGGCCCCGGTAATATTAGAGACGCCTTCATATCCCTTGGTATCGGTGCGAACCTGGTGGTTTTGGCTATTGGTAAACATTAGACTTCCTCCTACCGAAACCCGGCTGTTCGGATTGGCATCCACGCGTATTGTCGCGCCATATCGCTGAAATGAAGAGCCTCTTACAACACCTTCTTCATCCACGTAATTACCTGCAATCCGGTACCTTACTGTACTATTACCGCCCGTAAAAGCCAGCTCGTATTTTTGTTGGACCGCATTCCGGAATACTTCGTCTTGCCAATCCGTACCCTTACCGAAAGAAGCCACTTGCTCATCTGAATATACTTTTGACAGCCCCAGTTCTTCGGCTCTTTCATTGGCTTGGGTAGCCCATTGTTTCGCATTCATAAGATCTAGCTTTCGGGACACTTGCTGGATGCCATAAGTGGCCTTGAAATCGATATGCTGCGCTCCCGCCACACCGCCTTTGGTGGTAATAATAACCACCCCGTTCGCCGCCCTCGATCCATAGATGGCTTCCGCCGAGGCATCTTTTAGAATATCAATGGAGGCAATACTGGAAGGGTCAATGGAATTTAAAGGATTGGGGGCCGTCCCAGTGGTCCCACCATCCCCCGGACCGGTATCTACGTCAGTATTGACTGGCATCCCGTCAATGACATACAAGGGAGAGCCTCCGGCATTCAGAGAAGCGTTTCCACGGATCCGGACGGAAAGCCCGCCTCCCGGTTCATGTGAACTTTTAAACACTTTTACACCGGCCACTCTTCCTTGTAAGATCTGATCAGGAGTAGTGATTTCTGCTCCTTTCCACTGGTCGCTTGACACAGAAGCAACGGCTCCTGTAAGATCGGATTTCCGCTGTGTACCATACCCCACTACGACCAACTGATTTAATGAAGAAACGGTCGCCTTGAGTACGGCATTGATTACGGACCGGTTATTAACCGGGATTTCGCTGGTTGTATAGCCCACATAGGAGAAAACTAGCGTTTTCTGTTGCCGCACTGGCAGGTTATACTTCCCGTTTGCATCCGTCACAGTACCGGAACCACCCTCGGTCGTCGTGACGGTAACTCCAGGTAAAGGAGTCCCGGCCTCATTCGTTACCGTTCCTGTAACGGTCCTCGTAGTCTGTGCGGCGGCAAGAGACCCAAAGAGCACTAACAATAAGATCACGTTGGATGTACGACGGATAAATCGCAAACTCCACATCCTTGGAGGAAGCCCTGCAGGCTTCAGACACATCGGGAATAATATTTTTTTCATACCTTTGTGCAGTTAAAAATTAACAATGCGTATTTACGAGCCAGTAAGTATTGAATTGTTGATTATCTCCCGGGGATGCGCTAACATTCCCGGTTTTTTATGCCCATTATAGGATCTCGATCCCCACATTCACTCCAGCCTGCTCAAACGCAGCCCTTTTAAATCAGGATCGGTTCACACAAATACATCCAGATATATTACCTGGTCCGAAACCGGAATAATTCCATGCTTTTGAAGTGAATTGAAATAGAGACTGTCTCCTTCTTTCAATAAATATTCCACTTCCCCTATCTTCATCTTCATCATTCCTTCTATGATATAAATAAACTCTTCCCCTTCGTGGGACAAACTGTGGGGTACTACCTTCCCTTTTTGCGCAAAAAATAAAAAGGGCTGCATCTTCTTCTCCTGGAACTCCGCAGCATAAGGAAATACAGAATACCCCTTTTCAGTCGCCACCACATTGCTGAGTGCTTGGGCAATATTTGCCACGATGGTCGTATTACCGTGATCATTTTCCTCCAGTAAATTGGAAATAGGGGTTCCCAATGCATTCCCGATTCTTATCAGAGAAGCTATTGAAGGAACGGTCTTTCCATTTTCAATCTTGGATATCATGCTTTTAGATAAATTACTAGTATCGGCTACTTCCTGTATGGTTCTTCGTTGACTAAGTCGTAACAATCTGAGTCGATCTCCAATATTCGCCAGGCTATCGGGCTGGACTTTTAAATGATTCTTACCGTGATCTTCTTCCTGATTAGTATTAGCAACATTCCTACGAACTCTCCCCGCTTTTTTCAGCATGTGTTTCAAGAATCTTTAGTGAAACAATATCTACTATTATACAATTATGTGTCCTATCATTCAACCTGGTTGAACAAAAGTATATATAGTTTTTAATCTGTACAAGGAATTATTAATTTTTTTTGGAATGAAGCATTTCTTAAATAATTAATTGACAATCAATATATTATTTAAGATATGACGCAAGATTTCCCCCCTGCCGGCAAAAAACCGGTGGCAGCTTCCGGAAACGATGCGATAAATGTTGCAGGAAAATAGCGGGACCGGTCAAATACGTGATGTCAGGTCTCAGACGAAAATATCAAGATAAACTACATGATTGGAAACGGGCATAATCCCATGCTTTTGCAAAGAATTAAAATAAAGTGAGTCACCCGTATGTAAAAGATATTCCACTTCTCCGACCTGCATTTTCATACTTCCTTCGACGACAAAAACGAACTCCTCTCCCTCATGAGAAAGCCGATGAGGAACTACCTCTCCTTTTTTGCCCTTAAATAAGAAAGGCTGCATCTTCTTTTCATGAAATTCCGATGCATAGGGAAAAATAGAATACCCTTTATCCGTTACGGTTAGATTATCCTCTGCAGTTTTTCGGGTAACCACGATTGCTTTAGCCCAACTGTCTTGTTCCAAAAGATTAGATATATTAGTACCAAGCACCTTGGCAATCCTTATCAACGTAGCCACCGAAGGAATTGTCTTGTTATTTTCTATTTTGGAGATCATGCTCTTGGACAACTCGCTTGCATTCGCCACTTCTTGCAATGTTCTTTTCTGGCTCAGCCTTAACATGCGGATACGGTCTCCTATATTGAAAAGATTGTCCTGGTTATCTGCATCTAACGATTTCTGTTTTCGGGGGCTTTTGGGAGTGGTTTTTTTAACGAGACTTTTCCTTTTCATTCGATGGTCAGGCTTTCAGGCTAAGAGATAGCAATTTGTCAACGATGTTTACCAAAAGTAGATATAGTTTCCGATAAAACCAACTTCTCTCCCACCAGCCCCAATAGCAAACGGCCCTTCCCGCTGATCATCTCCGGACAATTCATGGCCCGGCACGCGGGATAGCAAAATAGGACTGCGAGCCTTCAAACGCATGTAAATCGGGTATCGGCCCTTCTTCTCAAGTAAACTGGCCTGGCTCTTCCCTGTCCATGTCTTCATACAGTGGGCTCCAAGGAAACCCATGCATAGTGCATGGGGGGAGTAGCGGCACAATTCCGCTTTTTATGGTTTAAGCTATCCGTTAAATCACCGAATCATCCCTCATGGGAAAACGGATATTACCCTTAAAGTTATCTGGCAAGTGTGTCAGTCACCCACCAGTTGGTCCACTATGTGATTGAACTCCCGGATGTAGGCCTGGTAATGGGCTCCGGTGCCCGGGCCGGAAAAACCGGCATGTATCCGGGCAATATGGCCCTCGCGATCAATAAAAATAGTCGTGGGAAAACCGACAAAATGTTGCAGTTGGGGTAGGGTTTTTTCCAGCAAATGCGGATCCGAGGGGGTCACTCCGGTAATGAGCAGCGGGTACTGCACATCAAAACGCCGCTTAAAGGTCAGCACCTGAGAAACGGCCTGGTCATAATCGGTGGATCTTTCATAGCACAATCCTATGACCTCCACACCGCGGGAGCGGTTTCGTCGATACCAATCACTCATGAATTGCGTCTCATCCATACAATTGGGGCACCAGGAACCCATGATCTGCACAATGACGGCTTTATCGCGGAAACGGTCATCAGCCAGCGATACGGGGTTGCCCTGCAGGTCCGGAAAACTAAAGGCCAGCTTTTCTTGCCCCGGCCTGAAGGTGGTCAACGAAAAAGCATCGGGCAGATGAGCAGTGCTATCCCGGCGGGCCTCCCACCTGGTGACCCCCGAAAACCCCGCATAAAACATCCCCTCAGAAAGCAGGCTGTCGCCGGTGGCCAGCGCGCGGAACAAATACACATGAGAACCGTCAAAGGTAGACAATTTCAGGGTGTCCCCGTCCATCACGCCTGCCAGGTAGCGGTAGTCGCCCGATACCGTCAAAAAAGTGCCGGTGACCTGACCGGCATCCTGGTGAAACTCTCCCACGGCCTGCAGGGTATCTTTCCGGTCCAAACTGGTGAATGTGGCCGCCCAACGTCCACTCACATCCTGCTGCGCCTTCCCGGGCGACTCCACAAGGCGGTAACCGGTATGGGGGGTAGCCGCAAATCCGAGCACCCGATCGCTGTCGGGATAATGCTTGATCCAACGTCCCTTCAACGAGCCGTCTTTCTGAAGCAGCGCTTCAAAATCCGAGTCAAAAAAAGGCATGTGAATATGGAGGGTGTCTCCCTGCTGGCGGATGCTGTCCACGCGCATTCTCCCCGCGCCGTTGATGATCTCCACTACAGGCTTGCCCAGGCTGTCTTTGACCTCAAAATTAAAGGGAATCTCTATCCCATCGGCGCGTTGGAGCGCACCCCGCCAGATTCCCTCTTGCAAGCCCGTGTCGTGTCTGGGGGCACAGCCGGCCAAAATTACGAGCCATAGTAAAGACCAGGATTTTTTCATAAGTCCATATGCATGATGAATACTGTAACAAGCGCTTCTTCCAAAGAGTTCGCTGCACAGAGGGCACGCGCTATGATCTTGCCCCAAACAGCAGGCTGCCCACCCGCAAAAGGGTACTTCCCTCCTGCAGGGCAATTTCGTAATCGCCGCTCATTCCCATGGACAATTCCCGAAAGTGCGGTTGTAAAGACCCGTAAGTGGCGCGGACCCGGTCAAAAAGATTTTTTAAGGCCGCAAATTCGCTGCGGATGACCGCCTGTTCATGGGTGTGGGTCGACATGCCCATCAGACCGCATATACGTACACTGCTGTATTGCGACGGCTGGTTACAGACTTCGCAAAGCAGTGCATCCAGCTGGGTTTCATCCAGCCCGAATTTGGTGTCTTCCCGGGCGATATGCATCTGTAAGAGGCAGGAAATAATGCGATTGTGCTTTTGTGCTTGCTTGTGGATCTCCCGGAGCAATTTCAGGCTGTCGACGGTATGGATTAAATCGACAAAAGGGGCAATGAAGCGGACTTTATTGGTCTGCAAATGGCCGATAAAATGCCATTGGATGTCTGCGGGCAGTCCGGCCTGTTTCCGGACAAGCTCCTGGACATAGTTTTCTCCGAAAATGCGATGGCCCGCTTCATACAGGGCCGCAATATCTTCCTCGGGTTTAGTCTTGGAAACTGCCACGAGCCGGGCCTGATGTGCTTCGGCCATGCGATTGATCCGCGTGAATGCCTCGATATTTACTGACATAATTCCTAGGGGCGAAGATAATAAATCACGCCCATAGTAGCCGGCAAGTCATTTTAATACGGACCTTGAAATGATGATCCGTTGTATTTCGCTGGTTCCCTCATAAATTTCGGTGATCTTGGCATCACGCATCATCCGCTCCACGTGGTATTCCTTCACATAGCCGTAGCCTCCATGCAACTGTACGGCCTGGGTAGTCACCCACATGGCCGTTTCTGAAGCAAACAGCTTCGCCATAGAAGCACTCTGGGTATAGTCCATGCCCTGATCTTTCTGCCAGGCCGCTTTCCAGACCAGCAAGCGGGCCGCCTCAATGCGGGTAGCCATATCGGCGAGTTTGAACTGGATGGCTTGCAAATCGCTCAGTGGCTTGCCGAAAGCCTGGCGTTCGCGGGCATATTGCAAAGAGCGCTCATAGGCTCCGGCCGCGATACCCAACGCCTGGGCGGCAATGCCGATGCGGCCGCCGTCCAGGGTACTCATGGCAAAGCTAAAACCGAAACCTTCGGCTCCTACACGATTTTCCTTGGGGACCCTGACATCCTGGAACAGTATGCTGTGCGTATCGCTCCCCCGGATACCCATCTTGTTCTCTTTAGGTCCGACAGTCACGCCGGGCCAGGACTTTTCCACGATCAGGCAGTTGATGCCATGACTTTTCTTTTCCGGATTCGTTTGGGCCATCACAATATAGGTCGAAGCGGAATTGCCATTGGTGATCCAGTTTTTGGTACCGGTCAACAGGTAATGGTCGCCCCGATCGATGGCGCGCGTACGCTGGGAAGTGGCATCCGACCCTGCTTCGGGCTCACTCAACAGAAAGGCGCCCAGCACTTCACCCCGGGCAAGGGGCTTGAGGTATTTTTCCTTTTGGGCCTCCGTGCCATAGCGCTCCAGCCCCCAACACACCAGCGAATTATTCACGCTCATGCATACCGCCACAGAGGCGTCCACCTTGGCAATTTCTTCCATGGCCACCACATACGATAAGGTATCCATGCCGGCTCCGCCATATTCAGGGGACACCATCATTCCCATGAAGCCCAGCTCTGCCAATTGCCGTACCTCCGCGGCGGCAAACTGCCGATGTTCGTCCCGCCCGATCACCCCGGGTAACAAAGTCTGCTGCGCAAATTCCCGGGCAGCCTGTCGAATCATCTTTTGTTCATCGGTCAACTGAAAATCCATGAAGCCTTGATTTATAGAGAAACCCTTGCAAACCTACTGATATTAAGCCTGCCAAAAAAGGCACGCCTCCGTAAATTCATATGACAATAGCAAACCGCTTATCTGTTGACGAATCCTCCAGTCACACCTGAAATCCTTGAATAACTTACAACAATTGCACCATATGTTGCACAGCAAGATATCGCCTGCTCCGCACCGGATCGGGGAAATCTTGTAGGTTTGTTTTTCAAATAAGGCCCGCTACAGATGAGTGAGTTTTTACCCATCGCTCCTGTACCGGACTGCCATGCCAGTCGGGCACCGAACAAAAATGGGATTGTTCGAGGAAGTTGATGCTATAATCAACCCAAAAAGGATCGTGGTACCCGGCCGTCCATCTAGAAAAAAACAAGATGCTTTACCGCTCATTTTATGAAGCACATTAAGATCATAGAGGTAAGATCAGAAATAGGAGCAGGCACCCGCGGGGCCAGCCTGGGTGTGGATGCCATTAAGATCGCGGCATTGGATTTTATGAGTAATTTTTTTGTCCATTTTCCCACCGAAGTCATTCAGACCGAAAACAAGTTATTATTCGAGCCGATCGAATCACCCTATGCCAAGCGCATTGAAGGAGTAATCTCCATGTACGGCAAAGTCAGCAAAAGCATCTGCGAGACAATAAAAGCCAACTGGTTCCCCGTGGTGCTTTCCGGAGACCACAGTACGGCAGGCGGAACGGTCACCGGCATCAAAATGGCGCGCCCCGATGCCCGGCTTGGAATCATCTGGATCGATGCCCATGCAGATATGCATACCCCTTATACCACGCCGTCAGGAAACTTGCACGGCATGCCCCTGGCGGCGGTCATCAATGAAGACAACCTGGATTGCAAAATCCATGATCTGGATCAAACGACCATCGAACACTGGAATGCCTTAAAACATGCCGGTAACATGGGCCGTAAGGTCCTGCCCGAGGACATCGTATTTATTTCGTTGCGGGATTTTGAAAAGGAAGAGGATTGTCTGATCCGCAAATATGGCATGAAGGTAATTACCACCTCCGAAATGCGCCGCAAAGGCGCCGAGCAGGTGGCCCGCGCTGTATTAAGGCACCTGAAAGAATGTGACCTGATCTATGTCTCTTTTGACGTGGACAGCCTTGATCCATCCATTTCAAAAGGCACGGGCACTCCGGCCCGCCATGGGCTGAAAGAACGGGAGGCTGAAGACCTCATCTCCAAGTTTATGCAACACCGGAAAATCTGTTGTTTCGAGATCACTGAAGTAAACCCGACCCTGGACAAAGAAAACCTGATGGCAGAGATCGCCTTTAATATCCTGCAACGCAGCGTCAACGTACTGATGCTGAATTAGTGCTCCCTCAACGAAGATCAACCACCTCTACGCCGGGGTGGGCACTGGCATTGAAGGCAAAATCCGTATCGGAGGAAGCGGCATTGGGGGTAAGTTTAGTCACTTCATAGGTATAGTGGTTGCCTCCTTTTTCAAAAATCTCCATGCTGAGCAGGTTCTTTTGCTGGTGGTCGACCAATGCAATCACCTTGAAGAATGATTTGGATTTATCTAAAGGAGTCATTTCAATGACATCCACCGGATGTCCACGCAGCGTGGAACTACCCCGGAGACGGTAGAGAAATTGCTTGTCGTAAAAATTCGTAAATAGCTGGGCCGGTGACAAGGATCCCTCCTGCGGCTGATAATCGTTCACCTGTACCTCCTTGGTGTCCGGATTATATGTCCATATGGTCTTGCCGTCGCAATAGACTTCCTGTCCGTTAAGGTCCACCTTGTATTTGTCTCCTTTCAGCAATACTGTCCCTTTTTTGGTATCCAGTACTTTATTATCTGCGGTCGCCACCTTAAGGGAGAAATCGGCTTTTACGCTTTGATAGCTTTTAAACTTTTTGCTCACCGCATCCAGTATGGTTTTGGCCTGCGGGTCACTTTGCCCATAAGCCGTCTTAGGCTGACCCACGGCATACTGCCCTACCCACATGCTCAGCAGAAAAATTAATATCACCTTCCTTGTCGTCATTTCCATGAATTTTTGATCAATCTGATGTTGTGTTTTCACTGATGGTCCGTCCAATCCTTGTGGCAAATATCCTGCCAACAGACCAGCTGCCGGCGACCTCTCAGAGATATTGTTGCAGGATCTCCTGCAGCTCCGTTTCTGTTTTTACCAGCACTTCCCGTGCCTTACTGCCTGCATTGGAACCCACGATCCCGGCGGCTTCGAGCTGGTCCATCAGCCGGCCTGCCCGGTTATATCCCAGTTTCATCCTCCTTTGCAGCAAAGAGGTAGACCCCTGCTGGGTCGCTACAATGACATGGGCTGCTTCCTCAAAGAGGGGATCCTTTTCTCCGCCGAACTCCCGCTTCTCCATTTCCTTCTCATCCACATATTCGGGCAACATGAAAGCTTCCGGGTATCCCCGTTGTTCCCCGATACATTCCACCACCTTATCTACTTCGGGGGTGTCCACGAAAGCACATTGCAATCGGGTGATTTCCCCGTTATATGAAATGAGCATGTCTCCTTTCCCGATCAGCTGTTCGGCCCCTCCCATGTCCAATATCGTCCGGGAGTCCACCTTGGAACTGACTTTAAAAGCGATGCGGGCCGGAAAATTGGCCTTGATGATGCCGGTGATAATATTGACAGAAGGGCGTTGTGTGGCGATAACCAAATGGATGCCTACGGCGCGGGCCAGCTGGGCCAACCGGGCAATGGGCATCTCGATCTCCTTGCCGGCCGTCATGATCAGGTCAGCAAACTCATCGACGATCAGTACGATAAAAGGCAGGTACTGGTGGCCTTTTTCAGGGTTCAGCCGGCGATGAATGAATTTGTCGTTGTATTCTTTGATATTTCTGGCTCCGGCCTCTTTGAGCAGGTCATACCGGTTATCCATTTCAATACACAGGGCATTGAGCGTATGGACCACCTTCTTGGTGTCGGTAATGATGGCGTCCTCTTCTCCCGGCAGCTTGGCCAGAAAATGCTTCTCAATGACCCGGTAAATGGAGAGCTCCACTTTCTTGGGATCCACGAGCACCAGCTTCAGCTGGGACGGATGCTTTTTATAGAGCAGAGACACCAGAATGGCATTAATCCCCACGGATTTTCCCTGACCCGTAGCCCCGGCCATCAGCAAGTGAGGCATCGTCGTCAGATCCACGATAAAGTTCTCGTTATCGATCTTCTTTCCGATGGCGATGGGCAGCAGCATGCGGCTGTTTTGGAATTTTTCCGATCCCAGCAAGGTTTTCATCGAGACGATGCTGCGCTTGACATTCGGTACTTCAATACCGATGGTACCTTTACCCGGAATCGGCGCAATGATGCGGATGCCCAGGGCCGCCAGGCTCAAAGCAATGTCGTCTTCCAGGTTCCGGATACGCGAAATGCGAATACCTGCCGAAGGCACAATTTCGTATAAGGTTACCGTCGGCCCCACCGTCGCGGTAATCTTCTGGATAGAAATGTCGTAGTTGCTAAGCGTCTCTATGATTTGTCGCTTATTATTTTCCAGTTCCTCATTGTCATGAATGATTTTATCGCCTCCGTAATTTTCAAGCAGGTTAAGCGAAGGGAAGCGGTAATCCTGCAAATCCAGCGTAGGTTCATAAAGCCCCTTGGTTTTCACAAGCTTTTCTGACTTCGTGGCTGCCGAGGCATCCTCCTCATGCACGGGTTTGATTTCCAGTTCCAGATCATCCGGCCCTGTGGCGGGCTTTGCTTTTTTGGCCGGAGGCGCCTCTTGGGTGGGGGGAACGACAGGATCAGGCAAAGTGGGTTGAGAAACGGGATCCCGTGGCACTTCACCGGACACTTTTTCCACCAGCGTCAGGCCCGAATCCACAGGAGGTTGTCCGGGCCTTACTTTGGAAAGATCCATGCCCCCCTCGCCTTCCACCGCATTGGCACGACCCAGGGCCTGGGGCACCACTTCCTGATCCGGCCCCGCATCGGCGCTGCCCGGATCCTCCGGCAAGCCAGGGCCGGCTATGCCACCGGCCCTTTTCAAGCGACCCGCCCGCGGCATGTGGAAATCGAAATTAAATTTCCAGATGAGGAAGGCCACAGCGGCGGCCACCAGCAGCAATACCGTTCCCAACCGGCCCAGGAAGCCCTGCAGCCATTCGACGATCATATTGCCCATGGCCCCGCCCCAGGGAAATTCGGCAAAATGGAACATGAACGCAAAAGCGGTGCTCAGGAACACCAACCCGAAAATAATATACCGGATATTACGCCAGATGCGGAAGATCCGGCGTCCTGCCAGATTATTAATTCCCAGAATAAGGAACAGATAACAAAACAGAAAAGATGCGATGCCTACCCCTTCAAAGAAGAAAAGGTGCGAAGTATATGCCCCCAGCCGGCCCAACAGATTCTCCACCTGGGTGTCCTGGGCGAAAAATACATCGGAAAAATTCCGGGAGACCTGGTTCTGATCCGCCTTCCAGGTAAACAGATACGACACAAAGGCGATAAAAAGATAGGCAGAAACCAGCAGGCAGCCCATGGCCAATACCTTATGGGTCCGTTCATCCTTGACCAGGCTTTTCACTTTCACATCAGGTTCCTTATCCTTCTTTAAGGCATTATTCCCCTTAGGGGCAGATTTGGACTTCTGGGTTTTTAATTGATTGGCTGCCATATTCCGGGAACAAAGATAAGGATTGCCCCAGCGAATTCCGAATTATCCCCTGTAGGCTGCTTTCTGGTCAAACCGGCTGGCTGCGGGGTTTTCCCGGCCAGGAAAGCGAAAATGCAAGCCGGTCTCCCATCCGAAGGCAGGGCCGGGTCAAGCCGGATAGCCTGGTTTGCCGGGGGAGGCATCTTTTCGATGCTTTCTGGTTACATTTGCGCGGGGGCCTTGCCCCTATTGGACACAGATCACCAAACAATCGACCTCACCACCTGCTATATCATCCTGGTCGTGTTTATCGCGACGCTGGTACGCTCCAGCCTGGGCTTCGGAGAGTCGCTGCTGGCGGTGCCGTTGCTCGCCCTGCGCATCCCGGTACAGGTGGCGGTGCCTTTATCGGTATTGGTTTCCGTGACCGTGGCCGCCTGGGTGGTCATCCAGGATGGGAAAAAAATACATTTCAGGAGTGCCGCGGGTCTGGTAGTGTTTGCCCTGGCAGGGCTGCCGATCGGCCTGAGTTTGCTTAGCTCAGCGCATGAGCAGCTTGTCAAGGTCCTCCTGGCGATCCTTATCCTGCTGTTTTCGGCTTATGCCCTTTGGGGAAAACCGATCGGGACGTCCAAAAGCGCCTTATGGCTGGGCATCTGCGGAATCCTTTCCGGTGTTCTGGGTGGGGCCTACGGGTTAAATGGTCCTCCCCTGGTCGTGTACGGATCCATGCGCCGTTGGTCACCCCAGCATTTCAGGGCCACCTTGCAGGGGTATTTTTTGCCCGCGAGCCTGTGCGGAATGGCCGGATACTGGATTAAAGGGCTTTGGGTTCCCGCCGTAACCACCCATTTTCTGTGGTGTCTGCCTGGAGTGGCACTGGCCATATGGGCCGGACGCGCGATCAACTCCCGCTTAAAGGGGCAGGGTTTTTACACCTATGTATATGGCGCACTGATGATTATCAGCATTGTCCTGTTTGTGCAGGCCTTGTCGGTTTGACCTGCAGGCTCAGGGAGTAATGGCGACCTGGTAGAGCGATCGGTTTTTCTCTACGGTTTGTTCGGCCATCAACTTTTGTACTTTCCGGTCATAGCTCATAAAGCCATTCACTTCCACTTCCACATCGGTCAACTGGGTGTATACCGCCGCAGAGAGACCCTGCCGGATCAAGGCAGGCAACTGATCGATCAAAGCGATATAGGCATGTTGCAGCTCGGCCGGATTTTGATAAGATACATAGCCCCAGTTTTTCTGCTGCTGCCAGGTATGCCCATCGGTCGGAAGTCCCAGTCCCCCGAATTCTCCAAGCACCAAAGCCCGGTTATCCCCCTTGGATTCCGGGATACCCGGACCCGGATATTTATGCATGTCCTGGACGTCACCCGCCCCGGGAAAATCAATCCATCCGCTGGGGCCGTCCACCAGGCGGGTGGGATCATGCTTTTTAATCCAGTTGCAGATCTCAATGGTGTGATACTGTCCCCAGCTTTCATTAAAAGGTACCCACATGACGATGCTGGGATGGTTCACATGCTGGTCGATCATTCGGGTCAGCTCCTGACGGAATTCATAATCCGACTGGGCATCCCGGATAATCTCCCCTGACGCTTTTTTGGGATGATCGCCCATATCACCGGTCGGCATGTCCTGCCAGACCAACACGCCCATTTTATCGCAGTAATAATACCACCGGGCCGGCTCTACTTTGGTATGTTTGCGCAGCAGGTTATAGCCAAACGCTTTGGTCCTCGCCAGGTCGAAGCGGATTGCGGAGTCGGTGGGGGGCGTATAGAGGCCTGCAGGCCACCATCCCTGGTCCAGGAATCCCAGCTGGAAGATAAAGTGATTATTTAGAAAGATACGGGGAATGCCGGCGGCGTCTTTTTGCACCGAGATCTTCCGCATGCCCAGATAACTGCTCACTTCATCTACCGGACTGCCTCCCCTCAATACCCGGATATGCACCTGGTAAAGAAACGGATCATCCGGAGACCAAAGATGCGGCTGAGAGATAGGCACCCGGATGTTGTCCCCGGCAGGCCGGGTCACCGAGCGAACCACTTTGTCCTGGTCCAGTACCGTCACTTCCACCTGGTCTTCCGGGCGGGGCCGGTAAATCGCTATGGAAAAATCACAGTATCCCTGGTCGATGTCGGGCGTATATTTGGCTGCCGTGACATGGGTCTCCTCCACCGGCTCCAGCCATACCGTCTGCCAGATGCCGGTCACCGAGGTATACCAGATTCCTTCGGGATGCTGCACCTGTTTACCCCTGGGCTGGGTACCTTTATCGGTGGGGTCCCACACCCGCAGGGTCAACTGTTGGGGCGATCCGGCCTCCAAAAAGTCCGTGATGTCCACACTAAAGGCGTCGTAACCGCCCCGGTGCTCCGTGACCTTTCGTCCATTAACATATACCTCGGCCTGCCAGTCTACCGCGCCGAAATGCAATAAAATGCGTTTACCCTTCCAGGCATCGGGCAGGGAAAATTCCCGGTGGTACCAAAGCACCTGGTCTTCATTCACCGGCTTTCCGACTCCGGACAAGGCGGATTCTATCGCAAAGGGAACCAGGATTTTCCCCGCATAGGACGTGGGCGCCTGTGTTCGCTCGCGGAACGTAATGGCATAATCCCAGAGGCCGTTAAGGTTCTGCCAGGACTTGCGTACCATTTGAGGTCGCGGGTATTCCGGCAGTGGGTGGGCCGGATCCACCTGGTTGGCAAAGTCGGTCATGATCCGGTGGCCGGCAGGCTTCCAGGAAGTCTGGGCCCGCAGGGAAGAAAACCCTGACAGCAGCGCGATAAAAAAACAGACAATTTTTCGCATCATGGCATGTTTTACTGCTATGCCGACCGCAACTGCCGGCCGGATATCCGTGATTGTTAGCATCAGGTGAAAATACCAAAATCTGATCATTCGTGGAATGGCAGCAAAATTTTTTGGGGCGACACACGGGTAGACCGGACCGGCAAACCCATGTGATGGGCCTTAATACCTGTGCTAAACCACCAGGCACCTAGTCCCATCCGAGCGTTTAAGGCCGAAGTGGATTCGGTGCAGCATGCCTTCGTCAAAGGATACCGCATGGCGGAGAAGAAAACGCCTATGGGAATGGATACTGCCCAGGCAGGGCCTTCCACGGCGCAGTGCTCCGGGAAATCCATGTGCTACCCGATTATTTGCCACATACCGAAGAAAAAAAGTGGCAAACCGTAAAAGACCCCGGGTCTTCGGTCGTCTCAGGACCCCATTCGTTGCTTCATGGCTTCGTACAAGATAATTCCCGCCGCCACCGACACATTGAACGAATCAAAATCCGAGGCCATGGGTATCCTGAACGTTTCGTCGGACGCCGTTTTTAGCGCAGGAAAAATTCCTTTATCCTCGGCGCCCATGATCACGGCCACAGGTTCCTGGAAATTACATTGGTGAAGCAAAAGACCTGCTTTGCCATCGCTGGCCAACACCCGAAACCCGTTCAGGTGGAGGGTATCCACCGCTTTGAGCAAACTGCCCGCCCGGCAAAAATATACCCGGTCTAGTGCGCCGGCAGATGCCTTCATGGCCTCTTCATTTAAGGGAGCCACCCCTTTTTCAGGAATCACAATGGCCTGGGCGCCGCAACAGTAGGCGCTCCGGGCGATCGCCCCGATATTGCGTACGTCGGTAATCGCATCCAGGATTAAAAAAAGGGGTACGTCTCCCCGCTCCACGATAAAAGAAATCACATCCTGCAGGTCGTGATAGGTCACCAAAGAGGCAATCGCAATACAGCCCTGGTGGTTGGCGCGGCTGAGCTGATGCAGTTTTTCTTCGGGCACGGCATTGACCGGCACGCCATGGCTGTGTGCCAGCTCCCGGATATCCCGGATAATATCCCCGCCGGCATTGCGCAGTAAAAAAATGCGCTCCAGGGCCTTACCTGAGCGCAGGGCTTCCATCACCGGCTGGCGGCCTATAATAAAAGCCTGTTTCCTTTGCTTCAATTTGTTTTTGCGTCAAAGATATAGGATTTGACCGGCATTGTTCGGTAGCGCCAGGACTGAGTAAGCAGGCCAACAGGAAAATTTGCCGCGGAATATTCCCTTCGCGCTGCAAGAATATCCGTATATTTAATACGGTTCAATTATTTTCAGGCTGCATTCAATCCTTCGTTCGGAGACCATCGATTCTCCATTCAGCTTTTTCAAACCCCACTTATGACACCACACGACGATCATCCGGGCGTATATGTGCCTCCGCCGCTGATATACCTGGGCATTTTTTTGCTTGCCATGCTCTGCCAATCCCTATTGCCGATTAACGACGCTTTCTTCCACCGCAGAGCCGCCGGTCTCATCGGCTTCTGCTTCATCGTCTTCAGTGTGGTTCCCGCTGCGGCGGCCATCAGGCAGTTTGTCAAGAGCCGCAATACCCTGATCACCGTGAAACCCGCACACTCCCTGCAAACCACCGGCATATACTCGGTGACCAGAAATCCGATGTATTTGTCCCTGTTGGGACTCTATACCGGCTGTGCCTTTTTATGGGGAAGCTGGTGGACGCTGCTTTGGCTGCCGGTTCTCATCCTGCTCATGACTCGTTTCGTGATTCAACGCGAGGAACGATACCTAAAACGGGCCTTTGGAAATTCCTACACGGCCTACAAACAACAGGTAAGGCGCTGGATCTGAGTGAGACTCCGCTCCCTGATGCGCCTAATGACCCACCTGCAGGTATTCTTTCAAAATGTCGGTTCGGGGGGATTCGAACAATTGCTCCGGGGGACCCTGTTCGATCACTTCCCCAAAATACATGAATATCACATGATCGGCCAGGCGTTTAGCCTGTCTGAGGATGTGGGTGACCACAATCACCGTATAGTGTTCTTTTAATTCCAGAAACTTCTGCTCTATTTTACGGCTCGACACGGGGTCAAGTGCTGAAGTAGGTTCATCCGCCAGGATGATCTCCGGGCCCACGGCCAGTCCCCGGGCCAGGCACAGCCGTTGTTGTTGTCCTATGGACAACCGGGCGGCAGGGGCATGAAGCCGGTCTTTGACCTCATCCCAGAGACCCACTTCCCTGAGATGGCGGGTCACCGTTTCTTCCACCAGTGCCTTGTCCTTGACCCCGTTTATCTTCAGCCCGAAGGCGACATTCTTGTAAATGGACATTGGCAGCGGGAAGGGACGTTGGGACAACAGTCCCATTTTCTGCCGCACCCGCGTCAGATCCTCTTTCACCTGCAGAATATCCTCTCCGTCAATAAAGATCTTTCCCTGAAGCTTCAGCTCTTTATGGAGATCGGTAAGTCGGTTCAGGCTTTTGAGCAATGTGGTCTTGCCGCATCCTGAAGGCCCGAGAATGACCGTGATCTTATTGCGGGGGATCTCCAGATTAATACGATTGAGAAGCGTTCTTTCCCCATGATGCACATGGAGATTGCTGATCTTAATAATAGGCGTCGCTGACATGCTGTTTTATTACAGGGTTTATAAAATATTTTCTTTTAACCGCCTGGAGCTGATTCGGGTGATCAGGCTGATCAATACGATCAACCCGGTTAAAATAAGGGTGGCGGCATAGGCCCGCTCCTGCACCGAGGCAATGGGAGAACTGAGCTGAAAAAAAATGGCCAGGGGTAAGGTAGCCGCAGGATCGGAAAGCGCATGCGGGAGATTATCGGTATATCCGGCGGTAAAAAGCACCGAGGCGGTATCGCCGATCGCCCGGCCAAAAGCCAGCAATACCGCGGTGATAAAACCGGGCAATGCCTGGCGGAAAAACACCCGGTAGGCGATTTCGGTCTTCGTGGCACCCAGGGCGTGCGCGGCCTCCAGCAATCCTTCAGGCACGCCTCTAAGCACTTCGTCCAGTCCGCGGCTAATGATGGGCACGATCAGCAAGGCTACCGTCACGATGGCGGCCAGCAGGGACGCGCGCCATTGAAAAAACGTCATTAACGCGAAACCAAAAGCGCCATACACAATGGAGGGTATGCCCCAAAGCGTATCTAATAAAAAACGAAGGAAGGTGACCAACCGGGTATTGCGGGTCCAGGACACATGCATCCCGAGCACCAGAGGCAGCCCGATGAGAATGGCCAGCAGCACGGCGCCCCCGGCCACATAGAGCGAGCCGATGATGGCGTTGAGAATACCTCCCTCCCCTCCGAGATAAAATCCTCCCTGGGGTACCCGGGTAATCATTTGCCAACTCATCGCCCGTCCCCCTTTAAGCACCACGACGGTTAGTACAAGCACAATGACGGCAAGGATCACCAGCACGGCCAGCCGCATCAGCCAGCGAAAGCATTGTTCCTCGATTTTTTTTTGGGTTTCACGATTCATCATAGAGTTTTGTGGGATTATTCCCGGTGAGCTTTTACGATCAGCAAATTGGCCAGGCCGTTAAAGCAAATAATGATGACAAAAAGAATCAATGCGGCGAGCATAAGGGCCCCGTCATAAAGCGGCACAGACATCATCTCCCCAAAATTGTTCGCAATCAGGGCCGGCAACGGATACGCCGAGTCAAATACATGCCGGGGGATCTGGGCCACGTTGCCTACCACCATGAGCACGGCAATAGTTTCCCCCAATGCCTTGGATACGCCCAAACCCAAAGAAGCGATAATGCCGGAAGCACCTCTTCTCAACAGCACTTTCTTGATCGTATCCCAGTAGGTGGCTCCCAACGCCAGGGAGGCTTCCTTCAATTCCACGGGAATGGCCCGCAACACCTCGATCAACATATTGAGCATATAGGGAATGCACATCACAGCCAGGACAAGGGCACCTGCCAGCAAACAGTATCCGGAAGAATGGATATGAAACAACGGGGCCAGAAAATCACCGCATAAAGGAACCAGTACGATCACACCCCATACGCCGTATACCACCGAAGGGATGCCTGCCAGCACATCAATGACCAGGTATACCCCGCGCATCCATTTTCCCGACGCATATTGGGTCAGATAAATGGCCGCGAGCAGGGACACCGGAGCCGAGATCACCACAGAAAGCAGGGTGACATAGAGTGAGCCTATGATGAAGGGCCAAAATCCAAATGCCCCTTCCATGGGAGACCATGCCGATGAAAAAAGCAAAGCGGACAGCGAATAGGCCTTCAGCACGGGCATGGATCTCACAATCAGTCCAAGCCCGATGACCAAAGGCAACAATAAAAGGACGGACAAACAAAAAATCATCCAGCTCTGGGATAAGCTGTCCGTCCATTTCCGTGTAACAGATATCCACTTTCCCATCTTATTGCAGTTTTGCCAGTTGTGCCTCGAGCGTCTTCTGGTCTACCGGCACATATCCCGCTTGCCGGACAAAAGCCTGCCCGTCGGTAAGTACCCATTTCAAAAAGTCCAGGATCCGGGGGTCAGTAGGCCTGCCCCTGGCAATAAAATACAGATCGCGGGCCGGCGGTGAGGGATACTTCCCGGCAGCAATGGCCTGCACCACACTTTCCATATCTTCATAAAAATTTTCGTTTGCTTCAATAGACCGGTCAGCATTGAGATCCAGAGGCACGACATCGACATTTGGATTTTTCTTACCCGTTTTAAGGTCATAGACAAAACCGGTATTGTTAAACCCGATCCCCTGCGGATCCTTCCCGACGGCATCAGCGAGTCCGGGATCCCCGTAGATGCCGATCCCTTTGATATCTTCCTGATTGCCATCATTAAGGTAGGCCGCCCACGTATCGGCGGCACCCGCGGCATCCGAACGGGTGTACACATTGATCTTCTGGTTCCAGGAAGTATCCAGGACCTCTCCCCAGGTGGTCGCCCGGCCCGAAGTAAAGATGTCGGCAAGTTGAGATGCAGTGAGGCCCTTACGATGAATGAGATCGCGCAAAGGATTTTTACGGCTAAAGGTCGGAAGCACCGCATCGTTGGCCACCGCCACATACCAGATTCCCCTGTCCAGTTCAGCCTGGGTGAGCTTGCGGGAAAACATTCCCAGATCCGCTGCCCCGGCCAACACATCGGTGAGTCCTTTTCCGGCCCCTCCGCCCGAAATATCAAACTCCACCCCGGGGTGCTCCTTCTTATAGGCCTCGATCCACTTCACGGCAATCGGATACAAAGCAAATGCACCGGTAACCGTCACATGTTTTGTGCGGCTTCCGCTATGGCAGGACGTGAAATAAATGATAGCGGGGAGCAATACCCCCAGTACAATAGCATGATAGTATTTCATGATCATTATTTTTAAAAGATGAACTAAGGATCAATAAAAGTTGAGCGTATGGAAAAAAGTCACGCGGAGGATCTGAGTGCGCACGTATTGGTCTCCGCTGCTTTTTTGTTGGAACTGGTTCATATAATCGGCCTCTATTTGCGCTTGCTTGGACAAGGCGTAGAGCAGACCCACGGAAATCCTGTTTTGATCAAATGTGTTGCGGACAATGGAATGGCCGAAGTTCAGGAAGATCTCATCGAAGGCGCGCAGGGCAAGGTTCCCCGATTGGGTCAACGGGTATTGCGCGCCCAGCTGATACCGGAACCTGAAATTGAAACGATATCCGGGTTGCAGGTGATCGCCATTATTTTTACGGCTAAACCGCTCCTCCAGCCAGTAACGGTGACTGAGGGTGAGCTTATGGATATTTTGTTTATAGCTCAGTTCCTGAAACGGACGGAATTCAGGGACATGGAGGGCCACCTCAGACCTTGGGTCAGCCGGGCTGTTATTGAGGTAATAAAGAAAGCCTGCCCCCGCGGACCAATCTTCTCCCAGCTTTCTTGAGACTGTCACGCGGGGCAATAGCCAAACCTGTTGCCGGTCAGGAAACGCAAAACGCCGATCTTCCACCTCCAGGCGTACACTCCACAAGGGAGACAAGTTATACCGGCCTGCATAGCGTAGCCATACCTGTTGCTGGTGGGTGACTTTCTTCTGGCCGAACGCAGGCAAGGTCAGGATCAGCAGCCAGGCCACCTGCCCGGCAATATATCTTTTTTTCATATTCTGTTTAATTTATAGGATAACCATATTGTTAGGCAATGAACCGCTGCACAAAAGCCCGCGCTTTTGCCTCTGTTTTACGCCGTTTTCACTGGGGAGGATGGATCGCTCATGCGCTACACGACGGCAAGCCCCCTATGCTGCCCAGGCCGGTACGCCGGGGTGAAGGACACGCCACCACAGGGGGTAATGTGTATATGCCAGTCGTATTATCCATATAGTCTATAGAATTAGTAGACTTTACAAAAGTAGCCATTAAATTTATTTAGCAAAATTTTTTTTTCTTCACCTTCATGTCCCTACCAAAGACGAAAAGTTTATTTCGTGTGTGCATCACCGGTATATCATCCCACTTGGAACCCCGCAAAACTTACCCGGCCTTGTCCACAGGTACCTGCAGGGCCTGTGTGTTCCTTCGGGCCATCAGGTCCCGCAGCGGGCGTATTGGTGAAAAAACGCGGCAAAACATATATCTTTGTGTGATCACGGTAGGCGCGGCAATCTCAATACCAGCCGTTCCCGCCGCCGAGGGAAACCACCATGAAAGGCACGCATGCTTCAGAGACCGGAACACCGATATCTTCCCCTGATCACTTAAAGTCGCTATAATGGACTCCGTACCTGTGAATCTGCTTAAAAAGGAGCGGCACGCATACATTATCAAACAGATCAACCTGCATAATAAGGTATTGTCTTCCCATCTGAGCGAAGTTTTGCAGGTATCTGAAGACACGATCCGCCGGGATCTGATGGAGCTCTCTCAAGCCGGGGAGATACTGAAAGTGCATGGAGGAGCCATCTCCAAATCGTATCACTTCCCTTCGGGGCAATCTCAGGTGTATGCCCAGGAATCCAAACGGGTCATTGCCCAAAAAGCGATTGGCCTGCTGCATTCCGGAATGACGGTATTAACCGAGGCGGGTACGACCATGCGGGAAATGGTCCGGATGATTCCCAAAAACCTGGAAGCTACTTTTTTTACGGTCAGTCCGATGATCGCTCTGGAACTGGCCGAACATCCGATGTTAAATGTGGTATTGCTGGGGGGGCAGGTGGACATGTCGGCCCAAATCACCATTGGGGAAAAAACCGTCAGCGAACTGGCCGATATTCATGTGGACCTCTGCTTTTTAGGCGCCAATGCCATCGACGCTACCAAAGGCATCACCGAAGTCGACTGGCGGGTAGCCCAGGTCAAAAAAGCCATGGTCCGGGCCGCATCGCAACTGGCCATCATTTGTATCTCTGAAAAACTGAATTCCACCCACAAAATGAAGGTGTGCGGGCCTAACAGGATCGACTATCTGGTCACTGAACTATCTCCCGCCCATAAACGCCTGTCGGCCTACCGGAAAAATATTACCGTGATCTGAATCAGCGCTAGAAACTCACATGCATGCCGCGGGAAACACCGGGTGCCTCCAGGTGGCTTTCCGCCCACATAATCATCAGTTCATTGCGGTCGGACCGCATGGCTTTTTTATAGAGATCCCGGACAACATTCAGCCAGCTCTGTTTGCGATCATCTTTACTGCCGACATCCACTTTTCCTCCCGCCATTTTGTAATCTTCCCGGGTGGTACTGGCAATTCGCGCATACTGGCCCGTCTGAGGTTTCAGCTGATCGGGCGTGATACGCAGGTAGTATTCCAACTGCTCAGGCGTGCAGGTTTTGTCGGCGGGAAACCAGGCGCTGTCTTTTACGTACACGGTCACGCCGTTATAGAAGACATAAGGTTCCTGGAACCCCTTGGTATACTGATCTTCGTAGACTACGCCCTTAACCGGAAACTGAGCACCCGACTGATTGCGTATCCACATAAAAATCCGATTGATGTACCGGTAGTCGACACTTTTTTTCACCGTCCAGGCCGTAGACACAATCCACCGGGCCAGTCTTTCTGCAGAGGGTTCAAGCAGGTAGACCTTGCCGGTCTTAGGTTGACCGGTGTAGATGTCCTTGCCGGTCTGATAGGCGTAAAGTTTTACCGGGAAGCCCTCCCATCCCGGAAGGGTATCGGTAACGCCGAGCAAATGCTGCGCCATGTAGGCGCGGTCCAGCAAATCCTGGCAACGGGTCACCAGGACGGGTAAACTATCTCTGAGGTATTTTTTGAGTGCGCGCCTATTTTGGGCGCCTGCTGTTATGGTGCCGCCTATCATCGAGGCGAGGCACACCGAGAAAATGATTCGTTTTATCATCCATACTGGTTTAAAAGAAACACCCGGCCATTCGCCCTCATGGGGTGATTTATACCACCAGGTGTTTCTTTTGATCAAGTGTTCCTATTTGGAATCCCACCAGACTCTGCCGGTCAGGTTGTCGCCTCCAGGCACGGCATCTGAAGCTTCCTTATAGTGTACGGGATTCACATTAGATTCGTCCAGCGGATAAGGAAACCGCCTGGGAATGGTTCCGTTAGTGACATTATTCGGAGCGTCAACCGGTACCAATTCAGGATATCCGGTGCGCCTCCAGTTAGACCAGGACTCATAAAAATCCAACATGGAATTGGTCAGGGCCCAATATTGCGTATTAATCATTTGCAGGCCTTGGGCCGGGTTGTAAGGATGGGTCGTCAGATAAGCCTCTGCCGCACCTTCTGAAATGGTCATGGCCGGATCGTATTGGCTCAGGTAAGTCATCGCCGCTTTTACGCCATCATGGTAATGCTGGGCTGCACTGCCCCCTATGCCGAAACGCTGGGCCGCATCCGCCCACAGGAGTTCAGATTCTCCGTAGGTCAGGATGAAGGTGGGGCCGTCCTGTTTAATCATAAACGGACTTGGAGAAGAATAATCGGGCATGCTGGTATAAGAAGGATCCGTGGAAATGTCCCGGCCCGGAATGCCGCTCAGATCCTTTCCATTAGGTTGGCCCTTCTGGTGGGCAGGATTGGAATCATAATTGGGATTCTGCACGGCAGAACTGGGATCGGTATATAACTGGGTCACTGCAATTGTGCCCAACCGGGGATCGTCATTAGCCTTCATCCAGTTAATAAACGTGTCGGACCACTTCACATAATAAGGCTCTTGTCCACCCTCTCCGGTCAGCACCAGGCTGTTCCGGTTCATGGTGGAAAGTCCTCCGGATGGATCGCCGTTAATGAAGGCGTTATCTGCGTTACTGGTCATGGTTTTTCCGACTACCTTTTGCGCCCAGGTTTTGGCCGTCTCAGGATCTACTTTGCTCATGCGCATGGCCATACGCAGGATCAGCGTATTGCCGAATTTCTGCCAGGCCGCGATGTCGCCCTTATAGATGACGTCTCCGGTAGGAATATCAGCCGCAGGGTCAAGCTTGGATACCGCATCTTCTACCTCTTTGAGCATGTCATTATAGATATCCTGCTGCTTATCGTATTTGGGGAAATAATCTTTATTATAATAACCCATGCCTGCGTCGAAATAAGGGCAGTCGCCGTACAAATCCGTGATCCTTTCCATGATCAGCGCCCGCATGATGCGTGCGACCTCGTGGAGATTCTTGTACTGGGGCTTATCGGTGGTAGACTGGATGATATCCACGATCGGCTTTAGCTGTTCATAATAGGCCCCGTCCCCGGAAAATCCCCAATAGGCTGCGGTATAGCCGGTCGACAAGGTATATTTATCGCCGTTCCAGTAAGACAGCACGGTGGCAAAGCCCTGGATCATGGGCGAGCAATAAATCAGGTTGGCACGCCAGGTATCATAAGCGAAATCATAACTCCCGGTATAGGCCACCTCGGCTGTGGTCAGCAGAAAGTTGGGGTCAAAGTTCGACTGATTGTAGGACGCCGGATTGGTGTTGATCTTATCAAAGTCCTTGGTACAACCAGCAGCCCACCACATGCCGATCAGCAGGATGGCCAGATATGGTTTCAGATTCGTTTTCATCTGGGAAATTTTAAGTATTCTCATGGTATATTGCTTTGGATAAAACGGGACTAAAATTTCACATTGAGATTCAGTCCTATCGACCTGGAAGGAAGTACGCCGCCCAACTCAAGCCCGTAGGCATTGGCGGTATAATCAGATTCCGGATCAATGTTATCCGTTTTTTTCATCAGGTAAAACAGGTTTCTGCCTACCAAGCTTATGGTCAGGCCTTTCACGGCATTGTTAAACAGGCCATGACGCAGGGAATAACTCAGCACCACCTGACGGAATTTCACGAAGCTGGCGTCCTGCACAAAAAGCTTGGAGACGTTTCCCGCCAGCGTACTGTAATAGGCAGCAGCCGTCAGGTTGTCTCCGAAAGTGCCTTCGCGGTTCACCAAGGTGGCCTTATGCAGACCAAAGTAATACCCCCGGTAATCGGTGCCGGAGAATATTTTGCCGCCAAACTTTCCGTCAATCAGGAAAGACAAGCTGAAATTATCGTAGGAAAGATCATTGTGCCATCCGGCCACCCACTTGGCATAGGCGGATCCCCAGGCTTTAAGCGGGCCCCGGGCAGGCACTCCGCTGGGGTCCAGCACAATCTTGCCGGCATCATCATATTTATAGTCAAAAGCCATGACCTGGTTGGCGGGTTTTCCCACAATATCCTGAATGTAACCGACCGCCACACCGGATTGCCCGACCGCCAGCGAGGGTTGCCCTGCGGCCAGGGCAAGTACCGTGTTATCGTTTACTGACCCGTTCACCGAAGTTGTCCAGGTGAAATGGGGAGTCTTCACCGGAGTTCCCGTGACCAACAGCTCAAAACCTCTGTTTCGCAATTCTCCCACATTCAGTACGGCACCGCCATAGCCCGAGGCTACTGAAGCCGGCGCCGGCAGAATTTCACCAGAAGACCGCTTGTTATACCAGGTAAGATCCACGCTCAACCGGCTATCCAGGAAGGCGAGTTCCGTACCGATCTCCAACTCCTTGGCTTTGGAAGGTACCAGTGAGGAATTGGGGACATTGGAATTAAGGATGAGCCCCTGAGGATAACCGTGAAACGTAGTCCCCGCAAAAGTATAGCTCAGCTGGGTCTGGTAAGGAGAGGTCGCCTGGCCGACGACGGCATATCCCGCCCGCAGTTTTCCATAGCTCAGCCAGGGGGCCCGCCACAGTTCCGAAAAAATAAACGACCCGCTGACAGAGGGATACAACACATGTACCGTATTGTCTTTACCCGGCGTCGCCAGCGTGGAGAACCAGTCTCCCCGCTCGGATCCGTTCAGGTAGAGGTAATCCTTGTAGGCGAGTTCCAGGGTACCATATACGGACTGCACTTCCTGGTCACTGGGAGTATAGGTGACGGTTCTTACCTGGGCGTTCAGCACGTTATAGACGAAGGGTACGGAAAAAGTTTCTCCGTGATTGTTATATTCCTCGCTTTTGGTCCGGCGATAGCTGGCCCCTACATTGGGAGTAAGTACCCAATCGGAGCTCAGGGTAAACGCTTTGCCGGCCAGGATGTCGGCATTGATGTCCTTAAAACTACTGGTATGATCCGACATCGACCCTTTTGGCCGGTAGGCGGTTCCGGTGGGTACCACCGAGGTATACCGGTCGTTATAGGCATCTCTTCCGACCCGTCCCTGAATAAAGGCCCCGTCTTCAAAATCATACCGCAGCCGGACCGAGGAGATCAAACGCTCCCGTTTGGTGTTGTTGATGAACTTCTCGGCGGCAAACCAGGGGTTGGTCGAATTGACGCTGGGTGAGTAAGCCAACTCCGAACCATCCGGGTTCGTGGCTTTCTTCAGGGTGTTGACATCAACACTGGTGGGAAGAAACAGCACATTGTAATTCGCATTCCCTGACGGGTCATTGAGCAACGGCCTGTTCTTTGCCTGCTCCAAAATATAATTGGCCCGCACGTCCACCGTCAGCCGCTTGAATATATTATAGTTGACACTGAGGTCGAAGGTCTGGCGGTCCAGCCCAGAATTGGGAATGATCGACTCATTGGCCAGATCACTGGCAGAAAAACGGGCCGATCCTCCCTCAAACATTTTGTTGAAGGCCAGGGTATTGGTAAAGGTACCCCCCAGGCGGTAGAACTTCTTGATATTGTCTTTCTGAGCCACGTAGGGACGCGAGACCCCGTCAAACTGCACGACCGACGATCCATCCAGTTTGCCGCCCCAACTGGACTGGCCGGATTGAAAGGCTACAGTCTGGGACGTGGGCTTCAGGTTGTTGGATCCCTGCCCATACACATACTGCCAGTGGGTAGGATTGATGACTTGCTGCGCTTCGTAATTGGAGTTGAATTCAATCCCGTCGCTTTGCGCACTCTTGGTGGTGATCAGAATAACCCCGGCCTTGGCGCGGTACCCGTACAGGGCCGAAGCCGCGGCTCCTTTCAACACGGAAATGCTTTCTATGTCGTCGGGATTAATGTTGCTGATCGCATCGCCCAGATCGGGATAGTTGTCATACTGCCCCCCGGGCGCCGAGTTGGGCTGGCTTTCCACGGGAACTCCGTTGATGACATACAAAGGCTGGTTGGTTTGGGATAAGCTGGATATCCCGCGGATAATCACGTTAGAGGAAGCACCCGGTCCGCCGGCTATGGCCCCCACGTTCAGGCCCGCTACCTTCCCTTCCAGAGAATTCAGGACGTTGACGTCCCGGGCCTGGGTCAAGCTCTCGCCTTTCACTTCCGTGACGGAATACCCCAGTGCACGGCGTTCCCGCTTGATGCCCAGGGCGGTCACCACAAGTTCGTTCAATCTCTTGGAATCTTTATTCAGGGCGACGTTGATCTGATCGGTCAATCCGACGGCCCGTTCTTCGGGCAAGTAGCCCAAATAGGAAAATACCAGGGTATCTCCCTGCTGCACTTCCAGCGAAAATTTCCCGCTCCCATCGGTGTGGGTTCCCTGGTTGGCCCCTTTGATCAGCACGGTCACTGCCGTAAGCGGGTGACCATCGGCTCCGTCTGTCACGGTGCCCGAAACTGTCCGTTGCTGTGCGGACGCTACAGCACACCCCCATATCAGCAGGGTGGCCGTCCAACATGTAGAAAAAATTGCTTTCATGGACATTAATTTTAAAACTGAGCCCTGTGTGGGCCTTTTTATAGTACGGGGAAAATCACCGGATTACCCCATGCACACCAAATTTTTTTACGCCTAGGCCGCAGGCAATGACTTCCGCAATGCCGCGATGGCTCTTCCCACCAATTTGTAGGCGCCTTTCTGAGTCAGGTTAAACTGGTCGGCGATCTCTGGATAAGATTTTTCTTTATAATACCGAAGCAGAATGGCTTCCCGCTGGTGGGGAGTAAGCTGCATCAACCCGTCATAAACCCTGGAACAGAGTTCTTCCCGGCACTCATTTTGAACCCATTCCGCCTCCCGCGAGGAATGCACCAGATCCTCATCCCCTATGTCAGGCAACAGCGGCTCGCGATAGTCCCGACAGGTAATCTTATCGACAATATGATGCCGGAAAGCCTTGAACAGGTAATGGGAAACATGGGCAGGACACTGGAGTGTCTTGCGGTTCTTCCAAAGGCGGAGAAAAAGGTCCTGGATCGCATCCTCGATCAGGAACGCTTCTGAGGTAAACCGGTATCCGTAATTAAACAACGGCGTAAAGAAACGATTGTACAGTTCGCTGAAGGCAGCCGGGTCACCCGACTGAAACCGCCTCCAACGATAGGAATCAAGGACGGTCAGCTGTTCCATATGATGTCGTTTTAGCGGGTAACAACATGCTTCAAACAGGCCATTGAAAATGGGATGCCCGTTACAATCCCGCCGCAGCAAGACTGTGATGAGATCCAGCAAAGAGCAGCGGTATTTTACACTCCGGCAATTCTTTTCTTGTACTCAGAGAGAGCCTCTTCCAGCCGCACTTTAGCGGTAGTGTCTCCGGGCACATTATGAGAAGGATGGATAAAGAGTTTCACCCCACGATCGGCGAGAATCTCGGCCACCGTGGTCACCGTCATCCATACGCAGGTGACAAAAGCCATGGTAGAGACAGGACCTATTTTATCCTGATGATTTTTCAACGGAACAGAGGCGTCCCCGATGGGAGCACAGGTGTCCACCACAATGTCCGCGAGGTCAAAAATGGTTTTACCGGAACTGTGCCGCGTCTTCTTCCCGGCGGCCTCTGCGGCCGAACCAAAAACGACGACCTTCATGCCTTTTTTACGCGCCTCCAGGGCGACATCAATATTTACGTTATTGATCCCCGAATGGGAAAACAGCCACATGGTGTCTTTAGGATCAAAATTGTATCCTTTCATGATCTCCACCCCATATCCCTCTACCCTTTCCAGGAAGACAAATTGGTGCACACCCATTTCACCGGTAATCCGGGTAAAAAATGTCAGGGGAAGCTCAATCATGGGGTGAAATCCCACAAATCCTCCGATCCTGGGATACATTTCTTCAATCGGCAAGGTAGCGTGCCCGCATCCGAAGGTATGTACCCATCTTCCGCTGGCAATGGAATCAGCCATGACTTCCGCGGCTTTTTGAATATTATCCATCTGCGTATCCTCAATGCGGGACATGATATCCCGGGCGTTGGAAAGCCATTGTTTTGCTAAGCTCATTGTGTGTATTTTTTTATTATAAGAAGATATTTTCAGGTGAAAAATGACGATGTGGTTAGCAGGACTTCGCCAGAAAGGCCGCGCCAAAAAGGCAGGCATCTCCGCCGAGGACGGACGCTTCAAAGGTGACCTGCTGCATGCCGATGGGTTGCGCCCATTTTTCCGCCTCCTTCGCAATAGCCGGAATCAAAGGCACAGCGGGCCCGAATATGCCGCCACCGAAGATGATCTTTTCGGGGTTGAATAAACTGATCAAATTAGCGCTGGCCATGCCCCAGAGCTCTACGCACAGGTCCAACACTTCTTTGGCCAGCTCGTCTCCCTGATCAAAAGCGTCAAACACCTCCCGGGCACTCAACGGCTCTGCCCCACGCAACGGTCCCTGGTAGGCCTTGTTTTTGTCCAGCAGCCACTGCGCAGTTCTGGCGATTCCATCGCCGGAGGCGTAATATTCAAAACATCCGCAACTGTCGTATAGGTCCAGGTATGGTCTCTGCAAAGCCATCCAGCCGATGCATCCTGAAATATCATGCGCCCCCCGCAATACCCTTCCATCGGCAAGAATTCCGGCGCCTATACCGGTGCCGACCGTAAGAAAGATCGCATCTTGGCAGGACGGCGCATTTCCTTTCCAAACTTCTCCCAACACCGCACAGGCCCGGTCACTATCAATTTTTACCGGCAAATCTCCCACCGCCTGCCGCACTTCCGCCCGTAAAGGATAATTGTCCCATCCGGGAATATTCGGGGCCCACACCAGGCCGGTCTTTTGGTAACTGATGCCCGGCACCGAAATACCGATAGCCTGTACCGGATCTCCTGCGGTTTTCTGCGTATCTACTTGACGAACGATTTGCTCACAAATCAACGATGCCACGGCTTTTCCCTGCCGGCCTTCGAGCAGTACATTGTGCCGGTGCACCAAGTCACCTTCCTTCCCAAATACAGCAAGCGCAAGCTTTGTACCACCAAGATCCACCCCTAATAAAGACATGAGTGACGCTTTTAATTCTCAGATTGATCTGTTGTGTAGGTGAAGCAGGGATTGCGGATTTATGCGCAATTTATCTGCTTTCATGGGCAATATTAGAATATATTGCATAAACCCGCAAATTTTCTTTTTCTTTTTCATGCCTGCAGGCGGAGGGCCGCCTTTGCCTGCTTGTCCACAATACAGGCTCTTCCGCTGCATAGAAAACCTCATCATTCGGGCCAAACTTGGCTCAAACGGCGCGAAGCCACAAAAATTTGAAAAAAAAGCCTCCTGCCGTCCAATTTCCACTCCCTCATGCATTATTACCCTATAAACCATATACCTTATCTGCCCATGAGAACAAGGGCGCTAAATCAATAATCATGACACAAAGAGTAAATCTTCTGGAGAAAGGCCAAAAAGCATTCAAGGCATTCTATGGCTTCAACGCCTACCTTGCCAAATCATCGCTGGATGAGACCCTGATCAATTTATTGTCTCTCAGGGTGTCGCAGATCAACGGCTGCGCATTTTGCCTGGACATGCACGCCAAAGACCTCCGTGCGGCCGGAGAAAGCGAACAGCGCATTTATATGATGAATGCCTGGCGGGAATCCCCCGTGTATTCAGCCCGTGAACGCGCTGCATTGGCCTGGGCTGAGGCAGTCACCCTGATCACTGAAGGACATGTGCCCGATGCAGTCTATGCGGAAACTAAAGGGCAGTTCTCCGAGCAAGAACTGATTGACTTAACTTTGGCTGTCATAGCCATCAACAGCTACAACCGGATGAATATTGCCTTTCGCATGCCCGCCGGTGACTATGTACCGGGACAATTCAAGGTGGAAGCCAATTAATCGGTTACCTCTTATTATTCACGATTAAACATAAATCCAATGAATGAATTTTTGTTGCTTTTTCGCGCAGATTACCGCCAGGCACCTGCCCTAACGCCGGAAGAACAGGCCGCCATTACCCAAAAGTGGATGGACTGGATTGCAGGTATCGCCGCCAAAGATAAATTGGTCGACAGAGGCAACCGCCTGAAAAATACCGGCCGGGTGCTCAAGGCCGAGATGACCACAGACGGTCCGTTCTGCGAGATCAAGGAAATTTTAGGCGGATACAGTCTCATCCGGGCCGATTCCCTGGATGAAGCCGAAGCACTGGCCCAGGGTTGTCCCGTACTCACTTTGGGCGGTAGTGTGGAAGTCCGGGAAATCAATCCCCTTTAAGAGAACGACCTTTCGTTTTCAGATTGACCGGATCTCGTCCCGACATCGCACGAACAGGACCTGCATCCAGACGCGGTAGGGCCGGCAAAGATGCCCTACCGCACTTGGGTGATTGATACACCTCGCTTCTTCGTACCACAAAAAAATAGACCGTGAACGAATTTTTACTCTTTTTTCGGCAACCGCATTATGAATACGGCCAGGCCTCTGAAGCGCAACTGCTTCGGTTGGGAAAAAGATGGCAGGACTGGATCAACAGCCTCGTCGCACGGGGCAAACTCGTCAATCATGGCCAGCGGCTTTCTATGGATGGCAAAGTACTTCGTCCCGGCGGGGTGATCTCCGACGGGCCGTTCACCGAGATCCGGGAAAAGTTGGGTGGCTTTATTACCGTCCGGGCAGAGGATCTGGAGGAAGCGACCACCCTGGCCCACGGTTGCCCTTCCCTGGATGAAGGCGGTAGTGTGGAAATAAGACCGATATTTGAGTAAATCCGCGATGCCGGTGGGCGGCACACCAAACCAGTGATGGAGCAGATACAAGAGACTTTAAAACGGCTCTTTCAGACGGAGTTCTCTAAGATGGTCTCCGTCATTACCCGCTTATTCGGATTGCCTTATATAGAAACCGCCGAAGACATTGTCGGAGACACCTTCCTTCAGGCTACAGAAAGCTGGGCTAAAAAAGGGATTCCGCCAAACCCGCAAGCCTGGCTGTATGCCGTGGCTAAACAAAAGACTTTATCCCATTTCCGGAGGACGAAGATATTCAATACCAAAGTGGCTCCCCAGGTGTTTCTCCAGGAAGAAACCCGGCAACGGATGGCCCGTTTTCAATTTTCTATGGAGCATATCAAGGACAGCCAGTTGCAAATGATGTTCGCTGTATGCAACCCCGCGATTGCCAGTGAAGCTCAGGTAGGCCTCGCCTTGCGTATCCTGTGCGGGTTCACCATTGAAGAGATTGCCGAAGCGTTCCTTTCCAACAAAGAAACGATCAACAAACGGTTATTCCGGGCCAAGGAAAAGCTGCGCAGTGAGCAGGTCAAACTGGAGATGCCTCCCGACCAGCAAATCGGCCACCGGATCGATAATGTGCTGCATATTATCTACCTGCTTTTTAATGAAGGATATTATTCCAAAACTCAAAATCAGGTCCTCAGAAAAGACCTCTGTCTGGAAGCCATGCGGCTCGGCATGCTGCTCACCGAGTACGAGAAGACCAATCTTCCCAAAACCAACGCATTGCTGGCGCTGATGTGTTTTCACGCGTCCCGATTTGAGGCCAGACAACAAGACAGCGATCTGGTCGTCTATGCACAGCAGGACGAAACTCTATGGGATGAAGGACTGATCCGGCAGGGGTTGCATTTTCTGGACCGCTCTGCCGGCGGAACGCAGATCACCACTTACCACCTTGAAGCGAAGATCGCTTCCTGGCATTGCATCAAAGAAGACCGTGCAGAAAAATGGGAAGCTATCCTCGCCTCCTATGATCAGTTGCTGCAAATCAACTATTCTCCCGCAGTAGCGCTCAACCGCATTTACTCCCTGTATCGGGTCAAGGGAGCGGAGCTTGCCTTGGCAGAGGTCCAAAAGCTGCCTCCTATCCATAACCATTTCTATTATCTGCTGTTGGGGGAGCTTTATCAACACATTGACCCCCAGACAGCCAAAGCACACCTTCAACGGGCCTACCAATTGGCCAAAACCCAGACTGAAAAAGCCCATATCAGAAAAAAACTGACCTCCTTGGGCTGACCGGCCAAAAAGCACAGCCGGGAAGTATCGCTACGGATGTTTTAGCTTTGGATTCAACCCTTCAGTCCATAATTAATCTATAGTCCGAATCGGTATCGATGTCAATATTGCCCTTCGCAAAAGCAACCGTGGCCACCGAAGCCGCATGTTGTAAAAGAATCTTTTTAGCACCCTGATGTCCCTGCAGTCCGGACAACAGGGGAAACAGGCTTTTGTCGAATAATACAGGCACCCCGGTAATGGCGGCATCAGCCCCTTCCTTGGGTAAAGCATAGGCGGAGGCCACAATGAGTTTCCCTGTTTGCCGCTTTTTTTCTATTAAATGGTTCAGCAAAACCGCATCGGCAAAAGGTTGATCACATAACATGATCACCACACCGTCTACATCCGGTGCTATCTTTTGAAGGGTGGTGATCCCCAAACGAATGGAAGAGCCCATCCCTTCCTGCCAGCCGGGATGCTCAACGATATGGACAGGCCGGCCGGATATCGTGGGCAAAATGATATCGGCGTAAG
>Ga0164242_10000086_pt1 | contig 108663 bp, 96 predicted proteins | sample OricomgcompostMG_FD_108783 | JGI IMG/M metagenome (GOLD analysis project Ga0164242, IMG submission 108783) | Miracle-Growth compost microbial communities from Emeryville, California, USA - Original compost - Miracle growth compost (MG) ...
AGTTCATCTATCATTGTGTTTTTTACGTTTCACGCCCCCCTTTTGTTGATTATGTTATCACTATTGGTTATACTGTAGGAGACTATTTGTCAAGAGAGCCAAGAGAAAAGTGGAGGATACCATGGCCCGTAAGCAAAACGATGATCTATTGATCGAAGACGAACTCGCCGCCGCATTCCTGAATGACGACGACCTCGTACCTTCGACTGACGACAGCGCTACAGTTGCAGTCAGTAACGACGATGTCGAGGAAGATTTCCCAGGCCAACTGGCGGTTGACGTCTATGAAACAGAGGAAAAGCTTGTTGTCAAAGCGAGGACAGCTGGCGTGAACAAAGACGAACTGGATGTCAGCATCAGCGATGGCATTCTAACTATCAGCGGTACCCTAAGTAGCGGTGACGACGTTGAAGCAACCAACTGGCACATCCAGGAATGCTACTGGGGCGAGTTTAGTCGCACCCTGGCGCTGCCTGTTGCCGTCAAAGAAGATGAAGTCGAAGCAGTCCTGAAAGACGGCGTGCTGACCATTAGCTTCAGCAAGATCAAGCAAGAACAAGCCAAAAAGATTCAGGTTCTTTAGAACTTCGATCGGCCAAACAAAAACTCCGCTCACTACGAGCGGAGTTTTTGAGTATAAGGAATATTAACGATTAGCCGTTGGTATTCGCGAAGCTACTGATGACGAAGTTGACGACAGCGTAGGCAAGAATCGCCACGACGATACCGACGATCGCGTACAAAATGGTGTTCTTTGCATTCTGGACAGCTGAACTGTCACCACCAGATACCACATAGCGCAGACCACCGACAATCAGCATGATCACGCTAATAGCACCAATGATGAAAAGCATGACGTTGGTAATCGTCTTGAAGACACCGCCGCCGGAACAGCCGTCCTCGGTGCCAAAGAGACACTGTGCGTCGCCACCCTGGTCGTTACCCTGGGCAGATTTGGCGCCATTTGCGAGCGACAGGTCGTCCGTACTGGCGTTTGCGACAGCACTTGGCACGATCACAGCCGCCGCACCAGAGCCCAGCGCCAAAAGTGGCACAATCAGCGCCGCTGACAGGTATTGTTTGATGTTTTTTATCATTTTTGTGAACCTTTCGTGTGTATGATTACGGAATCGTTACTATTGTTATAGCAGACAATAGGGGAAATGTTAAGTAGGTTATGGTTAGCTGGTGCCCTTGAATGAGCTGACCACGAAGTTGACGATCGCATACGCCATGATCGCCACCACCAGGCCGACGACGGCATACATGATGGTGTTTTTGGCAGATGTGACTTGGCCGCTGTCACCATTGCTGGTAGTGTAGCGGATGCCACCGATGATGATCATGATGACGGCAATCGCACCAAGGACAAAGAGGAGGACATTGACAATATTTTTGATGAACGTTTTCAGGTCGGTGCCACCACTGCTTGAACCACCCGTTGCCGTCACGCCGCTGCTGATACAGTCCGTCGGACTAGAGCACGATGCTCCATCTGCATATGCAGCCACAGGCGCAAGTACCAACGCGGTAAATCCTGCGGTTACAGCGAGGTTCATAATTATTGTACGTATTCGCTTCATAATAAACTCCTATGATTTAAATGATCCCAAAACAAAATTGACAATCGCGTAGGCCATAATCGCCACCACCAGGCCGACGACGGCATACATGATGGTGTTTTTGGCAGATGTGACTTGGCCACTGTCACCATTGCTGGTAGTGTAGCGGATGCCACCGATGATGATCATAAGAACCGACGCGATACCGAGGACTACAAAAAGGATGTTCACGATATTTTTCATGAGCGTCGTAAAGTCACCGCTGGACGTCGCGCCACAAACACCATCGGTGGACTGGCCGCTACAGGCTTTTGTGAACACGTTGACACCCGTCGCGGACGAGGTAGGCGCTACGGCGAGCGAAAGCGAAAGCACACCCGCTGCGAGGACCATCACTTTCATATAGTTTCTGATTCTTTGTTTCATATTCATTCCTTATTTCGTCACTGATGAAATTACAAATTGCGTAATCGAAGCCGCCATAATAATGACCACCAGCCCGACCACCGCATACAAAATGGTGTTTTTGGCCGCCGCCACCTGACCGCTATCACCGTTGCTGGTGGTGTAGCGGATGCCACCGATGATGATCGCAATAACCGCAACGATACCGGCTATAAGGTAGACGATGCCGAGCAGTGCCGTGATGTCGCTACCATCGCTGCCGCCTTTGGGGGCATTGGGGAGATTTAAATCGCTCGCCGATACAGTAATCGACGGCGCCGTGTCACCAAACATTTTTACAATTGTTGCTATTCCTACCATCTTTTACAACCTATTCGCTATAAATGAAACGATCGCCACCGACATAATAGAGAGTACCAGCCCGATAACAGCATTCTGAATCGTCTTGCGAGCCGACGCCGTACCACTGCTGCTGTCGCCCTGTGTCATATACATGAAGCCGCCGTAGATGATATATCCGAGCGACACGTAGCCTACGACCGTCAGCAGAATCTGCACGATGTTCAATGCCAATTTAGACACCCAGGTCGTAAGAGCATTTTTGGTGCCGTCTGTCGTGCTGCCGCTTGCACCAGTTACTGGTGATGCAATCGTTTTACCGTCACTCTCACAAAGACCTTTGTACCATGTTGGCAAAAAGAAATTGCCATCACCGGTGCATGCATTAAGAGAGGATGCAGCCGATGCAACAGTCGGTACGCTCGCCGACGTAATCATGATTAATCCAAGAATCGCGACGATTGTTTTGATTTTTGCTTTCATTGCTTTTATCCTATCACACCTGTAAGCACAAGCCAATTTAGTTGGCGGTAGGGCTCTGGCTTGGGGTAATGCTTACCGACGGTGACACGCTGGTTGATGGGCTCGGTTCTGGAGTGCTAATCACACTGTCGGGTATCAGCCAACTGATAATCGCAATGGTAAACCCATACAGTACGATACCGATCACGATATTGCGGATAATGCGTTTAGCCTCGTCGACCTTGGTCTGGTCATCACGCGCACTGGCATATATCACGCCCGCATAGGCGAGCCCGCCAACAGCCACAATACCAATCAGGACCGACATGACCGTGAGCGTGATCGATATCAACGCACCCAAAGAGCCAGTACCGGTGCTACTATCGCACGATATCAGATGTGTTTTGGTGTCGCCACAATCAGCATAGGTAGGCAGGGTAGTCAGTAAGGGTAGCGCGATGATTGCAAGTACTAAAGTAAGTTTTTTTATCATTTGATGAGTCCTCCTGGCAGTAAGAAATTGACGATGGCAATGAGGAATCCATAAAGAATAATACCAATAATAATGTTTTGGATCATATTTTTGGCTTCGCTGACCGTGCCCTGGTTGTCGCCAGCCTGCGCGTATTGGATCGATGCCCAGGCGAGGCCACCGACTGCTAGCACACCAACTATGGCCGTGAGGATGAAGACACCGATTTTGAGTATGTCTCCAATAGCCGTCGCACCATTATCACTACCGCAAGATATGATGTTCGTCTTGATAGCAGTGCCGCCTGCTTTTCCATTCGTTGTTCCACACTTGCCATCTGATGTTGGCAGGCCTTTGTTCTGAATCGTACTGGCGTCACCAGGTTTGCTGCCATCTGGGCATAAACCGGTCTTTGGATCAGCCGTACCACCACCATGATCAGTACAGTCAGTAGCCGAGTTCTTCACAGGCGGAACGGTACAAGTACCTACTGTACTTGGATGAGTCGCGTCTCCGTTGTTTCCTGGTGTGAATACCGCAGTTGAGCCGCCCCTCGCTGTGCAAGCGGCTTGATTATCTGCACTCTTAACCATACATTGCTTTAACACATCATTCGTGACGGAGCCATTATTTGCGTCGTAATATTTACTGCTGTCAACACCCCCTACTGAGTTCCAGCAGTCGTCCATCTGTGACTTGATCGTTTGTTTGCAGGCGTCTTGCTTTGCCTTATTGTCATATCCATTCCCAACAGTACATTCCGCTTTTGCATAATTATCTACTTGCTGCTGATTATAGTCGCTGTTTAGGGTAATCTTGCCAAGGCCCTGTTCATTCTTGTAAAAGTTTGCAACATTCTCAGTACCGCATGGAATTGACCCGAAACCATTATTACCGCTAGCAGATACATCTCCATTATTACAAGTTGCTATTTCTGCTATGTAATTCGCGTCCGAGCAGTCACTAATAACCAAATGGTGTTCCGCACAACTAGCAATTGCATTTGAGCAAGCCCCGTTGCCTACATTAACAATTACTGTATTGACAATCTTTATACCCGATCCCGTGATTGTATGGCTACCGGTGCACGCAGACAGCGTGTTTATATACTGTTGCGTATCCATACCCCTGCTTGTTGCTGTGTTTTGATTATCGATATCACATTGGTCATCACCCTCACTTGTAGAGTAACTTGCGCCACATGGAGTTCTGGCCCATGCAATATTCGATAGATAGTCTGCAGAGAAAACAGAAAGCTCACCAATTATAAAGAATAGAAGCGTTATTAATGCAAAAAGTCTCAACTTATATTTTTTTTCTCGTCGTTTTTTCATATTTTATTGCTCAAGCTAACCATAGAACGATATCATTTTATCGATAATATACCCATTAGACCTTGAGGTACATCCTCAACGTTATCGGGGACTGTAATATTAAATTCAACAGGATATTTATAGTCTATCTCCAATGAACTACCAGAAGTTCCCGTAGTCGCAGGTGATGAGGCCATTTTCGTAATTTGCCCGTTGTTATCTACCCATATCTCGAGACTGCCATAGTTCTCGATTAGAGACAACGCTTGACTGATCTGATCGGAGGCAAGCGTATACGTAAGGCTTTCATATAATTTTTTCATCTCGTCTTTACTTAAATTAATCGTGTACACAGAGATCCGTTCGCCTTTCACCTCCTCATTTTTAACTGATTTAATTGTGTATGCTTTCTCCGAACCGATTAATTGCATAATAGACTGACGTTGTGCTTGACTAAAGTCGCCGATAGGAAAAAGGAGGAGAGGTATATTAACGAAATTACGTGAAATAGCTAAATCATTTTGAAAGTTCTTGGAGTTATCTGAGACTTTATACCATTGACCCTTCTTCAAAGTATCACCTCTAGAGGCATTATTTATATTTTTCACTTGCTCCATAAAGGTTATATCATTGACTATAACTTGATTAACTGCGATAGTTGACTTCGTTGACACCATACCTGGACCCAGGACAGGACTCATAATCGAATAGACAAAGTTCAGCGTACTCTTGGGGTTATCGATATCACTAAAATCAGACTCAGCATTGATGGATAGATTCTGAGTTGTACTGCTGAAAGTCATGGTACGCTCAACATACTTTACAGTCGCAAGGTTCTCCAAAGCTGCATTCAGTCGTCGCTCCGACACATGCCGTAACCAGATAATAGCCGAGACAGCCACGCTGACAAGAAGTATGGTTACCGCCGTAATTAAAAGAGTGGTCCTGAAGCCTCTACGGGTTCTCTGCTGTCCTGTCACCGGGTCCAAATGCAAATATTCTGGCACAGCATAGGGAAGCGGCTGCGCTGGCACCACTGGCGGCTGTTGATTCGGATCTTGTCCGTTTGGCTGCATATCACCCCGATTATATCATTGACACCATAAGCGGTATACCAGATACTAGTGGAGTATATGACAAAACGCTGGCCGGACCGACTTTCAGGCCGCCTCAGCGCACATCTTCGGCGTGGGGCTTTATTTGTATTGGCGCTGGTGAGCGCGGCTACGTTGACACTCACGCCAGTAGTTAGCCAAGAAGCAAACGCTCAGGGCATCACCGACCTCTTAAGCGTTGGCGGCAGCTTCACCAACGGTCTGTCGACCTGTTCGATCGAAACCGTTGGCTGGATCGTTTGTCCGACCATGCTGTCAATCGCTCGATTGGCCGACTACGGCTTTACCTATATAAATAAGAACTTTTTACGCATCGATTACGACCTGACCTCTGACAGCAGCGGCACCTACAAGGCCTGGAGTATCATGCGCAGCGTCGCCGATGCGCTGTTCGTGGTGGCGTTTATGGTGCTGGTGTATTCGCAGCTAACCGGCAAAGGTGGCAGCTACAACATGAAACGGCTGGTGCCAAAGCTGATTATTAGCGCCATACTAGTGAACGTTTCCTACTATCTGTGCGTGGCATTAATTGACATCACGAATATCGTCGGCGATTCGCTGATGACGATTTTACAGGGTGTCGCCAGCAAAGTCGGCCACTCGGTCATGCCGATCGGTGGCCAAGCAGCGTCGGGCTACCAAGACGGTACGCTCACGACCATAACCTCGTCGGCCATGGCCAAAGCCGGGGTCGCCTGGGTACTGCTGACGCCGATAGCCGCAGTCACCGTGTCTATCGCGACTATTAGTGCCGCCGGACTGGTCTTGCTCATCATGCGCAAAACCGTCGTTGCCATGCTGATTCTTGGTTCGCCGGTGCTATTCGTCGCCTATTTGCTGCCAAATCTGGAGCGAGTCTTTTTCCAAGGTGTTCGGCTGTTCGGTCAGCTGCTTTTGCTGTATCCGATCATCGCGTTGCTGCTCGGGGCGGGGCAGATCGTCAGCGCCACTATCGTGACCGTTGGATCGGGTGATGCCAACTACCGGGTCAGCGGCGACAGTTACTTTGCGGCCAATGGCGGTTCGGGCAGTTCTATTACCGACCTGACCGCTTCGGCAGCGGCGGTCGTACCACTGCTTGGCGTATGGTTCATCTATAAGAACATGTCGTCGCTTATGAGTTCCGCCGGTACGCGGTTGTCGGCCAGCCTGGCGGGGCGCCGTGGTGGCAAGAGCGAAGACAAGGCCAAAGTTACCGGTAACGCCGTTAGTGGTGCGGCGAACAAAATCTCGGCGGGAGTCGGCCCGTTCAACCGACGGCAAGCCTTTAGCCGTGGTCGGCGACGGGCTTCGCTAGGCGGCAGCATGTTGCCGAGTGGCAACGCCGCGCAGCAACCTGGGGGTACAAGCCGTCCGGGTCCAGGTGCCGGTGTCAACGCCCAGTCTGGCAACGTCGCCCAAATGGCCGCCGAAAACGCCCTGGCGAGCAGCGTCAAAGGCAAGGGTGAAGACATGGACAAGCAGCTCGAAGGTCTCAACGAAGCTAAAATCGAAGGTTCTGCCGATGGCTTGAACATCGAAAACGCTATGTCAAACGCCATTGACAAGGGTAACGCCAAAGAACACGAAGATCGCAAGATTACCGCCAAAGACCTGTTCAACAACCTTAATCAAGCACACGAATCAAAAGATAAAGATCGCAAATTTAGCGCCGGCCCGGCCCCTGCCGGTGGCGGTGGCGGACAGCAGTCTGGCGGCGGTTCGTCGGGACCGACCGCACCGACCAACAATTACCGCGCACCGCAAATGGCACAAGGTGGCAATATCGTCAGCGGATCCGCACCTTCACAACCGGTCAAGATCGTTGCCGTGCCTGTGCAAGTCGACCCGTCGGCACTTTTGGGTCAGAAAAATACCATGCACCCGCCAGAAAACATCTCGCAACCACCAATTAGCGGCACCGAAGAAAAAGCCAAGGCTCGGGCTCAGAAATATCTGTTCGACGCCCAACGCGATATCAACAACGCCAGCGATAAGGTTGATGTACTTGGTCATAAGGATGAACTCAGCGAAGCACCGCATACTGACACGCATCAGGACAAACACGAACATGACGATGATGATAAATAGTTCGTGTTTTGAGGTATAGTATGGACCCTAAGCATCTCAATCCAGCCGAAAAGACAGCGTCTGAAGCGGATTACGAAAAGAAATTCAACCGTTCAGCGGCCAGTAACGAAGCGAAAGGTCTCAAAGATCAGGAATCGACGCCTGACGCCGGATGGAAGACAGTTACCAAAGAGAAAAAATCCGACAGCGACGAGGCCAAAAAAGCCCGTTTCCGCTTTGTTGGTCGCCGAGCCGGGGCAGTACGTAACGGTTCGGCGTTTCTGTTCATTATCGGCTTACTGGGGCTCGGCGTCGTCTATACGTCGCTGTTCGCACCGAATATCATCCTGGTGAACGTCCAACAGATGTATACCAACGACCTGTCCGATGCCACGTCCGCGCTCTATGACTACTACTGGAAACTGATGAACTACAAGATCGGCCGACCACAATGCGGCGACAAAGAATCCATCAAATGTAAACTCTCGACCATGAGCCAAGCGCAGTACAATTCGTTCCAAAAGCACGGCTTTACCGTGCTGGGGCAGCTCGTGACGCCACACGAAGACCCGACCAACGACACCAAGCCCGATCCAAATGACCGGTATCAGGTGATGGCTATCATTCCACCGCTTTCTGCCAGTCCGATGCCTATCGCGACCGGCGACATGCTGTATGCCTATTCCAAGCTCAGCACCGCCAATCAGGCGCTGGTTTATAGCGTATTCAACCCGAAATCGAGCTTTTTCATGGACACCAAGTTCAAAGAACGGATCAAACAAAAATACGACCTGACCAAAGACATAACCGTGGGCGGCGACACCGAGCAGGAGGTTAATAATTCGTTCGACGCGTCCATGACCGGCGCCGACCAAGGCATCGCGGTTGACGGCGGGCCGAATCCGAATGGCGGCCTGAGCATCGGGGCGCTCAAAAATCCGGTAATCGGTGCCCAGGCCCTCATAGCAGCCAACGCCACCGCCGCGCTCAGCACGTCGTATACAAGCCTTGAATGTTCGTGGTACGCTTTTGCCAACGCCATGACCAACGACGCCAAAACTGCCAAAGCCGGCACTTTGGCGCGATTCGCCATGCAATACCTCAAAGCCGCCGACCAGATCAAAGCTGGCACCTCGCAGGCCGTGACGATTTCGACGCTTTCGAGCAAACTGGCCGAAAGCACCGGTGGCGGGTATAATTCCGGCAACGCCACCGATTCGTCGATGTACAAGGCAATCGCTTATGGCAGCCTGCCGATACCGTCGCTGTATGGCATTTTGTACTACGAAGATTCATTCGATATCATCGGCGCGCTCGCACCGGCCTGGTCGCAGCTTATGATCAGCGCCACCGGCCTTGGCACCGTATCTGGTACGACCGACACGCTCGCGATGCCGCCAGGCAATGTGACGAGTAGCGGTCGCAACTACTGCCTGGACGGCGAAACGATGCAAAGCAAAACCGAGCTCAAGGGTGATAATAGCGATGATACCCGCTGTCCCGAAGCTATCACCGGCATGGCATTTCCCGGTACGGAAGAAGCCGTGTCCGAAGCCATCGCCTTGTCACGAGAAACCTGTCCGCCATACCATTACGACACGTCCGACCACACCTACGAAGGCCTGAATTCCATTCTCACGACCCAAAAAATCATCCAGGGCACGCTGACACAATATGTTGCCGCGCTCTTTAGCGCCAATGTCATTGCATGGGCCAATATCATGAATCCGTTCTTTACGTCATCGGTGACCGGCGTTGCCGCCAGCGATGCGATTTTTTCCGGCACCGGTGAAATCTTGGGCGACATGGCAGAATCTCGTGGCATGACGCCCGTCAACCTGCAGGGATTACCCGAAACGGAAATTTACATGGCCAAGCAAGACGATACGAACAAAGAAATCGAAAAGGTTGCCCGCTACAATGCCCAAAAGAGTCCGTTCGACGTGTACAACCAGTATTCATTCCTTGGCTCTATCGTCCACAATCTTTCACCGACCTACAATCAGCAAACACCGCTGTTTTCGACCCTCGCCAACGGCTTGTCGCTCCTGAGCAGCAGCGTCAAAAGCCTCAACCCCAACGCCAACGCCATCTATTACTCGCAGCCAGACACTTTCAATCCGACGCGCCTGAGCTGTCCCGACCCGCAATACCTCGTGATCGGCATTACCGCCGATACCGCTTGCAACGTGCGCTACTATATGGGCGAAGCAGAACTGACCGCACAGCCGGACAGCGTGCTCGACTACATGACTAAATCGCATCCGGATCTGACGCAAGACAACATCAAAGAACTCACGGAACGCGCCGGCAAAGCCGACACCGAAGGCGACCAAGAGAACATTGCACGTATGCTCGCCGCCACACAGGACGCTGCCAACCAGCCGGAAATCAATGAAAAGACCGGTGCCGCCACCCCAGGCAGCGAGTATTCAAAATACTTGACCTACTGTGTCAATCGCCGCGATCCATGGGGGAGCGAAAGCACGGTCATGCAGTGGAGCGAACTTTCCAACGAAGAAAAGGCGAAACGACACGAAGACAAAGCCAACGGAACCGATGCTATCAGCCCGTCCGACAGCGGTGACCCCTACCAATTAACGCCAAGCAATCTGCCATACCCAGCTATCACCGAAGGCGCCTCGCAAGATCAAGACTGGTACACAGGCAAAAAATGTCTTGAGCAAAGCGACGAGCTGACGAATTTCCGCGCCTACACCATGCTCTGTTCGGTCGACGGTTCGCTTTCCGGCGGTGTCGACTGTACCGACAACGACAGCACCTATGTCGGCACGACCAACGACTACTACACGACCAATAACATTCTCTATATGAACTAAAGGTTGGCTGTCCGAGCAAGCTTAATCAGCGATGCAAAGGCTGTCGGCTCGCTGATCGTTACGCTGCTATACGGCTGATCAATCACGAATTTGTATGCTTTGAGGCCATTCACGACCAGTAGTCGATACTCGCGTACCGGACCGAGCGTTTGCGCCTGCATGTAATAAGTCGGGTAGTTATGTACCGCTGGTGCTTTCGCGGTGTTGGCGTAGATGCCTTCGTCGGTCATGGTCGTACTATCAGGGAAAAAGGTCACGTCGACATAGAGACTCGCCACGGTACTGTCCGCACGGATAAATTTGTACGTTGCCGTCTGGCTTCGCTGACCGTCGTAATTAAAGACGCCGCTCACCGTCACGTCGCCCACGGATTTTGCCTTTGCACCAAGCGACTTCACGACGTTCGCCTGCGTCACGACCGTGCCGATGCCAAGGTCGGAATCCTGCTCTTTATAGGCGTAGAAGCCATTCGCTGCCACCCCAGGCTGATAGGTTGTAGCCGCAGGCGGTATCGCGATAATCACCAGCACCGCCACGATTACCGCCCCGGCCCCGACTACCACCATTGCCGGCAAAACCAGCGCCTTTTGCCGCCTTGTCAGCGGACGCAGCCGCCCAAATAATTTCTTCCTTTTTGCCATAGCTTGATTTTATACTACCATAAACGCCATCAAATCTTTATACTGCTTGTTCTTATAGAGGGAGTGTTGTATCCTAAACACATACAGCGCTATGGACAAACAGGAAATAAAACGTTTTTTCAGAGTAGGGGGAATAGCATCCATTGCTCGTGTGTTCGTTGTCGCCAGCCTCATCACGCTGAGCATCGCCGGTATCGGCCACCAGGTACACGCCACGCAGACCTCGGCGCAATATTGCGCGAACTATACCGGCAACAGCTTTAACGCCTGCCAAGACGGTATCCTCGGCACAACCGACTGCAGCGACTACGCCATTATCTCGACGCAGAGCGATGCCGATATCTGTAGCGCGGCCAAAACCGCCAAATCGAACGGCCAGATTTCCGACATGCCGTCAACCAGTTCAAGCTCCACATCTAGTACCGCCTCGTCAAACGCGTCCAGCTCAACGGCGAGCTCAAGCAGCTACAAGGCCCAAGTAACCGCCACCTGCGGGACGTTTACCGATGCTACATCGCAAGCAGCCTGTCTGTACGGCGGGCTCGGCAAAAACGGTACGAGCACCAAACCGTCGACGGATTGCTACACGGTTTCTCAGTACAGCGGTAACTCCGCAGCTCAAAGTGCCTGCGCCGCTGGCGCGTCCGCCGGACAAGCATATCTGGATGCAAAAAAATCGAGCGACAGCAACTCCAACTCAAATGCCCTCGATAGTCTCGCCACCAATGTCAGCAGCCTCTTTTCGTCGCTTGACCTCAACGACACCAAAGGCAGCCTCTCGAGCTATATCGATACGCTCCACTCGACAGGCACCGACGCCAAAACCGATGTCAGCAGCGCAGCTGACAATAACCTCAACTCGTATGTTAACGGTGCCGGCCAGCAACAGCCGATTACCGTGTGGCAGTGCAACGCTAATACTGGCAGCGGTGCCGCCGCTGGCAGTACGCCCACGGGAACGACCGGGACCAGTCCGACCAATACGAGCACCACCACGACAAATACGAACAACGGCTCTAACCTCACTGCTAATCAAATCCAGCAAGCTGTCAGCAACGCCTTGCAGCAGCAACAGGACAAAAACGTACTCAACAACGCCATCGCGACGAGCGTCTTGCAAAAGCTTGGCATTAGTGGCACATCTTCGACTTCCTCGACCAGCAGTATAACGTCAACATCATCGTCAAATTACACCAACACCCTGAACTCAATCATCGGCGCGCTCGGTGGCAAGAGCACCTCAACCTCAACTATCAATTCATCCACGACAAACTCCATCACTAGTGCTATCAGCAACGCGCTCGGCATCAGCGGCGCTTCTGCAGCCGGCGGCAAATCACTCAGCGGTAGCACCAAATGTCCGGCAATCCTCTGGATCAACGGTGGCGGCTGGCACACCGACGATGGTACTGCAAAACTCATTGCAGAAGGCTCCAATCAGAAAAACGGCGACAACAACATGACCGAAGACAAACCGGTCGGCGGCGGTGCCAACGCTCGTGGCTACACGGTCATCGAAATCTCATATCGGCTTGGCTCAAGCGGCGTCAACTACATGTTCGAAGACGTCATGCGCGGCATCCAGCACGTGCTCAACAACGCGTCGCGCTATAACATCGACCCGACCAAAATGGTTGTCGGCGGTGACAGTGCCGGTGGTAGCTTGGCTGTGCGCGCTGTTGCCAGTGGCAAAAGCGGCGCAAAGGTAGGTGTCGGCTGGTCCGCACCGACCAACGCTTATACCGCACTGTTCAAATCGTACAAAACCTTCCTGATCGGCATGGACCATTCCACCTGTATCCCGACCGACCTCGCCGGTCTCGACAATACCCTTAGCGAGCTCAATGGTGGCGGGCAAGTTGCCCAGTACGGCGTGGGCCTTGGCTCCAACAGTACCGACGGCCTGGGCCTTACCCAAGGTGCCAACGCCGGCATTACCGGTATTGGTACCCCGAGCGGCAACCCGCTCCTGACTATCGGCCAAGTCCTCCAAACCGCCCAATATGCCATGACCACCGGTCAAAACCTCGAATCGATCAGCAAAAAGATCCAAAGCGGTGACATTCAGAGCCTCTTCGGTGGCGTCTTCAACCTCTCGGCAAACACGCTTATCAACTGTATTCAGAATTTCAATACGCTGTCGCCGGCACTGTTTGCCAGCACCGAAACGCCAGCCACGTTCCTGGCAGGTTTCAACGACGACGACCTGATCGACCCACAGCAGCTCCACGACATGGCCGACAAACTCAAGCAAATGGGCATCAAATCCGACGTCTTAACCATCCCCGGCGACCCACAATACGAAAACCGCAGCCAAGACGCCTTTGGCGCCACACCAAACCACCTCGGCTACGACCCACGCTTCGTCTGCCCGACGATCAATTTCATCGACAGCGTCATCCAACCAGGCACTAAGGACCCGGATTGTTCAAAACCTTCATCTGTCGCACAGTCAGCACCGACTACTGGGACTGGTAGCGGTGGTGGATCATCCTCCGGTGGCCGTGGAGCAAACGGCGGAGCAGGGGGGTCTTCTGGTGGTGGTAGCGGAACGGGCACAGCAACCGTTTCGGGTGGCAATCAAGTTACCACTTGTAGCGGCTCAGTGTGCACCACGACGAGCGGTAGCGCAACAGGTTCAACTGTCAATAGCAACGTTTCAGCCCTGCCACCTGTTCCGGGTGGAAATACAGTGGCAAGCGGCGGATCAAGCCAAACAGCGCTGTCAGGAGGGAGCCAGGCGTCGATAGATGGTACATATATAGACCCTGATGGTAATCGCGTATCTGCACCATCGGGTCAGTTAAATGACTTAGGATGGGCCGATGACAATAACAGCGCTAGTACTTCAGTGGCTCAAAAGTTAGCTAAGGCAGCTAACCCTGAGGTTGGTATAGCAACAACAATCCTTGGAGACACCCCGCTCGGAAGCGCAACAATCAACTGTCTCTTTGGTAGCTGTCCGAAATATACACCACCGACGGCGTTCTTTAAAACACCTAGTATCAAATTAATTGACATCGCATAATAGCCGAAAGACCAAGAGAATGGAAAGTAACGATTACAGCAATATAGTGGAGACCTCCAGACTACACCCTGAAGATACTACAATGCTAAGAATATTTAGACTCAAGTATTTTCTGATTGTAGCTATTATATGCTTGCTACCTTACATAACACTTTCAAAGCTCATACCTGCATATTATCTATACATCGGTTTTATAGTAGAATCTGTTCTTTTTCTTGTCCTTGCGATTACTCACATAATTAAGCTGCGAAAATCCAAAGTCAACGTCCTCTCAGAAAACGACAAAATAGCCATCGTTGCTATAACGGCATTAAATCCATTCGTCAGTATCCCTGCATACTACTTTTCATTGCGCAAAAGAATTACCCCAATAGCTATATCTACAGTAAAAATCGGCTTGGTGGTACTAGCCCAGTACATACTTTATATCATCCTGTTCATTGCGCTATCTGTCACGCTAACCGTACAGCCCCTCCAGCCAAGCACTTGGACACAACAAGAAGCCACTAACTTTAAAAGTTATATAACAGTAATTGAGAATGATGTTAATAACATTTTTACGAATTCTCGGGCTCAAGATGTCGCTAAAACACGGGTTGCTTGCGTGCAGTTAGGCGTTGATGTTAACAAGGGCAATCAACTACCGGCATTTCCGGGTCAATCTATCCAAACACAGTTAACAAGTGGGCTTACGGATCTTAATAACGCATCGACGGACTGTATAAAAGGCATTGACTCTGGAGATACGGCAGCTGCGAGCAAATCAACGAACGAGATACTTTCTGGCTATAAGTCTATCAATAGCGCCATTACCGCAATGAAGCAATGATAACTGCCATAGCGCTTGCATTTTTGTATTAATTAGTGTATAATACAATCAGAAACAAACCATTTTAAACTAGTTATTAGTTCACTACAAATGAAAGAAGGACCAAGCGCATGGCAGAAGTTCCATCCCAAGCTCCGAAAAATAAATTTGAAGTCACCGCAGGCCAAAAGCTCATCGCGGGAAGCGTGATAGCGAGCGCACTCCTTGGCTATGCCGGATTCAAAGAAGCTCAAGACGAAGAGCTGGGCTTTGCAAAATCACTCGTTGCGAGTAGCGGTGTAACACCAGAAGCGAACCCGTCTTCACAGCAAAATCCCAACACGCAAACCCCACCAGAGTTCGTAAATGGCCTCAAAAGCTCATACACGACAACGGCGGCATATAAATTAATCGATAGCTATCCAGCATATGATACCGATGTCGACGAAGTAAGGGCAGTGGTACTATCCGGCAAAGACAACGTAACCCCTTGGCAAATGCAGCAGCTTAACCAACCTAGGCCAACAAGTCTCGAGAACGCCACGTCTCAACAAGTTGAGAATGAGATTACTCTACATACGCGTGCAGTATCAAGCCAAACAGAGACAGAAAAGGTCAATGGTCAGACCGTCAGTGGTAAAGAAGTTGCTCTACAGGAGGTTGACTTCTATCTTGATCCTCGAAATCCCCATAATGCAAAAATTAAAAGTTTAATATCGGATGGTCAACAAGGTCTGCTTGATGTAAGCCAGGCACTCAGTAACTATCCGCGCAAGCAGAACTTCACTTTTATGCATGATGTAGTCACTGATGGCTGGGTCATCGAGGAGAAGGATTACATCGGTCAAGAGACAGTATCGGTCATAGAACGTATCGTAACACCCGGTGGCAAGGAAGAGCCTGTATTGCGAGATTCATACCCTCTCAATGACTCACAAGTACAGTCTGAAATACAAAGGCTCTTTGGTAATAAGTAGATTATAGCGTTTTACATAAAAGGAGTCGCCGACGAGCGGCTCCTTTATATTTGTGGTTTACATAAGCATTTCTTGCGACACACCACTGGTTAGTGTATGGTATAAGCAGACATGTTGGGCTCGTCGATAAAGAAACACCCTGTAAAATCGGTCATCGCTGCAACTATCGCCATAGGGCTTATGCTCGTTATGCCCTTTATGGGCCTATCGACCGTATATGCCGACACCCCTGGATCTAGCATTCTTTCTAATCCTACCAATGACAACAAAGCCGCTTCAGCCGCCCCCGTTACCTGCTCCATCCAAAAAATGGGTTGGATTTTGTGTCCCGTCATTGAAGTATCGGCCAAACTAGGCGACGCAGCGTTCAATATGCTCGCCACGACCTTTCTCGAAACAGAGCCGGAGCTTATTGGCACCAGTAGCAACGGCAGCGACCCCTCGGGTACTATGTCCGCCTGGAACCAAGCACGTAATCTTGCGGATATTCTATTCATTATCGCGTTCCTGATCATTATCATTTCGCAAATCACTGGCTACGGCATCAGCAACTATGGCATCAAAAAAATGATTCCGCGGCTCATCGTCGCGGCAATCGCTGTCAATGTGTCGTATTACATATGCCAAGTTATGGTAGACCTCTCAAACATCGCCGGTTTCGCCCTAGAGGATATGCTCAACAACGCCGCAATATCGGTCACATCGAATTCCGCCATGCCACTACCGTCCGGGGGGCAGGCAGCCGGCAATGTCCTCGGAGTAATTGCGATTGGCGCGGTCGCCGTTGGGTCTCTTGCCCTCATTCCGCTCTGCCTTTCGGGTATTATCATGATTCTTTTTACCTGTGTTGCAATCATCTTTATCCTACTTATGCGAAAGGCGATTATCGTCCTGCTTGTCGTTGCATCACCGTTGGCATTCGTGGCATACCTGCTACCAAATACCGAAAAGTTCTTTAGCAAGTGGCTCAAAATGTTCACACAGCTGCTCATGGTCTTTCCCACCATTGGACTCCTCATTGGTGGTGGCCAGCTTGCCAGCAGAATCATCCTTGTAGCGGGTGCCAGTGAAAACCAAGGCCAGGAAATCTCGAACCAGTGTATTAACTTCAGCAGCAACACTCCAGGCCTCGCAACCTGCCAAAAAGCGGCTGGCGGCAAAGCGGGTAGCGCGTCGCTGTCGCTCGGCCTTATCGCTGCCGGCGTGGCCGTAGCACCACTTTTGGCAACATACTCCGTCCTTCAAGGCGCGCTGTCGGCGGCAGGTGCTATCGGTGGCAAGATACAGGGGGCTATTAAGAGTACTGCCAGTGGTGCAGGGAAATTCACCGCAAAATACACGACTGATCCGCTGCAAAAAGCAGCACGAGATCGCGTAACCAACGGAGCGGCAGCTCGCTGGCAAAACATGCAGGCGCGAGGCTTGAATGGTGAAGGAGGTCTGGCAACCCGAATGGCTGGCAATCATGCTCGGCAGAGAGCGATACGCAACGAAAGGTATTCCCAGGCTAAAAACGACCTTTCAGCACGGGAACACGAAGCAATTAATAACATATTACATCCTGAAGGAACAGCCGATGCTATAACAAGCGGACTCTCTCGAGCAGGAGCAACAAGTGCAAGAAACAGCGCCACGGCAGCACACGATAAATTAATTGCCGATGAGATCAAAGCGGAAAGTATTCGGCTTGCTGAAGTGGACCGAGATGCGGCATTTAGAGATTTGATACCAGAGCTAGCAACCGAAGCAGGACGAGAGAGCGCACGCTCCGCTGCTTTGATCGAGAAGGTTATGCGTGAAGGTTCAACGGCACAAAAGCGTGCTATCGTCGATGCTCTCAGAAACTCCGGGAGTGCTAGCCTTGCAAACCGTACTGTCGCTAGCTCGGTGAGCGCAAATAATCCCGGATGGATGGGTGCGGCTGATATCGGTAATCTTTCAAGGGGTACCGGTAAATCATACGATGAGATGGCGCTCGATGGTATATCGGGTGGCAAGCTTACGGCCGAAAAGCTTGCTACGGCTGACGCCGAAGATCTTGCATATGTACACAACCTTGCTAAAGCCCAGGCAATGGCCGGTAATCAGAAGGGTGTGGATGCTCTCGCCAAGATGAAGTCTGCTGCAACGGACGCAACCACAATAGATCAGCTTAAGTCAAAGATTGGCTCAAACAGCGATGCTATTCATAACATGCTTTAATGCACGCTGCAATCAGACTTATTGACTTTTTATAGATTTTATGCTAATATAAAATCATGAGCGAGCGAGCACCGCAATCTACCCCAGAAACACCAGCTGCCGCACCCGAAACAGGTGTTCCAAACCCTGATATACAACAGTCCCTTCACGACGTTCAAGCTGGTCTTGACGCTAACAATGCTCCCGAACAACAGACCCCTACCCCAGAAGCCGATCCCTTTAGCCTCTCTCCCGAAGAAGCGGCAGCAAAAGTGCGTTTTCAGGAGCTAAGGCTCAAGATCGACGAAAAAGCGACGCCGTATATAAACAAAGCGGGCAACCTTGCGGACAAAGCGGGTATTCCTGTCGACAGGCTCACAAAGAAAGCTTTGATGCTCGAGCAACGTCGCACAGCGAAAGATAAAAAGATTGTCAACCTACGGGCAAAGCTTGATAAGAGTAGGCCGGGCAGTGCTCGCGAGCGTCGATTAAGGCGTAAGCTTGCTATGACGCACATCAATCGTGGTGTCCTCAACGACTACATTACTTATATAGATGGCTCTGCAGACAGACGAGCAGGGCAGCGCCCCGCTATCACCGAGGCTCGCGAGAAGCAGCTTGAAGTCAAGCGTCACATGCTTATTGTCGCAAAGAAAGTTGCCGCAGAGAAAAAACGCCGGGCGAAAGTGGAGAGCGAAAGATATCACACATCTGACAAGGCCAGGCGACAACAGCTCAAAGTAGAGATAGCTACTTGGAACGACAAAGAGCATATCAAACGCTTTGAGAGTAAACTTATAGAAGAAGTAAACAAGAAAATGTTTCCAAACACAGGAGCACATCATTAAATGAGCGCGTTGTCAAAAGAATTTCTTCAAAATATCGGCGTTGAACTCGACGATAGTACCTACCAGGCATTTGCTCAGCATTTCGATGAAACACTGAGCCAGCGTATCATTGACGAAATCATCGATAGCCTCGACGAAGCACAACTGGCACAGTTTAACGCGCTCAAAGATAGCGACGACCAGCTCTGGAATTGGGTTCAAGCAAATGTGACTGATCTTGGTGAAATTATCCAGGAAGAAGTCGATATCCTCCTCGGTGACATCGCCGAAAGCGCTGACGAAATCTAGCTATACCGCCTCGCTAAACCATAAGAAGTAAGCTATAATACCACCAGATATGGCGGTATACAAGGTACCTCAGGATGTCGAGGCGGACGACAAGCTTATTGGTCCGTTTAGTTTTCGTCAGTTCATTTATTTGATTATCGTGGCGATTTCTATCGCGATGGCGTGGGGGCTGTCGCGGCTTTTTTTGCCACTGGCGGTCATACCACTGCCGTTTATCGTCTTTTTTGCCGCGCTGGCGCTGCCACTGCGCAAGGATCAGCCCATGGAGACCTACCTGTCTGCGGTGGTGTCTTTTTATTTTCTGAAGTCACGCAAACGGTTCTGGATACCCGACGGCATCGATTCGTTCGTGACGATTATCCCGCCAAAAGATGCTGACAAGATTTACACCAAAGACCTCGACGAAGATGAAGCGACAAAGCGTCTGACATACCTGGCAGGCCTGGTTGATACTCATGGCTGGGCGATTCGTGGCGAGGCGAGCACACCAGATACGTCGATGAGCTCTGACCTCTATTATGAATCGCAGCAAGCCCCAGACATGATGGACAACACCACGCCGGCTGCTCAGGCTTTGAACCAACAGCTTAGCGCCGGTGCAAGCGCCCGTCGCGAAGAAGCGATTGCCACCATGAAAGCCGCTGCGACCACCACAGCAGCCCCAACACCAGCAGTACCAGTCAGCTCTACAACAGATGAACCCGAAGAGCCGCAATCAACACTGCCAACGATTGCCGAGATCCGCGCCAAACAGACGGCGACAGAGGACAAGCAGGCACGAAAAAATGCCATGGATGCGATCGCTTACGCCAATGCCTTAGCCGAATCAGCCAGCGACGAACGTGGTGTCCCCGTGGCAAAGCCAGCTCCGGCTACTACCCCTGAAAATACAACAGCAAGCACTAGCGCTTCTACCCCCGATGCTGATACAATGGTGCTAACCCAAGAACAAGCGAATGAGTTGTCACAGCAAAAGGACGTATCGGTCCAAACGCTCGCCGGGGAAGCGAATCGAGTCGCCGAGAAAAACAAGGTGTTAAAGAGCGGTGAAGAAGTGACGATATCGTTCCACTAGGTGGGAGAGGAATAAACAGGGATGCCCCCAAACAGCCAGCAACCAGCCGCTGCGCCCGCCCCTCAGGGACAGGCCCCCGGAGCACCGTTGCCACCCGCACAGGGTGGTCAGCCTGGCGTGCCCGGACAACCGGGAGCTCCTGGTGCTGAGCAGGCTCGTACTCCACCGCCGCCAACAAATCCGAATACCACGCAGAACTCGCTGCTTTTCAGTGAGCTGCGCGACAATATGGTGATTATGAACGACGGCAGTTTCCGCGCGGTGATTGCTTGTAAATCAATCAACTTCGATCTGATGAGCAGCAAGGAACGCGAGGGTATCGAGTATAGCTACCAGAACTTTTTGAACTCACTGTATTTTCCGGTGCAGATTCTCATCCGTTCGCAGCGTGTCGATATCGGCCCGTATATCGAACGCCTGACCAATATTCGCCGGAGCCAAGAAAATATGCTGCTCAACGTACTGACCGACGACTATATCGACTTTATCGACACCTTGAGCCAAGAGGCGAACATTATGGACAAGACGTTTTACGTGATTGTGCCGTATTGGCCGCATGGCGACATCAATTCGGTCAAACGTAGCAGCAAGAGCCTGTTTGGTACGATTTTTGGCGGTACGCCACAGCAACGGGCGATCGTGGTGGATCACGCGCAGTACGAAAAGGCGAAAGACGAGATCAAAAACCATGTCGATGCCGTGATGAGCGGCTTGTTCCAGATGGGCATCAAATGCGTGCAGCTGACGACCAAAGAATTAGGCGAATTGTACTACAATTTCTACAATCCCGACACGGCCGTGCGTGAGCCGCTGGGCGATTTCGGCTCGATTACCGCCATGTACGTCCGCAAAGGCGAGGGCGAAGCACCAAAGCCGCACCTGATTCGCGACCAAGACCAGGAGGTACAGAATGGCTAAAAAACCGAGCGCAGTCGATATCGCCGCACAGCAGCGTGCCCGCGAACAAGCCGAGGTCGAACAGGCCTTTCAAAAGGGTATTACCACGCTGCGCGACTTGGTGGCGCCGGCCAGCCTGGAAATTCACTCGAGTCATTTTCGCTTGGGTACCAAATACGGTCGCACCATGTACGTGTACGCCTATCCACGCCAGATTTACACCGGCTGGCTGAGTAGTATCATCAATATCGACGAAGTGCTCGATGTCAGCATGTATTTTTACCCGGTCGAGTCCGAAGTGGTGCTCAAAAACCTGCGCAAAAAGGTGACGCAGATGCAGGCGACTATGGCAATCAACCAAGAAAAGGGCCGGACGCGTGACCCAGGACTTGAAGCGGCACTGAACGACGCCGAGGAGCTACGCGACGAGATCCAGGTGGGGTCGGAGCGGTTCTTCCGCTACGGCCTGTATATTACCGTGTACGCCGATAGTATGGACGAGCTGGCATTTATTCAGCACAAAATCGAGACGATTTTTGGTCAGCAACTGGTGTTTAGCAAGGTCGCCAGCAGCCAGCAAGAACAGGGGCTGAACACGACCGTACCGCAGATGACCGATCAGCTACAGATTCGCCGCAACATGAATACCGGGGCTATCAGCACGAGCTTTCCGTTTACCAGCGCCGATCTGTCGCAGGAAAAGGGTATTTTGTACGGCATCAACATGCACAACAACGGCCTGATTATTTTTGATCGGTTTACCCTGGAAAACGCCAACATGGTGGTATTTGCAAAATCTGGTTCGGGAAAATCATTTACCGTTAAGCTTGAGGCTGTACGCTCGATGATGATGGGCGCCGACATTTTAATCATTGACCCAGAAAACGAGTATCAAAAACTGTCCGACGCGGTCGGCGGTAGCTATATTCGCTTGAGTTTGAATTCCGACGTACGCGTGAATCCGTTTGATTTGCCACGGGTCATTGACAGCGAAGAAGCAGACGATGCGCTGCGTGCCAACCTGGTGACGCTCCACGGGCTGTTGCGCCTGATGCTCGGTGGTGCCACGTTGCAGGCGAGCGGTGCGACCAACATCGCCGCCATGACACCAGCCGAGGAGGCCGACCTAGACCAGGCACTGATTGACACCTATGCTCGTGCTGGTATCACCAGCGACCCACTCACACACACCGCACTGCCGCCCACTATGGTCGATTTGTACGACACACTCATACACATGGAAGGCAACGGACCAGCACTGGCACAGCGGCTGCGCAAATACACGAGTGGTACGTTTGCCGGTATTTTTAGCCAGCAGTCCAACATCGATATCAACAACCAGATGGTCGTGTTCAACATCCGCGACCTGGAAGACGAGTTACGACCGGTGGCGATGTATATCGTGCTTTCGCACATCTGGAACGTAACACGCAGCCACTTGAAAAAGCGCATGCTGATCGTGGATGAGGCTTGGCAGCTAATGAAATATGAAGACTCGGCGAACTTCCTGTTTAGCCTCGCGAAACGCGCTCGAAAGTATTACCTAGGCGTGACGACAATCAGCCAGGACGTCGAAGACTTTATGGCAAGCAAGATGGGCCGCGCAATCGTGGCGAACTCATCCATGCAGCTGCTCCTCAAGCAGTCGCCGAGTGCTGTCGATGTGCTAGCCGATGTCTTTAAACTAACCGACGAGGAACGCAAACGTCTGAGCAACTTCCCGGTCGGGCAGGGGCTGTTCTTTGCCGGCTCGAACCACGTGCATGTGCAGGTGGTTGCTAGTCGTACCGAACACGCACTCGTGACGACCAACCCGGTCCAACAGATTCAGCAAGAGGAAGAAAAGCGCATGCAAGCGCTAGCGGCGCAAAAAGAACAGCAAGAGGCAGCTGAGCCGGAAGGTATGCAGATTTAAGGGGTAACTCGTGGCTGGACTCGACACGCTACCCGACAATGACCTAAAAGGTAACGAAGCTGATACTCGTGACCTGGCGCAACAGTGGGCAGATAATTTATATAAAACAGCTCCGGCATCGGAAGCTGACGCTGACGCGGCAGAACTGGCTCGTATGGAGCGTAATGAGGCTGCAGGTGAGGGTGACCGTACTTTTGCGGACGCATCGCCTGGCGAGCGAAAAATGATGCACGATCAGCAAGCAGCGCATCCCCCTCTTGATCTTTACGAAGATAATAAAAGCTCGAGCGGCGGCAATATGAAAGCTGGCTTAAATGGAAAACGCTCGGGAAAACGTACTGCCAGCATCGCAGTCACTATCGTCGTTGCAGTTATGGGCGGCCTGAGTGGACTCGTTACCGAAGGCTCATCGCTTCTAGTTGCAGCCGAAAAAGCCCTCTCAAACGATGGCTCAGATGCAGAAAGAACAAATATCTCGTTTCGTCGCGCCTACGTTGCGAAGCTGTTTTGTGGTAGCAAGTGTAAGGGAAGTCAAAACGACTCAAAAAGTGGTACCGACAAAACCTCGACTACCACTCCGGAAAATATCGAAGACAAGTTAACGTCGATGAGTGATGAGCAGAAGGCAACCTGGGAGAAGGCGGGATTTCAAGTTAATCTCGATGAAAATGGCCAAATTAAAGACATGGCATTTCCAGACAGTACGGATGTCAAGAGTGGAGGCGAGTTTACAAATTACGCCGAAAATACCGTTGAAGGTAGGACATCGGTGAGTAATGTTTTGGATTCGCGGACTGCATGGTTCGATAATGATGGGTTTACCAAGTTGCTCAAAGCGTTTGGTATTGATAAGAGTAAAACCATCGAACCGGCCGAAGAAGCAGATCCAGACAAGCAAGCGGCAGAGGAAAAAAAGAATTTTGATGAGAATACCGGTACTGATGAAAAGGGTGGTAGTGATAGCGACGCAATCAAGGCACGCGAGGATACACTGAAGAAGGATACTGTTGGCGAGAACGGTTCAAAGGTTAAAGGCCTTGCCGATGAAGAGGGTAAGAGTGCGAGCGAAAAAGTTAAAGCTGCAGCAGATAAGGCTGGTTCTGCAGGCCTTTTGGCCTCACCCGTATCAATAGCTTGTGCAAGTTATAATGTTGCTAAAACAACAACGACACTTATAAAAATTGACTGGATATACAAACTCATTAAATTTGCCTACCCATTCGTACAAGTCGCATCCTTGATTGAAAATCAAGGCAATGGCACTACAGAACAATTGCAACCATCACAGGTTGAGGCAGTTGCCAATATGCTTATGTCTGAAGACTCAAATGGTGACAATGCAATGGACTCACCAGGATTGCAGCGAGTGATATATGGCGATACCAATAAACTCCCTGGAGATAGCGACAACAAGCTTTCCAGCGACCCGTCTTATTCAAGCGCTCCTTTCACAACTTGGGGCTGGGAAATCCTCGCTAACTCAACGCTTGATTCTGCCATGAAGATAGTGAACACAGCTTTGGGTGGTAAAGCTAATGTAAAGGCCGTATGTAAAGGTGCGAAGACTGTGCAGGAAGTAGCAGCAATCTCATGTCTGGCTGGACCATGGGCAGTTGTTGGATGTATAGCTACGAGTATCGGTACGAATCTTGCGGAAAAATATCTTATGCCGAAGGTTGAGGAGGTTCTTTCAAAAGATGCTGTTGCGTATCTTGCTAAAATTGATCTCACCTCCAACCTAAAAGGTAAGGCTGTTGGTGACGCACTCGCTTCCGGTATAGAGCTACTCCTCCAAGGTCAAACGCTCGGTTCCGGCTTGACGCCAGCGAGCAATACAACAGACGTAAAAAACTTCATCGCCGCGACAAATAAGACTGATTATACCTATACAACACAGCTTGCAATCGATGAAGCAAAGAATAATCAGTGGGATGTCACGAACCAGTACTCATTCCTAGGGCAACTTGCAACGATGTTGAACCCATATCATTCGAGTGACGGGACGCTGTTTAGCAAGCTTGCAAACTTTACTTCGATTGTTGGTTCTTCGTTTGGTGATATATCGTCTTCACTGACAGCCAACGCCCTACTAAATCAGCCGTCCAACATGAACCTCACGAGTGAGGCAAACGAAGTGGATGTTCGGACAAGCGATTGCCAAGATCCGGATGTACATAATGTCGGTGCAATCTGCGACTGGTCAGGGCGCATTATTGGGTATACAAGTACCGATGTCCTGAATGGTCTTGGTGAAATCGCAACAGGCAATGGCGGCTCAAACGACATCTTAGCGAAAAGTATTCAATATATGAAGGATGAGACCTGGGATAAAGATGATGCCGACAACGCATCCGGTGGAGAAAAGGGAGTCTTAGACGACAATGGAAGTCCTAAACCCGGATCACCATTTGAGTATTATGTAAAAGATTGCACGTCGCGTGCTGCTTCGGACAATAAAGGTATCATACCTATAGGTTCAACGCTTAGCAAGGCAACCGATGGTGGTTATAACTGGTCGACCGGTGCGATGTGTATACCAAGTAATAACTCTGGAGCACTAGGCAATGCCGATCAGCTGAACGCTTATTCCGTATACTACAACTGGTGTTATGTTCAGTATGCGACTGCGAATAATGTTAGTGATTGTAGTCAGACGCCCACCACTACAAGTGCCGCACCATCCGGAAGTATCGCTCAAGTCGCACAGCAAATGGGTACCTGGGGCGGACAGTATCAGGCTTGCTACGTGACTGCTAGCGCTGGCAATAATGCCGGTCATGGCAGTATCGACGATCTCAAGCAGCGTATTTCTAACCATTTCGCTATAGTAAACGGTGTTAATTATGGTGTCGATTGTTCAGGTTTTGTCCGGGCAGTTATCTATACGGCAACAGGAAAGGATCCGGGAAGCGGGGGTACACAGCAGATGTGCACCAGCTCCGAATTTGAACATATTCCTCGGGCACAGGCGCAGCCCGGTGATCTTGCCATTCGTTGTGATGACCATGTAGAAGTTATAACTGATGTTAACGGTGGTAATTTCAAAACCGTGGGGTCACATACTACAGGTTGTGGACCCGGTTTTGGTGCATCGCCAGGTACCGAACAAGGGAATAGTGATTTTGTTTTACGATTCAAGGGTTAATGGAATGAAGAATAGCATACTGATAATTATCAATCGACGAAAAGTTATTATTGTCCTTATAGCATTCCTTATTATTATAGGTATTGTTGCTATTCTGATGCCCAAGGAAAAAGGTGGTGGCGTTTCAATCACAACGACACATATCCCCAAAGGAGCTGTTGTAACACCGAGCTCGAGCAGTGCGTCACAAGCCACTACCTCGGCAATACCAACAAACCAACAGTTTCATGATTTAATCGTGAACAGTAACAGTATCACTCCCGATAGCAATGGGCAGTTATATTTCGGTATTATAAACGTTAAAAATCCCCTACCTGGTTGGTATGTCGTAACAATCAGTGTTACTGGCGGCGTCGATACAAGTAAGGTGATATTTCGGCAGACAGGTATTACAGGAAATCCTTTGACGATTGTCGCAGGGCCAGGAACCGACTTTCCACCAGAATACATATCATTACCCGATGCAGTTAGGAATGCGCTATGAGGTATACGTATAGATTTACTCATGTTCGCTCGGGAATCTTGCTATTTGCCTGTGTTTTGCAGATTTTTATGTCGCCACTTTCATATGCAGCTGACAGCTCTCAGACAACAGAATCGTCGTCTACAAGCACGCTCAGCGCATCTGATGCGGATAGGCAATATAGGGAAACAAATGACGTGCTTTATTACGAAGGTTGCGGCTCTGGCAGTAGTGGTAGTAGCGGATCGGGGTCGAGCTCGGGAACAACAAGTACGACAGATGTAGGTGATGGCGGTGGCTGCGGTGTTGCGGCAAACGGCAACGCTGCAAACGAAGCGCAAGTTCAAACCTATTTTGTAAAGCAATTTCAGTCGGCAGGCTATTCGCAAGATGAAGCATTAAAGGCAACTGCCGGCATTATGGGTAACTGGCAGCAAGAAAGCCAGTTCAATCCCGCTCGTAGTGACGGTAATGGCTGCAGCCAAGATGGGTCGCCCGGCCATCCTGCTTATGGCATAGGCCAATGGTGTGGTGATCGTATCGATAAAGTAAAGGCGTATACCGCATCACACGGCAAACCGGCCGACTGCTTAGGTGCAGAGCTTGAATATTCATGGTCAGAGCTGCAAACTCGTGGCCTGGTTGCTGAAATGAAAGGCAAGTCACCCGCTGATGCCGCTGGTATATACATGACAAAATGGGAACAAGCACAAATTGACGGTGATCGTGAAGGAAAAGCGACAGCGATCTATAACCAGATAAAAGACGGTGGGACGGCAGTGCCCGACGGTGGCGCCAATTCCGCCGGAACTCCAACAAGTAGCAGTACTGGAAATAGTACAGATAATAAGAGCTGCGATACTACAGCAAGTGATAATGGCGAATGTCAAAATCCCTTTCGTGACTTGAAAGATGCTGGCGTGTCGCGCATTGATGGTGGCTATGACTATGGTACTGCTAGCGACGGTGCTCCAGGTAGCGGCCCTGTATACGCCGCGTGTCCAGCTAAAATTATATCGGTCACGACAGCCGGGTCGGGATGGCCCGGGCTTGGCACAAGTGGTAGTGGTGCCTATATCAAATACCAAATAACCTCTGGTAAAGCAAAGGATTTATACATGTATATCGCCGAAGATTGCACACCATCGGTGAAAGCAGGTGACACCGTTGATACAAGTACGCCAATCTGTCAATACAAAGACCAAGGTACTGCCCTTGAAACAGGCTGGGCAAGCGGTGGTGGGGGTACGGGCTACGTAGAGTGGAGCGACTATCCCGGTGCAGACAACAACTGGGCTTCGAATTCCGGAGTAGATGTCGATCAGTTCCTGCAGACACTTGGCGCACCGCACGATAATATCAACGAAGGACCAAGTACAAAAGGCGCACCAGCAAACTGGCCGAAATGGACAACATCAAGTGCGGCAACGGATGCATAAAGCAAGGAGCTAAGCATATGTTATCAACTCAGCAAAAAACACTCCTTTACTACACGTTGATGGGGATTTTTGCCATTGGTATCATATGGCTTCTTGTTGCGTATTTTATGTTCGCACAACTAACAGTTATCACTTCTGATACATCGGGTAGTATCAGCCTACAGGAATCAAGTCCGCATAGCCGTACGATCGATGTTACGCAAAATGGTAATTCTATAACAGCGCGAGTAGAGGCGGGGACATATACTATCATAGTTAAGAACGATATCAGCGCATCACAGCAAATAGTAACGCTCGGCATTGGAGAGCATAAGACGGTGACGGTCAGCCCTGGGCTTGTCAGTACTATTACCGGCAACGTCACACCTGTCAGCACCTTTGGTGCTAAAGCGGTTAGCGCTTCCACAGACCGCCTTTCGTTCATCGACTACAATGATCCAAACTACCCCCTTTACAGCGTTAATTCAACAAACACCGTATCGAAACTTGGTGATAATCGTAGTTTTCAAACTATTGCATGGGCGAATGCCGATTATGGTGTGGGAGAGGTAATAACAGGATCAAATAATTACACACTATCAGCAATCACCGGAACATCTATCACCGATTTAAGCCTCCCGTTTAACGCTCAAAGTAATTTTAGCTATGCACTGGCACCAAATAAAACATTATACGTATCAGACGGACATATAATCTATCGCGCAAACGGCGACGGATCATACACAAAGATTTATACAGCAACAAACGATATAGTAATGCTCAATACCGCATCAAACCAGGCAGTTGAATTTACCGTTCAGCCAAACGGTGCACCGCGCCAAACCGGTGTCGCCGTTCTTCATAATGATGGAACAAAGTATCAGATTAGTGGTGAGATTTATGAATCGGCATGGTCACCAGACGGTAATAATATTCTCCTAACTGGGGATAATATTAATGGTATTTTTAATAGTCAGCTCCAGAAAAAATTTCAAACACCTGGTATGAACATTATTTCGCCAATCTGGCTCAATGACACGACCGTACTATTCGTACAAGGTAGTGATATCTGGGAATATAATCTTCAGGCAGGTTCAACGACCAAGGTTGCAAGCATCGATTCATCTATTGGTAATTTTTCTGGTATATATCTTAGTGATAGTCATGACTATATTTATGCGACCGTCGACCGAACAGGATTTTCGAAAATTACTTTCGGTCTATATCGAGTCGCGCTCCAAAATCAACAGCCGGACACAGACATTATTAGTAGCTTACTTCTCATTTTGCCGACTACTGATAGTTTCTGCACCGTCAATGCGATTACATTTACATCTACATCAGTTGTCATGAGGCGAAATACTCCAAAAAGTAATTGCATAAGTGATATAAAATCGACTATTGTTGATTCTAAGGTTCTCACTCAGGCAGTCACTGATACAATTAATTATCAGTACTTACCGTAACACTACGCCCTATAAGATGTGTAAAGCAAACGATTATAAATATAACCACTATAGCCAATGAGAGCACGTTTCCGATAGTTGAATAGTCTTGTGCGATAGTATACGACAAGCTATTAAGACTTGCTTGCCATATTGTCACCACGCCCAAGCTGATACACCCGAGAATAAATATTATGAGGACTGGAAACTCACGAAGAAGCCGATAAAGAACAACAAGGGTCACTGTACCAACAATAATACAGATGCTTATTGGTATAAAAGTAAACTGTGCATTAGTCGTACCGACACATATACGAAAAAGTAGCGTCGGAATTGTGATTGCTATTATCATTGGTACAAGGCCCATCCAAAATATATTGACTGTATCTGGTGTCTTTTTTGTTTTTCGGATAACATCATAGGCGAGATAGATAAAAAGGGTAAAAACTACTACCGGTATCATCATCCAGCCATTTATAAAATTTTCAACGAGCGATTTAGTAAATAGCATCGCCCACATTACAGTGACTGCGATTCGCGCATCATCGCCAACAATAAATCGTCGCCAAAATTCAAAGAATACTTTTATATATTTCACACTTCGTCACCCGCCCGCAAAAAATAAATCATAAAAACCGAAAGAAAAGTATACAAGATAAGAAGGTAGAGCAGCGCCCATTCACCAAGCGGCCACACAATTCCCAAACCCTCAGATCCAAAGTATGTACCAAATGTCGTCAAGAGAAGTCCAACCGCAAGTTTCATCCAATCTTCCGGTATTTTCGAAAGTGGTTTATGGATAATCCAGCCAAGTAGCATAACAACAACAAGAGCGACGACGGCAGCACTAGCGCCAAGTCCTAGCTCGCCACGTGCACTGCCGAATACAACAACAATAAATACTACTTCAAAACCCTCTAGAAGCACACCTTTGAAAACCATGACGAAACTATACCAATCAATTGTATCCTTTTTCCGTCTTGGCGCCTTCGTGGCATTATGAGTGAGCTTCTTATATATTTCCACCTCATCTCGTGATGGCAAAACACCACCAAGTCGAAATATCGCCTTCTTCATCCATTGAAGACCAAAAACAAGCAATAGGCCACCCACAATCGCCCATAATGGGGTAATAGGTGAGCCACTATCATCGTTAAGTGTTAATAAAACAGTAGAGAAAATAGCGACAACAATTGCAAGCGTAGCAATCGCGGCACCGGTTGCAATAAGTGCCGTTCGCCAACCACGAGTAATACCGAGTGCGAGGACAATTGTCAGTGCCTCGACCATTTCGACTGTTGTCGCAACAAAAACCGAAATCCACAAAAACACCTGGTATGTTGTCATAGTTTCTATTATGCCACAGTTACCGTAAGCGTATCACCTTAGCATCACCCAAGATACTTGGTGGATTCGTGCTTGTCATAATAATTTGGTGATTGCGGAATTTTGTTGCCAGGTGTGACTGACGTTTGTCATCGAGTTCGCTCAGGACATCGTCGAGTAGGACAATAGGTGGCTGGCCGGTTACTTCCTGGACGATGTCGACTTCCAGGAACTTGATTGCGAGGATAATCGTCCGTACTTCGCCGCGCGACGCCGAGCCGATTGCTGGCGCGTCATTGAAACGAAACAAGATATCATGCCGATGCGGGCCGATACTTGTAAATCCAAGAATTTGATCACGCGCGGTTCGGTCTTCGAGTTCGGTAAGCAATTTCTGCTCGGTGTGGTCGATAACCGTATGCGAATAGTGCAATGATACCGCGTCCTTTGTCTGCGCAATCGTGCTGTAGGTCGGCAACAGACCGGCATTAAGCCGTTCGATCAGCCGGACACGCATGTCGATGATCTGCGCACCATATTTTGCCAGGCTCACGTTCCAGGCGAATAATTCATCGGTCGACACCTGACGTTTTAGGAGTTTATTGCGCTGCAAAAGTGCCCGTTCATAACGCCGAACAACTCGACCATAATCTGGCACAAGCTGCGCTGCGAACCGGTCGATAAATTGTCGGCGACGAGCCGGTGAACCATGAAGCAAACGAAGGTCTTCTGGTTCGAATAACACTGTCGGATACTGCTTGGCTGCTGGCAAACGAGCGGTTGTCGTGTCGTCGATGACGAACTGTTTTTTCTTTGGCACATCCGGCTGATATTTTACCGTCCGCAGCTGATCATCAAGCCGTAGATCGATTCGCCACCACTCACTATCGCGTCGCAGTAATTCGCTGTCGCTACCTTTAAACGAATGGCCGCCAAGCGCCACCATAATCGCTTCGATAAGCGTCGTCTTACCACTGCCGTTCGGTCCGGTTACAACCGTCACCGTGTCCGACAATTTCCGCGAAAATTTCTTATGAGAACGAAGATTTTCGACCGCAAGCGACGTGATAATCATAAAACTAACTCTTTAGTGGCATGATGATGTGCTGATAATCAACAGTATCGCTTGCGTCAGACAATACACAAGGGGAGAGTTTGCCGCTAAAGCGAAACGTTACTTTGTCGCCGTCAACCACGTTCAATGCTTCTGTGAGGTAGCGTGAATTCAACGTTACTTGGCCATCAGCAGTCACTTCGGCAGCCGCTTCAGACGTATTTTCACCAAGTTCACTGGCAACTGAATGGAGTGAGAGTTGGCTTTTTTCGGCATCTGCCGTCAGCGTGACACTACCACCAGATTCACGCGCAAACAAACCGGCCACTTTGGTAATCTGCGAAAAGTCGCTGCGTGCAATCGTGACGATAGTGTCCGAAGACGCAGGAATCAATTGACGATAATCCGGAAAATTACCATCAATCAGCCGACTCGTAATTTCCGCTTCGTTCAAACGGAATCGCACTTGTGATTCATCAAACAGAATCTCAACTTCATTGATGTCTTCGTTCAAAATACGCAACACTTCCTGCAACGTACTGGTCGGAATGATTGCCGAAACGTCACTCGTGGTTGGGACGAGTTTCTTTTCAGACAAGCGATAGCCGTCGGTCGCCGCAAGGTAGAGCGAGCCGTCGTGCGAATGCCAATAGACACCGGTCAAGACAGGGCGGGTCGCATCGCTGCTTGCCGTCAGAATCGTCTGGCCGATCGACTGTTTCAAAAGACTCGTATCGATCGCGTAGCTGACAGCCGTCTTGTCGTTGATTGTCGGCAGTTCAGGGAATTCGTCTGCTAGTACGCCATTGATAGTTGAATTGTAGCCGTCTGCTGTAATATGTAGTTTATTGTCGGTGACTTTGAGCGTAACGGCCGTCTTTGGCAAGCTTGAAACGAACTCGGTAATCAGGCGAGCAGGAACGGTAATCGCACCTTCACTCACAATCTTGGCACCTATGTGATGTGTTGTCGCAATTTCAAGGTTAGTTGCTGCAACGAGTAGGCGATGATCGTCGGTTCGAAGCAATATATTACTCAGGATTGGTAGTTGTGTTTTAGAACTCGCCACGCGCGACGCCGCACCCAGCGCTCTGGCGAGATTTTCTTGTGTGACGGAGAGTTCCATTATTATTACCTTTCTTGGATTCTTAATTGGCTCTAGTAGTTATAGGTGGTGTGGAAAGTGGGGAAAACAGTGGCTGTAACAGATAGAATATGCGGGAAAAATGGTGTGGAAAGAGTTGTGAAAGAAATGGGCGGATTGTGGGGAACTTTGGAGGTTTATACACGTTGGTTCGGCTGTTTATGGAACCTGGAATGGCTAGCTGTGGACGTATGCTGACAGGTTTTTGGCTGTGAACCCCCACGCTATTCACATGTTTTACACAAGTACTAAGCATAGAGTCGCTCCCGGATTTCTGCTACCTGTTCACGGATAACGAAATCGAGTTTGATAGATTTTTCAATCTTTTCAACGGAATGTATAGCGGTGGTATGGTCTTTGCGACCAAGTTCAGTGGCAATCTTTGGAAAGCTCAGGTGCAGCTCGCTTCGCAAAAGGTACATGGCGATTTGTCGTGGTGTGACGATGTGCTTGTCACGCTTTTCACTACAGATTTCAACAGGGCTCAGCGAGAAATACTTTGCTGTGCGATCGATAATTTGTTTGGCACTGACATGTTGCGGCCGGGTACGACGCACGTTACCAAGCAGGCCTTCGGCGGTGGAAATATCTGGCGTAATAGAACGCATTTCCGCGTAGGCAAGTAGCTGATTGAGTGCGCCTTCGAGTTCACGAATATTCGTCTTGATGTTATTTGCTAAGTATTCGATAGTGGCGCGATCCAGCTCAACACCACTGAGTGACGCTTTGGCTTCGATGATCGCGCAACGTGTTTCGAAATCGGGCATCTGAATATCGATCGACATGCCCATTTCAAATCGACTACGGAGACGCTCAGTTAATGTCGGGATACTTTTCGGCGGCTTGTCGCTGGTGATGATGATTTGTTTGTTGTTCTGGTGGAGAATATTGAAGGTATGGAAAAATTCTTCTTGCGTTTTTTCCTTGCCGGCGATAAATTGCATGTCATCGATAATGAGTACGTCGACATTGCGGTATTTGTCGGAAAACCCCTTCTTTTTAAAACGAATACTATCCATGAAATCTTTAACGAACGTTTCGGAACTGATATAGACGATGCGCATGTCCGGCTGATTTTTGATGATTTCGTTGCCGACGGCCTGTGCGAGGTGGGTCTTACCAAGACCGACGCCGCCGTAGAGAAAAAGCGGATTATATTTGATGCCGGGATATTGTGCGACAGCCTGACAAGCAGTGTAGGCAAGGTCATTGCTTGATCCAACGATGAAATTACCAAACGTGTAACGGGGATTTAAGCTCCCGACCGGGGCGAGTGGCGTACGGGGTGATGTGAGGCTGCTTGCGGATGGTAGTGGTGTTGTCGTTTCACGACTAATCGTCGAACGTTTACTGGTTTTTTTGACGACGTATTCTATGCGGGCCGGCGTGATGCCGTTCTTTGCGAGAACCTGTTTGATTTGATCGTTGAATTTCTTTTCGAACTGCGTCGCAACAAAGATGTTCGGTACGGCAATCGTGACGAGCTCGTCGTTCGAGTCGACCAGCTCGGTATTCTGGAACCAGGTGACAAAATTCGAATGAGAGACTGATAATTCGATTTCACCTAAGACACTTTGCCATAATGAATGCTGCACTATACCCTCACAGATAAATTTGATATCGTCACGAGGCTCGCGACGGTTATATATTTACTATAGGTGAGCCGGAAGTTTTCCACAACCATAAAAAGATATAAGACAACGAGTATGTACTAGAGAAGCGATTTTTCCACATTTATAACTCTCATCTGTAAAGGTGTGGATAAAAATATAACTTTCGTGGAAAACTACCCATCTTGCCAAAAAACCTAAAATACGGTAGAGTAGTAAAGTTATGCCAAAAAGGACACACCAACCACACACTCGGCACCGTGCGCGGACGCATGGTTTCCGTGCACGTGTTTCGACCAAGGCTGGTCGTGCCGTGCTTAAGCGCCGCCGCCTTAAAGGCCGCGCACGCGTTTCAATTTAGCATCGATCTTTCAAGACGATGTATTACGGCGTTGACACCTCCGGTGCTCTTCGCCGTATTTTTGTATACGGCTCCATGCGCTCCTCGTTGTCGCCTTGTACTACATTCGCCTTGAAAAATCTCTTCATCGCTACCCATGTCTTATATACTAGGGATATGATTCCGTTCAAGAACCGATTTCATGGTCATGGCAGTTTGCGCTATGTGTATGCGCATGGCCAGGCGGTGCGGTCTCACTTGATGACACTCAAATATTCCAAACACCCGAAACGCAAAGAACCGCGTATCGCGATCGTCATTAGTAAAAAAGTGATCAAAAGCGCTGTTGGGCGCAACCGGGTGCGCCGTCGCCTCTATGAAATCTTGCGTCAAGACTTGCCGAAATTCCAGCCGAACAGCGATGTGGTGGTTATCGTGTTTTCGGCTGAAGTCTATGCGATGCCGCACGAAGAATTATTACAAACCGTCCATCAACTACTTGCCTCGGCTGACATCTATAAAAAGTAATCAAAAAATGCTATCATAAGGTAAATTACTTTTTGACCCGAAGTGGAGTGTGAGAACAAAACGTGAATATCTTTGAAGTGCTTATTGTCCAGCCGCTATTTAACCTGCTGATGCTGCTTTATTCGGTCATCCCCGGCGGTGACTTCGGTCTGACGATTATTCTGTTTACAGTGCTGCTTCGCTTTGCGATGTATCCGCTTGTGAAGCGTCAGTTGCATCAGACCAAAGCTATGCGCAAACTGCAGCCGGAACTCGAAGCGATCAAGCGTCGCACCAAGGGTAACCGTCAGCAGCAAGGCGTGGAAATGATGGAACTCTACAAGCGCCACGATGTCAGCCCGTTCCGCTCGGTGGGTATTATGATTATCCAGGTACCGATCTTTATCGCGCTGTATCTGGTTATCCGGATTTTTACGCTTGATCGTGACCAGCTTGGCAAATGGACTTATGATTTTTTGGAGAACATCGGTCCGATCAAACATATCATTGAACACCCGAGCGCATTCAACGAAAAGCTGCTTGGTGTCGTTGATCTGACGGCGCACGTATTTTCGAACACGGGTGTGAATCTCGTCCTGTTGGCACTCGCAATTATCGCGGCAGTCGGCCAGTTTTACCAGAGCAAGCAGACGCTACCGCAAACATCGGGCAGTCGCAAACTACGCGATATTTTGAGTGACGCGGCCAATGGTAACGACGCAGACCAATCAGATATTAATAATGCTGTCATGGGTAAGATGATTTATGTCTTGCCGGTATTCATGTTCTTTGTTATGGTAAGCCTGCCTGGCGCGATCGCGCTCTACTATGCGACGACAACGATGGTTGCAGTGATTCAACAGGGAATTATCTTGCGTGAAGACGAAGAAGAGCTAGAAGAAATTGCTTCGGAACATCCAAAAGGCAAGGGTAAAAAAGCGACGGCCAAAGCACAGGCCCGTGTCGAAGCTGCCCAAGAGGCGACCGTGACGCGTATCGTGGCAAAAGGTTCGTCGAAACACGCCAAAGGAGGGAAGTAATGGATAGTCACGCATCACTAGAATTTGCAAAAAAATACCTGGCGGATTTGCTGACATTTTTTGAAGTTAACCTGGAAATCGAAGCGCATCTGGAAGACGACGTTATTGAGCTGAACGTACCATCGACGGAAATAAACAGCTTACTGATTGGTCGGAATGCTGAGACGTTACGTAGTTTGCAATATGTCGTTTCGACGGTACTTCGTAACAAAGATGCCGAAGTGACGCGGGTAAATATCGATATTGCCGACTATAAGAAACAACGCGCTGAAAAAGTCGCCAAACAAGCTCGCGAATGGATCGAAGAGGTGCAAAAGACCGGTGATTCGCATGTTGCGCACTTGAATGCCGCCGATCGCCGTGTCGTCCACCATGTTGCCAGTGAATATCCGGATATCCGTACCTTTTCCGAAGGTGAAGGTCGCGATCGCCGGATCGTTATCGCACAGGAGTCATCATAAGGAGGGGCTCGCCCCTCCGGACTTTATTTTTGAAGTTAATTCAAAAAAGCCTCCCATCCCCTGAAGACCGGGTTATACCTGGTTGCCTTCGGCGCATAATTATTTGAGACTTTTAAGGACGTTGTCGTAGACGGCAAGCGTTTGTTTTGCCATGCGTTCCCACGAATAGCTTGCCGCACGTTTTTTGCCGGCAGTGGTCAGGCGTTTACGTAGTGTCGTGTCGTTTAAAAGCCGGCTCATGACCTCGCTCATTTCAGCGACATCGTCGGGGTTGAAATAAATTGCGGCTTTACCATAAACTTCGGGCAAGCTAGTGCGATTGCTACTGGCAACCGGTGCGCCATGCTTCATCGCTTCGAGTCCGGGCAGGCCAAAGCCTTCCATAAACGAGGCGAATATATAGCCGCGGCAATGTTCGTATAGCCAGGCGAGTTGTTCGTCGCTGGCAAAACCGAAAAAGTCGATGTTGCGATAGCCGTTCGTCATAACCCAGCCCTCTAGCTCATAGCTACTGTCGTCGCGGCTGCCGACAATAACCAGGCGTAGTTTTGGATCGCGCCATAACATGGCTTGCATCGCCTCTATCGCACCGCGGTGATTTTTGTAAACCTCGGTACGTCCGACCATCAGTAAAAACGGCACGTTTTTGTATTTTGGTACGGCTTTCGGCGTGGTTGAAACCAGGTCGGCCGATTCGTGTGTCACGGTAATGCGACCTATAGGAACTCGGTGAAACTTTTGCAAATCGTCGGCTGTGTATTGCGATGGCACGATAATGTGATTGCTGCGGCGAATGACCTGGTGAAGTAGCCGGCGGAAAATCAGCTGCTTTGAGCGTAGAACCGACTTCGACATGTTGTCGTTTTGTTTGATGCGAAGCAAGTTAAGGTCATGAATCGTCGTGACTGATGGTCCTGTGTAAAGCAACGGCTGCTGCGGCATGCAAAAATGCACCAAGTCGGGCTTGAGTTTGCGCAAGAATTTTCCGAAACCGATTTGTTCGCCGAACGTGTAGTCTTTGAAATCTGCCACCACAACCGTAAAATTGTCTTTGGTCGGCTGCCAATAATCTTTGTCTTTTGCGCGGACAAGCACGCTGTAGCGGTGCGGCGAATCGAGTTTTTCCAGGTAGGTAAGCAGCCGTTCGACGTAGCGCCCGGTACTGCTATTAATAATGCGCGCATCGATTGCGATGTGCATTATTTTTTTGCCTTTTTATGGTAGTCTTCGACCAAGTAGAGCGGGCGTTGTTTGGTTTCGTTAAAAATACGGCCGATGTATTCGCCGATAACACCAAGCGATAATAGTTGGACGCCACCAAGGAACAATATGACTGCCATCAACGACGGGTAGCCGGCTGCATCGACGCCGAACAAGATGGTACGCACGACGATAACCACGATATAGATAAATGCGAGCAGCGAAACGATAATGCCCAAAAACGACGCGATACGGAGCGGTTGAATAGTAAACGAGACGATGCCGTCGATAGCCAGGTTCGCCAGTTTGAAATAATTCCACTTGGTTTGACCGGCGGCTCGTGGATCGCGTACGTAGGAAATTTCTTTTTTGTTGAAACCGATCCAACTGAAAAAGCCTTTGGTGTAGCGTTCACGTTCACGGATTTGTTTGAGCGCCTCTACGCAACGTCGGTCGAGCAACCGAAAATCGCCGGTGTTCTGCTGGATTGGAATGTCGGTCATGCCCTGTAGTACTTTGTAAAACAGGGTAGAAGTCGTGCGTTTGAACCATGTTTCACCGAGTCGTTTGCTGCGGCGGGCATAGATATCGTCGTAACCTTCCTCCCAAAGCTTGATCATATCTGGAATCAGTTCCGGCGGGTCTTGTAAATCAGCATCGATGATAACCATGGCGTCGCTCTGTACGTGGTCGATACCGGCGATCATGGCGATTTCTTTGCCGAAATTGCGCGATAGGTTCACGTAGCTGACGCGATGATCTTTTTTGGCATAATCCTGTAACAACAATAAGGTCTTATCAGTGCTGCCATCGTTCACGAACAGGAATTCAAAATCATACCCCTGCTGACTCTTTGCCAGTTTGTCCAATCGCTCGTGCAATTGCGGCAATACTTGCTCTTCGTTGTAAGCAGGTATCAGAATCGTAATGGATTTCATACGACTAGTATAACAGAGAAGAGGTGGCTATATAATCAGTGCGACGACAAGTTTCACGACTGATTGAATGAGGTAAAGCGCAAGCATGGCAGCCTGGCAGGCGATTTTGACAAGAATAAACAGGTTCGAGCAGACCGAATAGTCGGGTCCGGATGGTTTGGTATCCGGCGTTGGTGTTGGTGAAGGTGACGTACTGGGCGAGGGTGAAGGGCTTGGTGATGGCGATGAGGCTGTGAGCGACGGTATAGTTGCCGTGCTAAAATCACCGGTTCCAGCTTCGTTTACTCCGGCAAGACCGATAGTGACATCGTCGGTTCGTTCGACGTCGGTGATGTCGAGGCTCGTTTGTGACGGGTCGGTGATCGTACCGATCGGCATATCATTCAGGGTAACCACCCAGCCGTTTGTGTCTGGCTCTGCCGACCAGCTAACATGGACAGTACTCGTGGTATCTGTCGTACTTGTGACAGTTGCGGTTAAATCTTGCGGCGTCGATGGCAGAGTTGGTGCGGGTGTTGAGCTGATAGTGACGCTGGCGGATGCGCTGGCGATCGTGCCATTGTCTGCGGTGACGCGAACTTGCATAGTGCCAGTGAAGTCTGCAGGATAGGTGTGATTGATGATTGGTATCGTGGTCGTCGCATCGAAAGTCCCATCGCCGTCAAAATCCCAGTCGTACGCGGTGATGTTCGCGTCGACAACGTATGAATCGCTGGCATCAAAAGTGATTTCTTGACCGGGAGCGGCGCTATAATCAGTATTTTTCAATTGAGCGACCGGCCGGTTTTGGATTTTGGTGAGTGCGGTTGTGAGCGCCGTAACCGTGTCACCATTACTGGTAATGACCTGGCCTGATGTCAGCGCCGCAAGGTTCTGCCAAAAACTCTCTTGGCCACTCGGTACGATCGGATAGACGTTGATAGGATCGATTTCCAGCGATCGTTTGGCGACAGTTGCGGCTGTCGATCCATCGACGATATCGGGATCGTGGAACGGCGCGTCGGTTAGGACGACGGCTGCTTTGGTAGCTCCATTTTTCCATGACAGACCATCAAATGCAGTCATGAGTGCATGGAGTCCTGCCTCTGGTGTATCACCACCACCGCTGGCTGTCAGGCTGCCAAGCTGTGAAAGAAAGGTTGCGTAGTCATCATCAAATTGCGACATGATCTGTGCGGTATAAACATCGCCGGCGTCTTTATATACGACCAGTGCCACGCGACCGTTTTGCGCTTTGATTTTATCGGCAGAATCTTTGGCGAACGTCTTGGTTTGTTCGATAATATTCGACATGGAGCCGGTCGTGTCGATGATGAACACGGTATCGATACCCGTGGTCCCGCTACCTTTTGCGATGGACGTGTCGATTTGTGAAGCAGTGTCGTTCGGTAGATTTTTGGCGAGTTTACTTACAGCTTCGCGCGCTGCTTGGTCGATGGCAAGGCCAGGATTCTTGTACGTTTCGTGACCGGATGTTTCCGGAAAAGCGCCGGCATCGCAAATTTCGTCGTGTGCGTAACACCACAGACCGGTTTTGTTTTTCATATCGTCGGGCACGTAAGGTTTGTGGGCGCCAAGCGAGCCGTTATCGAGTTTGCAGTTGCTGGCGGCGCGGCGCCAGGGCGAGTAATCTTTGCCTTGGCAAGCCGGTGGGTTCCAACCTTCGCCTTCGGGGTAATAGAGTTTTGGGTCGCCGAACATACCGACGAAAACGATTTGGTCGCGGATTTCGCGGGGGATGTCGGGCATAGCTTGGCCGATGACCTGCGCACCCTGTGAATAACCACCAAGGATATACTGTGTGCCGGCGCTTTTGCATTTTGCGTAGCGTTGAGACAAATAGGACTTCAGCTCACCGACACCCTGCTTCACACTATCGCCATAGGCAAAAGCTTGCCCACCAGAAACGAAGGCACCGATAGCGTTGGTATGGAGCCAGTCGTTGTTGACTGATACGGCGGGGTACCGGTAACCGCCGTAGGATTCGGTGCCGAGTTCATAATTGTTGATTGATATAACGCTTTCGTCTTTTAATCTGTTTCCTATCTCTGTTTTGAATCTCGTAGCCTCTCTGTCTTGCAAGGGTTGTCCTGATCCTCGAGCAAATATTGTCTCGACGATAGTACATTGATTATCTATTGATAACGCCGAGGAAGTATTAGAATTAACAATTAATACAGTTATTGTTAAGAAAAAAACAATTAAAAAAACACATTTAGATTTCATAAATCATTCCTTCTTCATAATATTTAGTCTAATCTGATTGTTGCCTGCGGGGTTTGATACCGATACAGATATATCTAACTCGTATTGACCAATATCACCTTTTGCGGAACATATCTCATTGTTGTTACCATAGGTATTTGGGTTATCGAATATACAATCTCCAGAGATTGAGAGGTTCCACCCAGACCTCTGTAGAAGGGCTTCTAGTTCCGTGTGTGTAACCGGTGACCCAGTATCCCAAACTTTCCATACGCTCGGGCACTCTACATCAATACATTGCAGACGTTTTGGCTCGATTTTACTTGTAACGAGCTTCCACGACGAAGGTGGGTTGAATTGATCGGAAATCTTTAGCATATCCTCTGGCGGTCGCTCATAGATGGCTTGAAAAAGCAGGAAGCCAACAACAGCGAGCACTAAAAATACGATAAAGATAACCAAAGCTTCTAGCGCCCGTTTCAAGAGTGGGCGTTTGACAGTTGTAGACTTAACCATTTACTCAGAATATACAGAATAAGCATAAACATGTCAATAAATTCTCAGAATAATATATTATTTATATAAGATAACTATAGTAAAAATCGTGCAATTACTATCCCATGGCACGATTGAACGTTCAAGGTGGGTGCTATACTTTTATGAGGCATATAAATGATACGAACACTAGTTTACCTCTACAGAAAAATCCCAAAACGACTTGTATCGGTTGTTTTTATTGTCGCCATTATCGCGTTTCTTGTCGTATATCTCAAAAACACCGATTTTAACCAGCTGCTCAAGCTGCATATCAACTGGTGGTGGGTGGTGTTGGGCTTACTTGCAACGTTGGCATCACGTTACTGGATGGTAGTGGTTTGGCGGACGATTCTATGGGCACTTGGTACGAGTAAACTACCGTCGTTTAATCTTATGTCTTACATTTATGCCAAAGCCTGGATGAGCCGCTACGTACCAGGTACGGTCACGTGGATAGCGGGTAAAATCTACATGGCTGCAGGCGAAGGTATTCCGCGCGGCAGACTAGCGGTGTCGTCGCTACTCGAAGGTAGTATGCAGGTAGTGGCGGCCACGATTGTGTCACTGATTATCCTCGGCTTCAATCCGCACCTAGACAGTGTGCCGTTGGTGGCGCGAATCGTTGTCGTAGTTGTGAGTATTTTGTGCCTGGTAATACTTTTTCCGCCGATATTCAACAGACTGCTCCACGTTGCGCATATGTTAATTAAAAAAGAGAAGCCAAGCAATGAGCTACGCATTAGTGGCCGGGCGGTCGTATGGTCGTTTATTTTGTTTGCTGTCGGTACTTTTATCACTGGAACTGGGGCATATCTACTGGTGCTGGCAGTCGACGCGCACCTGTCGTTCGGTTCGTATTTATATTTGGTGGCGGCGTTCGGCTTGTCGGGTGCTATTGGTATCGCGGTGCCATTTGTACCAAGCGGCCTCGGTGTACGTGACGGCGTGCTGATCGTGCTGCTAGCCGCGATTATGCCAAAAGAGCTGGCGGTGAGCCTAACGGTATTTACTCGGTTGGCCTATGTGGCTATCGACGTGTTGTTTTTGGGATGCGCGTCTGCACTGCATCATGGACCAAAGCTACAGCAGCGAATGAAGAAGGCAAAAACGTAGCTACTCAACTGAATACAAGCTTTTCGTCATAAGATAAGCAGATGAAAAAAGTGAACCTGTTTATCGTCGGGCAGCCCAAATCCGGCACGACCGCCCTGGCGAACTATCTTAATCAACATCCTAACGTATGTATGGCATACCCAAAAGAACCGGGCTATTTTGCTTACGACCACATACAGGAGAGTGATGCTATATATGGTGCGGGTACGTACTTAAAAGCCCGCACGCTCCAGGAATACAAACAACATTTCAAACACTATGAGGGCGAGCAAATCGTTGGCGAAGCCACCACGACGTACTTATATTCGACTGTCGCTGCTCAGGCAATCCATGACTATAATCCTGAAGCCAAAATCATCGTTATGCTGCGGCATCCAGTACCGTTTTTACACTCGTTGCATATGCAGTATGTGAATGATGGTTCTGAAGACGAACGGGATTTTGCGACTGCCCTTGCCAAAGAAGAGGCACGTCGCCGTGGTAAGGATGTGCCGCATCGAGCTATCGTACCGTCGCTGCTCTACTACTCGGACCGTATTAAATATGCCGAACAAGTACAACGCTACAAAGATCTTTTTCCGGATGCGCAGATTCTTGTGCTGGGTGCGGAAGATTTTCGCGAGGATAATACTGGCGTATTTAAACAGGTGCTTGATTTTTTGGAAGTTGACGATACGTTTGAGCCGACCTTGGATATCGTGAATCCAAGCGCGAAGCCACGCTCATATGCGGTACATCGCGCCTTGAATTCTCTCGCGCTCAAAAAAAGCCTCTATAATCTGCTCGGGCCACGGCACTATACATCACTAAAAGCGGTTGCAATAAGCGTTGTCATGAAACGGCGCGAGCGGACCGACATGAATGAAACGCTCCGGCAACAACTACTCGATATGAGCAGAAGCGAGGTGGCAAAGATCAGCCACGTGACACATATCGATTTTATGCGTAAATGGCGCTACGAAACGTCGCCAGAAACAACAAAAGCTGGTTGATGCATATCGGGCTTGTTGTAGGTGACAGGCTCGCGCTGGGGATATGTAAGAACGTGGCCGCCGGCTTGGCGAACGATAGCGTCGGCTGCGGCCGTATCCCATTCCATAATTGGACCCAGACGTGGATAGTAGTCTGCTTCACCGGTTGCCACGTAGCAAAGTTTGAGCGATGAATCGACAGCTGTCTGTTGATGTTCGCCTAATTGCTCCAGCCACGCGGTTGTTGCAGGGTCGAGGTGTGAACGGCTGACGACGACGATTGGGGTTCGGGCTGTTGTGTTGACGTGAATTTGTTCGGGTTCACGGTTATCTTGCTGTCGCCAGGCTTTGCCACCGGCTGCGTAGTACAGTTTATTTGATGCCGGTGCGAACACCACGCCCAGCACCGGTTCACCATGGGAGATAAGCGCGATATTCACGGTGAATTCACCGTTGTGCGCAATAAATCCTTTGGTGCCGTCGAGCGGATCAACAAGCCAAATCGTGTCGGCCGCAAGCCTGTCAGCGTCAGGCACTGCATCAAGGCTTTCTTCAGATATGATTGGTATGTCTGGCGTCAGTTTTTGCAATTCGGCAATGATCAGGTTATTGGATTGGATATCGGCCTGGGTGACGGGTGAGGAATCGGCCTTGTATGTCGTGCCAAGGTCGTCGCTCGTGTAAACGTCCATCACCGCTGCGCCGGCTTCGCGGGCAATAGCGACGACAGATGGTAAAAGTTCGAGAATGTCGTGCATATCTTTCCAGTATACCAATCACAAACCAAGAAGCGCCTGAAGGTTGGTGGCTGTAACGACACCCTTACGCTGGAGGTAGTAGCCGACCAGCAGGTTGGATTTTGAAAAACGAATGAACGAGAACATTATTTGCCCGTGAACACTTTTCGTAGCTTGCGTAGGCCGGTTTGGTCGGGCGGCAGGTCGGGCCACAAGATACTTTTGATATAACTGGTCGGCACTTTTTTGCGGTGTTGGATGCGCCAACGCGTGGGTAGTTTTTTGAGTCCCAGTACGATGCTCATACCAGCGCCCCTCAGCGCTGCACCACCGCTGCCGCGACGAATAGCGTTACCAAGCATCAGCCAGTATGCCAGGTAGAAGCGAACACCGATAGGTAGCAGCAGTCCAAGCGGGACATTCTTCACGAAAACAAGCGGCATGTTTTTGAATGTCTGGTAAATCGCGAAGCCCGATGGCATACGGTTGGTTGTCTGGCTGAGCTTATGATAGGCAATAGCACTTGACTCGTAGTAGACCTTCCAACCAGCCAGTTGTGCCCGAAAGCTAATGTCGGAGTCTTCGTAGTAGGCAAAAAAATCTTCGTCGAACAGGCCGATTTGGCGGAGCATCTTGGTAGCGAACATTGTTGCGCCACCAGTGGCACCAAAAACGAATTCGCCGACTGGTGCTTTGGCTGCATCGTCGCCACGATGACGTGGAAAACCTAGCCCCCATTTGCTAAACCAGTCACCGGTGCTGTCAATCTTTTTACCGTCATACATAAGAAACAGAGAGGTTGTTATGCCAGACTTGTACTTTTTGGCGGCAGATAGTAGATTTTTCACCCAATCCTTGTCTGCGATGGCATCGTTGTTGAGCAGGGCGACATAGTCGTAATCATGCGCTAGCGCCCAACGCATGCCGGTATTTGCACCACCGGTAAAACCAAGGTTTTTGTCGTTGTAGAGTGTAACTAGCTGGTCGCCGTAGTGCTTTTCGAGCTCTTTGAACTTTTCGGCGGAGCCGTCATGTGAGCCGTTTTCGACCGCGATGATTTTTACCTGGTAGGTCTGTTTGGCGAGCGATTCAATACACTCGACAGTATCTTCGATACCTTTGAAATTAATTACAACGACCGCAACCCTGTTTGTTCTGTCCATAATACTGTTTATATCTTATAATGTTTGGAGACAATATGAAAATTTCAAACATTGTGAGTCGCCGCAACCGAATACTGTTGCGCGAACTGGTGATTACTGACTTCAAACTGCGATACCAGGGGTCGGCCCTAGGCTATGTCTGGTCGCTGCTTAAGCCTCTCATGCTGTTTGCCATCATGTTTGTTGTGTTCGTACATTTCTTGCGCTTTGGAGATGGAATTCCTCATTATGCTGTCGCACTGCTGCTCGGCACCGTTATGTGGACTTTTTTTACCGAAGCAACGAACCAAGGTATGCAGGCTATTGCGAGTCGCGGCGATATCATTAGGAAAATTAACTTTCCTAAATATATTATTGTTGTTTCCGGAACGATTTCGGCATTGATTAACTTACTACTTAACCTCATCGTCGTCTTCATCTTCATGATTTTTGACGGTGTTCATTTTGGGCTATCTCTTTTCTTATTTCCTGTGTCGATTATCCTGCTTTATGCGTTTGCACTTGGGCTCGCTTTCTTTTTGTCGGCTGTATTCATTAAATTCAAGGATATTTCGCATCTTTGGGAAGTGTTCTTGCAGGGGCTTTTTTACGCGACACCGATTCTCTATCCGCTCTCACTTGTTATCAAGTCCGCCGGACTATGGGCGGGACAGTTGCTCATGCTAAATCCGATTGCGGTTCTTATCCAGAGTGCACGTGCAGATGTCGTCGGGCATGAAAATACAGTGACAGCAGATCAAGTGTTTAGTAATCCGCTTTGGCTTGCCGTACCATATCTCATCATTCTGCTTGTCATAGTCGTAGCGACGGTCTATTTCAAACGAAACCAAAGCAAGTTTGCGGAGCAGGTATAGGTATGGACGATAATGCAGTTATTGTAAAAGACCTCAAAAAGTCTTTTAAATTACCACATGAAAGTCATTCTGGCCTGAAGCAGGCGATCGTGAGCATCGGCAAGAAACATCACAAAGGCTATGAGGTTCAAGAGGTCCTAAAGGGTCTTTCCTTTGAAGTGAAAAAAGGTGACTTTTTTGGAATTGTCGGCCGAAACGGAAGTGGTAAAAGCACGCTCTTAAAACTTCTGGCTGGTATTTATACGCCAGATTCCGGAATCGTGCAGACGCATGGTTCTGTAGTACCATTCATCGAACTTGGCGTTGGATTTAACCCGGAATTGACCGGTCGTGAGAATGTATTCCTGAACGGTGCACTTCTTGGCTTTAGCAACAACGAGATGAAGGCAATGTATGATGAGATTGTCGAGTTTGCTGAACTTGAACAATTCATGGACCAGAAGCTAAAAAATTATTCGAGCGGCATGCAAGTTCGACTCGCCTTTTCGATTGCTATTAAAGCGCAGGGTGACGTACTCATTTTGGACGAGGTTTTGGCTGTGGGAGATGAGGCATTTCAGAAGAAATGCAATGATTTCTTCGAGAAGATTAAAGAAGATCGCACAAAAACAGTAATCCTTGTGACGCATAGTATGGAATCAGTAAGAAAGTACTGTAATAAAGCAATTATGCTGCAAGCTGGCAAGGTGGTGGCGACAGGAAGCCCAGACAAGGTTGCGGATGAGTATAGCCTGGCTAACTTATTGGATATTAATAAAGTGACAGATAGTGTAGTCGATTCTGACGGTTCATATCTATCGGTTAAGCTATTGTCTCAACCATTACTTACATCAAGAGATACATTAAAGGTTGAGGCTAAATACCGAGCCCCAAATGATCGACCGGTTATGATAAAGTTCGCTCCGCTTGCTTATGGAAACGCCTCTCTGATGACGGCAAACTCAAAAGTATTACACGATATAACTACTGCCGACGAAAAAGAGCATTTAATTCACTATGAACTACCGTTAGCTGATTTTAACAGTGGTGACCTTACTCTCGTTGTACTGCTTGCAGACGTGGAGACGAAAGCGAATATTGCCGATTATGGCTACAATGGTGAGCTGTCGTTTAAGATATCTGATGGCAAGAATGAAGTAGGCGGTGTCTTTAAGAATAAGGGCGACATCAAGCTAGTCAAATGATGTGTTGTTTATGAAGATAACTGCTTACAGGCTAAAAATTCTGCCAAAGACCGTTTATCATCTACTCATTCCACAAAATCTTGTTCGAAGAATCAATAAGGCAAAATACGGTAGGCTGCTTCGTGATATGAAGACCTTGCGTGAGAATAATCAAAATGGGGTGTATTATTTCCTCGGCAATTTCTATCAGCATATACAACATGTCATGCCCCTGTATAAGATTATTGGTGGAACGGTAATCGTCATCTCGCAAAAAGCAAAAAATGAAGTCGAAAAATATGGTGTGAAGTGTATATGTATCGATGACGAGCCAGATATGTGGCTCGACATTGATACGAAAATCATCAAGACGATAGAATTTTTAAATGAAAATGCGAAGGCTGTAATGATTTTTGATGCATTTTATTGGCAGGGAGTATTAATAGAAGCTCCAACACTGTGGCTTGCGCATGGAGTCGGGACGAAAGGTGCGGTATGGGATAAGCAACGGTTTGCTGAGCTAAATAAATTGACAAAAATATCCAGCCTCGGAGAAGATACATTACGAAATTTCATGGGGCAAATAGACGCAAAGAGATTAGTAAAATTAAATCCGGTCCGTTGTGACGAGGTGTGCATGGTTTCGCAAAAGACAAAAGACGATATTGAGACGATACGTAAGAAGCTCGGCATAGATGCTATCAGTAATCATCAAAAAATCGTAGCCTATATGCCAACCTATTGGGGTCCTACATCTGTTATGGACACAGGTATCGAGATTGCTAAAAATATTCCAGACGATACAATCCTCTTGCTCTGGCCGCATCCTCAAACGCCAGATGAGATCATCGCGAAATATAGAAGCGCCGCAAAGAATAAGAAAAATATCATCTTGGCTCAGAATATCCATGATGTTGCTATCATGGATATCTACACTGTGGCAGACAAGTTTATCTCTGATCACACAACAAGCGTCATAACGGATTTAATGTTGACTGGAAAGCCGATAATCTTTGCGTTCGGTTCGGGTGAATATCGGGATACGACAATTGAGGCGTCACCGCTGCGGTTATTGGTTCATCATTCGCCACAGATTCTTTATGATAATATTGCAGATATATCAAAGATTCTGGAAGAGAAGCCGCGGCTTCTTGCGAAGTTTTTCAATCGTTTATTAATTTACCGTATAATTTGGTGGCCGAACGGGGGCGCTGCAGCACGGACTGTCAAGGTAGTGGAAGACATGATAGGAAGTAAAATATGAATATAGCAGTGATAAAAGCAGGCGGTGTGGGTTCTCGTGCGCAACAAGGTATACCAAAGCAATTTGTAGAAGTTGCAAACAAGCCAATAGTAGTCTGGACAATCGAGAAATTCGCAAACAATAGAAGCGTCGATGAAATAGTTGTGATATGCCTGCGTGATTATCAGGATAAATTACGTGGATATCTGCATGCATTTAACATAACGAAACACGTGCGTATTATTGATGGCGGTGAGACAAATGTTGATTCGATCTATCATTCCTACGTTGAGTTAGAAAAGTTTGCCCAAGACGACGACATTATTATCATGCAGGATGGAGTACGTCCGATGATTAGTGATGAAATAATCGAGCGAGTATTGGACGGCGCTCGAGAAAATGGCAATTCGTTTGCGGCTATGCCAATCAATAGTGGAATAGTCTTGGTGTCTCAAGATGGCAAAATATCGCAAAAATACCTAAAACGAAACGAACTATATATCACCGAAACAGACGGGATTAGCTATAAGAATCTCACCAGGATTCACGACAAATTATACGACTGGCGCCTAAGCCACGTCACCCTACTTGACGTTATGATAGATGCAGGAATGGAGCTTCATATGGTTGAAGGTGATGACAAAAACAATCTCAAAATCACTACACCAGACGACGTGGAAGTATTTCGTGCAATATGTGAGGGATCTAAAAATGATTAAATTCTTTAAAAACGATAGATAATGTAGTCATGGAAAGTCCAAAAGTATCTGTCATTATCCCAGTCTATAATGTTGAACAATATCTTGACGAATGCGTCGAATCGGTTGTAGGACAAACTTATGAAAATCTAGAGATTATCCTTGTTGACGACAAATCTCCTGACTACTCAGGAAAGATCTGTGACGACTGGGTGAAAAGGGATTCACGAATAAAAGTGATTCACAAAAATAAGAACGAGGGTCTGAACATGGCGCGTAAAACGGGTTTTGAAAGTTCGACAGGCGGGTTGATTATGTTCTTGGACAGCGACGATAGCCTAGCGAAAATATGTATAGAGCGATTGTCGGATTTACTGTTAGACAATGGCGTTGATATTGCGATTGGGGGGAGTGTGCGGTTTTCCGAGGAGAAAGAGCTAACAGAACTTCTCCTAAAAGATGTGAATACAGAAAAGGCGGGTAAAAAAAATAGCCCTAATAATATACATGTTCGTGTAATTAGCGATAGAAATACTATTTTTCGAGGACTTCTAAATGGTTATAATGATTTCCTCTCTGTACACTCTATGACTGCATGGGGCAAGCTTTATAGACGTAGTATTATTGAGCAAACGGATTGGGTCTTCTCTAACTATAGCGCTGGCGAAGATAACTTCGAGTTACTGCAATGGTATAACTTTGCTCGGCATGGAGTTATTGTTACAGACGCGCCGTTACATTTCTACCGGCAGAATCCTACAAGCATTATGAATTCAAAAAGATACGAGAGTATCTCGCCAGATGGACGAAAGCTCAATATGTTTGAGTTTCTCAATGAACTCTTTGATACAGAACGGGAGTATCTGAAAGGTAGTGAGCTGGATTTTGATTTGGTTGCATGGTTTCATGCAGCGACTATTGTGCGAATGGAGCAATATAACGAACGGAATGCTATCTCTCAGAGTGATATAATCGCCATATCTCACAATCTTCGCAAGATACAAGATTTAATAGTTACAGAGAATATCAGAAGGATCCAAAGGGAGAACGAGAAACTCACACAAGAACTTGCTAGTCATCTCACTGTTAAACGTTCAGCAAAGCTACTTGCTGGCAATATCCGTCGCAAACTACAAAATAATAAATAGTTCATATTGCATTATTACAATCGTCAATGCACAATTGGATAAAGATTTGGACTGGTTGAACAATGAATCATAAGCCGCTAATTTCAGTCGTGATAACCTGCTACAACTACGCAGAGTATATTGAGGAGGCGATTCAAAGCGTGCTTTCGCAAACATACAAAAATATCAGCCTCACAATTATTGATGATGGCTCGACAGACAACTCGCTCGAAGTTATCAATAGATACAAAGATTACGATAACGTAAGAATCATAACTCGTGCTAACAAGGGTATTGTCTATACAAGAAATGAAGCACTTCAGGTGGTAGACGGGGAGTTTATTTGTTTTCTTGATGCTGATGACTATTTTGATAAGGATTATATCGAAAATATGATTATCGTGGCAGAGAAACATAGAGCTGATGTCGTGTATCCAAACTGGCATATATTTGGTGACGAGACATATACGATGAACTTTATTGAGTTCAATACGCAGGCACTAATACGTCAAGAAATTCATTGCACACCAGCGTCGCTCGTCCGAAGGTCTGCAATTGATGGGCATACTTTTCAGAGCGAGAAGGTCGCCGAGGACTGGGATTTCTTTTTAGGACTAGCGCTTAGTGGAAAAAGGTTCAAACTTGCGAAGGATTGCTATCTCAACTATAGGGTACGCAAAGGAACTCGTGGTTCAGCTCGGTCCTATTGGGATGATATGTACTACTTCTATGAAATTTTACAGAAATGGGCGAAGCAATATCCTAAAGAAGTAAACCCGGTCGATCTTCCTATCTACGCGGGGAAGATGAAGGATAGAGGAGTGTCCGAACAGCTCAAGACTATTAGGCAGCGGGACAATACTATTCGTGACTTGCGGCGCAAGAACGAACAGCTCTCAGGCGAGCTACGGGGTATACGGCAGTCACGTACGTATAAAGCTGGCCGATTAGTCGTATTCCCTCTTAAACTACTGAAATCGATAATTAAATCGTAAGTGCCTTGTAGGTGCTGATGGTGATATCTGGGGTCAAATCGGGTATAATCAATCAAGATGAGTGTTCTCAAAAAAATTGTTCTCAGTACCTTCCCTCCGGCAACTGCTCGAGGCAGGGCTGTCAAAAATATGGCAACGAGGCTGAAACTTGCAAAGCCTTTTGTCTACGACCCTGCGTACCAACAGTGGACAGAGACGGCTGAGCAATATACGTTTAACGATCCGCTGAAAGATTTCGTTAATCCTATAGGCAAGCAAGCGCCATTATTTAGCATTGTTGTTCCAACGTGGAATACTGCTCAGAAGTATCTTTTGCCACTAATTGACTCTATTGTTAGCCAGTCGTTTCAGGACTGGGAACTGATTCTTGCCGACGGCTCGACGATTGAGGAACGGCGAACTGCAATCAAAGAGATCAGCACAAAAGACGGCCGTATTAAGTATCATAAGCTCGCAAAAAACGGTGGCATTTCTGACAATACGAACCAGGGGTTGGAAATAGCTAAGGGCAGCTTCGTCGTCTTTATGGATCACGATGATACTTTGGCGCCAGCAGCGCTCAATGAGCTTGCAATTTATATTTCGAAAAATCCAAAAGTTGAGATTATCTATACGGACGAGGACAAGCTGACAGACGATGGCGTTTGGCGGCATTCGCCACACTTTAAGCCAGACTGGGCGCCGCATCAATTTTTGAATTGCAACTACACGAATCACCTTTCTGCGGTGAAGCGCGATTTGGTCGAAAAGGTTGGTGGACTTGATACGAAACATAACGGTGCCCAGGACTACGAGTTTCTTTTGCGAGTTCATGCGCTGCCTGGCGAGCGTGTCGTGGGGCACGTGCCGAAAGTTCTTTATCACTGGCGCCAAGCGGCTGGTTCGACCGCGGCAGTCTTCGACGTCAAGGCGTATGCGATTGAAGCTGGGCGAAGCGGTGTAGAGAAATATCTCAAATCGAGAGATCTTAACGCGTCTGTCATTGCGGTTCCAAACCGACCCGGTTTTTACGAGCCAAAAATCACTGCCAGTCCAGCGAGAAAAGCCCTCGTTATTATTACTATTGCCGATCAAGCCTTTGCACGTTCGTTTAGAAACAGGCTCGCGGAAATGACAGAGACGAAAGAGCTTGAAACCGTTACTTTCGTCACGCAGACTGAGTTTAAAAATAATGAGCAGAAACTTCTGAAGCAGCTTGACGACGACGATTGTATTGTTCGGATAGAAGAATTTGTTTTGCCAAGACAGTCTGATTGGCTTGAACGACTTTGTGGCGTCCTAGAGATGGATGAAGTTACATCTGTTGCGCCTCGCATGATCGCTTTTGACGGCCATATATGGGACATGGGCATCGTTGTTGATGCGGATGGCAAAAAACAGCGACTATTCAAAGGTCTTCGTGATTTTGACGATACACAGTTTGGGCATAGTGAGTGGATTCGTGATGTCGATGAGCTAACAGGTAATTTTGTCGCGACAAGAAAAAAGGAGAAAGGGCGCTATAGCGTCGTGTGGTCACCTGTCATTGGGACTTATCTTGGATCTCGCCATCAAAAAACGACGTTCTTTAATGAAAACCTCTCGGTAACACATCGTGGTCGTATTTCTGTCTTATGGAAAAGAAAATAGCCTACATCATTGTCTGCTGGAACAACAAGAATCTTCTTGCTGAGTGTCTTGAATCCATAAAAGCACAAACGTATAAGAATCAGATTATTTATCTGATTGATAACGACTCCCATGATGGCTCGGCTGATTTCGTAGAAAAGAACTACCCAGAGGTGGAGTTAGTGCGCGCGCATGCGAACCACGGTTTTGCAAAAGGTAACAATATCCTTATAAATAAGGCGCTTGAAGACAAATCAGTCGCCTATTTCGCTCTTGTAAATACCGATGCAGTCTTGGCGTCGGACTGGGCACAAAAACTAGTTGCGGTGGCCGAATCGAACCCTAAGGCGGCTGCCTTGCAGGGGCTGACGCTTGATTACTTTAACCATCGTATTATTGATTCGGAGCACATCTATATAGCGCCAAATCTTCAGTCGACGCAGTATGGTTACGGAGAGCTTGTCGATAAAGTGAATCTGTCGACAAGGCTAGTGATGGGTGTGAACGCTGCAGCCACGATTTATACTCGACGTTTTGTTGACGCACAGCCGGAGCAAAATCTCTTTGATGAATCGTTCTTTATGTACTTAGAGGATGTCGATGTTTCGTTGAGAGCATTTAATATGGGATGGAGCAATTACTTTGTGGCGGATGCGACTGCCTACCACATGGGATCGGTCAGTTCTAAAAAGCAATCATCAGACTTCTCGCTCTATTGGACATCACGCAATCAAGCTGCACTCGTAATGAAAAACATTCCTACAAGGGTGCTGTTGCGATGTGCTTCGAAATTCATTAAGTTTGAACTGCATTTTATAAAGCACCTGCGCATAAACTATGGCAAAAAAACAGTACGGACGTATATGAAAGGCAGATTTGTCGGGTTTTTCAGAGGTTTTCTCTACGTTAATAAAAGGCGCAAGATAGCGAGCCGCTCCAAGGTAGTGTCGGATTATTTTTACAATGTCATGAATAGGAAGGGTATTTTAGGCTAGCGAGCCGTCTTACGCTACCTACGGTGTGCCAAATATCCAGTTTTGAGCAACTGAGTGGTTCGTGTTATAGAGCTGTGTTTTTGTGCTCGGTGTTGTTATCTTGCCACCAGCAACGTCTATAGAGAATGTACCTGATGAGCAGCCTTGGGAAATCGTGTAGCTACTGTCTGTATTTTGCGTGAGCTGCCATTGTTGGGCGCACGTGCCATTACCTGTGTAAATTTGGAGTGCGTTACCTGCAACGAGGCTTGCGCCTGGCAGATCGATATACCTGCCGCTAGCCGGATTGGAAATAGTAAAGGTTCCATTTGATTGTTTGACGAATTGCCATTGTTGGGCGCCGGTACCATTTGGTGTATATACCTGTAGGCGTGCTCCGTTAGCAGTCGAGCCTCCTATAATGTCGAGTGCAAGCCCACCTGTGGTACGTAAAGAATAGGTCCCGTTCGGAATCGTACCGGCTGAAAGTGGGCTCATAGTCCATCGCTGAGCAGCCGAGCTATTATTTGTATACAACTGGATAGACGTACCTGAGGTTGAGACCGCTCCGCCTGGTATGTCGAGTACGAGACTTGAGCAAGCAGAGCGAATCGTATAGCTGCCGCCTGTTGCTGCTGTAATTGCCCACTGCTGCGAGCATGATGTTGTTTTGCTGTAGACTTGAGCTGCTGCACCGGATGTTGTACTTGCATTGGTGTCATCAAGGTATTTGTTGCTATTTGGGTTGCGAATCGTATAGAAGCCATTTGCGAGACGATTAATCTGCCAATATTGTGACTCTGTGCTACCCGGCGTATAAATTTGTACCGGCGTGTTGTTGGTTGTAGCACCACCGGTCAGGTTCAGGTTAAGACTACCCGACGAGCTGATCGTATAAAGCCCTTCATTAAGTGCAGGTGTGGCGACGGATATGGGTGACCATAGTTGGGATACTGTTGAATTGACATTATATACTTGCAGGCGAGTGCCATTGGAGAAGTTGCCGCCACTAATATCGATGGCCAGGTTCGAACATTTACTGAGAAGCTCGACGTTACTACCAGACGATACGATTGACCATTCTTGTGCGCATGAACCGTTGCCAGTATAGATTTGCAGCTTTGTGCCTGAAAACAGGCTGCCTGCGGTAACGTCAAGGTATTTGCCAGATCCAACGTTCATAAGCGTATAGTAGCCGTCTGCTCCAAGGGTAATTTGCCAGCGCTGCGAGTTAGTATGATTTGTCGTGTAGAGCTGTACGGCAGTGCCATTTGCTGTTCCGCCGCCACTCACATCGAGGCTCTTGCCAGAGGCGGGATTGGTGAACTCGTATGTGCCATTCGAGAGAATGAGATTGCTTACTGGCGCACTGGTTGTACTACCAAACCAATCGGTGAAGTAACGCCAGAAATTTCTATTGCCATAGGCACTACAGCCATCACCCGATCCGTAGAGATTGGCAAGCGCGGTCTGATTCGGTTGATAAGGCGTGTATATATACAAAGCAGCTGTCGCTTGGTTTTGGATATAAACGTTTGAATAGCCACAACCGGACTGGCCGTTGCGGCTAGAGTCAGTCGCGTTGCCAGTCGGGTTGACGAAGTTGCCAAGATTTGTTTGATAATAAACATGATTTGTTTGGCCGGCTACGTAGCTGTAGTTATTAGGTTTTGCCTGGTAGATTTTGAACTGGTGCGCTGCGTAATAGACTTGATAGAAGAATCCGGCATAACTAGAGTCACAAGGTGCACTGTCGGAGCAGGCAAAGCCGGTCGCATGAAGATACTCGGAGTTGAGTGGCCAGGTGTCGGCAACAAGTCCTTGTTCTTTTTGGATGAGAACAAGCATGACTTGCGGGTTGATACCACAAGCAGAACTGACGTCGGCGATGATTTGAGCTCCGGACGTGCCTGTACGGGCGGGAGTTGCCCCGCAGTAGCTATCGGCAGCCATTGCCGGCGTGTTTTGTGTGTAGTTACGCAGGCAGACGTATGGTGGCCCTGGCCAGCCTTGGCTGGCGGCATACTGAGCATCTGTCATCGAGCCGCTATAGATAGCAGTACCGTTCGTGTCGCAGGTTGGGACCTGGGCATTGAGGAAATTCTGTATAGCGGTGACGTTCATTGTGCCGGAATTGTAAAACGTGGAGTCAGAAATAATGTAGCCAGCATTGAAGTTTGAGCCTGATGCGGTTGCATGGGCGGTGTTATGAGACAGGAAGACAAACGAGCACATCAGCACGACGAAGATGAGGGCGAGGGGAGTTACGATGAACGGATGCTGTTTGGTAAAACGAGGTATATTCAAGATCACAAGGACACCTCCATGGATCCTGACGTACCGCTACTCGTACTGGATTTGTAAGTGACGACCAGGCTCCAACTGCCTGCCGATGAGAATTTGGACATAGGTATATCGATAGTGCCACATTGGGTTGTTGACGAATTGATGGTACCGGAAGATGCCTGAGTAACGACTTGGCTGCCTTGGGAAAGTGTTGCGGTGCAAGTGCCACCATTTTCGACGACGCCGGATACAAACGAGCGAATTTCGAAGTTATTGCCGGTAACGCTGGAATAGGTAACGGCTACTTGAACTGTTTTGAGACCTGAACTCGAGGAAGAGTCCGTACCATTCGTGCCACTACTCTCATCTTGCTGTTTGGTTGCGGTGTTTGAGCTATCACTGCTCGAAGGTGAAGCGCTTGGACTTGGTGACGTGCTGGCTGCAGTCTTTTTGGTGGTTTGCTGCGATTTGACCGAAGATTGATGCGCAAACGGCCATACGCTGCCTGTGGCATAAGCATAGCCGACATAACCAATTGCAGCCAAGACAATAATAATGATTACTGTAATGGTGATTTTTTTTCCGCGGCTGGTTCGTCGTTTAATGTCCATGGTGTTGATATCTATCGTTTCGTTACTGCGTCTATTTAACCATAAACACTAGCGAATTTCCAGTCCTAGAGGCTATGATACTATTGTGGCATAGATAAGAGAAAGCTATCGTAGTGCAGGACATACTAAAAAGCCTAAATCGTCATAACAAATTTTTCTATGCAGTCATTGCATTGCTTATCGTCGCCAGAATTCTTATTGGCTTTAATCTGCATTATTGGCTTTACTCGGGAGCTATGTCTGATGACGGGTGGATGATTTCCAATGCCCAGTTAGCTGTGCATTTTTCTACCAGTAACCAAGGAGCGCTTATAAAAGATATGGGTTATCCGATTCTTTTGGCTCTAAACGGGGTGAGCGGAGTTCCTTATAGCTTATCGTTGACGCTTCTCTGGATAGTAATGGCTACGATGGGATTGTTGTTTATGAAAAAAATAACAAAAAACCAGGTTGCGTTAGTGGCTGTTTTTGCGTTTTTGCTCTTTTTCCCGAGTGCGTTTGAAACGAATGTAGGAACGAAGATTTATCGTAATTCCATCTTGGTGCCACTGATTTTTATGCTTGTTTTTGCACTGTTAAATCTTGTTTTTCTGTTTATTGTCGACAGACACAAAAAGCGAAAAGCCATACTTGGGTGGTCGGTCATGCTTGGCGTGATCTTACTGATGAACTTCTATATCAAAGAAGATGGTCTTTGGATGCTTCTTTTGACTGTTTCGATCCTCGCACTTTTGGTACTTTATGTACTTGCTTGTGAGATCAGGGTATCGCTGACGAAAAACCACGCAACGCGGATCGTGAGGCTTTCAAGAAAAGTAGCAAAGAATATTATGAAAAAAATGAATTGGAAGCGTGTCGTCACGATGGCTGCGATACTTCTTGTGCCAATTGTTATTTTTGAAGGTGGTACATTCGCATACAAGAAAATCGACCAGCATTATTTTGGCGTTGCGGAAATCAATACACGCACAGAGGGCCAGTATGGCACATTCATCCAGCAAATTTACAAAGTAAAGGCAGAGGGGCGCAGTGATGTCGTATGGGCACCGTGGGATGCGGTAAAAGAAGTTTTTGCGGTTTCGCCAACATTGCGATCAGTTCCGAATCTTGAGTATGATATTTTGAATTCCCCGTGGGTACCGAAAGGCGTGAAAAACAGTGGTATGGTACACGATGGCATGATCGGTGGGGACTTTATGACATGGGCATTCCGTGATGCCTATGTTCAGGCTACTAAAAGACCCTGGAACGATCGTGAAGCGGAATCTTTTTTTGCAAAAGTTAATGCGGAAGTTGCAACGGCTTTTCATGACGGAAGGCTTCAAAAAGCCAATCTGATTCAGATTTCCTCGTCGATGGGCGGCTACACGTTTGCTCAAATGTTTGGCATTGCGAACATTGAACTTGCTGGTTTGCGCAACGATATGCTTTTCTACGGTTACCAATATGATGCGACGGTTGGAGACTGCTCTAATCAACCAATTTGTGATATCGCGAACAAGAAATTAAATATGAATATCGCGAGCAGCGGCGGAAAAATGCACATCTATCAAGTTGCAAACGCGATTATAGCCATGTATCAGAAAGTTAATTTGATAGCGGTACCACTTGCGATGGTCGGTATCCTTGCCGAGATCATATTGATAGTTCGCAAAAAATCTACACGTCAAAATAGTATCGTCGCGGCAGTTGCGGTCGTATTGTTACTTGGGGGGGGTGCTGTGGTTTTTGCGATTTCATGGTTTGTCAACTTTATTTATCTCGACAATGATGGCCATGGTTCGGCGATTTTGTATTATGCTGTTGAGGCGACGCCACTGCTCGTTATGGCGCAAATTCTTGGACTCTATCTCTTTTTTACGCACGCCGGAGCATTGATGCGAGCACGCCACCGAAACAAAACAAGTCGTCCTGTATAATAACGAGTAATTAATAATGAAAAATAACAGTAAGCTATATTGGAACAATATCAGTAAGCGCATATGTGCCCAGCATACATGCGCAATCATCATCATTATTTTGACAGTCATTGCGAGCAATAGCATCTACCTATTCGTGACCCATCAGGATCCCGTCATACAACGATCTGGTCTTGCGAGTAATGTGTCTGGGAGGCTGCGTGGTCAAAATACAATCGACCCGAATGATGGATTCACATCTCAAGCACTTGGCGTTGCTGCAGCTCGACAGGTGACGCAAGGTTCGGTACCACTATGGAATCATAACGAGGGTATCGGTACTCCACTTGCTGGTGAAATGCAGTCCGCTGCTTTGTTCCCGTTTACGATTGTGCAGCTACTACCGAACGGCTCGCTGATTTTTCACATGTTACTTGAGGCTACGGCCGGCATCGGCATGTACCTTTTACTGCGCCAGCTGAAGCTGCGATTCCGCGTTGCACTGATTGGGGGAATTCTTTTTGCACTGAACGGTACGTTTGCCTGGTTAACGAACGCTGCATTTAATCCGATTGCTTTTCTGCCATTTTTGCTGTGGGGAGTGGAACGGGTACGAGCAAATAAGAGCACGTCTGCGACGCTGCCCATCATCGCTATCAGCTTGGCGCTATCGTTGTATGCTGGTTTTCCAGAGACTGCCTTTCTTGATATGCTGCTCGTCGGTGCGTGGACATTGGTGCGTATGCGCGGACTCGATAAACATGAAGCCCTTCGTTATGTAGGAGTTATTACTACGGGCTTGGTTATCGGGCTGTTGCTTGCGTCGCCGATACTCGTGGCTTTCCTCGACTACCTGCCGAATGCGTATACAGGCGGCCATTCGGGTCAGTTCGCCTATGCTGCAATTGGTGGTCAGTCACTCGCCATGCTGTTTTTGCCATATATATACGGTTCTATCGACTCCTTTAATGCCTACAATGACTCGCTTGGTGGCTTTTGGGGCAATGTGGGCGGATATATCACGGCAGGTACGCTCGTACTTGCGCTTGTTGGTGTGATGTACAAGAAAATTCCTCGCGGATTGAGAGTATTGCTTGTGGTATGGGTCGTGGTGGCGACAGCAAGAATTATAGGTGTACCCGGGATTACACAACTTATCGGACACATACCCGGTATAGATTTAATTGCGCTCTATAGGTATATCAATCCTTCACTGGAGGCGGCAGCAATTATATTGGCAAGCTTTGGTTTACAGATGTTGCTTGAGAAATCTGTGTCAAAAAAGCAGGCATATACCGTCGGCGCTCTCGGTTTGATGATTATCGTCGCACTTCTTTGTGTCGCTACCCCCATGGTACGTTCGTTGCACGGGGCGCCGCATCATAAACTGTGGGCACTTTCTTGTGGCTTGATTGCCCTTGGACTATTACTACTAACGTACCTGGCGGCACGATATCGCAGCCATGTCATGACAGCGATTCTTGCCTGCTTGATTGTTGTTGAAGCGATGGCGGCATTCCTAATCCCACAACTGAGCGCGCCTTCCAAGGGTTATGTTATCGATACGGCGGCGGTGACATTCTTACAGGATAATATCGGTTACGGCAGATTCTATACGCTTGGGCCAATCGCGCCTAATTATGGATCATATTTTGACATTGCATCTATCAATAATAACGACTTACCAATTCCGGCATCGTGGGCAGATTACATCACCAGCCACTTGGATCAGAATACCAATCCGACGCTTTTTATAGGAAGTTTTATGTCTAACAAAGAAGGTGTGACCCCGCAGCAGGCGCTATTTCAAAACTTATCCAACTATGCCGATATTGGTGTGAAGTACATCGTGACCAATAAGGCGCAGATTAGTGCGGAAGTGGCGAAAAAATATCAGCTGGAACAAGTGTATGACGATAAAATGATAGTGATATATCAAATGCCCTATACGAAAGCGTATGTTACGGTTAGTAATGGCTGTACGATTGTCATGAAGAGCCGAGACGATATGACGACTTCTTGTTCCGAACCAGCGAAGCTAACAAGGTTAGAGTTATATTTTCCGGGCTGGTCGGCGACAGTGAACGGAAAGACGGTCAGGATAGACAAAGATAAGATTTATCAGTCGATTGCTTTGCCAAAAGGTACGGCAACGATAAGATTCAGTTATACTCCTCGTGGCATAACAATTGCAGTGGTGCTATTTTGGCTTGGTATCGTCGGACTGCTATGGCCTGTAGTCGATAAAATAGTGAAAAAATGGTATAAATTAACAAAGAACAAGCAAAAAACTCATCATAGTCAGAAAACGAAAGGACAAGCCAAATCGTGAGCAGAGTATCTTTCGGTACGCGTATTGCCGTCATAGTTCCGTGTTATAACGAAGAACACACGGTTGCTCAGGTGGTACAGGATTTCAAAAAAAACCTGCCGCATGCAACCGTCTTTGTGTTTAATAACAACTCCAGTGATAAGACTGCTACAGTCGCGAAAGAAGCCGGTGCGGTTGTGCGTGACGTCCGACTGCCGGGAAAGGGTAATGTCGTGCGGCGTATGTTCGCCGATGTCGACGCTGATGTGTACGTTATGGTTGACGGCGATGCGACGTATGATGCAGCGAGTGCTCCAAAGATGGTTCAAAAACTGGTCGATGAGAACCTTGATATGGTCGTCGGCTGTCGTGTCGAAGAGTCGACGGATAATGATAATTATCGACCAGGCCATCGGTTGGGTAACAAGATCTTGACCGGATCGGTCCAAAGGATGTTTGGGGGAAACTTTACCGATATGCTATCGGGCTATCGAGTGTTTTCACGGCGTTTTGCCAAATCATTCACTGCGGAATCTCGTGGTTTTGAAACCGAAACAGAGCTAACGGTGCACACGTTAGAGATGCGTCTGCCGTATGCTGAAGTTGCAACACCATATAGTGAGCGTCCGGAAGGCTCGGAAAGTAAGCTTTCGACCTATAAGGACGGTATACGCATACTCAAGATGATCTTGCGCCTCTATTCGAACGAGCGTCCGCTGCAGTTTTGGGGGATTATCGGCTTTATCTTTTTAGTCGCTGCAATCGTCATGACGATACCGGTTATTATCGAGTTTGCGGACACGCACCAAGTTGCGAAGTTTCCAACGCTGATTGCATCGACTGCCATTGGTGTCGCTGGTTTACTGTTTTGGACGATTGGCCTAGTACTACGAACGGTGACAAAAGGTCGCAATGAAGCAAAGCATCTCATCTATCTTTCGATGCCGTCAGTACAAGCGACGATAGCTGATGAATAAGAAACAAAAGGAACTACTGTCTTTTGGCGTTGTTGGCGTACTGGGGTATGTCGTTGACGTCCTCATAACCAGCCTGCTTCATCCACTTGCGGGGCCTTATGTAGCTCGCATACCATCATTTATTTGCGCGGCAACAGTCACCTGGGCTTTTAATAGAAAATTGACATTTGCCAATACCGAAAAACGTCACAGGAGCTTGCTAAAGGAGTATCTTCACTATCTTGGATTGATGATCTTTGGCCTCGTTGTCAATTACATCGTTTATGCGATAAGCATTACACTTATTGGCGGCGATAAGCGGTACGCTATCGTGAGCTGTGTGGCACTGGGCAGTCTTGCTGGTATGGTAGTGAATTATATGAATTCAAAAAAGCACTTGTATCGCACGAAACAGCAAGGTGAGAAGACGACCCATGAATAGTACAAGATTGTTTGCGAATCCAAGGTTGATTTTTACAGCGATTGCCGCAATCGTGGGGCTCCTAATGGCGTTCCTACTACCTGTGTTTATGGCACCAGACGAAATAGGTCATTTCGACCGGGCGTACCAAGTTGGTGAGGGGCAGTTATTAGGTCGGGCAGAAGGCATCCGTACCGGTGGAACGATTCCTCAGGCAATTATTGGTCCGGACAAATTCTTTACAAGAACCAACGATCAGGATCTTGCAAAGAAACCCTATCTAAAATATCTATTCAAGAAAATTGATACCAAGAGTGTTAAATACACGGATTTCAGCAGCCAGGCAGTTTACTCACCGGTAAACTATATACCGCAGGCAATCGGTATCGACATCGCGCGATTTGTATACCCTTCGATTGGAACCATGGTGTTCCTTGGTCGTCTGTGTAACCTTGCGACGTATATTTTTCTCGTTGGGCTTGCGATACGAACGGTTAAAAAAGGCAAGTGGGTATATGTTGTTATCGGCCTTTTTCCAATGGCATTGCATCAGGCATCTTCTTTGTCGGCTGACATGATGACTATAGCGCTGGCACTTTTGTGGCTTGCGCATTTGCAGAATCTCTTTATGCAGGAAACACGCATAACACGTCAGCAGTGGATATGGAGCTTGGTGCTAATAAGTTGCCTTGCATTAACAAAGCAATCGAACATTTTATTGGCTCTGCCCGTCCTGTTTCTGCCTGTACGAATTTTTAAGGAATCGCGTGACAAGCTAAAATATGTACTTGCAGTAGGTGTTCTGAGCCTATTTTTACTGGGGGGTTGGTATTGGCTGATGCACGCAGCTCATTATTCATTCCAGACACACGCACAAGTTGACCCGCTTGTGAGCCAGTCATTACAAATGCAGTACATACTTCACCATCCACTGGACTATACGGTTGCGTTGGTTCGGACCTATATACATGCGGGACCGCATTATCCAAATATTGCTGACTCTCTCGTCGTGAATACATATGGGTCATTTGGCTTTCTTCTATACAGCCTGCCTCTTGTACTCACAATCGCCGGTTATGGACTGCTGCTTGTGACGTTGCTTTACAAGGATGATAGCAAAAAAAAGATGAGCCCAATCCAGCTGAAGACTATAAGATGGCTATCACTTGTAAACGTCATAACACTTATCTTGTCACTTATAGTTATAGCAACGCTGGAGTATCTCACATGGACAGAAGTTGGTGACAAGCAAGTTAACGGTTTGCAAGGAAGATACTTCATTCCACTCTTGCCGTTGCTTGTACCGGTATTTCTATTAGCCCAACAGAAAATATCTGTAACCATTAGTAAGCCTGCGATGATGGGTGGCATCGTAACGTGTGTCGCAGGAATCAACCTGGTGGCAATGATAGCCCTGACGATTAAGTGGTACTATTAGCTACGCGATTTTCTTATAAGCGTCTGCAAACGCAAACATATCGGTGTCGGATTTGCCATCGCCGTAGGCCGTAAGATGGTACGATTTGCGGTCGGGGTATGCTTGTAGGAAACGCACGACTTTTTCTTTTCCGTGGCAATTCTTCCCCTGCAGTTTGCCTGTAATGATGCCATCGACAAGTTCCAGCTGTGAAGCTATGACGGTAAGGCCGTATTGTGCCGCCCAGGGTCTAATCCAGTCGTCTATGGATGCGCTGACGATGACAACTTTGTCACCTCCTGCGATATATCGTTCTACCATTGCAATCATCTCGGGGTTGGTGAGTTTATTGAGCCTCCCAATGTAATCGTGGGCGCGTTTTACGAACTTTTCGTGACTCCAGCCACCATAAAATGCAGTCAGAAAATGCTCTTTGGCTGATTGGTTATCGATTTTATGAAGTGCGAACATGACAAGCCACGGAGTGATGCGAAGCATGGTGTATGCAAAGCGTATCGATCCGTTGAAGCGGGCAAAATCAAGTAAGGTGTCGGTTTTGATCAATGTGTCATCGAAGTCGAATACGACGATGTTTTTCTTGTGTGAACCAGACTGCTTTACTGGAGAACCCATCCAAAAATGACGTCTTTCGTGAAGAAGAAATATATGATAACAGCCAGCAGTATGACGGAATAGGCAACGTATTCTTTTTTCTCAAAGATTCTTTCCGGGCTAATGACGATGGAGTTTTCTTCGAAAGCAATTTTGAAAAACCAAATGACCCACACGACAATTAGCGGCAATGTAACGATCAAATCGACGCTATATTTGAGTGATAGGGCACCGAACATATAGCTAAAAGCGGTGAGCCCCGCAATCATTGCAAAGATGAGCCGTTCCTCGGTGTAGTGGGCAAGACTCAGGCGGTATTTTGTCGCCGTTGCTTTGTTCTTGATAAGACGGATTTCTCCGAAGCGCTTTGCTGCCATGAGGAAAACACCAAGGAACCAATAGGCGAGCACGAATGAGACGGGAACAATATGGCTTGCACTCGCGACTGCATACCAACCGACGAGCAGGCGTATCGGATTATTGAGTGCTTCGGATGTAAAATCAACGTATGCACGGTCTTTCAATCGCAGAGGAGGTACGTTATAAACGATGCCGCTGACAAGCAATAACGCCACCGATATAAACAGCGCAACATTGCAAGTTAAAGCTGCAAGTATGAGCCCGATGCCGTAGAGGCAGACCGAAGCAATAATAACGAATTTTGCCGAGATTCTTCCAGACGGAATCGCACGATGGCGCTTTTCTGGGTGGTGTCTGTCGGAGTCGGCATCAAGCACTTCGTTGATACCGTAGTTGCCCGAAGCAATAAGACATATGCTCATGAGCGATAGCACGAACGTGAGAACGGGGTGTTCGACAAGGGATGTCTTCGGTAAGATACCAAGAGCAATGACGGTACCGAGGATCATCGTAAGGTTGCGGTACCAGCGTTTAAGCCGAAATACGTCTAATACATCTCTCATATTCATCAATTTTGTTAATTATAGTGATTTTTAAGGAAGGAAGCAATACGGAAGCTTTTGCTACAATGAGATTTACGAGATGTTAAGAAAGCTATTTTTGCATAGGTCCAATCATACTGTCGTGCAACTTTTTCGTTATGGCTGTGTCGCGGCCGTCGCGTTTCTGATTGATTTTGGGCTTTTGTATATTTTTACGACGTACTTTCACATGTATTATTTGGTATCTGCAACGTTGTCATTTCTGCTATCTCTTTACGTTAACTACATCATGAGCGTCGGTTGGGTGTTCCACCAGACGAAGTATACGAAATCAGTCCAAATCATCACTTTTCTCGCTATAGGAGTCATAGGTCTTGTCCTGAATCTTGTCATCATTTGGCTTCTGACATCGCATTTCGGGGTCTATTACCTATTGTCAAAGCTCGTGGCGATTGTGATCGTGTTTTTTTGGAGCTTTTTGGGAAGAAAGTATCTGTTCAGGGGTGCACCCTCGACTGATCTGCTGTAGGTTGTTTATAACAAAAGCTATTCCCGCTAGTGCTATAATGAATGCTAGTGGACTTCGTGAAACACATACACACGACGGGTAGAGAAAAGGCGCGTACAAAACACACCACTATTAGCGAAGTAGTCTTTTGGGCGGTACTTGTGCTATTTGTTGGCGAGGCGCTTGCGGTAGCCCTGACGGCGAGCTATCCGTTACCGATTGACGAATCATATCATTTTGGACTCATTCAATTCTTTAGTCACCAGTGGCTGCCATTTGTTCATACTCAGCCGGCAGGCACGTATCAGTTTGGTGATATCACCCATTATGACTCATACCTGTACCATTACCTGATGAGCTTCCCACTGCGGATTATCGAGCTCTTTACGCAAAGTCAGCAGACTCAAGTCATACTCTTGCGAGTACTAAGTATCGGCATGTTCGTGGGTGCATTCGTACTACTGCGTCGGATTTTGCGAGATATGAGAGTTAGCCAGTGGGCTATCAATGTTGCGCTGCTGATTTATGTACTATTGCCGATGGTGCCGTTTTGGGCGGCGCATGTGAACTACGACAGCCTCTTTACACTGACACTTGTGGTGTTTGTGCGGCTTGGGCAACGGGTGATTACATCACGCCAGGCGGTGGTACGGCGACGACTGATTGCTTTGTTTTTGTCAGTCGGACTGCTCGGCTGTTTGGTGAAGTATTCGTTTGTGCCGGTGGCGTTTGTTGGTATTGTGACAGTTGGTGTGTGCCTGTGGCGACACCGACGTAGTATTTCCAGACGGCAGGTGAAAAACTATGATATGCACGAAAAATTGCTGCTGGCCGGCGTTGGATTGCTTCTACTCGTGTCGGGCGGGTTATTCGTGCAGCGATACGGTGTGAACCTTATGACGTATCATGCGATTGAACCGGACTGCGCTCGACTGCACACGGTGGCAGAGTGCCAAGAATATGGTGCGTGGTCGCGTAACTATTCGCTGAAAGAGGTTGCCGCTCAGGCACCACAGGTGACGCATAATCCGCTCAAATATCTGAAAGACTTTTGGTTGCCGATAAATCTTCGGACAATCGGCGGTACCTATAGCAGTACCGGCGGGACGCCTCCGCTGGCGACGGCCATGAAGCTCGCGCTCTTGCTACTCGTGGGGGGTATTGTCGCGGTTCTTGTCTTGTCTGTCAGGGGTGTGGTGCGTGACCGAGCGCTGCTATTCATCGTGGGGATAACGGTTGCCTATGGTGCGGCACTATTTATCAATAATTTTTCTCAGTTCGAAGCATTCCGCTCGGTCGTTGCGGTACAGGGTCGGTATATGCTGCCATTTTTACCGGCGCTGCTGGCGGTGGCGATTTGGCAGGTCTATACGACCGCTGCTATGTCTGTACGAGCAGTACGGGCGAGACTACGCAAGGTGGAAGGAGAAGTACCGAGTCTTTTGCTTGAAGATGCGGAGATATAAAAGAAATATCGCTCCTGCAGAACCACAGGAGCGATATTTCGTACTACTATTGTAGCATAATTACTTCGCCATATCAATTAACTCACCAGATTTGGTAATTATCAGGAGCTTCTTCGCACTTCTAATATCTGTAAATTCTTTATGAAGCTTATCGATATTTGGCTTGTCTGGTAACTTTGAGTGTCTGAGGTCAAAAATGATGTACTTTGATTGGCGCAGTGCCGTTTTAAAAGCTCGTTTTATCGTGTTTGTGCTTTTACCAATTGGCGTCTTAATTTCCCATTGGATGCCGTCCATTTCAATATCTGGAGTACGAACATTCTCTTGCTGGATAGGCGCAAGAAAACGGACAGTCTTGCCTGTTGATGCAAGATAATTCGCAACTTCAATTTCTGCCGTGGTTGGTAGGGCACCAGTCTGTAGAGAAATCCGATCGTTCATTATCCTTAAATTATATCAATAATAAGCTTTAATTCTAAGAGTTCTGCAAAGCAAAAAAGGCAAGCCGTGATAAGCTGCCTTTTTGCATCCCTACTCCTTATTGCTTCGCAATTGCTTCGAGATATAGACCGTAGCCAGATTTCTTGAGCGGCTCGGCGAGTTCGAACAGTTGCTCTTTTGTGATGAAACCTTTACGGTACGCGACTTCTTCGGGACTGCCGATGATTTGGCCGGTGCGCTTTTGGAGAACACGGATATAGTCGATGGCATCGGTCATGCTGTCGATGGTGCCAGTGTCGAGCCATGCTGAACCACGGTCGAGTGTCTGGACCTTCAGCTTACCGCGTTTCAAATATTCTTCGTTGACCGCAGTAATCTCTAGCTCGCCACGTTCGCTTGGTTGAATATTCTTGGCAATTTCGACGACGTCGTTGTCATAAAAGTAGAGGCCGACAACAGCGTAATTTGATTTCGGTTGCGCCGGTTTCTCTTCGATGGAAATCGCATGATGATTTTCATCGAATGCAACGACGCCATAGCGCTCTGGGTCGGAGACTTCGTAGGCAAAGACTATGCCGCCATCTGGATCGGTTGATTCTTGTAGCGAAACGCCAAGATCCGTACCGTGAAAGATGTTGTCGCCAAGCACCATCGCCACCTTGTCGTCGCCGATGAACGATTCACCGATAGTAAATGCTTGCGCCAAACCATCGGGTGAAGGCTGGATTGCGTATTCTAAGTGAATACCCCATTGAGAGCCATCACCAAGCAGGTTTTGAAAACTCGCTTGGTCGTCTGGTGTCGTAATGATAAGGATTTCTTGGATACCGGCGAGCATCAACGTCGTGAGCGGATAATAGACCATCGGCTTGTCATAAATCGGCATGAGCTGCTTGCTGATACCTTTTGTAATAGGCCACAGGCGTGTGCCTGATCCACCGGCGAGAATGATTCCCTTCATAGAACTCCTTGATTATTGTTGGTCGAGATATTCTTGGAGCGCTTGCTGCCAATCGCGTGGCGCAAAGCCCGTAGCCTTTATTTTATCAAGATTGAGCGTGCTCTCCAAGGGGCGAGGCGCGATACCCTCTTTGCCGGCATAATATTCTTCGGTTGTGACGGGCGTGACGTCATCGGCTGATTTGCCAGATTGTTCGTAGACGTGCTTGGCGATGTCGGCCCAGCTGGCTGGTTGGCCATCATTTGTCAGGTTGTAGGTGCCGAATGGCGCTTTGGAATCGATGAGGTGTTTGATACCAGCGGCCAGGTCCTTCGTAAAGGTGAGTCGGCCGATTTGGTCGCTCACGACGCTCGGCTTGACGTCTCGTTCGGCCAGGGATTTCATAGTACGAACGAAGTTGTTACCGTCACCGATAACCCAGCTAGTGCGAGCAATGTAATGCTGCGGTGCGGATGCGGCGGCGATGTCACCGGCGGCTTTGGACTGTCCATAGACGCCGAGCGGTGCGAACGGTTCGTCTTCGGTATGTTGCTGTGCGGTGCCGTCAAACACGTAGTCGCTCGATACATGTACCAGGGTAATATTGTTTTGCAGCGCGATTTTTGCCAGGTTAGCGACTGCCGTGGCGTTAGCCTGCCAGGCGTCGCGGCGACCTTCGGGCGTTTCGGCCAGGTCGACAGCCGTATAGGCAGCGGCGTTCAAGATAAGTCCGTAATCACGCCAGCGACGAGCAGTAAATACATCTGGCGACGAAATGTCGAGCGTGTCACGGTCAACGCATTCGGCGTCTGGATATAAGGTTTGGAAGGCGCGACCCAACTGACCATTCGCGCCGACGATTAATGTCTTTTTGGGTGTAATCGGTGTGGCATCGGCCAGGTTCGGATGGTTTTTGTCTTTGTCGGAAACCTCGGAATCAGCAAGGGGGATCGGCCAGTCGATGCCGAGTGATTCGTCGAACATGCTGACGAATGAGTACTGTGCGTCTGGTGACCAGTGGTCGTTGACCAGGTAGCTATAGACAGTGTTGTCTTCAAGCGTTTGATAGCCATTGGCCACGCCGCGTGGTACGAAAATGGCTTTGGATGGATCGAGCTCGACGGTGAAATGCTGGCCATAGGTGTCACTGCCTTCGCGGATGTCTACCCAAAAACCGAATATGCGACCGGCACCAAGCGACACGTATTTGTCCCATGGTTCGGCATGGATGCCGCGTGCCACGCCACGCTTGTCGTTGAATGAGAAGTTGTTTTGGACCGGTCCGAAATCGGGCAGGCCGATGGCGGTCATCTTTTCACGTTGCCAGTTCTCTTTGAACCAGCCACGGCTGTCACCATGGACGGGCAGGTCATAGACGACCAGACCTTCGATCGGTGTTTCGGTTGCACGTAGTTCTTTGCTGAATTCTAGTTCGCTCATAATCTTATTATATCCAATTCCTTTAGTGCTCTTGAAGGTACGTAAGAAGTATGGGTATGTCGGCTACCAGTGTATCCTTTGTGGGAACGTCGTTTTCGACGGTAGTTTGGAGTTGGTCGGGGCTGACCCATGTCGCTTCGATATGCTCTGGGCTGAGCTTTGGTTCTTGATCAGTCCGTACAAGATAGACTGTATCGAAATAGAATAACTGGGGCGTTGGATCGAGTTTTGCAACAAGCGTGAGATCGTTGGTCGTGACATCGATTCCTGTTTCTTCTTTTACTTCACGAATACCGGCAGCTTCGTAGGATTCACCGCTGTTCAGATGCCCGGCTGCGCTGATATCGAGTCCACCGGGTGCAATCTTTTTACCCATGGCACGGCGAGGTAGATATATATCACCATTTGATCGCTGAATGAATATGTCGACGGCACGAATGTATCGCCCCGGTGTGTCTCGAAGCTCCATCATGTCGGCGCGTTTGATTGTCCCAACGACCTCGTCATTCTCATCGACAAGGTCAAGAGCCTCATCCTCTTCGTATTCGAATGATAACAAGGGAGCCTCAGAGTTCATGATTATTGTCCCTGTTCGGCGTATTTGGCTTCTACTTTAGCCTTTTCGCGCTGCCACCAGTCGCTGTTGTCAGTGTACCACTGAATGGTTTGTTTGAGGCCGTTTTCCATACCGTTTTGGTCGGTATACTGTGGCTGCCAGCCAAGTTCGCGGCGAAGCTTGCTGCTGTCCATGGCGTAGCGCATGTCGTGGCCCGGGCGGTCGTTGACGTGGTCGTACCAGTCGCGGCCTTTGCCCATGAGCTCACAGATCATTTCGATGACGGCTTTGTTGTTGACGTGGTCGTTGTCGGCACCAATGATGTAGGTGTCGCCCAAAACACCCTTTTCGAGAATCAAGTGGACGGCCGAGTTATGGTCATCGACATGGATCCAATCGCGGACCTGTTCGCCGGTACCATAGAGTTTTGGCTTGATGTCGCTGAGGATGTTCGTGATTTGACGCGGGATGAATTTTTCGATGTGCTGGTACGGACCGTAGTTGTTGGAGCAGTTACTGATGGTCGCTTTGATGCCGAAGCTGCGGATCCAGGCACGGACCAGGTGGTCTGAGCCGGCTTTAGTACTGCTGTACGGGCTTGAAGGATTGTACGGTGTTTCTTCGGTGAAACGGTTCGGGTCGTCGAGTTCTAGGTCACCAAAAACTTCGTCGGTGCTGATGTGGTGCAGGCGCTTGTCGTGTTTGCGGACAGCCTCAAGAATCGTGTAGGTGCCGATGATGTTGCTTTCGACAAACGGCCACGGGTCGCGCAGGCTATTGTCGTTGTGTGATTCGGCGGCGAAGTGTACGACGATGTCGGTATCGCCAATGAGCTTGTCCATTAGCTCACGATCGCAGATATCACCGGTCACGAAGTTGATTTTTTCCAAAACGGATTGCAGGTTGTCCGGGTTGCCTGCGTAGGTGAGTTTGTCGATAACGGTCACGTCGTATTCGGGATGGTTCTTGAGCGTGTAGTGCACGAAGTTCGACCCGATGAACCCTGCGCCGCCTGTAACTAACATCTTTGTCATAAAACTAGTATAACTGTTGCATTGACGTGACGTCTATTGTGCAATGTGAACAAGTTTAATTATGTGGTAAATACAACGATTTACAGAAAGAGCTTTTGCAGCTTTTCCGTCGCCGTTCTCACGTCGACGTTGTCCATTTGTGTCAGGTCGATGTCAGCAAGGGGTAGCTGTACGACCTCTGCAACGTCATCGGCTGCGACTGGCGTAACGCCCGGTTTGAGCCGTGACCAGAAAAAGGTCCCCAGTATACTGCGATCCTCTCCGTCGAAAGGATAGATGGCAACTTCGGTGGAAAGGAAGGTCAGCGGGTCATATTGGTCCGGGGTAAGCCCCAGTTCTTCTTGCAGCTCGCGGACTGCCGCCTGTTCGACCGTTTCGCCGTCGTCGACGAATCCACCGAACGTGTCGAGTTTGCCCTTGAACGGTTCAATGCCACGAATAGAAAGGAGGACGTGATTGTCTTCGGTTAAAAAGAATACAGCGACAGTGGGTGCTGCGTTGACGTAGAGTTTATGATTTTGTGCGCAAATATAATATGATGCCGTTTGTTGAGTGAGTGCGCTACCGCAGCGCCGACAAAAGTTCATTTCCATAGGTCCATTGTATACTGGTTGTATGAAGATAGTTATCGTTAGCGGTTTTTTCAACCCGCTCCACGGCGGGCATTTGGACATGATCGAAGCGGCGGCCCAGATGGGTGACAAGCTGGTCGTGGTCGTGAACAATGACGTGCAGCAAGTGCTGAAAAAGGGCAAGGTCATACTGGACGAGCAAAACCGGCTGCGGCTGATAGGTGCGCTCCGAGTGGTCGACGAAGCGGTGCTGTCGATAGACGAAGATCCGACGGTTATAAAAACACTCGAAATGCTGGCAAAAAATTACGCTGGCGACGAGCTGGTATTCGCGAATGGCGGCGACCGTGACGGTGAACGGGTGATTCCCGAAAGCGAGACGGCGCACAAACACAACATACAGCTTGTCTTTGGCGTAGGAACGGATATCCGCGGACTGGTAAAGCCTGACTCGTCGACGCGCATCAATCAAGCACTCGGCCACGCAAAGTAGTTCTTATCTGTTATTTTGTCGAGGAAACAACTTGGCGCTGCTTTTCGTTCGCCCGTTTTGCCGCATACTCAAGAAGGCTCGTGACGTCCGATTGTTTGGTGTGTCGAGACATAAATACCGAAAAGTCTCCGTTTGCTTTTCGTATCTTGAACAATAATATCGCTTTCTTAACCATGTAGCTTCTCGCTTAACTCACTCTTACTATACAATATTGGAAGAACTTTTTCAATATCCTTCACGTCACTATATACCGCCTCTTCACTTCTACTATAGCTCTTGACGATAACTTGAAGCAAGACGGCATCGCCAAATTCATCTTTTACTTGTATGACGTTATCCCTAGATTTAAAATAGGCTTCAATAAACATGTCGAGTGGAACCATACGTCCTTCTTGCTCTTCTCGAATCTTTGTAAAATCCCATGCTTCTTTCGGGTCTTGATAGACAAAATAGATGTGCACTTCAAAGCCGTGTCGAAGCGCCCGTTTAATATTTACAACAGATTTGCCAATAGCAAAAGTTCCGTCAAGTATAAATGAGTACCTCTTGTCGAGGACTTTGTCTAAAACTTTATCGACAGCCATCGCTGCAGCTGGTTGGACGGTACTCGAATTGGAGCCGTTATACCCGGGTAAAAGTGCCCTGAAATCGTCGGCATCAATACGACACGGTTCCACGTCAAAAAACTCCATAATGCTCTTTGCAACCTCTGTTTTGCCTGCGCCTGGCGTACCTGCCATAAATACTGCGATAGGATGTTCAGAAGGATTTGCATCATGACAGACTGCATCTATAAAGACCTGCTTATTATGGCGTACGTACTCTATCGATGCTTGCATAAGAGACTCGTCGGTCATGCTTTCATACTAGCAGATGAAAGTTGTTATGGTATGTCTGGAACAGTAACGATAGTTGTAATATTCACATTTTACTAAATTTCCAAAAAAATGTTACGATAAGCGCATAGGCGAGCTATTTCGTCTCCGAAAGGATGTATGCACATGTGCGGAATCGTTGGATATATAGGCGATAAGCGGGCTCAGCAACTGCTGGTCAGCGGATTGAAACGGCTGGAATACCGCGGCTATGACAGCGCCGGCGTGGTAACACTGAACGACAAGGGCGCAGCGACGCTACTGCGTGAAAAGGGTAAGGTTGCCGAACTGGAAAAAAAGGTCGCGGCGCATGAGACAGCCGATCAAATCGGCATCGGCCACACACGGTGGGCGACGCATGGCGAACCAAGCAAACGCAACGCGCATCCGCACATGGTCGGTGACATTTATGTGGTGCATAACGGCATCATCGAGAATTATCAGGACCTGAAAGCCGAGCTGATAAGCCACGATTATGATTTTAAGAGCGACACCGACACGGAAGTTTTGGCAGCGTTGATTGATTATCTGTATCAGAGTGCCGGGAGTTTGCTCGATGCCGTGAGCGGCGCGCTCAAGATGGTCGTCGGGGCCTATGGCATTGCGGTACTAAGCGTCAAAAATCCCGAAGAAATCGTGGTGGCGCGCAAGGGCAGCCCGCTGCTCGTGGGCGTGGGCGATGGCGAGGTGTTCGTGGCGAGCGATGGTTCGGCACTGGTGGGGCATACCGACCAGGTAATTTATTTGCATGACGGTGAGATTGGCTTGTGTACGCGTGAAGGCGTGCATTTGTACGATATCGATGTCAACGCAGTCGATGCCAAGGTGGAAAAACTCGAAATGGACTTGCAGTCGATACAGAAAAAGGGCTATGAACACTTTTTGCTCAAAGAAATATGCGAGCAGCCCGAAAGTTTGCGCAGTACGCTGAGCGGTCGGGTGAACGCAGAAACGATGACCGCGAAATTGGGCGGCCTGAATATGAATGATGCCGAGCTGCGCAAGATCGAGCATGTCATGGTGATCGGCTGTGGGACGGCGTATTACGCGGGACTGCAGGCGGGCTATTTGATCGAACAGTTCCTCGACGGCGTGACGTTCAGCTCGTACATTGCGAGCGAACTGCGTTACCGATCTTTTGCTGTGCCGGCGAACACGGTTGCATTGATCGTGAGCCAAAGCGGCGAGACAGCCGATACGCTGGCCTGTCTGATGGAACTGAAGCGTCGTGGCGTGCGGACGCTTGGCGTGGTCAACGCGGTCGGTAGTACGATTGCCCGCGAAGTCGACGGCGGCGTCTATGTGCACGTCGGTGCCGAGATTAGCGTGGCCAGTACCAAAGCCTTTACCAGCCAAGTGGTCGCTATGACAATATTCGGACTGATGGTCGCCCAGGCGAAGGGCGTCGGCACCAAGCAGATCGCTGGTTTCATACGCGAACTTGAACTGCTGCCGAGCGAAATCGAAAAGGTCATTGAGAATCACGACAATGAAATCGAAAAGCTTGCGGGTGAATACGCGCGCTACGAACATGGGCTGTATGTCGGTCGTGATGCGCTGTATCCGATCGCGCTCGAAGGCGCACTGAAGTTGAAAGAAGTCAGCTATGTACATGCCGAAGGCTACGCGGCGGGTGAGCTGAAACACGGGCCGATCGCGCTGATCGACGACACGTTCTTCGAGGTGTTTTATTTGCAGGACAATTGGCTGTATGAAAAGTCACAAAGTAATCTGATCGAGATGAACGCCCGCGGTGCGCATGCGATCGTGATTACGAACACGGCAAAACGGGTCGCGGCTGAGCGTGTGGTACGGGTGAATACCAAGCTGGAATTATTCGTACCATTGGTGTTCAACGTTCTGTCGCAGCTGTTCGCGTACCGCGTTGCTGTGGCACGTGGCAACGACGTGGATCAGCCACGTAATTTGGCGAAGAGTGTGACGGTGGAATAGTTAGTTGTAGCCGTTCGGATTCTGCGATTGCCAGCGCCAGCTGTCTTGGCAGGCATCGTCGATGGTTTTTTCGGCGTGCCACTGCAGTTCTTGTTGGGCTTTTGCGACGTCGGCGTAGCAGGCTGCTATGTCACCGGCACGACGTGGCATGACGACATAAGGAACGGTTTTACCACTGGCCTGTTCTAACGCGTGAACAAGCTCAAAAACAGATGTGCCGTGTCCGGTGCCAAGATTGTAGGCGATAGCGCCTGGTTTGAGGTGTTCGATAGCGGCCACGTGGCCGCGAGCCAGATCGACGACATGAATGTAATCGCGGACGCCGGTGCCGTCTGGCGTGTCGTAATCGTCACCGAAAACAGACAATGTATCGCGTTTGCCGACGGCGACTTGGGTGATGAACGGCATGAGGTTGTTCGGCGTATCGTGCGGGTCTTCGCCGATCAGGCCGCTGGTGTGCGCACCGATCGGGTTGAAATAACGTAGGATGCTGATAGACCAGTCGGGGTTACTCGCGGCGACGTCGCGCAGGATTTCCTCGATGAAATATTTGGTTTTGCCGTAGGGATTCGTCAGGCCGATGCCGACGGGTGACGTTTCTGTCAGCGGCAGCTTTTCGGGTGTGCCATAGACGGTTGCCGACGAACTAAAAACGAGGTTTTTGACAGTATGAGCTTGCATGGTTTCGAGAAGCGCGAGCGTTGAATCGATGTTGGTACGGTAATAGCGTAGCGGTTTTTCGACTGATTCGCCGACAGCCTTGAGCCCGGCGAAATGAATGACGGCGTCGATCGTATGCTTGCGAAAGATTTCGTCGAGCATGGTCTTGTCGCGGATGTCGGCTTCGTAAAAAGGAACCGCTTGTCCGACGATTTTCTCGACGCGGCGCATTGCTTCCCGGCTGCTGTTTATGAAGTTGTCGACAACGACAACGCTATGGCCGGCGGCAAGCAGTTCGACGATCGTGTGCGTGCCGATGTAGCCCGCACCGCCCGTGACGAGAATGTTCACCGCTGCTCTTTCTTGTTGAGGTAGCTGTCGGCAACCACCTTTTTGATTTTGGTGATAAAGAGCGATTTGTCGAAGCGTTTGGCTTTGCGGCGCAATGTGCCTGGCAAAAAGGTCAGCGTTTCGGCATGGCGAATGGCGTTCGCGACATTTTCAACGTTTTGATCGCGGAACAGCACGCCACTAACGCCGTCTTCAACGATGTCTTTGGCGCCGCCGCGGCCCAGCGCAATGACCGGTGCGCCAGCTGCCAATGCTTCGACCTGGACGATGCCGAAATCTTCTTCGGCGGGGAAAATGAAACCTTTGGCATGGTCGAGAGCCGTGGTAACGGCAGCGTCGGATGCATCGCTGCGGCGGTCGGTAAAGAATTGCACGGTCGGGCCGGCAAGTTTGACCAGCTGTTCGTGCTCGGGACCGTTTCCATAAACGTGCAATGGCAGGTTGAGCTCGGTAGCGGCGCGAACAGCAAGGTCGACGCGCTTGTACGGGACTTGGCGACCGAGTGCGACATAATAGTTGTCGCGTGTACGAGCTGGGTCAAAACGATCGACGTCGACCGGCGGATGGATGACGATTGAGCTGCGACCGTAATATTTTTGAATGCGGCGCTGGACTTCGGCGCTATTGGCAATGAATACGTCGACTTTTTGCGCGGCTTCGTAGTCAGCCTTTTTTTGCGCTGGGACAAAAAACGGCATTGCCAGGCGCACTAAACGGTTCAGCTTGCCAAAGCCGGGATCGCGCCGATACTGTTCGTAGTGCGACCAATAGTAGCGGATCGGCGTGTGGCAATAACAGATATGAATCTGATTGGGTCGGGTTTTTCTGACTTGCTTGGCTTCGGCGCTGGAGCTGCTGATAATGATGTCGAATTCGCTTAGGTCAAGATCGCGAAAGGCACGGACGCGTTGCATGGGGAAAAGCCGGTGCAGTTTTTTGAGTGGGCCAGGCAGGTTCTGGAGACGCGTGGTCCGGACATCGAGCCCGGCAAATTCGGGCATTTTTTCGGGTACGAACGTGCTAGTGTAAATCGGCGCATCGGGAAAGGCGTCGTGCAGTGCTAAAACGACCTTTTCGGCGCCACCCATGTTGGTCAGCCAGTCAGCAACGATGGCGATTTTCGGCGGTGTCACTATTTGGCTCCCGTACGGCGAAAGACAACCGCGATCGTTTTGAACAGGATTTTGATGTCGAGCCAGAACGACCAGTTCTGTGCGTAAAAAAGTTCCAGTTCGATGCGTTCTTCGAATGACAGATTGCTGCGGCCAGAGACTTGCCACAAGCCGGTCACACCGGATTTGACGCTATGAAGCAGGGCAGTTTTGCTGGGTGAAAACTTTGCTTCTTGCGGCAAAATAGGTCGCGGTCCGACTAAGCTTAGCTCGCCGCGCAAGACATTGAATAGCTGTGGCAGTTCGTCGAGCGAGGTGCTGCGCAGGAAATGGCCGAACTTGGTAATGCGCGGGTCGTGAGCGACTTTGCGCTGCGTTTCGTATTCCTGGGCCAAATCGTCGCGACCCATGTCATGAAACTCGTCGGCGGCGTCACGTTTGCCGAATTCCGGACGCATGCTGCGGAATTTGACGAGACTGACCGGCTGGCTGAATTTGCTCAGGCGCCGGCTAACGTAGAATACACGGCCGGGATTAAAGAGCTTCTGTAGGATGATAAGCAGCAAAAATATTGGCGACAAGACAACGATAAGAACCAGCGCGATGATACGATCGAAAATACTCTTCATGATAGCGCCCCAACCGATAAGCGGCGTCTGACTGACACTAATCATCGGGTAGCCCAAAAAGACATCGACCATGTTTTTGCCAGTGTAAAATTCGGGCTCGCCAGGAATGAAACTGTAGTTGATATGGTTAATTAACGCGGCATTCAAAATACGCTGGTTGCGTTCGGCACTATCGTAGAGATCGGTCTGAATAATAGTCGTGATTTCGAGATTATGGACATGCTTGAGTGCCTGTTCGACAGTCGAGAAATGTTCAACGGGCAAGTTTTCGGGTACGAATTTAGCTGGGCCGGCAATCGCGATGATCTTATAGCCGCTTTCTTCGGTGTGGGCGAGATTGAGCGCGATGTCTTTGGTGGCGGCGCTATTACCGATGACGAGCACATGACTGATGCCATGGCCAAAACGAAACAGCAGGCCGCGAACCAGGCGAAATAGTTCACGTTCGGCAAGCAGCAGTAGGAATGATCCGGCGAGTGCGTAAAGTGCAACCAAGCGAGCCGGGAAAAAGTGTTTTTCGCTGACATATTCCCACCCGATAATAACCAGGATACCAATGAACGCACCCAGCGCGATTTTGCTCCATTCGACCAAACGGCGATTGTAGGTACTGGCGTGGTAGAGGCCGATCGACGCGAAGATAATGATCCAGATCGGGACGATCAGCAGGAATGCCTGGGCGTAGTCGACGGCGTAGACCGGCGCGAGGAGCGGCCGAGGGTCGTAGTGGACACGCACGACGTAGGCAAGCGTAAAAGCGATGAGGAGTACCACCATATCCGCCACCACCAGGAGAAAGCTGTAGAATTTGGTGTTTTTGGTCGGCATATTTAGGGTAATTATACCATTAATCCGATGTATACTGAGGCTATGAAGCATCGCTTTGTTGAACGCGTTCTTGTTGGAATTTTACTGGTCGTGGCGGCGGGTATCGTGGTGCACGCACCGTTGACCGTTTGGTTGGGGACGGTATGGCCGCATTGGGATGAAGTCGTAAAGGCTTGGAAAGAGATTTTAACGGCAATCGCGCTGGTACTTCTGGTAATCGCGGCTATGCGGCAGAAGAAGTTCAATATGTTGATGCAGGATCGGCTGCTGCAGCTGGCCTTGATATATGCCGGATTGCATTTCGTGATGATCGGGATGCTCAATACGAATTTGCATCAGGCGGGTGCCGGCATCCTGATCGACCTCCGCTACGTGCTGTATTTTGTTGTCGCGTATGGAACGCTGCGTCTCTATCCGCAGTATCGCCGGCTGTTCATACACGTGTTCGTATGGGGTGCAGCGGTGGTTATTGGCTTTGGCCTGTTGCAAATTTTCTTTTTGCCAAAAGATATTTTGGCGCACATCGGCTATAGCAAAACGACGATTGCGCCCTATCTGACGATCGATAAGAACCAAGGGTACGTGCGTATTAATAGTACACTCCGCGGGCCGAATCCGCTCGGCGCGTATGCCATGAGTGTGCTCACGATGCTGCTTGCCTACGTGCTACGCTACAGCCGCAAGTTGCAGTCAATGCAGCTTTTGTGGTTGGCGCTGGGGGCTATTGCTGCAGCGTTGGTGCTTGGCGCGTCGTATTCGCGTAGTGCTGACATTGCGCTGATAGTTGCGGTCTTGGCGATGTTTGTTGTAGCTGTCAGACAAAAAGCACGCAAGTGGCTGATTGTGGTAGTGGCAGCGATTATCATCGTTGTTGGTATCGGTCTCTATGCGTTTCGCGATACGCATTTCGTGTCGAATGTCGTGTTACATATCAATCCGTCAGGCGGCAGTTCGGTGAATTCCAACGAAGGTCATGCGGAATCGTTGATTGACGGCGTGCGCCGCTTTGCGGTCCAGCCGCTTGGTGGAGGGGTCGGTAGTACCGGTTCGGCATCGCTCGACACGAAAGACGCGCTAATTATCGAAAACCAGTATTTGTTCATTGCCCACGAAGTCGGTTGGGCTGGGCTGGCACTGTTTCTCTGGCTGTTCGGTTCGGTCATGACGCGTTTGTGGCAGCGGCGAGCGAGCGCTTTTGCGCTGGGGACGTTCGCCACGGGCTGCGGACTGGCGGTGATTGGTCTGCTGCTACCGGTCTGGACCGACGACACGGTGAGTATTATTTGGTGGGGCATGGCCGCTGTGGCGCTGGCGACGGGTGCGAGGGCAAAAAGGCCATGACGCGCGAGCGGGCGACCAAAAAACAACAAGAACTGCTGCAATTCATTGGCGAATTCATTCGCGAGCATAACTACGCGCCGAGTTATCGTGAAATCATGGCGGCGCTCGGCTACAAGTCGGTATCAACCGTCGCGGTACATGTCGATGGTCTGATTGCCAAGGGTTATCTGACAAAGTCGGACAAATCGGCGCGCTCGGTACGCCTGGCATCGGAAACGGCGGTGTCGGACGAAAACGTACATCTGGCGTGGTTGCGGACGGAAATCACCAAACGCGAGACAGCCGCTGACACTCCAGAAGATATCGAGACACTGCGCCATGCACTCGAACTCTTGGACCGTTCCTAGTCTGATACAATAGGGTGTATGAGTCGGCATGGCCTGACGAAACTCGGTGGGTTCCTGCGCCAACATTGGCGGCGGGTAGGATTGTATGGCGTCGGAATCGTGGTGATCGTGCTTGTAGCCGTGCAGCTAGCCTTTCCGTGGAACAATCTGCCGCTATACCAAACGATCGACGGTCAGAACGTCGGTGGACAAGGCGTTGATAAAATAACAACGAAATTTGATACAGCGTACCGCAAACTGGCAGTTAATCTGTATTTTGGGACGGGCGACACGCCGTATCGGCAGCCAAAAACCAGCGATATCGGCCTGACGGTCAGCACGAAACAGCAAGTAGCATCGGTGGCGTATCCATGGTGGCTGCGGCTTGTACCGACTTCGCTCTGGTGGGCGCATAGCGTGCTGCATGCACAGGCGCCAACCTATACGCATGACAGCGCCAAAGTGGCTGCATACGTGCAAAAAGAGCTTGGCCAGTCGTGTGATGTCAAAGCCGTGAACGCCACTCTGACCTATAAAGACAACAAGCTACAGGTAGTACCGGCAATCGATGGCGGCACCTGCAAACTGGCCGATGTCCAAAAGCAGCTTGGCAGCGTGTCCCCGCGTTTGAACGCACACGACGTCCGTGTGGCGATGGTGACGCACCCAACGAAACTCCATGATGGAATTGCTGAAACGTTTCTGGCTTCCCTGGCGAATCAGACAAAAAACGGCGTGCCGCTCAAAGTGAATGGCAAAACCGTGACTATTGGGCAAAACGATTTCTTGTCGTGGCTGGATTTTGCGGCGCCTGACAGTGGGATCACGGCGACGATCAACGCCGACCGTGCCAACGACTTTCTGACCAAGCAAGTCGCGCCAAAAATAACCGTCGCGGCCGGTACGACCAAGGTCACCACGCGTGATTTTGCTGAACTATCGCGGACCGATGGGGCGACAGGTACGGCGCTGGACGTACCCGCGACGGTGGCATCGCTCACTGCGTGGCTGCAAGATGCCAAAACGCAGCCCGAAGCCGTCACTAAAACAGTTGCTCCGACTGTGGTGTACACACGGACCTATACGTCGACCGACAGTGGTTTCACGGCGCTTATTACGCAATTTGCCGAGTCGCACAGCGGTACCTTCGGCGTCAGTTATGCCGAGCTCGACGGTCAGCGCCGCCATGCCGGCTACAACGATACGAAGATTTTCGAAACGGCGAGTACCTACAAACTGTTCGTGGCATACGGTACGCTGAGGCGCGTCGAATCTGGCGCATGGCACTGGTCCGATCAAATCGAGGGTGGCAAAGACTTGACGCGTTGTTTCAACGATATGATCAAACTGTCTGACAATGCTTGCGCCGAAGCGCTGCTGAACAAAATCGGCTACAGCACGCTGACTAACGAAATTCATGCGGCTGGCTTTACGAACAGTTCGTTCATGAAAGGGTACATTCAGTCGACTCCGGCAGACTTGGCGACGTATCTGGGTTCACTACAATCGGGGCAACTGCTTTCGGCGAGCAGTACGTCGACGCTGATTGGTGCCATGAAAGGCAATGTCTATCGCCAAGGTATCCCTGCAGGTAGCAGCGGCACGGTGGCAGACAAGGTCGGCTTTTTGAACCCTGGATATATACAGGGTGTGTCAGGAACGGTGAACCTGTTGCATGACGCGGCGATCGTCTACGGTGCAAAGGGCACGTATGTACTGGTGGTGATGACGGGCAATAGCAGTTGGGCGACGATTGCCGATTTAACGAGGCAAATCGAAGCACTGCGCGCTCAGTAAGCTTTACTCAACCATAAGCATTATTTATACTGGTTCGTACATGAACGCGATGCAACTGAACTACTGGCTGAAACAGCACTGGAAGCTGCTCATTGTTATTGTCGTGGCAGTCATCGTGCTGGGCGAAACAATTTTTCAGATCGTGTATCCACCGAATGTCCTGATACCAGGCGCAAAGGTCGACGGTTTTGCTGTTGGCGGTATGCGGAGGGACGACGCAGTGGCGGCGCTCGACAAGACGTACGGCAACATTAAACTATCGATTTATTTCGGACAAAACGATGCGGCGTTTCAGACGCCGACCATGAAAGACGTCGGTATCGGCGTGAACGACAGTGATCGGCTGACGTCGATGACCTATCCGTTTTATTTGCGTATCATACCCGGCTCGATTTTTTGGGCAGGTGCGCTCGAAAAGCCGGGTAACATTGCCTATACCTACGATACGAACAAAATCGCACAATATACGCAAAGTAAGGTAGGTAACGACTGTAACATTCCCGTACAAAACGCGACGCTTAAATTAGTTGATAGCCAACTACAGGTCGTGCCCTCGTCGGCCGGTGGTACCTGTGACATCACGGAGTTTCAACAGGCGCTGGCACAGGTCAAGCCGAATCCCGACCAAAACAGTGCCGACAATACGGTACACATTGAAATCAACGGTACGCCCGCACCGATTACCGACGATATGGCACGCCAATTGGCGGCAACTCTGAATGCACGTTTGTCGGTCGCTATGCCGATGTCTGTCGATAGCGCGACCGATACGATTCCGGGTCGCGTGGTATTGAGTTGGCTTGATTTTACGGCAGTGGTACCGCAGAATTCCATCGATAACACCGGCAATCAAACAGCAAGCTTGCAGTTTTCGGTCAATAGCGACCGTATGAAAGCGTATTTGGACCAGGGCATCGCTTCCAAATTGGTCGTCAAGCCAGGGGTAAGCCATGTGACGACACAGGACTTTACCGTGACCGCGCAGACGAACGGTGCGAACGGCCGCGATATCGACATCGCCAAGACCAGCCAGTCGGTCATGGACTATATCAATAACAAGAATCAAAAAGCAGTCGGGGCGACACAGGTTGTCGGACCGACGGTCGTCTACACGCGTAACTATTCGCCGACCAGCGTTGGGTTCTCGGCGCTGCTGGCGCAATACGCGCATGACAATCCGGGCACATGGGGTCTGGCGTTTACCGAAATGAGCGGTTCAAGCCACTTGCGAAGTGCGACCTACAATGCCAATGCCCGTATTACGGCGGCTGGTATCAACGCGCTGTATCTTGGCTATACTGATGTGATCCAAGAGTACAACAAAGTGAGCCGCCCAGTTGACATGGTGACGAGCACGGAAGATGAACAAACGTGTTTCCGGCTTATGCTGCAACAATCCGACCAAGATTGCACCAAAGGTTTTTATGACTTTTACGGCTATGCGACGATTGCCGCTCGTGGCAAGGACCTTGGTTTGCAAAACACCGTGTTTGCGGGTGACAATACGGTAACGTCGGCGAACGACGTCCAAAAGGTGATGGTCGGCCTCTATAATAATCAGATCGGTCGTACCGAAGGTGCGCAAAAAATCGTGAACGCGATTCGTCAGAATACGGACGGGCAAGGTATTCCGGCAGGTACGACGTATCAGGTAGGCCATATCATCGGCGAGACGGACACGGTGCACAGCGATACGGCTATCGTCTATGACACCTCGCATGGCGCATATGTACTGACGATTCTTTCAGACGGTTCGTCGTGGGACAAGGTCGCTGGCCTTGAACAGAAAATTAATGCGCTCAAAGCGGTCAAACAGCCAAAAGACGCGACCTAAAAGGCTCCCGGGAGCGATTGTCGCGGGCATCGTTCTTATGGTATGATTGATGTAATCTACGCTAATACGGAGTTTTCATGGATAATCCAGTCGAGTCTCGACAACATACATCGTTGCATCATGCGATGAAAAAACCGAACAACAACCTCAAAATGATCGTCGCGATTGTTGTCGCGATCGTGATTATTCTCGTTGGTGGGTTGGCGGCATATGCACTCAAATCAATGGGCAGCGGCGTTGCCTCGACGATCGACAATAGCAAATATCAGGCCCTCTTTTTGACCAGCGGTCAGGTATACTTTGGCAAACTGCAGGCGCTCGATAGTGGCTATTTCAAGCTGACAGATATCTACTATTTGCAGTCGGATAGTACGTCAAATGATTCAGACAATCCGCAGCAGACAAACAGCGATACGAACGCGAATGTACAGCTGATTAAACTTGGTAACGAAATTCACGGTCCAGAAGACGAAATGGTCGTCGCAAAAGACCAAGTGATTTTCTTTGAAAACCTGCAAAGCAGTGGCAAGGTCAGTAAGTCAATCGCTGAGTACCAGAAGTCACACAAGTAAACTATTGCAGTGAGTTGACGTATGATGCCCAGGCATCGTCGGATATTTTGCTGGCTGATTTGATGAGCACGAGCAGGTTGTTTTTGCTAAAAATAGCAGATTGTGGACCTTGGGCCGACGTACCGACATAGATCGGCGTCGAGCCAGCACTGATTTTGTCGGTGGCAGTGTAGGCGGCCGCCAGCTGCGCGACATGGTCGTCGACATTCGGTTGGAAATTATCGGGTATGGGCTGTTGGCTCACGAACACGCTCACGCCGTCGATCGTATCGGCATAGGCGAATACGGGGTTGCTATTCGCCGGGCTTACGCGCTGCCATTTGAGCGAACTGGCAGCCTTGCCCGACGGCGTGACGGTCTGATAGGTCGGTGTTTGGGCAATGGTCGTACTGGTGACGGCACGACTAAACGTGCCGTTCATGACGTTGTATACCAAAAAAACGCCACCACCAGCCACCGCCATCGCCACGATGCCGCTGACTATCTGCGTTCGACGATTCCAGCGGATACGACGAACGCGTGCAAAAATGGCCGTGGCCATGGCTGCGGGGCGAAGGCGTGGCAGCTTGGGTAGTACACCGAAGTTGATATTAATATCGATTGTTTTGTGTGAATCGGCGGCGGCCGGCACTGCTTTGATGGGTTGGGGAGTGCTTGGCTGTACCAAGCGAACGGCTTCGCCACGTTCTGGCACATGAATGCGTCGTGCTGCTCGACGTGGCGCTGCAGCTTCGGGTTTTGCTGACGTAGCTGGCTGCTGCGCATCCGAATTGTCCCGGTCGGCTTTCATGGCCCACTCCAAATCCTCTTTCCACTGCAAGTATTCTTTGTTTTTGAAAAACTTTACGAAACGTTGCCGCTTCGCCCACTTACCGACACGCTGCCGTTTTTCACTGTCTTGACGGACTTCGGCTGCCGATGCGATCGGGATGTCATCGAAACCAAGCTCGGCGCGCTGCCGAGCAAGTTCGTGCTGACTGGCAAGTGGTTGTTCGGGCGTGGCAGCCGCCTTTCCTCTACTCATACTGTTTATTTTATCATTACCACTTATTGGCTCGCGTATGGCGTGTCGTTTGGCATTTGCAGGCCGTCGATAAACGTGCGGCCATGGAGCAGACGTTTGCTTGGGTCGGCAGTGAAGTTGAGCGTGAGGTCGGTGATGGTCGGGCCGCGTGATACGTCGTCTGGGTAGCCAAAGGTGTTTTGGGCGCTGATCGTCACGTTCATAAAGAAATATCTGGCACAGTTGGTATTGGTGCCGCTGCTGTCGAGTGGGGTGTAGGCAGTTGGCGTGCCGAGGGCAACGCTACTGACAGTCGATGTAAGCCCCCAGTTACTCATAGCGGACGTCGAGCAGTTTTTACCTGTACCGTTGGGGCCGGTCGCACCGGGGTTGGTCATGGATTTGTAGGAAAGTACCCAGTGCGCGCCAATAGAGTTGTCGACACCGTTCATGAGCCAGTTGGTTGGGTAAACGTCGGTATCGGTATCCATGAGAATGGAGTATTGAGCGATTTGGGGCTGTGTGAGCAATGTTGTTTGTTGTACAACAGGAGTGATTGCATTGGTTGCATAAACGACGAGTAAACCGGTGTTGCCGGCTACGCCACCGGCATTAGTGCCACCACCTGCACCGCCATTACCTGCGGTTCCTCGATCGGTGTCGCTCGAATTGCCAGGATCACCACTACTGCCTGTTTCTGTAACTTGTGAGGTGCCCGTGAGATAGCTTGATCCGCCACCACCGCCGGCAGAGCCGATGGAGCTAGTCCCTGTGCCGCCACCGCCACCGCCATAATAGCCGCCACCGCCACCGCCACCACCAGAGACTGTCGTACCGGCAAAGTTATAATAGCCACCACCCGCGCCACCGCCATTGCTACCGCCGGCTCCTGCACCACTTGCGTTGCTCGCTTGGCGGCCACCCATGCCACCGGTAAGGGCTGTTCCGTCGGCACCGGTATGACCACCTGTACCACCCGCGCCACCACTTGTGTTGGTGCCGCCACCGCCGCCACCGTTTGATGATGTACTACCTCCGTCACTACCTGTCATGCCGCCACCGCCGCCACCGTCGGCACCCAGGCTGGTCTTGTTTCCACCACCCGCGCCACCGCCACCGGCGGCGATAAGCAAGGGTGTGGAGCTTCTGTAGACACTCGAATAGCCACCGCCACCGCCACCGGCGCCTTGGCCACAGCAACTTCCTGAGGATCCACCACGTCCGCCACCGCCACCGACTGCCAGACTGAGTGTTTCGCCGGGAGTAGTGGTGATGGTTGAGGTAGCGTAGCCACCGCCACCACCGATACCGCCTGCACCAGAATCAGACCCACCCCAGCCACCGCCACCGCCACCGCCACCGCCACCCCAGGCCTTGACGGTAATACTTGTGACGCCTGCGGGCACAACATAGTTATAGGTACCTGCGGTAGTGTAGGTTGAGGCAGCGGTGCAGTTCATACCGCCAAGCACATAGTTTTTTCCACTCGCGTAAAGTGCTGCATTGCCGTAACGTGGACCGGAATACTTTTGGTTTGTTTGAAACCAACCACCCAGACCGGTCGGATTATTACCGGAAGCGATAGTGGTGTTGGCGCTGATCGGGGCAACAAGTGTCGTAGAACTACACGTGTTAGCCATCGATTTACCTCCAACAACATAAATATAGCCATTGGCCGCAAAACCGTCGCCATCGGCGACTGGTTGCGGCATGCTTTCGGCGTAGGACCAGCTACTCGCGAGGCCAGATGATGAACTGATTTGTGCATATTGTGCATCGCTTAGGAAGTTCGAACCGTCTGTACCTCCTAGTACATACAGGTTATTGGCGTAGGCAACAGCTATGGCGCCACGTCGTGCCACGTTGAACGGTGTACTACTGGTAGACCAGCTACCAGTGAGATCGCCGCCGCTTGTCTGCGGGGGGCTCACGTAAACCGTGGCACAAACACCACCTGTGCAGTCTGCGCTCGTGCCGGCTCCGCCAACCACGTAGAGGCGGTTATTCCAAACAGTCGCGCCAAAATCCGAACGGGCATTTGGTAGGCCGTTGGTGGCGGTGCTCCAGCTAGATACGTTGCCCGACGATGGCGTAGCGTAGTAGACCGTGGATTGTGCTGTGCCACTGGTGTCTTGGCCCCCGATATAGTAAAGCGAGCCGCCAGCTGCTTCGAGCTTGCCCCAACCACGGGCTGCAGGGAGCGTGCCTGTCGTACTGGTCCAGGTACCGACATTGCCATATGAGTCGAGGGATGCGTACGAGACATCTTGCGACTCGGTGGTACAGGGCGTCGATGATGTGGTGGTCGTACAGCCACCAGCGACGTAGATATAGCCATTCAAAATAGTTGCGCCAACGCCAAGGCGGTTCGGGTCGCTCGTGAACGTATTGGCAGATGTCGTGTAACCTGCGGGAGCGCCACTGTCGTTATTGTATAGCTGGAACGTTTGAATTTGTTGTGACTGGACTGAACAGCTGGACGGCGCGGCACCAGCGGTACAACCACCGATGACGTAGGCAAACGAGTTAGAAACCGGAACACTGACACCCCAGCGCTGACCAATGGTAATAGTCGATGTCGACCATGCACCCAGACTGCCATCGCTGGTGTTGATCTTGGCAAATTCGATATCGCTAAGCACACTGCCGCCACTACTGTCGTAACCACCTACCACATACAGGTAGCCGTTGTAGCCGAAGCCGGCACCGCGCTGGCGGCTGGTGGTGAGCGTACTGGCGCTGGTGGTCCATGCAGAGCCGCTCGTCGCAACGATATTGTTGTTATCGTCAATCTTTGCATATATGGTGGTGGACATTTGGGCGCAGCTCGACGATGCGCCGCCGATCAGGTAGACGTAATTGGCGTAGACCGCTCCAGCCATGGCGCCCACGCCAGTTCCGCAACTATTTGGCATACTGCCAAGCTGTAATTGGTTGGTTGTGCTACAACCAGAGGGTACGTTCGACGTGCTGATATTGCACTTAAGGACAGCGGACGAATAAGCGGTGCAGCTGACGGCAGCATTCGTACAGCCGCCAATGATGTAGAGGTTGCCAGGGCTTGTGCCTGCTGACGATGGATTTGCCCGTGCGTAAGCATAGTCATATGCTAGCTTTGTCACGGCAGAACTTGTAGCGGTACTAAGACTCGTTGTCGTGAAGGATCCGAGGCTGCCATCGTTATTGGCGGTAACGCTGTAAATGCTCGTACCAGTCGTGATACCACCGACCAAATAAATTGTATTGTTGAACACTGCAACGCCTGCGGCGGCAACGCCGGCTGGAAGCGAGACGGAGCTGACACAATATGAAGTATTGTAAGAGCCACTACAAGTTGATGGCATCTGCAGCGTACCGTCACTACCAACTGCCTGGTAGGTAATGCCGGTTGAGACGCTTGTACAGGCAAGGTTAGTACAGCCGCCCATGATATAGAGGTAGCCGTTGACGAGCGCGACGGCATTGAGCGTGTTGCCGACAGCTGTGGGCACGTTACAGTTATACGGCGCTCCTCCGGAACACGGAGCGGTACCGCTGGCAGTAGAGGTGCTGACAATTGATACGTCACCGTCACGATTAGTCTTGCCATAGTTAACGGTTGACAGCATGGTTGTACAAGCGCCGGAAGTTCCGTCTTGAGCCGAACAGCCACCGATTTCGTAAAGCGTATTACGCCATGCAATCAAGTCGTGGCTAAAGCGTGCATCGGATACATTTGGTATGACATACCAGTTGTCGAGGCTACCGTCGGCGTTGATACTGGCTACCTGCATGTCGGATTGCACGGTCGTGCAATAGCCGCTGGCGTTGACAGCCGAACAGCCACCGGATATGTACACGTAGCCGCCCCAAATCGTGGACGTATCGGTGCCGCCCGATATCCGACCAGTTGTGAAACTTGTGGTCTGCTGCCAGGTATTGATTGAGCCGTTGCTGCTGATTTTGCTATACCAGACGGTATTGGTGGGCACGCTACCAACACCGCTGCTACCGCCGATAACGTAGAGGCGACCATTGTAGACTTGGACAGTAGCATCGTAGGCATTAGTTGATGGCACGGTGTTGCCAGATGATGTCCACGAGGCGATGGTACCGTTCGGCGTGATCGCGCCGATGGACGCGGCGGTTGTCGCGCCACTCGACGTTTCACCACCAAGCAGATAAATCATATTGTTATAGACAGCTGCGCCGGCGTAGGCTCGTTCTGTCGATAGGTCGGTATCTTTGTACCAGTAGACCCAGTTGGCTTGGTTGGTGTCGGTCGGGTGCCACAAGCGTGGCTCGCCATTGCTCCCAAGTTTGGCGATATAGACTGTCTTGCAAATGCCGTTGGCGCCGGTGCCGTTGGCAGCTGTACAGTTAGCACTGGTGCCGCCAATTGCGTACAGATAGCCGCTATAGGCAATCAGTGAAAAGTTCGCGCGTCCGTCGGGTAGATTGTAATCGCTGGCCGTACACCAACCGCTACAGGTACCGCTGCCAGGATTGGGGCTGTCGATAGTGTTGGTGCTGGTATTGAATTGTGCCCAGTTGACGGCTTTGCTCGTGCCACCGCTGGTCGTGCCGCCGACTTGGTAGGCGTAGCCACCGGCTGCGGCGGTTTGTGCGCCCCATACGCCGTTGTTTAGATTGGTTGAGTTCGTCCAGCTGTTGATGCGCGCGCCGGTCGTGCTACCTTTTTTGATGAGCTTGTTGTTGACGTCGAAATTGATGTTCGTTTCGTTGTTACCCTGCATAAACTGCTGGGCGGTGACCACGTAGATACTCGGGTCGATCGCTAGCGGGTAACTACCTTTTTTGAGGCCGGTCGTGGTGACGGTCAGCTCGTCGCCTTTGAGGCTGTATTTGGAAGAAATGCCGTCTACCGGGCCGTTTCGTCCCATCACGACAGGGGCGGGCAATGTAAAAAGTAGCGTGTCCTTTTTGGCATTGTCGCGGGCTTTTTGCAGTAATTTGGCATCTTTGTCGCTACTGGTCGTCACATTGCCGCTCAGTAGCGTGTTGCCGTAGATGCCCAGACTGCCATCGTTTTCAATTTTGGCAGCCAGTTTGTCGCCAAGCCCGAGCGTATAGCTGTACGACACCGTGTCGCCGGGCGCGTAGCTGAGGATGATGTCTTCTTTGTAGCCGTCGCCCTGCAATGTGTAGACTGCCCAGCCATTACCGTCGCTCAGCGGATAGACGATACGATCGGCGTTTTGCTGGCCGTTCTTCATCTTGAATTTTGGCGTCATGGTAAAGGAGATATTGTTCGTCGGGTCGGTCACGGTCATGCCTTTGCTTGGGTCTTGGCTGAGCGCTGCCGACGAATATGTTGCCTGGCCGAGTACATTGGCGCTCGATGATTCGAGCGAGCTTGGGTCGAAGGTGAACGTGCCCTGGTTGTTACTCACTAGGTTAGCCATGGTTGAACTGCTGTCGGGCAGCAGCGCGGCGCTTTTCGGGTCGAGTGCGTAGGCGTTCTGGTCGAAATAAGGGGAAAGAAGGTTATAGATAGTGCCGAGTACGATGATGACAGCCGCAGCCAACATGTGCCAGCGTAGGCGAGACTGACGGATTCGTGTAAAAAGTCGGGTAACAGGTTGCAGGGCACGACCAAGATACCGCATGACGACAGTTATGTACCGCGGTTGGTGCAGACGGACGCGCACAGTGACCTTGCGCTCGTTATCACTCCTGTTTGTTTGGTTCATACCCCTCGCTAAACACTACCGTTTAACTACTGGAAATAGTATAGCATAACAGGGATGGAGAGAAAATGGATATTTAGAGTTGATAGTAACTGGCATATACGGGGGTGCTCCAGTTACCTGCGGCATCTTTGGCGCGCATATATATTTTGTGAGTACCGCTTGATTGATTCTTGATCGTGACGATGGCACTAAGTTTGCCGGTGCTGCTATTGTAGGTCATTGATTGACCGTTGCCCTGGCCGGGATCGGTGTCGGTGTAATATTCTCCACCGACCACACCCGAGAGGTTGTCAGAAACGGTCGCGGTAATCGTTGGGGTGGCACCGATGAGCGAAAGCCAGCCGCTAATGGTGGGGTTGGTAGCGGTCGGAGGTGTTTTGTCGATATTGATACCTGATACAGTTGTTGAACCGGAGTTGCCGGCATTATCGGCAGCCGTTCCTGTCACTGATTGATTCGCACCGTCGGTACTGAGTGTTGTAGGGCTCGAGCATGAAGCAACGCCCGACTGTGCGTCACTACAGGTGTAACTTACGGTGACATTGGTGTTATTCCAACCATTCTGATTGGCTACAGGGGACTTGGCTGCAGTGATTACTGGAGGAATAGAGTCAGTAGAAAGCATTCCCACATAATAAGTAGGCTCACTATTAGGATTACTGAAGGCGGCAATATAGTATACTTGCCCACTATCGCTCACAGAGATACTCTTAACTCCGTAGGGTAATTCTAGGTCAGCGCCTAAAATCGGTGTGTAGTCATGGCTCAGTGGGTCTAGGCTGGTACTTCCACCACCGCCGGCAGTTCTAACCAGATGATCAGTAGGCGATACATAGCGAATGGCATTTCCTACATTTAAACTACCACCTCCAGTCCATATCTGGTCCCGATGATCGATATCAAAACCCTCTGTAGTGCTAAGAATCGCATCAGATACCGGCTCATCTTCTAGTGTATCCACTGGATTATTTGAGTGGGCAGAAAAGGTATGAATTACACCATCACTATTATTGATTTCGTAAATATCGTCACCATTAGTAAGGTATAAGTTTTTTTCATTGTCGAAAGCGAACGGTACTTTGTCGGGTATAACATTTGGCATGAGCGCATGCTGTGTTGCTACACCACCTTCAATATAAGGGTTAGAATTTGCGGCAGCACCATATGCGCCAGCGACATGGTCTGTAGATCCGTCTGGCAATATCCGACGTATGATGCCGCTGTCGTATACGTATAAAATGTCATCAGGGCCAACCTTTATGTAGGTAGGGTTGTTAAATGGGGTTTGACGTGCATTTGGCGCATCAGTAAGTTGTGATGCGTCTGCGCTATTGCCATTACCTGCAACGGTAGTTAACGTTCCGTCCGGTAGGATTGCACGAACAAGATGATCGTAGCCCTCGGCAATGTAAACAGTTCCGTCATTTGCTACAGCAATACTTGAAATGGATTGAAGTGTATTATTGACGGCGGGTGATCCATCGGGTACGTAACCCCCTCTGTGGGGTATTCCGGCAATGAGCTGTTCGGTCCTGTCGTTATTAATCTTGTATATAACACCATCGAAAGGTGATGCGACATATAGAGTATTTCCTTTGGCGACGATTTGCATATTTTGAAGACCGGATAAGTCCCAGGAGTTATTTTCGTATACACGTGTTGCGAAGTATGGAGAAGAGTACGCATATGTCTGACTCGCAGGAGCTGCAAGTAATAAAGCACTTACTACTGCAAAGAATAGCTTTACATAATTGATCCTCTTCATGACACCTCCCATACTTTATATAATTTAGTATGTGTAGACACGTGTAGAATGTCAACGAGTTTTAAGGCGTATATCTACTGATTACTAAATGCAAAGCCAAGGTTGCTGACGTAGGCATTTGCATTCGCGTCGGCGGTCATGTCGATTTTGAACACGACACTATCGTTGGCTGCGAAGCCACAAGTTGACGGGTCCATCGTGCCCACTGCTGTGCCGACTGTCCACGCGGTCTGCGTGTCGTGGGAAACGACTGTTGGTGTAGCTGCTGTGTCGCATTCGGTCAAGCCTGAGCCGTTATTCTTGTAAATGGTATATTGTACTCTTGCGTACCCACCGTTGCTGCCATCATCGGTTCGGGCGGTCACGTAGGTTGTTCCAGAATTGAACGACTTGAACGTACTCGGTAACTGATAGGTAACATAGATACTGTATGTTTGCTTGGTGCCGGCCGATTGTGGAGATGTCCAGCGGTAGAAGTTATAGGTTTGGTTGGTACCGCAAATTGGCGTGCCGTGCGTGGCGTCATTGATATCGAGACTATCGGAACAGAAGTCGGACGTCATCGTACCGATACCCGAACCGTGCATCACCGCGTTGTTATACTCTGGGCTGATAGTAATGATATTGTCTGGCGCGGCACCACACGAGCCCCAGCCGGACTGCTGATAGCACTGGATTTTACCGAGCGTGGTGTCGTAATACATTGAACCGTAGAGAGCCGAATTACCATCTTCGATCGGTGCGGACGCGCTGCTGTCGAGCGTAAAGAGCGTGACTGGGCCACCGTTGCTGCCGCTACCTACCTGAACGTCCGGCGTCGTGCTGGTTGCGAGGGTCATCGAGAACGAGTCGAGATAGAGGTCGGTACGGGTCGAGGCATCTCCTTGCGTGAAGATAATCGCCGGTGCCGTCGGTATGTTTGAAGGGACTTGGATTATACAGGTCACGGGGTACCAGTTTGTCATAGAGGCAATCACCGCCTGCGTACTGTAGTCAACACAATCCGTCATATGTGTTCCGTCGTACGTATATTGGACTTTGAAGCCGGTGAGTGCGGTTGTTTGTGTCTGCACCTCAACGCTCACACGGTAGTTATTGGACGGAATCGGGTTAACTGCGAGGTTGTTTTTGACACCGTCGCCAGTCGCACCAACAGTTGAGATATGGATACTATCACTCTTGGTATAGCCGTTGGTCGTTGATTGCGATGCTGTCGTGCCATCACCACCAACCGCGACCCAGTTCGTACCAGCTGCGCTGTCAACGCCACCATCGGCAGCGTAGTTTTGTGATGCCGCCAGCGTGACGCTCAGATTATCAACGTAGAAGGTGCGTGCAGTACTGTCAGTTTGTTTGATAAGAATGGCATTTGTGCTATCGATGCCGGAGGCTGGGGCGGTAAAGGTACAATCAATCTTCTTCCATGATGTCTGCAAGACCTGCTGATTGGTTGTTGTACATGGTACCGTATCACCGCTAGAATCGTATTTATAGAGAACGCTCATCGTGTTAAACGTTGCTGTCGCGTTGGCTGGCAGGCGAGTTGAAAACGACACACTGTAGAGGGTGTTGGCATTGAGCGTCGTTGCCGTACCAGCTGTCGGGTCGACGATTTGATTGGTGATACCACCGTTTGCACCTGTCGTGACGGCTTTGACCGATGCTTGGCCAGTGGCAATCGATTCGTCAGTTGTCGTGGTGTTACGTGTGACGGTGGCACTACCGGTGCTTGCCCAGGTGCTTGACGGGAAGCCACCACTGCCATTGTCGACCTCAGCACCATTGTCTGACGCGTAGTCACTGACATTACTGCTGACCGAGAAGAGGTTGGCAGCAGTCTTGCTCTGGACTTGGAGTAGTGTGCCGTTGACCGAGTTGGTCAGGCTGTCACGAATGGTGAGGCCGTTGGTGCTGGAGGTTTTGCTGACGATGAGTTCAGCGCCACCAGAACTTTGCAGTGTGTTGTCGTAGGCTGTTTGCAGAGTTGTTGCGTTGGACGCTCCGGCTGCGGTCCAGCCGTTTGGTCCCCAGATAAGCGTGGCTGTCGTGTTGTTGCGCATGGCGACTTGATTACTGACGCTGCCGCCACCGTTCATTGCCAAGGTGAAGTCATCGGTACTTGCGGAAGTTATGTAGAGAATACGGCCATAGGCTGCAGCGCCTAGTGTCGGATCTGGCAGGCTGATTGTGTAGCCGGCGCCAGAGGTATTGAGTACGATAACCGCATAACTGTCAACGTTTGATTGTGTGATAGTACATGGCGTACTCGAGCAGGTTTGCGTTGCGGCAGTTTGGAAAGTTGGTGTGTTGAGTGTGACGAGTCCAGTTGTTCCTGTGCCACTACCGGCTCCAGCACTCAACACTAAATTACCACCATTGGCATTACCGTTGGTTGCCGAGCCGGCCTGCAGCGTCAGGTTGCCACCCTGGACATTACTGCCAGTACTGCTGGTACCCTGAATCGTGTAGTTATTGGCGGTCACCGCTTGGCCGTTGGTGTCGGCATTGCCCACATAGAGCGTGTTGCTACTGCCAGAGAAGCGGGCTTGTTGCGTGCCGTTAGTGGTGACGGTCGTGTCATTTTTGGACTGGATGCTTGTCGTGCCGCTACCTGCACTTGCGTCGCTACCGATGGTGATGTTCATGCTCGATGTCGACCCGCCGTTGTTGCCGATGGTGATTGATTGCGCATCTGAGCTGCTGCTATTGCCGATGTAAATAGCGCTTGTATTACTGCTGCCGACGTACACGCTGCCAGCTGTACCAGATGCTGAGCCACCCCCCTGAACGTAAACAGAACCACCAGTGCCTGTGCCGGTGCCTGATCCACCTGACAAAACGGCCAGGCCGCCATTGCCATTGGTGCCGCCGCCATTGCCGCCGCCGATAATCGTTTCACCGCCGGTACTGCCGCTGCCATCACCGCCATTGCCCGCGCGAATACCAAGTGTCGTGCCAATGGTATCGCTTGGTGCATCGGCCACGGTTATGAGGTGTGCGCCAACATCGGGATCGGTGGCTGCGCCAAAGGCAATGTCACCGTAATTCGAAATCGTCAGTACGTCGGCCCCGGCGTTTTGGAATTGGGCAAAGCTACCGCCGCTGCCTGTTTTGTTCAAGTAGATGCTGCTGGTGTTGTCGCTGGTATCGTCTTGGACGCCCTGTGCCAGCTGTACGAAATTGTCGGCCGTTTTGCCACCGAGCTGACCAGAGTTAAGTGCGTACGGGGTGGAGGTGATACGCTTCATCGGTGTCATCTCGCCGTCGGCAGTACAACCGGTACCGTTGAACGCGGTACAGGTGTTGGCTGAACCGGCAACGTTCATTGACAGCCAGAGCGTGTCTTGGTTCCAATCGACCTGCGTGCCGAATGGGTTGAGCGAGCCAAGGTTGACCGAGAAGAAGCCATCCGTCACCTCGACGCCACTGTTGCTGTTGTTGTTGACGTAGCTTTCGGTCCATTTGAGCGTACCGCCGGTATCACCAGCAGTGGATCCGTCACCATCTTGGTAGATCTTGAACTGAATGTTGTAGTGGCCATCTGGCACGACCGCACCGCTTGATTGCAGCAAGCGACCCTGGAAGCTAAGAGTTTGATTGACCCCGGCCGCCGCGTGTGAAACATGAGCAAACAAAAGCGTTGTGGTTAACGCAACACATAGCGATAGTAGCCCTGCTATTCGCAGTGCATGACGCTGTTTAAAAATAGTGGGGAGGTGACACCACACAGTCATTTTTTGTTGTTTTTCTGTATTTTTTCTCTGTTATTTGAGGAAAAATATTTGTTTCACTCGGACGTGTGGTGGTCCATCAAAGCTTGTCAAAATTCTACCATAAGAGTGATGGTCATACAAACCCTCTACCGCAGTTTGTTTCGCGGGTCCTGTCACTCGGTCCGCCCCTAAAATTTTTCGGATTACCGAAAACATTTTGGGGCTGCCCCGCCTCGTGCCACCCGCGGTGCGACATGGTATAATACCCCTAACGCATAAAGGGAGCGCAAATAAACAGTGAACGTATCGCGAATCATGAGGGGATTGGTGGCACTTGTCACGATTGCTACCGTGGCTGCAACGACCCCTGTTTTTGCTGCTGATTTGGTCAATGGCGGCGTGCAAGCTTACAGTGCTGCTTCGCAGCTCGAAACGGGTACGATCGTCCAACTGACAGCCAAAAGCACCACGCAGGTCGAAGCAGCCGTACAGTCCAACTTGCAGAACATGCTTGGCGTCGTTATCGATCCTAGCCAGTTGTCGGTCACGACATCTGGTAGTAATCTGCAAAACCAAACCTACGTAGCGGTGTCGGGCACCTATAACGTCCTGGTCAGCACGCAAAACGGCACGATCAATAAAGGTGACTATGTGACGCTGTCGGCACTGGGCGGCGTGGCCATGAAAGCCGGTACGCTCGACCAGCAGAGCACTGTTTTTGGTCGGGCGCAAAGCTCGTTTGATGGCAAAGGCGTCGTGTTGGGCACAAGCTCGCTCAAAGACAGTGCCGGTGTTACCAAAACCGTCCAATTGGGTTCGATTCCGGTTTCTATCAACATCCAGCGCAACCCGAACACCAAAAGCACCAAGGTCGACGTGCCGCAATTTTTGCAGCGCCTTGGTCAGCAGATCGCCGAAAAACAAGTCAGTCCGATTCGTATCTATCTGAGTTTGGCAATTACCGCCGTCAGCCTGATTACAGCGCTGATTGTCATCTATTCGGGCATCCGCAACAGCATTATTTCTATCGGTCGTAACCCAATGTCCAAAAAATCGATCTTCCGGGCGCTGCTCGAAATCATCCTGACGAGCTTCCTGATTTTAATTATCGGCCTGTTTGCGGTATATTTACTACTGAAGCTATGATGATACAAAAGGTGGGAAAACGTGGCATTATTTCAACATAAACAGTCGAAACCTCAGACGCCGGCAGAAATGGCACTCGACGAAGTGCACGGTCTTTTTGATGATACCTTTCGCGAGGAGCTGCGCAACCATGGTCGCGAATATTTCGACCGTGTCATTGCCGAAAACGCGACGCTGTTCAAACAAGATCTCGACGCCACGATCGAACACGTTAACACCGAGCTGAAACAGCACATGGCACGTCAGCTTGACCAGCAGCTGATTGAAATCAACCAAGCCACGGCCGACCTACGCCAACATGTGACGCAGCAGCTCGACGACCAGCTGGCCGAATACAGCAAATCGCTCAAAGAAGCGCAGGATCTGGCGTTGCAAGCGCTTGACCGCAGTGCCAAAGCGCTCGAAGAACAACACAAGCAACTGGCCGCGTCATTGCAGCAATCCGTTGCCAGCCAAGACGCGATGTTGGTCAAAGCTTTCGACGACAACAAAACGCAGATGGCAGAGATTGAGAAGTCTCAGGCTCAGGCGCTGGAATGGTTGGAACGCAGCGAAAAAGCCCTACGCGAGCAGTACGAAAAACTGGGCGATGAGCTGCAGCAATCCGTTACCGAGCAAAAGAACATGTTGGTCGGCTCGTTCGAGTCGAACATGGCGGCCGTCGTAGAGCATTATTTGCTCCAGGCGCTGGGTGATCAATTCGATATGAAAGCGCAACTGCCGTCAATCATCAAAGAACTTGAAGCCAACAAACAGGCGATTGTGGACGATATGACCGTATGACCGAAACGCCTGCCAAAACTGCCACCGATTTTACCCTGCCGCCAAATGTCGTCAGTAAGGTTGATCTTGCGCGCATGGTCAATGATTTCGAGCGGGTCGATGGCGAGCTGACTGATGCCAGCATTCGTGCGGGTGGTGCCACCGTGCCGCTGCCGCCCCTGTCGGAGCAACTCGAGCAGTTTTTGACGCTCAACAAATTGGAGGTTACCGACGAGCGTACTCGCACGGAACTGATCAAACAGCTACGCAGTCTCAAAGACGTGGTGCCGATCATCCACATGACATTCGCCGTGCCGGCAGACCGTGAAAGTTTGCAAGAGCTTGCACAGTGGCTGCGCAGCTCGGTGCATCCGCATGCGGTCATTGGCGTTGGTTTGCAGCCGGCGCTGGTTGCGGGCGTGTACGTCCGTACGCCCAATCACGTGCACGATCTTAGTATTCGCGGCAAGTTAGAGAGCAGCCGAAGCGTACTGGTTCAAGAGTTGGAGGCGCTGCGTGGAACAAAATAAGATTTACCAGCAATTGGTTGACGCCGGCAATCCGGTCGGTGAAATCATCGGCATCGATTCGTTCATGGTCAATGTCAAAGGCTTGCAGCCGACCAACGTCCACGCGACAGTGCGGTTCGAAGACGGCACTCGCGGCTATGTGCACCAGGTGTTCGAAGACCATGTGACAGTCATGAAACTCGACCCGTCGCCGCTGCATGTCGGCGCGGTCTGCGTGATTGAAAAGCGTGACATCATGGTGCCGGTCGGCAAGAACTTTATCGGCCGTGTGGTCAACGTGTTTGGTGAGCCGATCGATGGCAAGGGCGAGATCAAGGCCGACAAAGAGTGGGACGTATTCCATGGTGCGCCGATGCTGTACGAACGCGAGCTGCTCGATACGCCAGTCGAAACAGGCATTACGATTCTGGACTTGGAATATTCGCTGGCACGTGGGCAGCGCATGGCCATGCTGGGCGACAGCAAGGTCGGCAAAACGGCACTCGCCGCATCGGTGGCTATCAACCAGAAAAACACCGATATTACCGTCATCTACGTGCTGATTGCCAAGCGCCAGCACGACGTTGCCGAGCTGGTTGGCAACTTGGAAAAAAACGATGCGCTCAAAAAAGCCGTGGTCGTGGTATCCAACTCGTTCGAGTCGCTGATTTTAACCTATTTGTGCCCCTACGTCGGTGCGGCGCACGGCGAGTATTTTTGGCACGAACTCGGCATGGACACGTTGGTTATCTACGACGACCTAACGGCGCATGCCCAGGCTTACCGCGAAATCTCGCTGGTTGCCGGTGTCAGCCCAGGACGCGACTCGTATCCAGGCGACATGTTCTATACGCACTCGAGTTTGCTGGAGCGCGGCGGCAAAACCGAATCAAACCACGCCAGCCAGACGCTCGTGCCGATTATCTACGCACCGAGCGGCGACATTACCGCCTACTTGCCGACCAACGTCATGTCGATTACCGACGGCCAGTGGATTCTCGATGCCGCTATATTTCGCGATACCATGCGGCCGGCAGTCAGCACGGCACTGTCGGTGACGCGCGTCGGTGGCGTGGGGCAGAACAAACGCCAAAAAGGCTTGGCCGATCTGCTCAACCGCACGCTATCCGGCTATCGCACAGCCGAAGAGTACGCGCACTTCGGTACCGAACTTAGCCCGCAAGCGCAAGCCGACTACGACAAAGGTAAGGTGTTGTTCAAACTCATGAACCAAGCGGTCGGCGAGATTTATAGTTTTGCCGAGCAGCAATTCCTGATGGACATCGTACTGAATAGCAGTCCCGAAGAAATCATCAACGTCGAACAGCTCAAGAAAAAGGTTCATGACTATGCAGCCCAGCTCAAAGAAGACAAAGATATGAATGGCAACTACGACGAGCTGCGCGACAAATTAAAAGCCGAAGTCATGACGATCGACGAAGTCAAAAAAGCTGCTATCGAAAAAGCTGCCAAGGCCGAAGCCGAAAAGAAGCGCCAGGCAGACGAAGCCGCTGCGGCTGTGGCAGAGGTCAACGGTACGCCGGCACCAGCGAAAGACCCAGCCGAGGAGAAGAAATCATGAGTGGAGTAAGGGAAAAGAGCAGCCAGAGCGAAAAATCGCACTTTTTCGCCCTGCGCGATGAGAAAAACCGTCAGGTTTGTCTCATAAGCCGGAGGCGCATGTCATGAGGCGTCCACTCGAGGTCAAGGCCGAAGAAACCTCCGTACGTTCCGTTGTAAGTCTTACATCAGCATTGGAAAGCTTGTCCAGCATGCAAATCGCCAAGACCAAAAACAAAGTCTTGATCAGCAACCAGTTTTTCGACGAAGTCTGGAATATCTACAAGCAGATTCGTGTCGACGTACTATTTAACTACGGCCGTGTCGAGGGCGAAAAACCGATTGATAAAGAGCTGTTGATCCTCATCACGGCCAAGGGTGGTTTGAGTGGTGATATCGACAACCGCCTGATTCGCAAAGTCGTCGAACGCTACGACGAAACCAAAAACGACGTGTTGGTGATCGGTCACCACGGCGCACTCAAACTCAAACAGGCACATATCGACGCCACCTACTATTTCGACCTGCCCGAACACGACTATATCAACGTCGATCCGCTCATGGATATCACCCGCAAGTACGCCCAGAGCCGGATTTTTTATCAGGATTATATCTCGCTGAGCCAGCAGGAAATCAAAGACGTCGATCTGAGCGAAGTGGTGTCGAGCAAGGGCCGCGTGGCCGATATGTCCGTAGTGAGTGACGATTTGGTAACCGAAAAAACGTATATCTTCGAACCGAGCTCGTACGCCGTCGCGGCATATTTGGAAAACTCGATTCTTCGCCTGACGATTTCGCAGTTCATTTACGACAGCCGGCTGGCCCAGGTCGCGAGCCGATTCAAGGCTATGTCTGCCGCCAAAGAACGCTCGATTGATAACGCCAACACGCTGCACACCGAATACAACCGTGCCAAACGTAATCAGGTCGACACCCGTCTCAAAGAATCGTTGGCCGGCCTCAAAAAGATACGTGCCGGAGGAGCAGAATAATGAGCGAAGAGCCAACAACGAAACCTGCAGAAACGGCAGCAGTGATGCCAAAAACACCGACGCCAGCGACGCCGCAAACCACCTACAAAAAAGGCATCGTTCGTACGCTCAAGGGCCTGGTCATCAAAGTCCAGTTTATCGAAGATATGCCGGATCTCAATGAAATGTTGTATGTCGACAATGAAAAGAAATCACCACTGCTCGTTAGCAGTATTTCTGGTGGTGACATGGCGATTTGCCTGAATATCGGTGGTGATTACAGCATCATGAAAGGCGACGCCGTATCGCGTAGCGGCAAGAGCCTCGAGATCCCAGTCGGCGAAGAAATGATTGGCCGCGTGTGGGACGCTATGGCGCGTCCGATCGACGGCAAGCCGCAGCTCGACCAAGCCACGCTCGATAACATGATCAAACGCCCGATTTTCTCGCCGGCATTCCAAGAAACCAGCCTCCAAAGCCGGCCCGACGACGTGCTCGAAACTGGCATGAAGGTGCTCGACTTTTTCACGCCGTTCGTCAAAGGCCGCAAAATCGGTATTGTCGGTGGTGCTGGCGTGGGCAAAACGGTCCTGACTATGGAAATCATCAACAACGTGGCCGAAGGCTCTGGTGCCATCAGTATGTTCGCCGGTATCGGTGAGCGTATTCGTGAGGGCCATGAGCTATACAAAACCTTGCAGGACAACGATCTGCTCAAAACCACGGCCATGTTCTTTGGCCAGATGAACGAAAATCCGGTGCAGCGTTCGCTTATCGGTCTGGCTGCTATTACGCTGGCCGAATATTTCCGCGACGATTTGAAAAAAGACGTCTTGCTGTTTGCCGACAACATGTATCGCTATATTCAGGCTAAAAACGAAGTCAGTACTATCATCGACCAGACGCCGGCCGAAGGTGGCTACCAGCCGACAGTCTTTAGCGATGTCAAAACCTTCCAGGACCGGCTGGCGACCAACGCCAACGGTTCGATTACGGCCTTGCAAACCATCTACGTGCCAGCCGACGACCTGAGCGACCCGGCAGTACAGATGATCCAACATGAGCTCGACAGTACCATCGTGCTGAGCCGTGCGGTTGCAGCGCAAGGTATTCGTCCGGCGGTTGATATTTTGGCGTCGAAATCCAGTCTGCTGACGCCCGAAGTCGTGGGTGAGCGGCACTACGATCTTGCCACTCGCGCCACGGCAATTTTACAAAAATACGAATCGCTCAAAGGCATTATCGCCATCATTGGTGAATCGGAGCTTTCAGCCGAAGACCGTGACGATTACAACAAAGCCAAGGCATTGATTGAGTTTTTCAAGCAACGATTTAACGTGATGGAAAAGGTAACCGGCGTGCCAGGCGAGCACATGACCCGCGAAGACACATTGAACGGTGTCGAAGAAATCATCGGCAAAGCCGAAGGCATAGGTGAGCCAGCAGCGGAAGAGGCCAAACCGGCGCAGCCAGCTGTCGCAACACCACCAGCTGACCAAAAAACTCCCGAGGCTGCTCCAGATCCGACCACGTTGCCGACGCCAACACCGCCACCTACCGCTCCTGAACCGGCCGAAAAGCCCGAGGCAAAATAATGGCAGATGCAGCCACGCCACCAGAAACGACCGAGCCCGAACAGCAGGCAGCCGCAACTCACGATGGTAAACCGACTATGGCGGTCAAAGTCTATGCGCCGTTTCAGGTCTATTTCGAAGGCGACGCGCTGAGCGTCAGTGCGGTCAACGACACCGGGCCGTTCGACGTCTTGCCGCACCACCACAATTTCCTCTGTATGCTTGTGCCCTGTAATCTTGTCATTAAGCCCGCCGAAGGCGATACCAAAACCATCAAAGTTCACCGCGCGCTCATGCACGTCAAGGCTGACAAAGTCGTCGTCTTTATGGATGTCTAGCTGGTCACGAAGTAATCGAACGCAAATGTCTGATGCGCGGGCGCAGCGTTGACCGTGCAGAGGTCGAAGCCGCTTGTCGTCCGATTCACGTAGTACTGCGTCTGGGCAGCGCCGGCGCCGACCGGACTGATAATCACGTGTGGTTGGCTGCTAAATTGCTGGTTAAAGGTAATGTGCACGAAACAGCCTGGTACCGGTCCGCCACCAGTGTTGATATTAATCGTGCCGGTCGTGTCCGACCCGTTGATCGATGACGAGCCGCCTGCTCCCAGTACGCCGGCGCTCATAGAACGTCCCGGCGAAGGTCCGGTAAAGGCGATATGGTTCGGAATCTGCAGCTTGGCATTGCCGCTCAATATTAGGTTCGATGTCGTAATCTGCGATGCGGTCATGGGTCCGCTAAACGACGATGTACCTGAAACGTTCAGGTCACGTAATGTTGTGGTGCCTTGTATAGCGGTGTTCTGTGCTACTTGCAAACTGTTGATTTGTGCCGTGCCCAGGTTCGACGTACCCGAAATCGTGATGCTTGGGCCGGTAATGCTGCCGCCGGTCTGAAAATTACCGGCGACGTTCAAATTACCGCGCATCAGCGTCTGCCCGGCAATGATCGCATTGCCCTGAATAGTTAGCGTCTGCGATGTGTTGCCGACTGTTGCGTCGGTGTTATTGAGCTGTTTCAGCGCGTCCTGGCTGAGCGTCTGGGTAGCGATGCTGGCTGGCGGCGTGACTTTTTGGCTGTTCAGATAGTTGACGACCACCACGACGATGGCGATGACGCACAGCAACAGGAAAATCAAGAAGTAGACGTTGACCTTGCGGAAAAACCGTTTGATCGGCGAAACTTTCTTTTCCGATTCTTCAGCCGGCTTCGTTTCACCGCTAGCGGCGGCCTGTTCGGTCTTTTCCTCTTCCAGTTCGTCGGGCGTGCGACTCAAAGCATCCGCAGGGACGTCCTGCTCTGCTTTTTGCTCGTCTCCCTCGGGTGCGGGAGTTGTATTCTTGTCGGGCTCCATCTTTTTCGTATTGCCGTTATGCTTTACGTCTAGCTTACTACACTTACTAGCTTGATACCAGACAGGTTATAGGTGATAATACAGGTAAAGCTTATGCGAAATCGAGGACTCGGGAAGTTTACACGGTATCTACTGCTCGCGGTGGCCGTTGCTGTCTGTGGCGCGCCGGCAGTCTTTGCCGAAACGTCCAGCTCATCGCATTACCAGCTCAATGATTCGTCGTTTACCGCTGGCTCGGCCAATCAAACATGTTCGGCGAGTTACTGTTCTACAACATCTATCGGCAGTACCGCTGGTACGAGTGCCGGCGCCACGACCAAGGCAGTGTTTGGCCCTGTTACGCAGAGCCAGCCAGAGTTGCAGGTTATTGTCGACCCTGGCACGTCCGACCTTGGTGTGCTTACTACCGAGCGTACCGCTACCAAAACCACGTCTATCAAGATCTTGAACTATCTCAGTAGTGGCTACCTGGTGCAGATTATCGGTGACCCGCCGACCTATAGCGGTCACAAGCTCGCGACACCGTCCACGCCGACCGCTTCCACGCAGGGGACGGAGCAGTTCGGTATCAACGCCGTGGCCAATACCAACCCAAGCGTGGGTGCTGATCCAGTGCAGGTACCGTCGGGCAGCTTTAGTTTTGGCACGGTCAACGACAACTACAAAACGCCCAACGAATTTATGTATAGCAGCGGCGACGTGGTCATGCACAGTGGCAGCTCATCGGGCGAGACCGACTTCACGCTCAGCTTCATCGTCAACATCTCCAACGCCACGCCAGCCGGCCACTATCACGGTGATTACTCGGCGGTGGTGATTCCGTCGTATTAGCGTCTAAAACAATAATACTCTTGCAATACATATAAAAGTATGTATAATAATATGTATGGAGTTTGAGTGGGACGACGCCAAAAATGCTATGAACGTAGCAAAGCACGGCCTATCGTTCTACGAAGCCCAACGGGCTTTCTCCGACAAAAAGAAAATCATCATTTTCGACAGCAAACATTCAACAAAAGAGAAAAGATATTTTTGCATTGCTAAAATGCCATCAGGCAAGATTGCGACAGTTCGCTTTACGACAAGAAAAGACAGTATCCGTATCATTGGTGCAGGATATTGGCGGGAAGGAAAGAAGTTATATGACCAATGTAATCCACTACACTAACGCACCGGACGACATACAGGAAGCTCTTGCGAATGGGGTTCGCGTCGACGATTTTTTACCCTCGCCAGACAAGCTTATATTTAAAACCGAGAAAGAGCGTATTACCATAGCTATCGACAAGCGCAGCCTTGATCTCTTCAAGCGCTACGCCAAGCAGCACGATGCCAAATATCAAACGCTTATCAATAGCGTGCTTGGGTCGTACGCAGACCGATTCCTTGTGAAGTAAGTACCGGAATAACTACTGAAAAGGCGCGGGCAGTCCCTTGTTGGATAGCTTGCGCCTTTTTTGTCGTATATTAAAAACCTCTCTTGAATTTCTTGAGCACAAGGACTATTGTGTTTGTGTAAGTCTTGAAATAGGGAGGGTAGTTGTGAAGAGATTTGTGCCTCAAAATGTAAAGAGGATATATAAACAAAGCCTATATATCCTATCCGTCATAGTACTTGCAATGTCAACTGCTGCTAGTGCATTTGCATCTGAAACATTCAGCAATTACTCTATTTCCTCCTCCTATACAAGTCCGAAAGCGATAACGGTTGCTGGCGGCTCCCTCTGGTATGGTGAATTTCATAGCGGAGCCTTCGATTCGATCGGTAACATGACCACGTCTGGTGTGATAACAGATTACAACCTCGGGTATCCGTCTGGGCAAACGAGTTTCACCATTAACTCTTTAGCTACTGGCTCAGATGGTAACGTATGGTTCAACGGACGCTCGGGTACATCGGTATATACAGGTTCTCTGAGTATCTCTACGGGGGCGGTTACTTTCCAGCCGAGTTCAGTGGTATCGAGCTCTTCGGCTCCGGGCTCCCTCACCACTGGATCGGACGGAAATCTATGGTACTACGTTAAGACGGCAGGATCACCAAGCTATACGTATCTTTTGCGCCTCAATCCCTCAACCGGAGCAGAGACAACCATGCACACGTTCACTGATACGTATGCGAGCTTTACGAGCCTTGCAAGTGGCCCAGACGGCAACTTATGGTTAACAGACTCATACAACAAGCGTGTTCTTGGTATCGATGTTGCAACGGGCGCCAATCTTGCTTCCTATACGATGCCGACGCTAGGTAGTGTTCCGGGCGATATTACAGATGGCCCAGACGGCAACTTATGGCTTATTGAAAATGGCAAGATCGCCAAAATGACGACAGGCGGAGTGTTTACCGAATATACGGTTGCTGCTGGTGTTGTTCCCGGTACGCTTACGGCCGGTTCTGATGGTGCGATGTGGTTCATTGATTACGGCACTACACCAAAGATTGGCCGGATTACAAGTACAGGAAACGTTTCTGAGTATACTGTGCCAGGTTCCAGCGTGAGTGGCGTTGGGAGCCTGACGCTTGGCCCAGATGGCGCACTCTGGTTCACCTATAGGGACGGTTCTCCGTACTATCTGGGAAGAATAGGCTACTAGTAATAACGATTTATGTCGTAATCACAAATTGATTTTCCTGTGGATAACCCTATTGCGCGTTTGATACTACTAATGGTAAAATGTGCGCGTATCCCTTGTAAAAGGAACAAAAATAAACAACCATAATTAGGAGATATACAAACACCATGTATACACTCAAATCAATCGCTCGGCGGGGGACG
>Ga0164242_10000087_pt1 | contig 108468 bp, 92 predicted proteins | sample OricomgcompostMG_FD_108783 | JGI IMG/M metagenome (GOLD analysis project Ga0164242, IMG submission 108783) | Miracle-Growth compost microbial communities from Emeryville, California, USA - Original compost - Miracle growth compost (MG) ...
CCCCGGACTAAGTTGTTCATAAAGCATCAGGCTGCCCGCCGCGTGCAGACCCGCACGCCAGTCGTAGGTGTGCTGCAGGCTCCACTCCAGCACCGCCACCCGGATGTGCGGGTGCTTCGAGATGCCCACGTACTCGCACAGCTTCGTCAGGTAGTTCCGTATGCGAAGCAGCCCCGACGCAAAGTTCTCCGGCTCGTACTCGTAGTTATGGCAGCCCAGAACGTCGAACACATCGCCTGCCCGATCGATGACCGTCTCGCTCCACTCCATATCGCTCGACCGCTTCTGTCCGCACGCAACGATCTTTGCCTCCGGCGCGATCTTCCGCAGCTCCGCGCCATACACCTTCACAATCTCCGCATACGACTCCGGCGTAAAACCATTATTCATCGGCTCGTTATCGATCTGGAACAGCTTCACCCCGTACGGTTCAGGATGGCCATTCGACGCGCGCAGTTTACCCATCTCGGTCGTCGGCGGATCATTCAGGTAGCGCACCCAGTCCATCGCATACTGCACGCTCTCTGGCTTCGTATCCGGACACGCCAGCACAATCAGCGGCTCGCAATGCAGCCTGCGGCACAGCCCCAGAAACTCATCCGTGCCAAACCCGCCATAACCGGAGTACCCACCCCAGTAGTTATTCGGGTGATATCCACGCGAGGCATATGGCCCGATGCACTCCTTCCACTTGTACGTCGAAGCATACGACCCTCCCGGCCACCGGATGAACGCTGGCTCCAGATCGCTCAGCGACTTCAGCAGGTCGGGCCGCAGCATCCCATCGCGCCGCGCATCCGCGCGCATCAGCGAGACAAAATCCACCAGCACCGCACCGCTTCCACTCGCGACAATCTCCACTGTCGCCTGCTCGTCGCGCACGCCGCTCGTGAAGGCAACCGGAATCTCCTTCCATTCCGCACCCGCACCCACCAGCGGAACCGAAGCAATCGCCTGCCCGCCCGAGCCCGTAACTCGCAACTCCACATGCGCCGAGCCACTCTCGCGCCTCATCCACACCCAGCCGTCATACCGCACACCCTGGTCCACAAACACGCGGCCCTGACGAATCCCAGCATGTCCGCCGTTGACCTTCAGCCGGACAGACTGCGTGCCATTGTGGAAGTCCACCTTCGCCAGCTCCACCTGGCCGCGTTCCGCAAACGGCTTCCAGTACGTCTCGAAGTCCGGGCCTTCAAACCCCGCGCCGCGAATCTGCTCCGCAAACAGCCCATCTTCGATCGAATGATTGATGTGCTCCAGAAACTGCCCGTAAATGTGCTCATCCACGGGTGCCGACACACGATCCGTGTTCACCAGCAGCACAGCGACACGCGCACCCGCGGCCTCCGCAAAAAGCGGTGAGGCTACCAGCGATGAGAGAGGAACAGCAGCCGTGGCCGCCAGTGAAGTCTCAAGAAACCTGCGTCGATTCATAGGTGGTTGCAATCCGTGCCAACCACCATATCCATTCACTCCACACAGGTAAAGCGGCGCCCTACTTCTTAGGTACCGAGATCGTAATGTTCCGGTACTTGATCACCCCGTGATGATCCCCCTGCAAATAGAACGGCCCCGGCTCAGCCTCATTGCTGTCCAAAGCGCCCCCGGTCGGCCCCGGAAGCTCCACATTGTCGTGGTACATCTTGCCATCGCGCAGCACCGTCACATGCCTTCCCACCAGCGTGACGTCGTAGCTCGTCCACTTGCCCAGGTCGTTCTTGGCCCCAGCCGGCGGCGGATACCAGCTATAGATCGCGCCCATCTCGTGCGACGGCAGCTTGCCGCCCTCGGTCCCCACCTGCAGCTCATATCGCCCGCGCAGATAGATGCCGCTGTTGCCGCCCTCCGGGCAGTTCACCTCGATGTGCAGCTTGAAGTCCTGAAACTTCTCCGTCGTCTTGATGTTCGCTGCACCGTGCGTCGGGTGCCCCGGAATCTCAGGGTTGTCATTCACCAGCTCGCCATCGCGAGCCACCCATTTGTTGTTCTCGACATTACCGATCGGCTCCCAGCCCTTCAGGTCCTTGCCGTCGAAGAGCGCCCGAGGCTTGGTCCACTCCTTCGGCATCGGCCTGTCCAGAGCAGGAGCCTTCGCGCCAGCCAGCGCCGGCCCAGCCTGATCGCCGTGCTTCTCCACGCCACTCAGCTTGCCGGCCGTGGGCTCGGTCAGCTCCCAGGTGACCTCGGATCCCCCACGCTCCGGCCCGACATCCACAATCAGCTTGCCCGCGTCGACGTGAGCGCCGGCAATCGGATGCCACGCGCCGCCCCGCGGCTGGACCTTGCCCTCAATCTTGCCGCCGCTCTCCGTCAGCTCCATCCACTGCGGATACGGCTGGCCAGATGCCGGGGTAACGGTCATGTCCCAACGGCCCACAAACTCTTTCGCGTCTTGCGCAGCAACGGTCGAGACAAGCGCCGCCGCCAGGATAGGTGCAAACAAAATCTTCGTTTTCATTCGCTAATGAGTGTAACGCTCACGGTGACAGTCGGGTCTGTGAATGTTCGTTGATCGACCCCCGAAAGCGCAGAGCCGGCCTCAACAGGCAGCTTTTGGAAACACAAGGGTCTTTATGAGAACATCCGTTCGTGCCTCTTTCCAACCAGAGCTTTATTGAACGTTGGCAGCACTCTGCTGCCGCTGAACGGGCCAACTACGCTCTCTTCCTCTCTGAGCTCTGCGACTTCCTTGATGTCCCCCGCCCCGAACCCACCCTCGCCGAAGACCACCGCAACCAATATGTCTTTGAGAAAGCCGTCACCTTCCACCATCTCGACGGCGCCACCTCCACCGGGCGCATCGATCTCTACAAGCGCGGCCACTTCATCCTGGAAGCCAAGCAGGGCAGCCACGCTCCCGAAGCGAACAGCACAGACAGCACGACAGGCGGTGAGTTCAATCTAACCCCGCCTACACCTCGTCCCGTCCGCCGCCGTCTCGGGACCGCCGTACGCGGCACCATCAACTGGGATGAAGAGATGCTCAAGGCCTACAACCAGGCCGAGCGTTACGCCAAGGCACTGCCACCCTCCGAAGGCTGGCCTCCCTTCATCATCACCGTCGATGTCGGCTACTCCATCGAACTCTTCGCCGACTTCTCCCTCACCGGAAAGGCCTATCTCCCTTTCCCCGATCCCCGCGGCTATCGCATCCTCCTCGGCGAACTCGCCACCCCTGAGATCCGCGAACGCCTCCGCGCCCTCTGGCTCGACCCGCACTCCCTCGACCCCTCCCGTCACACCGCTCGCGTCACCCGCGAGGTCGCCGCCAAGCTCGCCCTCCTCGCCCGCAACCTCGAGCGCCGCTTCCCCGCCAAAGACGTCGCCGAGTTCCTCACCCGCTGCATCTTCACCTCCTTCGCCGAAGACGTAAATCTCCTCCCCGCTCGCAGCTGGATCGACATGCTCTCCAGCCTGCGCGATCGCGACAACGTCGCCGTCTTCCCCCAGATGGCCACCTCCCTCTGGGACACCATGAACACCGGCGGCTTCTCCCCCATCCTCCAGAACCAGATCCTGCGGTTCAACGGCGGCCTCTTCGAAAGCACCTCCGCCCTCGCGCTCACCGGCGATGAGCTCGCTCTCCTCATCGACGCCGCCGACTCCGACTGGCGCGACGTCGAGCCCGCCATCTTCGGAACCCTCCTCGAACGCGCCCTCGACCCCGACGAGCGCCACGCACTCGGCGCGCACTACACCCCCCGCGCCTACGTCGAACGCCTCGTCGTCCCCACCATCGTCGAGCCCCTCCGCGCCGTCTCTGAACTGGTCGACAGCGGCCACATCGACGACGCCATCGACCTGCTCCGCGACTTCCACACCCGCCTCTGCAACATCCGCGTCCTCGATCCCGCCTGCGGCTCCGGCAACTTTCTCTACGTCGCCCTCGAACACCTCAAGCGCCTCGAAGGCGAGATCCTCGAAGCCCTGGCCTCCCTCGGCTACACCCAGACCTCGCTCGAACACACCGGACGCACCGTCGATCCCCACCAGCTCCTCGGCATCGACATCAACCCCCGAGCCACCGCCGTCGCCGACCTCGTCCTCTGGATCGGCTACCTCCAGTGGCACTTTCGCACCCGTGGAGACGTCACCCCGCCTCTCCCCGTCATCAGCAACTTCCACAACATCCAGTGCGGCGATGCCCTGATGACCTGGCGGGCTAAGGTCGCTGCCGCCGATGAAGACGGCGCGCCCATCACCGAGTGGGACGGCCGCACCTTCAAGGAGAACCTGCTCACCGGTCGCCAGGTGCCGGACGAGACCGCACGCCGCCCCATCTTTAACTTTCTCGATGCGAAGCAGGCCAAATGGCCCGACGCAGACTTCATCATCGGCAATCCACCCTTCATTGGTGCAAAGTACATGCGTTCTGAACACGAGGGCGGTTATTTCGACGCTCTCCGCAAGGTCTACACCGAAGTGCCGGACTCCGCCGACTTCGTCATGTACTGGTGGCAGCGCGCCGCCGATTTGGCACGAGGAGGTAAATGCCGGCGCTTCGGCTTCATCAGTACCAACTCACTTCCTCAGGTCTTCAACCGCAAGGTTGTCGCGCAGAACCTCGACGCCGCCAGGAACCCCCTCTCGCTCCTCTTCGCCATCCCCGACCATCCCTGGATGAAGGCCCTCGAGACTAATGTCCCACGCTTCGGCAACCAGCCCATCGCTCGCGCCGCAGCCGTGCGCATCGCCATGACCGTCGCCGCTCGCGGAGAACACGAAGGCCATCTCTACCGCGTCATACGCGAAGGCGACACCAGCACCGAAGGAACCGAGGTCGAGCTCGCGGAACAGGTCGGCAAAATCTTCGCCGATCTTCGCATCGGTGTGGATATATCAGGTGCAACTGCGCTTCAGGCAAATGAAGAACTCTCTTGCCCAGGTGTGAAACTTCACGGCTCCGGCTTCATCGTTACACCGGAAGAAGCAGCAACAATTGGGTTGGGTCGCATAGCTGGTCTCGAACACCACATCCGCCCCTACCTCAACGGTCGCGACCTCACCGGGAACTCTCGCAACGTGATGGTCATCGACCTCTTCGGCCTCTCCGAGGTAGAAGTGCGCACACGATTCCCCGAGGTCTATCAATGGGTGCGAGACCGCGTAAAGCCCGAACGCGATGAAAACCGCCGCGCCACCTACAGCGAAAACTGGTGGATCTTTGGTGAACCACGGGCTACATTTCGTCCTGCCTTGCTGAGCATAAGCAGATACATTGCGACTTTAGCTACTTCAAAACACCGCTATTTTGTTTTCTTAGAAAATCGTATTCTTCCCGATGATGCGCTAATCAACATCGCAAGCGCAGACGCATTTCACCTGGGCGTCCTCTCTAGCAAGGCGCACGTTACATGGGCTCTCGCCGCAGGCGGCACACTCGAAGATCGTCCACGCTATAACAAGTCTCGCTGTTTCGACCCCTTCCCCTTCCCCGAAGCCACCGAGGCCCAGAAGCAGACCATCCGCCAACTCTCCGAAGACCTCGACGCCCACCGCAAGCGCGTCCAGCGCGAGCATCCTGCCATCACGCTCACCATGATGTACAACGTCCTGGAGACCCTTCGCTCCGACAAAGAACTCACCCCACAGGACCATCACATCTACGACATCGCTCTCATCGGCATCCTGCGCGAGCTGCACGACAGCATCGACCGCGCCGTCCTCGATGCCTACGGCTGGCCCCCCAACCTCACCACCGACGAACTCCTCGCCCGCATCGTCGCCCTCAATGCCGAGCGCCGCGCCGAAGAGGCCGCCGGTCACATCCGCTGGCTCCGTCCCGAGTTCCAGGCCCCAGCCGTTGCCCTCCCCGTCGCCCGCACCCTCGAAGGCTTCGCCGAAGAGACCCCCGCCGCCACCCCGCGCCGCAAGCAGCCGTGGCCCTCTGCCATCCCCGACCAGTTCCGCGCCGTCAAGCAATCCCTGCGCACCGGCCCCGCCACTGCACAGCAGATCGCCTCCGCCTTCCGCCCGGCCAGCCGCACCCGTGTCGCCGAAATCCTCGCCACCCTCACCGCCCTCGGCCAGGCCCGCTCAGATGGCAACAGATACTCTCTGTAACCCCGACAAACCCGAGCCTGAGACAAAAATCGGGTGCCCCATCTTCGGCGCGGCTTCATTGCCCCCAAGGTGGGCCATTCGAGCGGAGGCTCGAATTCCCGCCCAGCACCTCCACACCGGCCAGGCACGCCATTCCCCACCGGGCCGTATCAGGTTCATCCCTTCCGTCAGCCTGAAGAACCGGCTGCTAAATTACCGCCCCCGCAGCCGCGACATCACCCTGCGATCCCGCTTCGTCGGCCTTCCGCTCTCCCAGTTCGACTCATACACCGGCACCGCCTTCTTCGCCTCCGCTACGGCAGCCCTCGATGCCCTGCTCTCGTCCGTCTCGCGATACAGCCCCTGGGCCACCGACGCCGGCCCGCGCACATCGCTCACCCCCAGCACCTCAATCACGAACTCGCCTGAGTCGTTCTTCACCCGCAACATCTCGCCTGCATGAACCTCGCGAGCCGCCTTCACCGGCTGCCATGCCATCTCACCTTTTTTCCAGTCCACCCGGCCCAGCTCACACGCCTTCACCGCCAGCGCCCGCGTCTTGAAGAACCGCGCCGCCCAAAGCCACTTGTCTGTCCGTACCGAAGTCATCCCTACATTCTGCTCCGACCAAAGCCTTCGGCCAAAACCATCGTCGCTAAGGTGAGTTCAATCCAACATCGCGAATTTCGAGCTGCTATCGGAGCGGCAGCAGCCCGCTATGCGTCCGCCGCGTCACCAGAGGAAGCACCACGACGGTCCTGCCCTGCCAATACCCCATGACGCCAAGCTCCAGCATCTGGCGCTGTGTCTCGTAGCGCGCATCGGTTGCATGCTGTTCCAGGAAGCGGCTGGCCTCGGCCCTCGTCGTGAAGGTCACAAAATCCGCCGGATGGCGATCCACGTCCGCCCGAAGGCTCTCGAGCATCCCCTCGTCCGGGTTGTCCTGCTGCACAACCATGCCGGGATGGTCCACACGCCATTCGGTCCGCGACATCGCCCCCGCTGTTCCGTAAACCTGTGCGAACAGTGCGACGGCCATCCCGTATCTGAGGGCTGTATGCATATCTCGATTCTTATCCCGCACCGCGAACGGCGTTATTCCCCAAACGTGCTATCCATACGGCGCTACACCCACCCGCCATCGATCACGTAGCTCTGGTTGGTGATGGCGGCGCTGTCGTCGGATGCCAGAAACATCACCAGCCGCGCCACCTCCTCCGGTTCAATCAGCCGTTTGAGAGCCTGCCTCCGCAGCACCTCGGCCTTGTACTCCTCGGTCAGCCACAGCCGTCTCTGGCGCTCCGTCGCAATCGCGCCAGGCATCACGCAGTTCACCCGGATATTGTCCCCGCCCAGCTCATGGGCCAGCGTCCGGGTCATCCCGACAATCGCCGCTTTGGCGGTCACGTACACCGGCACACTCGTCGAAGGAATCACCCAGCTGATCGAGCTCATATTGATGATCGAGCCCCCGGCCGCCCTGCGCATCGCCGGAACCACCGCCTGGGTCATAAAGAACTGATGCTTCAGATTGACCGCCATCATCTCGTCCCAGCTCTCGGAGGTGACCTCGTCGATGCTGTGACGAGCGTCGTTGGCCGCATTGTTAACCAGAACATTAACAACGCCGAACCGCGAGAGGATCCGCGCAACCACCTGCTGGATCTGCTCGATACGAGTCAGATCGCATCGGAAGAACGCCGCCCGAGTCAGGCCGCTCTTCTCCAGATACAAGTTCAGCTCTTCCGCGGCGGCTTCCGCGATATCCAGGAAGACGACCTGCGCCCGCTGTGCCGCAAAGCCTTCCACCAGCGCCGCACCAATCCCTGTCGCGCCCCCGGTTACCAGCACCACCCTGCCTTCCAGGCTGGGGTACTTTGCCCACCTGCTCATCCCTTATCTCCGCCTCCGTCCTCAAGAACCAGCAGATCAAAAGACTCTTTCGAGCGCCGCATCCTGTCAAGCTCCCGCAGCGATTATCTCCAGCCGGAGCAATCACTTTCACCCTGCCGAATTGCTGCAGCGAATTCCTTATACTGGAAGAAGGGTCAAGCAGAGCCTGGACGGGCATGAGAGTCCCCGGAACAGGAGGTCCGGACTTAAGTCTCTTCTTTGGAAGACTTTGCGCAAAAACGTACGGGGGATGGCATGACACATGCGAGCAACACCGCAGCCGGCAACGATGAGAGCCTGACCATCGGGGTGCTTGCACTTCAGGGGGCCTACGACGCTCACGCCCAGACCATCCGCAGGCTCGGCGCCACCCCAAGGATGGTCCGCCTGCCCCGGGACCTCGATGGCATCGACGGCCTCATCATGCCCGGCGGCGAATCGACGACCATGCTCAGGTTCCTCGAGCAGCGCGGCTTCTTCGACGTCCTCAAGGAGTTCACCCACTCCACCCCGACCTTCGGGACCTGCGCCGGAGCGATCCTTCTCGCCACCGATGTCACCAATCCCGTCCAGAAATCTCTCGGAGCGCTGGACATCACCGTCGAGCGCAACTCCTACGGCCGCCAGATCGACTCCACCATCGTGGAAAGTGAGTCCGCCCTGCCGGGCGGCCCGCTGGAGATGGTCTTCATCCGCGCCCCGCGCATCACGCGCACCGGAGCCGGCGTCGAAATCCTCGCAACCCGCGGTCAGGACCCCGTCCTCGTCCGCGGGGGCCACCTGCTGGCCGCGACCTTCCATCCGGAGTTGGGCCACGATTCTCGCATTCACCAGCTTTTCCTCGACATGGTCCGCGACTACAAGCCAAAAGCCTGAACACCTTCAGCTCAGGCCCAGGCCACCGTCCACAGTGAGAAGCTGCCCTGTAATAAATGCAGGAGCGGTCGCAAAAAACACAACGGCCGCAGCAACATCCTCCGCCGTGCCATTGCGCCGCATCGGGGTCTTGCGAGCGAAGTGCTCATAAACCTCCTCCACCTCGCCCTGGACGATCATCCCCGGAGCGACCGCATTCACACTCACCTCTGGAGCCCAGGCCTTCGCCATCACCTCCGAAAGCATGTGCAGCGCCGCCTTCGACGTACAGTAGTGACCATGCGTCGCCCAGGCATGCTGCCCGCCCAATGAGCCGATATTCACAATCCGGCCCTGCACCCGGCGCAAATACGGCAGCGCCGCCCGCGCCATCAGAAACGGCGCTCTGGTGTTTGTCGCGAAGATTCGGTCCCACTGTTCGACCGTAATCTCTTCGAGCGCCACGGATTCGAACATACCCGCGTTGTTGACGAGCAGATCGATGCGCCCGAACTGGCTGACTACTTCAGCAATCGCGCTATCGATCGAGTCCGGATCGAGCAGATCGCACCGGACGGCGAGCGACTTGACTCCGAGCGCCGCCAGATCGGCGGTCGTCTGCCAGGCTTCCGCAGCGGACTCGCGATAGGTGATCGCGACATCGGCTCCTTCAGCCGCGAGCGCCAGCGCAATCGCGCGGCCAATACGCTTTGCAGCTCCGGTAACGATCGCAGTCTTTCCCGATAGCAGCATCGGCTGGTATATCTCCCGGCTACTGCTTCGGTGCGGTCTGCTGAGGATCCTGAGAAGTGGAGCCAGAATCCGGCTTCTGCTCGGCAGCTTTGGGCCTGACCGGCTCCTGCACTCCCCACTTGCGGTTCGACGGAGCGTTGTTGTTTTCCCGATAGGAAGACACCTGTTCGCGAGGGGTCAACATCTCAATCGCAATATCCTTCGTCGGCTCGTCCACCTGGTAGTCCTGGGCAAACGTTGCCATACCGTTGGCGATGACCTGCACGGTCACCTTGGAGCCAGTCGGAATAATGTCGATCGTCGCCTTTCCGTCCGGATCTGTCTTCACCTCAAGGTTCCCGATGTCCTTGCCGTTCTTCATCGGATTGAAGATGACGGCGGCGTTCATAATCGGCTTCCCTGTGGATTTCTTCGTGACCAGGACGGTGATCTTTGAGGTCTCCGGCGGAGGCTTGTACTTGCGCCCGCGGCGTACAGGAGAGTCCTGCGCCAACAGACCCGACGAGGCCAACACAGCCGTTACACAAACGAGAACGAAGCGGGTGAAGAGCTTACGACGCGACAACATCATGGCAGCTATTTTACGCCGCTCGGTCCCTGGTTTCCCCTAGACATCCGAAACCCGGCATCCCTACCCCGAATCCAGAGCGGAACTCCCGTGCGCGGCAGGCATCCGACCCATTTCGGCTCTTTTGAAACTTTGAGTGGTAGAAGCCGCTTCTGCTCGCGCTACGATATCTCCATGGACATGAAGCTGGTATTTCAGGATGCAGCAGGATTCCAGACGCCACTGCTGACCGTATTCGCGGTAGATGCCTCCATCGGCAAGGATGCCGATCCATTGATTGCGTTGTTGACGACCTCCGACCCAATTACCAATGCTGCAGCATCTCTCATTGCGTCAGACGAGTTCAAGGGCAGCCTGGGAGAACAGGTCGTTCTGCACGCCCCGACGGGCCTGAAGGCCGAGCGCCTGTTGATCGTCGGGCTGGGCAAGGCCAAGACGCTGTCCGTGGATGAGGTCCGCAAGGCCGCGGGTGCAGCCATCCGCTGGGCCAAGCCTCGCGGAGTCCGCCAGATGGCTGTCGCCTTTCCCGAAGATCATGCTCTCTCCGACGAGCACATGGAGAACCTTCCCTGTACCCTGCTGAGCCGCGCCCTGGTGGAAGGCGCGCTTCTTGCCGAGCGCGATTGGGACACCTACAAGAGCGACAGGAAGGATCGCTCCGTCGAGGCGCTTACCGTTGTCGCTCCGTCGAGTGAAGAAGCGACCACGCGCGAGATCCAGCAAGGGTTCGACGAAGGAAAGATCATTGCGGACGCGCAAAACTTCGCTCGCGCTCTCGTCAACGAGCCGAGCAACGTTCTTACTCCGACCGAGCTTGGACGACGCGCCGCAGCGATGTGCTCGGAAAAGGGGCTCAAGTGCGAGGTGTACTCCACTGAAAAGCTGGAAGAGTTGAAGATGGGCGCCTTTCTTGCGGTCGCCAAGGGATCCGCGCAGCCCCCCGCACTCGTGGTGATGACCTATGAGCCGAAGCTCGAGAAAGGCAAGCAGCTCCCCAAGGACGCCCCTGTCCTGGGGCTGGTTGGAAAAGGCATTACCTTCGATACCGGCGGCATCTCGCTGAAGTCTGCAGAGGGCATGGAGAAGATGAAGTACGACATGGCGGGAGCAGCGGCCATGATCGGCGCCATGCACGCCATTGCAGACCTGAAGCCTGCGGTCAAGGTGATCGGTCTCGTCTGCTCTGCAGAGAACATGCCTAGCGGGACCGCTTACAAGCCGGGCGATGTGGTCACGGCAATGTCCGGCAAAACGGTGGAGATCCTCAACACTGACGCTGAGGGCCGCCTTGTGCTGGCCGATGGCCTGCATTACGCAAAGACACTGGGCTGCACCCACCTGATCAATGCGGCGACGCTCACAGGCGCCTGCGTCGTGGCGCTTGGAATGATCAACGCCGGCCTGTTCTCCAACGACGAAGACACCTGCGAGCGCTTCACCCGCTCCCTGCGCATCTCGGGAGAGAAGTTCTGGCGGCTTCCCTGCACCGACGATTATCGCGACATGATCAAGAGCCAGATTGCAGACATTCAGAACACGGGAGGCTCACGCTGGGGTGGAGCGACGACTGCAGCCATGTTCCTCAAGGAATTTGCCGAGGACACACCGTGGATCCACCTCGATATCGCTGGCTGCGCCTGGAACGAAGAGGTCAAACCCTGGCATCCGAAAGGACCCAGCGGTGTCGCCGTTCGCTCCATTGTTGAATGGGTACGAACCTTCGCTTCATGAGGAGAAGTAAATCAGTAAAAAAGAAAGAGCGGCCTCCTCAGGAGCGCCGCTCTTTGTCTTTTTTTATCTTAAAGCGAAACTTTGCTTACGCCGCAGCGTTATGACCCGCGCCCCTGCTGAACATGTCGATCATGGCGCGATTATATGCAGGAATATCGTCCGGTTTCCGGCTGGTAACGAGGTTGTTATCCTGCACGACCTCTCGATCCACCCACTCGGCGCCTGCATTCTTCAAGTCTGTCTGCAGAGACGGCCACGATGTCATCGTATGGCCACGAACACCATCTGCGTCAATCAGGGTCCACGCTGCGTGGCAGATTGCTGCAATCGGTTTGGCGTCCTGGACAAAGCTACGCACAAATTCGATTGCTGCAGGCTCCAGCCTGAGATGATCGGGATTCATCACGCCGCCGGGAAGGTGCAGAGCATCGTAATTCCCGCTGCTCGCCTGTGAGAGCACGACGTCGACCGGAATATCCTCGCCCCAGTCGTTTGAATCCCATGCGCGTATCTTTCCATTCTTGATGCCGGACTGCGGCGCGATCACATCGACCTTCGCGCCTGCATCCTCCAGTGCCTTCTTCGGTTTTGTAAGCTCGACTTCCTCCACACCTTTCGTGGCCAGGATCGCAATACGGCGACCTTTCAGACTGCCGCGGTCATCGTTGTTGACACTTGCCATGAACACCTCCGTATGAAAGCAACACTCCGGATCAGCATGATGAGATTCGCGCCCAACTGCTGGCGTTGTCCTGTACGAGGACAGGACTGGAGATCAGACCAATCGGCTGGCCGCCGATGCTATACGACCCGTACCAAGCGTGAATACGTCCGATGGTCCGATGAGACTCACCACCACCCTTTCCGGCTCTGACATGCCGTAGAAAGAGCCGGGATGCACCACAACACCTTCCGCTTCCAGGAGCGTCTCGGCCGTTATCCCGATGCGCGGCAGCCGAATGATAGCGCTCCACCCGGCATCGGTCCGCAAAACATGCAGGCCGTTCGCAGAGATGGAATTCAAATTTGCCCTCGTTCTCTCGATGATCTGCTGCTGCACGTGGAATCTGCTGTGCAGCCAGGACGGCAGGGCAAGCTGTGCCGGCGCATTCATGGAAAGAAACGTGTCTGCGATGAGCTCGAGCCTTGCCAGCGCGGCGTGCCTCGCCGCGTCCGGACCGAAGGCCGCGATCCAGCCAACCTTCATCTGCGGCAACCCGGCGATCTTGCTCATCCCGCTCAACACAAAGGTGAGCACAGGGTGCGGCCCGCGCGCGAAACTCTCGATCTGGCGCTTGCAGAGGGGATAATCGAGAAAGACCTCATCCACAATCAGCGCCAGGCCATGACGACCGCATATCGCTTCCAGGCGCGCCCGCTCTTCCGCACCCGTTGCATGTCCGGTCGGATTATTCGGATGAACCAGCACAATGGCTCGCGTTCGTGCGGTGATTCTGCGCTCGAGTTCAGCCAAATCGATCCACCAGCCGTAGTCGTAAAACAACGGATACGGTCGAAGACGCACATCCTCAAGATCGGCAAGAAAGTCGAAAAGCGGATAGCTTGGCTGCGCCACCAGAATCTCATCGCCTGCATCGCACAGCAGGCGGAACAGATACCCGTAGGCCTCGCTCGTGCTCGTCGTCAGGACGAGCGCATCCGTGCTGACTGGAGCGCGGTGATCGGCGTAGTACGATGCTACTGCTTCCCGCGCCGACAGCATGCCTCGCGGATCAGGATCATAGGTCAGAGCACGAGGATCGCTTAGGGATGCGAGCACAGCATCGCAATCGTACGTAAGGCCGCAGACAGTCGGATTCGAGACGGTAAGATCCACCAGTTCGCGGCCTTCAGCCTTCGCCCGTCGAATCGACTCGGCGAATGCGCTTTCCCGCAGGTCCCATCCCGTCCGCACTGAAAATCTGTACGTCACACCTTCATGCTAATGGCTTCGCGGGCGAAGTTCCCTACAATAGCCTTATCCATGAACTTGATTGAAGCAGTTCTCTTTGACTACGGCATGGTTCTGTCCGCTCCTCCCGATCCTGCTGCATGGCAACAGATGCGCGAGATTACAGGTTTTGACGAGCAGACCCTGCATCGCGGCTACTGGGCCCCCCGCCACCAGTACGATCGCGGCGACCTGACCGGTCTCACGTACTGGGAGCAGGTTGCGAGTGCTGGAGGAACAACCTTCACCACCGAACAGGTACAGCAACTGATCGACGCCGATGTTGCGCTCTGGACCCGTTTGAATGCTCCGATGGTCGAATGGGCCCGGCAGCTGCAGCGCTCCGGCGTCCGCACCGGCATCCTCTCCAACATCGGCGATGCCATGACGGACGGGCTGCTCAGCAAGTTCGACTGGCTGCAGGATTTTCACCACTGCGTCTGGTCCTATCGCCTGCGTGTCGCCAAGCCCGAAGCCGCAATCTACCAGGCGGCGGCTGAAGCGCTTGCAACGCCTCCCGCAAAGATCCTCTTCATCGATGACAAAGTCGAAAACATAGAAGCTGCACATCAGGTTGGCATGCAGGCGATTCAGTACAGCGATCACGACTCGTTTGTGCGAGAGATGGAACAGAAGGGATTCGCCTCGCTTCTGGCGCCATAGAGCCTTGGCCCTCTTCCGCGCGAAGGGTCCCTGTTTCCCGTTTTGGGAAATCTACGTGACCTTCGTACCGTTCACCCTTTTCTTCACTCACGTTGCATGTATCCATGGATATTGAGGGCAGGGCTGCAAACCGCGATCCAACCGCAGCCAGGTAACCATGAAGCTACCCCGGACACTCCTTCTCCCCATCGCGTGTCTCCTTGGCCTGCTGCTCGTCGCCACTTCTGCCGCGCACGCGCAGGTGGACGCACAGCAGATCGCGTTTGCGGGCCTTCGCGCAGTTGCAGGCAAAGGCCAGTTCAACGGCATTCGGTCTGACTCCTCCGGCAACCTGTATCTCCTGCTCGATCAAAAGGACGGTGTTCGCGTCCTCAAGTCCGATCCGTCGGCGACGCAGGTGCTCGCAGAGGCTCGCATCGGCAGTGGGGGAGATATCGGGGCAGCGCTGGCTCTCGACCCTGCCGGCAATGTCTATGTCACGGGGACCACGACCTCGGCGACCATACCCACAACGGCGGGTGCGCCGTTTGCCTCCCCCTCGGACTCTTCGACCAACGGCTTCGTCGCGAAGTTCGATCCGGATCTCAACCTTCTGTTCGCAACCTACACGGGAAGCGGCCGTATGGCTCCCGCAGCAATCGCGGCCACCGGCGACCGGGTCTTTATCGCGGGCAGCATCTACGCTTCCACCCTGCCGGTGACGGCCTCGGCAGTGATCCGCCAGCCAGCCTCGGGCAGCGCCGGAAATGGCTTCGTCGAATCGTTCAGCGCGGATGGGACTGCGCTTCTATACGCGACCTATCTGAGCGGGTTTGGAGGCGATACGACAGCGGACGCTCTTGCCGCGGATGCCGCCGATAACGCCTACATTGCGGGATACACGACTGCGTCCGGCTACCCTACCGTGGCGGCTGTCGTTCCGCAGAGCACTGCCACCGGCTCAGGATTCCTGACGCGGCTCACAGCAGCCGGCGACGGGCTTACCTTCTCGACGTTTATTCCCGGTACAGGCATCACATCGCTCGCGCTCAATGAGCCCACGCAGACGCTGATCTTCTCCGGCGGCATCGCTCCTGGCCTCTTTCCCATCACCAGCGTGTCTATGCCCATCGCATCCACTGACTATCAGACCGCCGTTCGCATGTCGCTCGATGGAAGCAGAGTCATCGCCTCCACACTGCTCGCGCCGGCCACGCGCTCTGTCGTTGCATCGGCGCCGGACGGAACCATTTGGGCAGCGACGGATCTCACGGTGCCCTTGCTGCCGGTGCCATCCATTTCCAGCGTCGGATCCAGCGCCGGCTTCCACATCTCGGCGCAAGGCACCGTCGACAGGAACATTCGTTTCGGAGGCTCGACGACTCTCACTTCGACCATTCCTGTCGCCATCAACGCCATCGCCTTCGATCCAGGCGGAAACCCGATCTTTGCAGGATTCGCAGCGCCGACAACAAGCTCCAGCCTGCTGGCGACGGAGACCTATGATCTTCCGCTGGTGAACAGCCCGTCTGCCCTGCTTCCTTCTACGGTGCGCGATGCCGCGCTTCCTCCCGGGTCCAATTGCGGAAGCATGTGCGCAGGCTCCGGCGCCTATCTTGCAAAGCTGAGCCTCACTGCCGGTCCCTCCCTTGCGCTCTCAACCGACGCTCTCCCCAACATAGTGCTTCGCAATCTTGGGTCAGCCGCAGCGACGAATCTCCAGATTGGCGCCAGCGGATTCACCTTCTCGACCAATTGCCCTTCGCAGCTGGATGCAGGTGCGGAGTGCAGCCTGGTCCTGACCGGAGGGCCGGGCGCGCTTACGGTTGGGAGTGCGAATGCATCCTCACAAACGCTCTCGCTCCCGGCAGCCAGCCGTTCTTCCTCTGCGCTGGTTTACGCTCCTCACGAGGTCGGTTTCGGCATCATGCCAGAATCGGACCCTCCCGTCTCGCACAGCATCGCCGTCAGCAATCTTGGGACAGCGGCGCTCGCGACTCCGCTTCCCGTATCCTTTTCCCCGAATCCCAATGCTGCGATCAGCCTCACGGGCGATTGCCCAGGCTGGGGCTCGTCTCAGCCGCTTCAGCCCGGCACAAGCTGTCATCTGGTAGTGCAAGCATCCGCGCCCTCCACACTGACAGCCCCTTCTCCGTTTCAAATCACGTGGTCCTCGGGAGCAAGCTCGATCAGCCTGACCGGATTCACAGAGACGAACGACCTCCACATCTCTTCCACCGGAATCGACTTCGGAACTCAGTTCCTGGGGGGCCTGAGGCTCCCTCGCTACCTGTATCTTTCCAACAACTCTGCGACAGCCATCTCCCACTCTCCCGTGGCCCTGCCCGGCTCGTCTCCATTCACCGTCGCGGACCGTTGTCCGACCGTGCTGGAAGCCCACACCGTCTGCCAGATTCAGCTTGACTACTCTTCCCCGCAGACCTCCTCCGACGCGGTGACCCTGTCGCTCGATCAGGGCTTTCAGGTTCTCGTCACCGGCAAGACCCTTCCCCGTCCAGGCACCAGCGGCGAAACCGTGAATCCCAACCTTGTCATCAGTCCGACTTCATTGGGATTCTCCAATCCGGTGGTCGTCACCGGGACCTCAGCCGGCACGCTCACCGCAACCGTCTCGAACACAGGTGCGCAGCCATTTCCGATCAGCATTGGGACAACCGGCGACTTTATCGACGCCACCAACTGCACCGGCAGCCTGGCAGCGGGAGCCTCCTGCTCTGTCGTCGTCACCTTCACGCCATCGCAACCGGGGACGCGCTATGGCCTGATCTCGGTCTCAACCGGCGCAGCAAGCACGCCCGCCTACATCAACCTCTCCGGAACAGCGCTTCCCCTCCTGCCCGCGAATAATGGATCGCTCGACCTCGGCAGCACTCCCGTGGGTCAGCCCATCGTCGCGTGGTACAAGATCGCGGAGCCTCTCAGCCGCCTGGCCGCTAACGCCAGCGGAGACTTCAAGGTCCTGTTGGCGGAAGACATCGGCTACGGGCATGGGCAGCCGTCCCCATGGGACTTCACCTCGTCAGCAACCGGTTCGTGTATGAACTGCTGGCTCGGCGTTCAGTTTCTTCCGTCGATTGCCGGCGCACGCCAGGGATCGCTCAGCTTAACCTCCACAAGCAGCGGCGCAGCGTATACCGTGGCGCTCGACGGAAACGGACTCCCTCTCAGCGGCCTGCTGCTCACTCCATCCCAGCAGGACTTCGGACCTGTCGCAGTCCATAGCTCCAGTGCCTCTGCCCTCTTTTCCCTCACTAACCTCACGGCATCCAGCGTTACCTTCGCCACCCCCTCTGTCAGCGGAGACTTCACTATTCGCAACGATGTATCCGGAGGTCCGTCCTGCATCGGCGCCGTTGCATCGGGCGCGTCCTGCTTCGTCGAGATCGCCTTCGCGCCCACTGCGACCGGACCCGCCGCAGGAACCCTCGTGCTTGCCTCCGATGGAGGAACAGCGCACGCAACGTTGACGGGATACGGATCGCCGGACACTGGACTGTCGCTCAACCCCGCGGCCCTGGTCTTCGCCAACGTTCCCAGCCCTTCGGCAACCCGCCAGACAATTGCCGTCACCAACACCGGAACATACGACCTGCTGATCGGCGCACCCAGTTCCAGCACCTCCGCCTTCCAGACCAGCACCACCTGCGGCACGCTCGCAATCGGCACAAGCTGCACGATCACCGTCACCTTCCAGCCGCAAAGCGCGCAGGCCATGGCCACCCTGTCGATTCCTGTCACCAGCAGCGCTCCAGGGGCTCCGCAAACCACCTATTCTGTTCCGCTCTCCGGCAGCTACACGACCGGGAACAGCGGACTGCAGATACTGCCTGTCCTAAGCGACTTCGGGCCGACAACCGTGGACACATCCGGAATCGCCCGGCAGCTTCTCGTAAACAATCTAACGGCGCAGCCCGTCAGTCTTGAATTGGCACTACCGAGGCAGTTCAGTCTGGCCGGCCAGCCCTGCACCGCTCTCTCTGGCGGCGGCAGTTGCGCACTCTCCCTGGCCTTCACTCCCTTGACGAACGGCGAGGTCACAGGAACGATCACTGCACACGGTACCCCTGCGGGCGGAGGACCCCAGATCAGCGGACTGGGCTATGTCAAAGGATTCGGAGCCGGGCAGGCCTCCCTCGCCATCACCGGCGATCTTCAGCCGGGCGATATCGTCGCTTTCGGGCAGGTTCCTTCCGGGCAGACATCGGTCCGCACTCTGAGCGTAACCAACAACGGCACGGGACTGCTGACCGTCCGCCGCGTTACCAGCCAGTGGCCCTTTCTTTCGACAACCACCTGCGGCTCGCCTCTTTCCGCCGGTCAAAGCTGCACCATCAACATCACCTACTCGCCCATTAATCAGGTCTTGACCGGATCGAGCCCCGCGCCCTTCAACGCAGACTCCGGAACGGTCGTCCTCGAAAGCGACGCGGCCTCGAGCCCGCAGCTCATTCAGCTGACGGGCACGGTTACGCCGCAGTTCGTGACCGTTCCCCTGAACACTGCACCGGTCTACGCCTACACCATCTCCGAGGGATCCCTGCACTTTGATGCGACCCGCGCAGGAGAGGCATCGCCACCCCAGACCATCAACCTGTCCAACACCGGATCGCGGACCATACACGTCACCGGACTTCGCATCGCGCCGGACTTCTCCGTCTCTGGAGACTGCTCAACGATTATCCCCGGCGCCAGCTGTCCCCTGCAGGTCGCCTTCACGCCGCAGGCCTCGTCATCCCGGGCCACCTCTACGATTCTGGGCGCGCTCGGGATCGTCTCCGATTCCGGCACATCGCTGGACTTCGTAAGTCTCTCCGGCACAGCAACGCCCGCAACTCTGGGAATCTCCCCAGCCTCGCTCGACTTCGGGCAGGTACTGGTCGGCGTCTCCTCAACTCTTCAAAGCGTCATCACCAACTACGACTCCAGCCCGGCGACCCTTCGCAGCATTGCTGCCAGCGGAGATTACAGCCTCCAGAGCAACTGTCCCGCTCCGGGAGCACAGCTGACACCATCAGCCTCCTGCACCTTGAAGATTACGTTCCATCCCTCACAGGTGGGCGTGCGCAACGGCGTCGTTGCCATCTCCAGTTCGCTAACCACGCTGCCGCTCTCAATCGGCCTGACCGGAACCGGAGTCCAGCCTCACCTCCTTGTTACGCCCAGCAGTCTCTCGTTTGGCGACATTCCCCTTGGCAGATCTTCCAGCCTCGCCGTTTCCATTACCAACACCGGCACAGCAACGCTCACCGGCATCGCTGCCCTGACCACAGGAGATTACGCGGTCCAGAAGCCCTGCGCATCGACGACGCTCGCTCCTGGAGCACGGTGCGATTTAGCCATTGTGTTTGCGCCAAGTGCAGCAGGAAGCCGCACCGGGAGCCTTCGCATCACAAGCTCCGATCCCGCTTCGCCCCTGGCAATCGCTCTCACAGGCAACGGTATGGCCTCCCCGAGCTTCGCCTTCACGGTTGATGGGACCAGCGCATCCACACTCAGCATCACGAGTGGGCAATCTGCCGGCTACCATCTGAGCGTTACTCCCCGGAACGGATTCACCGGAGCGATCGTGCTGAACTGCATTCCAGTTCAAGCCGCGCAATACGCCACCTGCTCCCTGCTACCTTCCGCAGTGAACCTGACCGGGGCCTCCGCACAGACATCGACGGCCACTCTGAATACGGTTATGAAGGTGACTGCCGCCTCGTCCTCAGGATCATCGCTCGCAGCACAATGGGCTATGCTCCTGCTGCCCCTGGGATCTCTTTTTGCTCAACGCCGCCGCGTCACGAGGGTTATCGTTCTACTGCTGATCGGCGGCGCGATGGCCGGTTTCTCCGGCTGTGGAAGTGGAGGAACAGTCGTCATCCGGCAGGACGATCCCAATCTCCGCTCCACTCCCCCGGGAACGTACCGGTATAGCGTGACCGCCACCGCCCTGAATGGCGTCGCAATCAGCCAGACCGTCGCGCTCACGCTTGTCGTGACCAAGCCGTAGGGAAAGCCCTTAGACCGGAGGCGCCACACCTTCCAGCGGAATGGGAACCTGCTCCACAATCTCAACTCCGAAGCCCTGAAGCGCCGGAACGTGCGTGGGAGTATTCGTCAACAGGCGGATCTTATGGATCCCCAGGTCCGAAAGAATCTGTCCTCCCAGTCCCACCTGCCGCAGCGTGCGCTGCGCCCGATCCTCGTGTTTCTCGCGCGCGCGATGGTCCCGATGGAAGACCACCCGATGCGGAGTGACGCTGCGATCGATGCCGAAGCCTGCGCTTCCGTTATGAAGGTATACCAGCGCTCCGCGACCGGCCTTGGCGATTATTCGAAGCGCGTTATCGACCACCGTCCTGCAGTCGCAAAGCGTTGTTCCGAAGACATCGCCCGCAAGGCAATGGGTGTGGACACGCACGGGAACCGGGTCCTCTCCCGCAACATCGCCATATACCAGCGCGACGTGGGATTCTCCGCCTTCGACCTCGCTCTCATACGCGATCATCCGGAAGTCTCCATACGCGGTCGGCATCACGGACTCGGCCACGCGGTGGATGTATCGCTCATTCTGCAGCCGGTACCGGATCAGGTCGGCGACGGTCATCATCTTCAGCCCGTGCTCCTGGCAGAACCTCACCAGGTCCGGCACCCGGGCCATCGTGCCATCGTCGTTCATGATCTCGCAGATCACCCCCGCCGGAATCAGGCCCCCCATCCTGGCCAGATCAACCGAGGCCTCGGTCTGTCCAGCGCGCACCAGCACACCGCCCTTGCGGGCCCGCAGGGGAAACACATGCCCCGGCCGGGCGAGATCCTGTGAAGTCGATTGCGGGTCGATCGCAACCTGGATCGTGTGCGCGCGATCAGCAGCAGAGATACCCGTGGTCACGCCCTCGCGCGCCTCGATGCTCTCCGTAAAGGCCGTACCGAAGCGAGAGGTGTTCTCCTGAGTCATCGGAGACAGGCGAAGATAATCTGCGCGCTCCTCCGTGAGGGTCAGACAGATCAGACCGCGACCGTACTTCGCCATGAAGTTGATCGCCTCCGGCGTAACAAATTCCGCCGCGAGCGTCAGGTCTCCCTCGTTTTCGCGGTCCTCGTCATCGACGACCACGACCATCCTGCCTGCGCGAATATCTGCGACTGCCTCACTGACTTCAGCGAACATAACTCCCGATCCTCCAGCAACCATTCGACGGCTTTAATCATACGTTCGACGCAAAAAGAGAACGCCGCCCATCTGCGGGCGGCGTCATCAGAACGGTCCTCGTTCGTTAAAGGGTCGATTCAATCTCGAAACCCCAGGCCTCCAGCAGGGCCTCAGGGATATACTTTGAATTTTTGTTGCGGCGGGCCCATTCGCGCAGCCGCGTCGACCGGATGTACTGGTCAGGGGTCAGTTTGAATTCCTTCACGACCTGCTCGAACGATGTTACCGTTGGGACGACAGGGCCAATCGGCTCCGGCTTGCCCCAGTTCGGATTTCCACGACGTTTCGCCATAGTGTGCAAGTACCTCTTGTTTTTTGTTTGCTCAGGTTCCCTTCAGGATGCGCGCCAAAGGAGAAGGAGACCATTGATATTTTACGTTCTTAGTGCTTGAAAATCAATGGACTTGTGCGCTAAAATCTCCGGCTTTCGACTACGCTCCGCAACCTCTTTGACTGCCTCAGTTATGGAGCACCTCGCCGTAGAACCTCGCCAGATCGGTCTTCATCTGCCTCAACGCGTCCACATTCAGGTACACCATGTGACCGGCGGGATAGTACCCGAATTCGACATTGTGGACCAGCTGCGCCGGCAGGCTCATGTGGCTCAGGTCATATTCGGTGGCAAAGAACGGCGTCGCCAGGTCGAAATATCCGTTGGCCGAAAATACTCGCAATGAGGGATTTTTTCGCATCGCATCCGCCAGGTCGAGCGCCGTATCGGGAACAGGCAGTGGCCGGTGTCCCTCTCCCGGAGCTTCATGCTTGAAGTCCCACGCCTGGTTCACGCCCGGCCCGGACACGTAATAGGGCTCCTGGCTCATGTACTTCAGCTCTTTCTGAACATAATCGTGAAAGGCTCCCAGAAATGCGCCGCTGATGCCTGTGTCAGAGGGATCAAAGCCGGGAGTCTCGCCCGCCGCGTCCGGGTCCCAGCCCAGGAAGCGGGCATCGTAACGCCCCAGGCTCCGCGAGTCGTCCCTTAGCAGCTCCTCGCGGAAGCGCCCCGGAGTAATACGAAGCCTCGTCTCCCGCAGATACTCCGGTTTCAGTCCGGTAAGGGCGGAGAGTTCCCTCGCCACCGATTCAAACTCCGCCGGTGGAATGCGATCACCCTTTGAGAGCGCCTGGGCATAAGGGCCGCGGGCAAACTGCCGTGCCTGCTCGACCCACTCCGCCAGCGACACATTGGGCCTTACTCTCTTATGGTAGTAGCCGATTGCCGCGAAGGACGGCAGATAGCTCACGCTTTCCGTGTCATAGCCGGGATTGCGGATGGCATAGTTCAGGATCGATGAGAGCAGGACGACGCCGTTGAAGGGCATTCCATTGTTCTGCAGGGCCGCAGCCAACCCCGCTGCCCGGGTGGTTCCGTACGACTCGCCGAAGAGGAACTTCGGAGAGTTCCACCGCTGGTTGGCGGTGACATATCTCTCGATAAAGCGCCGAAAGGCACGAATGTCCTGATCGGTGCCGGCAAAGTCTTTCATCGTGCCTTTGCCCACGGCCCGCGAGAAGCCGCAGAGCGGAGCATCGATAAAGACCAGATCGCTCTTGTCGAGCAGGCTGTATTCGTTCGGCACCCATCGATAAGGTGCCGGCCCTGTCGCCTCAGGGCTCTTTGTCTCAACCCGCACCGGCCCAAAGGAACCCATGTGCAGCCAGATGGTCGCCGCCCCCGGCCCTCCATTGAAGAAAAAGGTGATGGGTCGTGTCCCTGCATCCGCGCCGTCCTGCGTGTAGGCCACGTAGAAGATGCTGGCATCCGGACGATCGTGGTCGTCACGGATGAGGAGATTGCCCGCGGTCGCGGTGTAGTGAATCACCTGTCCGTTCAGCGTGAGGTCGTGCTTGGTAACGGAGTTGGTCTCAGGTGGGATCGGAATAGCGGTGTCGTCCTTTGGCCGCTCGTCCTGCACCTTAGGTTCGTTCTTCTGGGGCCGGTTCTCCTGGCCTGAAGCCAGCACCGCAGACGACATAGTGGCTAGAACGATTACACCGATCGAACGGAAAAGCTTCCCAACGCTCAATCCAAATCCCCTTGAAGATGGCTGCTGCCGAAGCTTCCTTCATCATATCTTCATCAGCGCGCTCTGCCCCGCACCGCACCAGGTGTAGAACTCTGGGGTTGAAATGGAGAGACGAATAAGCCGATGAGTGTTTGAATGTTTCATGCAGAAAGAGCTTAGGGTTGGCATGCCTGGACGGGAGAGCGCTTTGCAGAAATATCTGTACGTCGCCATCGGAGGTGCCCTGGGATCGCTGGCCCGCTTCTGCATCGGGTCCTACATGACAAACCGGCTAGGCACACGCTTCCCCTACGGCACCCTGATGATCAACATCACAGCGTGCGCCATCCTGGGTTTCTGTCTCACCCTGATGGATAGGCGCGCACAGATCCACGAAGCCTGGAGATTCCTGATTCCCATCGGCTTTGTCGGCGCCTACAGCACCTTCTCCACCTTCGAATGGGAGGCATACGCAACTCTCGAGATGGGCGCCTTCCTCAATGCGGCCCTCTACATCATTGCCAGTGTCCTGCTGGGGTTGATCGCGGTATGGTTTGGCATCTTTGTCGGAAAACTGCTGTCGTGATGAGGAGTAAGTGAGCAGCGGGCCAAAGGAGGAAGCATGTTGAATCCAGGAAAAGCCGTTAAAGTATCGATCTATTTGAGCGAAGGCTCGACCCACCATGGTGCTTCGGCCTACTCCACCATTCTCGACTTTCTCTTCTTCCGGGGCATCGCCGGGGCGACGGCATTCAAGGGTATCGCAGGATTCGGAGCAGACCATCATCTGCACTCCACAAGCCTGATCGACATCTCCGACCGACTTCCTCTGAAGATTGAGTTCATCGAGACGCAGGAGAAGTTAAACGACATTCTGCCCAGGCTGCAGGAGATGGTGGGATCCGGAATGATTGAAGTTCAGGAGACGATGATCATCACGGCGCCCCGGACGCCTGCGCCTGTCCCCAAACCTTCCAACTCGGTGAAGATCGAAGGCAAGGCCCAGATGATGCGCATCTTTGTCGGAGAGAGCGACCGCTGGCAGGGCAAGCCCCTCTACGAAGCACTCGTGAGCGCGCTACGAGCGAATGACCTCGCGGGGGTAACGGTCCACCGGGGAATCCTGGGCTATGGTGCTCATCGCCGCGTCCACAAGGACAAGCCGCTGCATCTCTCGCACGACAGCTCCATCCTGCTGTCCGTGATCGACACGGAAGAGAAGCTGCGATCGTTTTTGCCTATCATCGAAAGCATGGTGATTGAGGGACTGATCGTTCTCTCGGATGTGGACATCATCAAGTATTCGCATCGGACCGTGGAAAGCGGCGAAGGCGACTCGCAAGCAGAGTCTTCAAAGCCATGAGATCGCATCGCTGATTCGACCTCATGGAAGAATCTTGCGTCGCGCTGCAGGCGCCTGATAGCCTGTCATTAACCTGGAAGGCGATGGGGTACCGCCTTGAACCGCCAGTCCGCACGGACCTGAGCTGATGACTCCTACGATCCTGTAGGAGGTTTTTTGCCTAAATATCGTTCTCGAATTGCTGGCGATCAGGTGCGTCTCGTCCTCGACCTCGCGCGCTGGATCCCTATCGCCAGCGCCGTTGGAATCATGGCGGGTTCCGCCTCTGCACTGCTGCTCGTCTCCCTCACCATCGCTACGGACGTTCGTGAGAGCCACCATTGGCTGATCCTGCTGCTGGCGCCGGCCGGACTTCTGGTCGGCTACTTGTACAAGATCTTCGGCAGCTCCGTGGAAGCCGGAAACAATCTCATCCTGGAAGAGGTACACGACCCGAAGGCCGTCATCCCGGTCCGCATGACGCCGCTTGTTCTGCTTGGAACCTTCATGACCCATCTGTTCGGCGGCTCCGCCGGGCGCGAGGGCACAGCGATCCAGACTGGGGCCTCACTGGCCGATCAGCTTACGCGCCCCCTAGGACTGAACGCTCGGGACAGGCGCATCCTGCTCATGTCGGGCATCAGCGCGGGCTTCGGTTCGGTCTTCGGGACGCCACTGGCGGGAGCCATCTTCGGGATCGAGGTTCTCGCCTTCGGCACGATCAGCTACGACGCGATCGCGCCCTGCTTTATCGCTTCCTTTATTGGCGACCTGGTCACAAAGGCGTGGGGAGTTCACCACACGATCTTCTCCGTGTCTGAGGTTCCTGCAATGCACGTCAGCAGCATCTTCTATTCGATGATCGCCGGTGTTGCCTTCGGCCTGGTCGCGATGGCATTTGCCAAAGCAACGCACGGCGTCTCGCACATATCCCGGCGCTTTATCGCTTTCGGTCCAATGCGCCCATTCGTAGGCGGAATCATCGTCAGCGCGGCTGTGCTGCTGATGGGTACGACCAAGTACATCGGTCTCGGCATCCCGACCATCGTCGCCTCCTTTCACACGAAGCTGCCGCCGTACGACTTCGCGGTCAAATCCATCCTGACCTCCCTCACCCTTGGCACCGGCTTCAAGGGAGGCGAGGTTACCCCGCTGTTCTTTATCGGTTCTACGCTCGGCAATGCGCTCTCGCGAATTCTGCCGCTGCCGTCCTCCCTGCTCGCCGCCATGGGTTTCGTGGCCGTCTTTGCGGGCGCAGCGAACACACCGATCGCGTCGACCCTGATGGCCGTGGAGCTCTTCGGAGCCGAAGCAGGGGCCTACGCTGCCATCGCCTGCGTGCTGAGCTACCTTTTCTCTGGCCACTCGGGCATCTATCACGCCCAGCGCGTGGGCCGAAGCAAGCACATCAGTGCTGCCGCGGAAGAAGGGATGTCGCTTGCGCTGGTCTCCAAGATAAGGGAGAGTGCTTCGACGACCGACCAGGAAACCATCGAGGAAGACGAACTCCAGGAGTTGCTGGACATCGGAGCGACCGAAGAGGCAAACAGCACTGCCCAGCGCTAAGGGTCGGTTCAGTTTACGATTCCCATCTTCAGGATTGTCCGAAGGACGATCATGGGCTTACACTCCTGCCATGCGACGCTCAACGCTTGCCCTGCTCGTCCTGCTTCTCGCCGTGGCCGCAGTTCCGTCTTCTGCCTTTGCCCAGGATTGGGCGAAGACACGCCTGGACGCCTCGCCTCGCCACCGCGAGTACGTCACCCTGAAGCACGGCGATCGCTCAGTGCAGGCATTCGTCGTCTACCCGGAGGTCAATCGCAAGACCCCGGTCATCATCCTGATTCACGAGATCTTCGGGCTCTCCGACTGGGCCAAGGAGATGGCCGACGAGCTCGCCGCAGCAGGCTACATCGTCATCGCCCCCGATCTGCTCTCCGGAACCGGCCCGGGAGGCGGCGGAACAGACTCCTACTCCGGCATGGACGCCATCACCAAAGCCGTCTCCGGTCTTGACGCCAATACCGTGAACGCAGACCTGGATGCCGCGGCAGACTACGGCGAGCACCTCCCGGCCTCCGACGGAACCATCGTCACCGTCGGCTTCTGCTGGGGAGGCGGAAAGTCGTTCGCCTTCGCGACCCACCGCAAGGATCTGGCCGCAGCGTTCGTCTTCTACGGGCCGCCGCCATCGGACTTCTCCACCATCACCGCCCCTGTCTATGGCTTCTACGCAGGCAACGATGCCCGCATCGGCGCAACCATACCCTCCACCGTCTCCGGAATGAAGGCCGCAGGCAAGAAGTTCGAGCATGTCACCTACGAGGGCGCAGGCCACGGCTTCATGCGTGCAGGGGAAGATCCCGCAAATACGAATCCCGCAAACAAGACAGCTCGCGACAAAGCGTTCCATCGCCTTACCTCCCTGCTTAAAACCCTGCCGGGCGGCTCAGCATCTGTCGCCGGCCCTGGCACAAAGCTGCGAGCAGACAGGGTCGCAAAATCGGAACTCTCCTGCCATTCTGTGGGCGATTCGGCTGCGATAATGTGAGTGTGGCCGTTTCGTCGAAAAATTCGCTCACCTCGCTCCAGGACCAGCTTGATCGCATCACCCAGAACACCCGTGCGCTCGTTCAGCCCGAACGCCTTGCCTTCTCTGAGAAGACGGTCGCCGATCTCTTCGCCACCGGTATCGAAGACTGCGTCCTGAAACCCGGCGCGCAAGCGCCTTCCTTTTCTCTGCCAGACGCCCGCACAGGAAAGCTCGTCCATTCCGCCGACCTCGTCGCCTGGGGCCGGTCATCATTAAGTTCTTCCGCGGCCGCTGGTGTCCCTACTGCGTGACCGAGCTTGAAACGTGGCGCGATCTCGGCGAGGAAGTTCGCAGGCGAGGCGCTCTGCTGGTCGCCCTCTCCCCGCAGGCGCCGCGGCAGAATGCCTTCATGCTCGATCAGCACGGGCTCCCGTTTCCTCTGCTGACCGACGCGGGTTGCGGGGTCGCCGAGCAGTTCGGAATCGCCTACACCATCACTCCCGAACACCGCCGCTACTTCCAGTCCATCCTGGTAAACATCCCCTACAATCACGCCGGCCTGAACTACAACAATGCAACCGAGGAGAGCTGGCGACTTCCCCTCCCTGCGACCTTCATCGTGAATCGCGACAACATCGTCACCTTCGCCGAGGCGCATGCAGACTTCCGCGTGCGTCCTGAACCCGCCGAAGTGCTTGCGGCTCTCAACAAGCTCTGACGCGCATTCGCGCTACCAACGACCGCAGACTTCCTTCGCGTACGAATTCCAGCTCGGCAGCAGAGTCGATGTGTTCTGGTCATCCCAGTTTGTCGTCCGCTACATGATAGTGGGGGTCTTCCATAAGGTTGACCTCCACCATCGATTTGGCCCGCTGCAACAGCTCGTAGCAGTCAGGGCTCAGGTGCCGCAGATGCAGCTTCTTCCCTGCCTCTTCGTACTTCTCGGCCAACCCGTCGATCGCCTCCAGCGCCGAGTGATCCATCACACGCGCATGGCGAAACTCGATGATTACGTCCGCCGGATCTTCCTTCGGCGTGAACAACGTAGCAAACTGTGCCGTGGACGCAAAGAAGACCGTGCCTGACAACTCGTAGATCTTGCGCCCCTGCTCATCGATACGCGTCTTCACGGCAATCTGCTTCGCGTGCTCCCATGCAAAGACCAGTGCGGCAATCAGGATGCCCAGAACAACTGCCGTCGCAAGATCGGTAAACACCGTTACCAGCGTGACCGCTACGATCACAAAGGCATCGTGTCGGGGCACCTTGCCAAACACCTTCAGCGATCCCCACTCAAACGTCTTCTCCGACACAACGAACATGACTCCAACCAGAGCCGCGACCGGAATCCGTTCAATCAGGGACGAAGCGAACAGGACAAAGCTCAGCAGGCAAAGCCCCGCGACAATCCCGGACAGCCGCCGGCGCGCTCCGGAGCTGATGTTGATCATTGTTTGGCCGATCATGGCGCATCCGCCCATACCGCCAAAGAAACCGGAGAGAATGTTGCCGGCCCCCTGCGCCAGGCACTCGCGATTTGGCCGGCCGCGGGTATCGGTGATGTCGTCAACGAGATTCAGCGTCAGCAGAGTTTCGATTAGTCCAACCCCTGCAAGGATGAAGGCATACGGAAGAATGATCTTCAGCGTGGCGAGATCATAAGGAATCGCCGCAAGGTGAAACTTCGGGAATCCTCCTCGAATCGAAGCCATATCGCCGACCGTCTTCGTGTGAACCCCCGCAAAGTTCGTCCCCAGGGCAACAACAATAATGGCCACCAGTGAAGAGGGTATGGCCTTCGTCACCTTCGGGAACAGGTAGATGATCAGCATGGTCACAACGATCAGCCCCACCATTACCCAGAGTTGCTTTCCGTGAATCCAGTGCTCGGCACCAGCCGCATCTTTCACCTTGAAGTGGCCTAGCTGAGCGAGAGCGATCACGATGGCGAGGCCGTTCACAAAGCCCAGCATGACAGGGTGCGGAACCATCCGGACAAACTTGCCCAGCCGCAACAGACCGAAGAGGATCTGAAGGACCCCCATCAAAACGATGGTCGCAAAGAGATACTCCACGCCATGCTGCGCCACTAATGCCACCATCACCACGGCTGTCGAACCCGTCGCGCCCGAAATCATTCCAGGCCTGCCTCCGAACCCGGCAGTGATGAAACACATGATGAATGCCGCGTACAGGCCGACCAGCGGATTGACATGCGCAACCAGCGCAAAGGCAATCGCCTCAGGCACAAGCGCAAGCGCAACCGTCAGGCCCGATAAGACATTTGTTTTTACTTCTGCAGCGTTCAGCGACAAACAGCCTCCACAAAAAAGTGAGAAAGAACGAATGTTTGGAGTCAAACAGCGTGGGCGAGTCTCCAGGCGGAGCGCTCAAGCGCACACAAAGGAATGGTTTTCCTGTCAGAAAAAGGCGATGATTAATTCACACCTGTTCAGTATAGCTGAACATTCGAGCTTTCCGTCACCGTGAGCCCGCTGCAAGGCCTGCCAGGAGTCGCTGTCTCGAAAGCACGATAGGCTGTAGAGAACAGTTATGACCTCGACCACTGCGGAACATTCTATCGGCGAGCTGATTCGTGAGCAGCGCGAGCGTCTTGGTCTCTCCGTACGAACGCTTGCCGCACAGGCAGGCTTCTCTCCCAGCTTTATCTCTCAGGTTGAGAACGGCCTTGCCTCTCCCTCCATAGGATCTCTGGAGAAGATTGCTGCGTGTCTGCACGTCACACTCTCGGAGCTCTTCCATCGCCGGGACGAATCGACGGTCCTCGTGATTCGCGCAAAGGGTCGTCCGCGTCTCGAGAGCGGCTGGTCGCAGGCCGAGATCGAAGGCCTGCGCTCCGACGCCACGACGAAACTGGAGCCTCTGCTCATCACCTTGCAAGCCGGCGGCGCTAGCGGAAAGACCATGCACCCCGTCAACCGCGAGCAGTTTGTCTTCGTCGTAGCCGGTCAGGTTCATCTCACGCTCAATGAATCCGCACACCTGCTTAGTAAAGGCGATGCAATCACGATTCGAGCGATGACGTCGGTTCTATGGAAGAACGTCTCCGAAAAACCCGTACAGCTTCTCATCGTCTCCTCCGCCACTTGAGACCTGATTCCTCGTGTCCTCGTACTTCGCCATGCATCGTGAATCGGCTCGCTTTCAACGCATGGAAAAAGGTCCCCGAAGGGACTTTCTTCACTGAACTCGCAGCTCTTACTTGTTTTTTCGATAAAGCTCAATCAGGTTCGTGGTGGAGCTGTCGTGCTCCATCTTCGGCTCATCGGTGGCCTCCAGCTCGCCCAGGATCTTCGTCGCCAGCACCTTGCCCAGCTCCACGCCCCACTGATCGAACGAGTCGATGTTCCAGACCACGCCCTGCGTGAACACGGCGTGTTCATACAGCGCGACCAGTTTGCCCAGCACGGCAGGGGTCAGTACCTCGGCCAGAATCGTGTTCGATGGACGATTCCCTTCAAAGACGCGATGCGGAACCAGCCAGTCCGGCGTGCCTTCCGACTTGACCTGTTCTGCAGTCTTGCCGAAGGCCAGCGCCTCGGCCTGGGCGAACACGTTAGCCATCAGCATGTCGTGGTGCCGTCCCAGCGGATTCAGTGTCTTGTAGAAGCCAATGAAATCGCACGGGATCAGACGCGTCCCCTGGTGAATCAGCTGATAAAACGAGTGCTGCCCATTCGTCCCCGGCTCGCCCCAGTAGATCTGACCCGTCTGATAGTCCACGGTGCTGCCGTCCAGCGTGACATGCTTGCCGTTCGACTCCATTGTCAGCTGCTGCAGGTACGCCGGAAAGCGCTTCAGGTACTGCTCGTACGGCAGCACAGCCTGTGTCTGCGCGTCGAAGAACTCCGTGTACCAGATGCCCAGCAGCCCAAGCAGCGCCGGCAGGTTCTTCTCGACCGGAGCCCTACGAAAGTGCACATCCATCGCGTGAAAGCCATCGAGCATCTCGCGAAAGTGCTTCGGCCCAATCGCAATCATCGTCGAAAGTCCGATCGCCGAATCCATCGAGTAGCGCCCGCCGACCCAGTCCCAGAAGCCGAACATATTCGCCGTATCGATGCCGAACTTCTCGACCTCCTTCGCATTGGTCGAAATCGCCACAAAGTGCTTCGCCACCGCCTTTTCATCACCCAGCGACTTCAGCGCCCACTCCCGCGCCGTGTGCGCGTTCGTCATCGTCTCGAGCGTCGTAAACGTCTTTGAAGCCACCAGGAACAGCGTCTCGTCCGCATTCAGGTCCTGCACTGCCTCCGCAAAGTCCGTCCCATCCACATTCGATACAAACCGGAACGTAAGATCGCGCTGCGAGTAGTGCTTCAAAGCCTCATACGCCATCACCGGCCCCAGGTCCGAGCCGCCTATGCCAATGTTCACAACATTCCTGATGCGCTTGCCCGTATGTCCCTTCCACTCGCCCGAACGCACCCTCTCGGCAAAGGCAGCCATCTTGTCCAGAACCTCGTGCACACCCGGCACGACATCCTCGCCATCAACAACAATCTTCTCGCTCTTCGGCGCGCGTAGTGCCACGTGCAGCACCGCACGGTTCTCTGTGATGTTGATCTTTTCGCCCGTGAACATCGCCTCCGTCCGCGCCTTCAGCCCAGACTCATCCGCCAGCTGTACCAGCAGCTTCAGTGTCTCGTCGGTCACACGGTTCTTCGAGTAATCCAGAAAGATCCCCTCTGCCTCTGCCGTCAGCCGTTCCCCGCGGGAAGGGTCCTCCGCGAACAACTCGCGCAGCTGCCTTCCGCGAATCTGCTCCGCATGGGCGCGAAGCGCCTTCCAGGCTGGACGATCGGTAAGGGATGTTTGCTTGGGGGACGTTGGCATGCGTCTATCTCTCCTCTGCTGTCTAAGCTATTTCTCTACGGCATGTGATGGTCCGCGGACCCAAAAGAAACACGGTTCGGCTGTATCTTCTCACACGCGCGCCACCGGATCATAAAGGACCGGGACTTGCAGCAGAGCCATATGTGCGTTTATCGTAAGAGTGGTCCGGCTATCGCCCCTCTCCCGTCGCGAACCGCCTGGCCGGAAAGGGATCCCATGAGCACCGCCCCGCGCCGTCCGCTTTCTACCGAACCTCCCCAAACACCCGCACCCTCAGCACCTCCCGCACAGAAGCAGACACCGGCGGCTTCGCTTGATGTTTTCACCGGAGATCCGAACTTCATGACCTCGCTCGCGCGAGGTCTCATCGTTATCCAGGCATTTACCCAGCAGAATCCCCAGATGACCATCTCGCAGCTCAGCGTGCGCACCGGGCTCTCGCGCGCCGCCGTCCGCCGATGTCTCTACACCCTCACCAAGCTCGGCTTCGCCGGAGCCGAAGACGGATCCCGCTACTCCCTGCGGCCGCGCATGCTCACGCTCTCGCACACCTACACCGCCTCAAGCACGCTCTCCTCAGCCGCGCAGCCTATCCTCGAACGCATGTCCGCCGCACTGCGCGAGTCCTTCTCCGTGGCCACGCTCGACGGCGACGACATCGTCTACGTGGCGCGCAGCACCGTCAATCGCGTGATGGCCGTCGATCTGCACATTGGCAGCCGCCTGCCTGCGTACTGCACCAGCATGGGGCGTATCCTGCTCGCCTATCTCCCCCAGGAGCAGATCGAGGCCTACCTGGCGCGCGTCAATTTGGTCCCGCTCACCACCCGCACCGTCACCTCGGTTGAAAAGCTCCGCATGCTGCTGCGTAACATTCGCCGCAACGGCTACGCTCTCTGCGACCAGGAGTACGAGGTCGGCCTCCGCTCTCTCGCGGTCCCCGTCTTCTCTCCCAACGGGCGCGCCGTAGCCACCATCAACCTCAGCGGAAGCGCGCCGCGCCTCTCCACCCTCGAGATGCAGACCCGCTTCCTCCCACACCTACGCAACGCCGCATCCGAACTGGCCGTCTTCCTGCGCTAGACAACGCCAGGGCCAAATCAACAGGAAACCCCTCGATTCGTCATACTGAGCGAAGCGAAAAATTCCTGTATTTGTTTATCGAAATTAGCTCGCTGCAGCAGCACTCGCCGGAGCTACACACCGCACAAACGTCGCCCCCAGCTCGGCATCCACAATCACCTGCCCCGTGCCCTCGGGAATCACCACTGCCTTCCCGGGCTCCAGTTCGACCTCGCTCCCCGGCGTCACCACCCAGGCCTTGCCCCGCAGCCCCACCAGGCACGCAGGCCCATCCAGCGTCAGGCTCTGCTCTACCGCGCGCCCAAGCTCAAAGCGATCGACCACAAAGTACTTCTGCTCGATCAGCCTTGTAAAGCCGGCCATCTCCCGCGGCGCAACCTTGCCCGCCTGCGTCTTCGGACGGATCACCTTCAGGCCCTGCTCCAGGTGCAGCTCGCGGGGGCGCCCGTAGTCGTACAGCCGGTAGGTCACATCGCTGGTCTGCTGCGTCTCCAGCAACACCACGCCTGGCCCGATCGCGTGCACCGTGCCGGCATCGACAAACAGCATGTCGCCCACGCTCACCGGAACCTTCTCCACCAGCGACTCCATGGTGTTGTCCGCAACCGATGCCTTCAACATCTCCGCATCGACCCCAGGCTTCAGACCCAGCATCACCGAAGCGCCGGGCTCCGCCTCCAGCACATACCAGCACTCCGTCTTGCCGCGAGTCTCCCCCGCTGCCTGCGCCTGCGCATCGTCAGGGTGCACCTGGACCGACAGGTTTTCATTCGGGAACAGCAGCTTCACCAGCAGCGGAAACTCTCCGCCCATCTCTTTTGAAACCTCCGCCAGCGTCTTGCCCGCAAGCTCTCCGTCTTCCACTACGCACTGCGGTCCCGTCAGCCATGCTTCGCCTACCAGCTCTGTCGTGCCCGTGTCCTCGTACCACGGCGCCAGACTCTTTCTTCCCCACGGCCGGGGGCTGAACCACGGCTTCAAACGAAACGGCGAAACATCCATCTACTCCTCCACAAATCAATCGTTCTTAAATCATCATCGCCTACGTCGAGTACGCTCGTCATCCTGAGCCCAAGACGCAGCCGCCATCTGAACACAACAACACTCGTCATTCTGAGCGAAGTGAAGAACCCCTGTCTTTCGCCAGTGCCGCCTCAAGAATCCAAAGGCTCAGCCACAAACAGTGTCATTCTGAGCGAAGTGGTTCGGGCATCTTCGAACCACGCAGCCGAAGGATCTGCGGTTTTCTGATGCCTCTCCGTCACCCCGTTTCCCTCAGCGCCCTAGTCATCGTCGTCATCCTTCTTCGGATGCTTGCGCTTCTCCATCAGCATGGCCGGAACCGCCTTTTCGCCCATGGCATCCTTCCACAGAATCACGTTCAGCTTCACCGGATCGGCGCGGTCCGCATGCACGAAGTCCATCTTCGCCGACTCCTTCGCCCCCGGCGCCGTCGCCGGATTCGCCTGGTAGATCAAACCGTTCTCGCGGTTCCTGTAGTCCGCAGTAAACGGCGCCTGGTCGCCCGGCCCCGTAAACAACGTGCTGATCATCGAGCTGAACGCATCGTTGTTATTCATCGGCGGCAGCCCCAGCAGAGTCTCCATCGTCCGGATCACGCTCACCGTCGAATAAAACCGGCTGTCTACAAACGCACTGCCGTCTGCCTTATGCGGAGCATACTTGCTGATCACCAGCGCATCGCTGCGATGCGCGTCAACGTGGTCGGCGCCATTTTGCGCATCATCCTCCAGAATGAAGAACGCCGTATCGTCCCAGTAGGCCGAATGCGACACCGCATCGACCACCCGACCGATCGCCAGATCGTTGTCCGCCACCGACGACTTCGGGGTTGGCCCCCCCGGTGTCGTACCTGCCGTATGATCGTTCCCCATTCGCAGAATGATGAAGTTCGGCATCGCGTCCTTGCCCGCCTCACGCTGCTTCACCCAATCCTCGAAGTGACGGAGAAACACATTCGCACGAATCTGCTCCGGAATCCTCAGGTTGAAGTCCGGCTGCTCCGGAGCGAAGTGCCCCACCAACTCCGGCTTGGTGGCAGTATTCTTCGCCAGCCGCGGAATCGCCCACGGCCACTTATTTACGCCGCCGCCCCACTCCGCAGGAATCGCTTCACCCGGCCTGATCGCAGGATTCGCGCAGCTCTGACCCTCCCACATCGGCCCCTCCTGCGGATTCGCCGTCGCCTTCGCATCGCAGAACTTCGACGCGATGAATTCGCCAAAGTGATAGTAGGTCTTTCCATGACGGGCCAAATTGCCCCACAGATATCCGCTCGACGGCTCATTCACATCAGGAATGTTCTGCAGCAACGGATAGCCGTCAGCAACCACACCCTCGAAGTCATACGTCCTTTGCGAGCCGCGATAGGACTGCTCCCACGTCCGCTCAAGGTAGTCAGTACCGATCGCCGCAGTTGACCACACATGGCCGTCGCCGGAGACCTCGCCGGAGTCGTAGAAGTTATCCAGAACGCCAAACTGCAGGGCCAGCGCATGCTGGTTGGGGGTAATGTCCTTCCCGTACATCGTCAGGCTCGGATCGCCGTTTCCGACCCGCTTGCCGTTCTGTTCCAGATCGCCAAACACCTGGTCGTAAGTGCGGTTCTCCTTGATGATGTAGATCACGTGCTTGATGGGCCCGGGTTCTTCAGAGATCTCAGGGCCGGTCTTGCCGTCAGCTATACCGCCTTGAGTGCCATCCTTGGGGACCGCTGCACCTCGTTGAGTGTCATTCTTGCCGACCGCTGCACCCCTCTGAGTGTCATCCTTGCCGACCGCTGCACCCCTCTGAGTGTCATCCTGAGCGGAGCGCAGCGAAGTCGAAGGATCTGCGGTTTGCCCGTACCCCGCTCGCCGCATCACCTCAGGAGAAAACGCAATCTTCTCCGCCGCCGCCTTCATCCGGTTCGACTCCAGCACCTCCGAGGTCCATCGCGGAAGCTCGCCCTGCATCTGCGAAACATCGAGCACTGCGACCGATCCATAGATCAACGTCGCAATATAGGTGAACCTGGACTTGCCATAACGTGCCTGCGTCTCCGGTGTAACGCGCTGCTTGACGTTATTCGGCCCCGTCCCCTTGCCCTTCGCCGTCGCAACATACAGCTTCCCGTTCACCAGCGACATCGCCGTCGGCATCCACTCGGTCGGCACAAATCCAGTAGGCTCCACCATCCCCTTGGCCGCGGTCTTCGGCGTCAGCTTGGTCGTGTCAATCACGGCAACCGCATCCGATGCTGCATTGCCCACATACAGCCGCTTGCCGTCTGGAGAGACTGCCAGCGCATCCGGCTCTGCTCCAAAATAGCTTTGGCCCGGCAGACGCGTATCAAAGTAGCCCTTTACAGCGAACCTGCCTTTGTCCAGCGCAATCGCCGCAACAGCATCGCGATTCGCCAGGGCAACGTACATCGTTCTGCCATCCGGCGCAATCTGCAGAAATACGGGATGCGTGCCGGGTGCCGTCGCAAGCGTGGGCTTCAGCAACTCAAGTTTTCTGGCGACAACGTCCTTCTTCAGATCCAATTCCACAACTTCGGAGGAGTTCCAAAGCGCAACAAACGCGCGCGACTCGTCACTGGTAACGGCGAGAGCCACCGGATAGGTCGAGGGCACCGCATCGCTCTCGGACAGGTCGAACCGCTTTTCGATCGCGCCCGTCTTCGCATCCATCAGCAGAACATCGTCCGATAGATTGTCAGCGACCAGCAGCTTTTCCCCATCTTCGCGGTGCACCACGGCAATATCAGCCGGAAACGGAACGCCCTTGTCGCTGGCGCCGCTGCCCTTCAGCATCGTCTTTCTTCCCGGAGCCAACTGCTGCAACGGAATCTTCAGCAGCTTCTCCCGCGTCACCTTTCCGTCGCGAAAGCCATAGACGACGATGCCGCTGCCCATAGCCTTCGCGCCATCTCCCCCCGGGTCCGTCTCCGAGCCCAGGCTCGCATAGATCTGCCGTCCATCCTTGCTGAACGCCAGTCCGGAGTACAGCGTCTGCTTGGCGCCCACCAGCGTCCACTCTTCCGGGAAATCCTCGACCCGCCCCGTGCTGGTATCCAGAACCGAGAGCGATTGCATGTAACGCGACTCGTACGTTCCATACCCCGCGTTCACGGTCACCACATACCGCCTGTCCGGAGAGACTGCCATCGAGATCGGCAGACTGTTCAGCCTCTGCGGTCCACCCGGCACCCCAGGAAGAAGTGCCTTGCTCGTCGGCAGATCAATCGGCTTGTTCTCCGCCTGTCCCCACGCCAGCGTCGAACCGGCAGAAACCACGCCGGCCACCAGCAAAACACCACCGATCACACCAATATTCGCTTTCAAACTCACACTCCGGAAAGATCGCGGTAAAACCCATGTCAAGCTCTCGTCGACACTAAACCCAATCTCATCAATGCAATATAAATGCCGACGAATTCATCTCTAACCGTCATACTTAAAACAACCAGGATAAGAGCAAACCAACAGCATCAGACACCGGAGACGCAAACTGAGAAACCATCGCGCGACGGCATGGAAGATTCCCGTGCAATCTCACTTACTACTGAACGGGAACGGCGCTTCTCCTTTGTTTTGAAGACTTTGCCGATAAACCATTTGCAATCAAGACTTTAGCAATCAAGTCCAAAGCTAACCTGTTTGTTTTGAAGACTTTCAAAAAAAATACAGACGGGTAGGGCTCATCCATGCGCAGCCCTCCTGAGAGTCTCCGCAGCTGACTCCGGCGTAATGTCTCTCTGCGGTGAGCCGAGCAGTTCGAAGCCCACCATGAACTTCCGCACCGTCGCCGAACGCAGCAGCGGCGGATAGAAGTGCAGATGAAAGTGCCACTCCGGATGCTCCCTGCCGTCGTAAGGCTGCGGATGGAGCCCCATCGAGTATGGAAAAGGAGTGTCGAAGACCTTGTCATAAGTCGAAGTCACCGACTTCAGCATCGCAGCCAGATCGTCGCGCTCCGCATCCGTCATCGCCGCCAGGTCTGCAATGTGCCGGACCGGCAGAATCATCACTTCGAACGGCCATACCGCCCAGAAAGGCACAAGCGCGACAAAGCTCCCGTTCGCCGCAACGATCCGCTCCCCGCGTGCCGCCTCCATCTCGCGGTACGCACACAGCAGGCAGCAGCCATGCTCCTGCAGATAGGCCGCCTGCGCCGCCTGCTCCACCTGCGCCTCATTCGGCACCGAGCGGCTCGCCCAGATCTGCCCGTGCGGATGCGGGTTACTCGCCCCCATCATCGCGCCGCGGTTCTCAAAGACCTGCACGTAGCGAATATCGTCGCGCGCTCCCAGCTCCTGGGTCTGTGCATCCCACAGGTCCACAACCTGACGGATGTCAGCGACCTCCATCCGGGCAAGCGTAAGATCGTGCCGCGGCGAAAAACACAGCACGCGACAGACACCGCTCTCGCCCTCGGCGACCAGCAGCCCCCGGTCCTCCTCATCCATCGAGAACAGCGGAGCATCCGGCTTCAGAGCTGCAAAGTCGTTCTCAAAGACGTAAGTGCTGGTGTAGTTATCGGTCCTCTGCCCTCCAGCCCGCATGTTGCCGGGGCACAGATAACACTCAGGATCGTATTTGAGGGCCGCCGGCTGGGCTGGTTTCTCCATCTGTCCCTGCCATGGACGCTGTGTCCGATGCGGCGAAACCAGCACCCACTCGCGCTTGAGCGGGTTGAAGCGGCGATGAGGATTCTGCAACGCCAGTGGGTTCACGCCACACCGCCCTTCTCTGCCAGTGCCAGGGCGCCATCTGCAGGTTCGCAGATGAAGCAGTCTGCCTCGATCCCGGTAGCCTGCGCGTACTCACGCCGGATCGCCGTGACGAATGCCTCCGCACCAGCGGCCTTCACCACGTTCACCGTGCAGCCCCCGAATCCGCCGCCGGTGATTCTCGCTCCGATGCAGTCAGGTTGCCTGGTCGCAATCTCCACAAGCTTGTCCACCTCCTCGCAGCTCGCAGCGAAGTCGTCGCGGAAGCTCGTATGCGCCTCCGCCATCAGCTTGCCAAAACGAGCCATATCGCCGGCCAGCAGCGCCTCGCGAGCGGCGAGAACGCGAGCGTTTTCGGTGATGATGTGCCTGCACCGCGCAAAGCTCTCCAAAGTCATCTTCTCCCGGCATGACTCGAGATCAGCGAGCGTGGCGTCGCGCAACAGCGCCAGTCCGCGCTGCTGCTGTAACACCGCCTGTCCCGCCTCAACCTCGTCGCGGCGATTGCCATACTCGCCCGTCGCGACCGCATGCTTCACCATCGAATTCGCGATCACCACCCGCACGTCGGCGGGCAGAGGAAGCAGTTCAAACTTGAGCGAGCGCGTATCCAGCATCATCGCGCGATGCGCCACAGCGCCCGCGACCACGAACTGGTCCATGATTCCGCTCTTCGCGCCCACAAACTCGTTCTCCGCCCTGCGGCACGCCGTCGCCAGCTTCTCAAGCGGAAGTGACGACCCGCTGAGATGCAGGATCGCAAGAGCGGCAGCAACCTCAACCGAGGCTGACGAGCTGAGGCCGGCTCCCAGCGGAACATCGCCGGCCAGCGTCATATTGAAGCCCTTGAACCGGATACCTTCCTTCCGAAGGCTCCACGCCACGCCTGCCGGGTAGTCGCTCCAGTGACCGCGGCGGCCGCGGTCAAGACCTTCTATCTCGGTGACCGTCTCTTCTCCATAGTTCCGGGAGTAAAACACGAGCAGTTCGTCGTCGCGCCCGCTAATCGCCGAGACAGTCTGAAAGTCGATGGCCATCGGCATCACGAGGCCGCCGGTGTAGTCCGTGTGCTCCCCAATCACGTTGACCCTCGCTGGCGCCCGAAAGAGCTTCGCGGCATGGCCGAAACGGTCCTGATGCGCAGTCTGTACTTCTTCGTTTCTCAACGTCATTTACTGTACCGATACGATCTTCAGAGTTGGCAAAACCTCCTTCATCCTATCGTCTGTCCCTGGAAACCACGGACCTGTTTTCGCAGAAAGCGACCGGCTTATTCCTCGCGTAGCACTTCGAGCGGCTTCTGCCCGAGAACGCGGAAACTGGCAGCCCAGCCGGTTGCAACGGTGGCGATCGCGGTCAAAAGAAGCGCAGCCGCGTTCCAGCCCAGGTGAAATTGGTATGGGACTGACATTCTGCCCAGCAACACGCGGGCGATAACGTTCGCGAAGGCAACTCCAACCAGACCGGCGACCAGACCGAGCACGGCAAATTCGATGGAGAAGACGGTTGCGATTCTTCCCCTCGTGGCTCCCAGCGTCTTGAGGACGACAACCTCACGGATTCGCCGATAGCGAGTACCGGCAACCGCGCTCGCTAGAATCACGATACCCGCGAAGACACTGAAAGCCGCAAGAAACTGGATCACGTAGGTGATCTGGATTACAACCGAACGAACCGTCTCCAGCGCCTGCGCGACATTAATGACCGTCACGGTCGGGAATGCGCTGTAGAGAGCACGCTGCAGCTCTCCTACGCGCCTGGGATCAGAGTGGACGCCGCCATACCAGACGACAGGCAGCCCTTTGAGCGTTGCTGGTGGAAGAATGAACTCCGCTCGCGAGTAGGTGTGTTGTCCGTCAGCTTTTGTAAGTGCGGCCACTGTGGCGGTGAACTCGGAGTCCTGAGCGGCGAAGGTGATCTTCGATCCTACGTGGACGCCGAGCCGGTCTGCCTGTCGCTTGGAAATCGCGACCACCGGCCTCTGGTTCTGAGCGCTCCACCATGATCCGTCGACGACCGTCGTCCCCGCTGGAGGAGAATCGAAGGAGGTCAACGATATGGACCGCAGCATCCTCTTCGGAAAGTTCTTTAGCTTCAACTCGGTCGCGGGGATACCGTCGATTGCAACGATTCGGGACGAGACGACCGGAAGAAGTTCTGGAGCAGCGGTGACGCTGGGTTGGGACCGCAGCAGCTTCTCTACGCCTGCAACTTCCTTGCTGGTGATATCGACCAGGAAGACGTTGGGAAGATTGGGTGCACTGGACAGATGCAGTTCGTGCACGACCGCCTTCTGGACCAGGAAGACGGACATGATCTGCATGACCCCGAGTCCAACAGCCGCAAGCAGGGCCGCTGAAGGATTGCCAGGACGATACAGATTGGCGAGTCCGTGGCGCAGGGCGGACGGCAGCCGCAGGCGTGTCCTTGCCAGGAACGTTCGCAATCCCGCCAGCAGAAGGGCGCAGGCTGCAAGCAGGACTCCCAGCACGGCCACGAGTCCGAGGGAGAAGACCTGGCCGACTGTGGCGGAATCTGACAGTGTAGCGGCAATTGCCGCCAGACCGGTCAGGATCAGCATCACGGCTGCAATCTGAGCCACGTTCTCCTTCAGGCGCTTCCTGAGCGCCGAGATAAACGGGTCGGAGCTTTCATCGACTGCTCTTCGCAAAATCAGGATCGGCCGCACCGAACGGATATCCAGCAGAGGCGGAAGCGTAAAGAGAAGAGTCGTGAGAACACCAACGGCAAGGCCGGTAGCGACCGTCTGAGGTTGCACGTGCAGTGCGGTCGGCACGCCCAGCAGCTTGCCCAAAAAATACGGGAAGGCCATCTGGACGAGCCCGCCGAACGCCACTCCAAGGATGCCACCGAGCAGACCCAGCAGAAGAGTCTGGATCAGATAAATGCGGATGATCTCACCCGATCCTGCGCCCAGCGATTTCATGATCGCGATGGTGTCGAGCCGCTGTTCCAGGTGAGCACGCATCGCCATCGCGACGCCAACTGCACCAAGGACCAGCGCCACAAGGCTCATCAGCGAGAGCAGGCTGGTCGCTCTATCAAGCCCTTGGGTGAGCGCCGGATTTGTCTCGCGATTATCGATCACCTGCGACTCCGGAAGCAGCTTCTCAAGTCGTTCCTTCAGCTCCGCGACTGCCTTGTCTGAGATTGGAGTGCCATCTTTGGGTTTCGGAAGTTTGAAGAGGTATCTCTGCCCGGCATGACTACCAGGCGCGAGCAATCCGCTGGAGTCCAAACCCGCGCGGGAGATGAAGACTCGCGGACCCGCAGCAAAGTTTCCGGAGAGCCGGTCAGGCTCGTTTAGCACGAGAGCGGCGATCCGGAAGGTACTGCCGCCGATCTTGAGCGAGTCGCCTACGTTCAGGTGTAGCCGCACCAGAAGGTCATCTGCAACGACGACGGTGTCGTCGTGAAGAACATCCTTCAGGTTCCCCTTCGGCTGCAGCTCTACCTCACCATAGAAGGGATAGAGCGATGGATCTACTGCCTTGAGCGATACCAGCAGGGGGTCCAGCGTCTTTGCCGAGCTGGCCATCGAGAGCATCTCGGTGACCGGCGTCATCTCGACCGACTCTGACGCGATCTCGTCCAATCCCTTTTGTTCCTGCGGGGTCGGTTGCTGAAACATGCGGGCCGAAAGATCGGCAGCCATGATGGAGCGCGCACGATCAAGAAGCGCGGCGCGGAAGGTGGAGGAGAACCCCCGCACCCCGGTAAGCGCCGCGACCCCGATGGCGACCGAAAGCACGACAAAGAAGAATTTCCCCCTGGAGAAGTGCAGCTCACGGGTGGCAATCTTGAATGCCGAGCGATAGGAGAGCGCGCCCATGTTACTTTGCCACCGTCAACGAGGCAGGCTGTTGGATTTCATCCGAGATCACAGCGCCATCGCGCAGCACGATGCGACGGTCGGCGTACCCGGCCAGAACAGGATCGTGTGTCACCAGCACAAGCGTCGTGCCCAGCGCACGATTGAGATGCAGCAGCAGCTCCAGAACGTGCGCGCCGTTGGTGGTATCGAGATTGCCTGTAGGCTCATCCGCGAGAACGATGGGAGGGCGCAGAATGAATGCACGCGCCAGCGCGACCCGCTGCTGTTCGCCGCCGGAGAGCTGGACCGGATAGTGATCGAGGCGGTCGCTCAGGCCCACGCTCTCGAGAAGCTCCCGTGCTCGCCGTTGCCCTTCGTGGGGTTCTCCGTCCTGGGCGTTCAGCTCATAAGGAAGAAGTACGTTTTCGAGCGCCGTCAGCGTGGGGACCAACTGATAGGACTGGAAGACGAAGCCCACAGTCCTGCCGCGAACCTTGGCCAGCTTGTCTTCAGGAAGATACGAGATGGAGGTTCCGTTGAGGCGAACATCTCCGGCCGTAGGTGTATCCAGGCCGGCTAGTAAGCCCAGGAGCGTCGATTTGCCGCTGCCCGATGAGCCCATGATGGCCACAAATTGCCCGCGCGCGACCGTGAAGCTGATGCCCTTCAGGATATCGACGGTCCGCGGGCCGTTGCGGATGGATTTGCGCAAATCCTGAACCTCGATCATCGTGGCTGCTTCCATCACTCTCAGTTCCTCGGCTCGGCATGAGCGCTTCTTTGATAGATTCGTAGCAATGCGGCGCGTTGCAATAGTTCCTATACTAGCGGCTCTCCTGCTCTGCCTTTCCGGTTGCCGCTCCAGTCAGCCCACCCAACCGGAAGCGCCCGTCCAAGAGCCGGAACAGCCCACAATGCCCAAAGTGGCCGAGCAACCGTCTGAGCCTTCCCTCCAGCAGGACTCCCGGCCGCGGATCATCTGTTTCGGTGACAGCCTGACGGCCGGCTATGGCACAGATCCCGGGCAGGCGTATCCGGATGACCTTCAGGCGCTACTCGACAAAGAAGGGTACGAATATCGGGTTGTGAATGCCGGCATCAGCGGCAATACCAGCAAGGACGGAGTCGCCAGAGTAGAACACGTTGTAGCCCTCAAGCCGGAGATTGTCGTGGTGGAGTTTGGAGGAAACGACGGCCTGCGCGGCCTGAGGATCGCCGATACTCGAAGCAATCTCGACAAGATTGTCTCTACACTGAAACAGAGCGGCACGAAGGTAGCTCTCGCAGGAATTACGTTGCCCCCGGACTATGGCCCTGATTACATTCGTCAGTTTGACGAGACATACGCCCTGTTGGCGAAGAAGTACAAGGTTCCCATGATTCCCTTTCTTCTCAAAGGCGTCTTCGGAGTTGATGGCATGATGCAGGCCGACCGCACACACGCGACGGCTGCCGGGAACAAAGTAGTGGCACAGAATGTTCTGGCGCTCATTCGCCCTCTGCTGAAAAAACCATCTAGCCGATCACAACGATAGGCTGCACCAGAGTACCGGCGATTCGCCGCCCGATGGCCAACAGGTCAACCGGGCTGGTGAAGATCTTCACCAGCGGAGACTGCGAGAAATCCGGCACATTGACCTGCATCCCATTGCGCAGCCTGCCAGCGGTCTGCTCGTCGACCGTTACGCTGGGAATCTCCGGGAGCAACGTGCGAGGATGCGGGAGACGCGCTGCCAGGTCTGGCCCCGAGAGTGCTTTCAGCGTCTCTACGCCCAGCGCGTGATCAAGCGTGAAGGCTCCTGCTCGCGTCCTTCGCAGAGCTGAAAGATGCGCGCCGCAGCCCGCAAGCTGCCCCAGCTCGTGCGCTACAGAACGAACATAGCCACCTGCAGAGACGTGGATTGTGAAGCTCGCTTCAACCCCCTCGAGCGAGAGCAGCTGAAAGTCGTGGATCGTAATGCGCGCTGCTTTGACGGGCACGTCGACTCCTGCGCGAGCCAGCTTGTGAGCGGGAACTCCCTGGATCTTCTTCGCGGAATAAACCGGGGGGACCTGATCCATCTCGCCGTGAAAGCCGGCCGCAAGCTGACGTAGTTGCTCAAGGCTGAGTTCCAGGGACGCTGGCGTCGAGGTCGGCTCGCCTTCGGCGTCGAACGTGTCAGTCGAGTAGCCGAAACGGATTCGACCCTCATAGAACTTCTCGGACTGCCCGAAGAACTGAGCCAGCCGCGTGTACTTTCCCAGCAGCAGTGGCAAAACTCCGGTGGCCATCGGGTCCAGTGTTCCCAGGTGCCCTATGGAACGCTCGCCCGTCGCCCGCCTGACGATTGCGACCACGTCGTGCGAGGTCATTCCGGCAGGCTTATCCATCACTAACAAACCATTCATTCCATCGCCTAGTCTATCGGCTCGCCCTCCCCGCATAGCGGCAAAACAAGCATAGAGACGGTACTTTCGTAAACGGCTAACCCGCTTTAGAAACTTCTGCCATTTCCGCGCACGAGGGAGAGAAACTCGTTGCGCGTCTGCAACTGCTCTTTGAAGACACCCAGCATGGCCGAGGTAACAGTTGACGAGTGCTGCTTTTCGACGCCCCGCATCATCATGCACAGGTGCTGCGCCTCAAGGATCACGGCTACGCCCTGTGGGCGGATCGCTTCAGTGATTGCATCGGCGATCTGGCGCGTAAGCCGCTCCTGCACCTGCAGGCGTCGCGCAAAGACATCCACCAGGCGGGGAATCTTGCTGAGGCCAATAACCTTCCCATTCGGCACATAAGCGATGTGCGCCTTACCGAAGAACGGAAGCATGTGGTGTTCGCACATCGAGAAAAACTCAATGTCCTTTACGATGACCATCTCGTCGTAATCGACATCAAACAGCGCCGCATGCAACACGTCGGCGATCTTCATCTGATAGCCGCGAGTCAGGAAGGCCAATGCCCTCTCCATGCGCTCTGGAGTACGGATAAGGCCATCGCGGGTGGGGTCCTCGCCGATGCGAGTCAGAAGCTCGCGGTAGAGATCCTGAGTGGAGATATCAGAAAGCGAAGGCGTTTCCAACGTCGTTACTGTGCTGGCCATGACCGGGCCTTTCGTGTGAGATTGCATCAACGTAGCTCTGCGTCGCCGGCGTAGTCGAAGGAGTTGTTGCTGGTCTCTTCAATGTGGACGCGTTCAAGATGGGCGCCCGGGAACCCTGCAAAGATGCGATACGCCTCTACAGATAGATTCTCCGTAGTCGACACAAGATTCGCAAAACACTCCAGCTCGTTCAGATTGGTATGATCGAACCGCTCCAGCAGATTCTTCTGCGCGAAGGCATCCAGGTCAGCAAGATTGCAGACCATCCCGGTCACAGGATCGACCTGTCCGCTCAACGTTACCTCAACCGTGTAATTATGGCCGTGGCCGTGCGGATTGTTGCACTTACCGTAGACCTCGCGGTTTCGGTCCTCACTATACGCAGAGCTGCTGAGCCGGTGCGACGCACTGAAGTGATAGCGACGCGAGAGATAAACCTTCATCCTCGCTCTCCGTAGAAGTCAGCAAACAGGTCTGGCATTTCGTAAACCCGTACCCGATGCAGACGTGCGTTGGGAATTTTGCCCAGTAGTCGATTCCAGATAGCGATCGCGATATTTTCAGTCGTAGGTATGCTCGATCGGAACTCTGGAACCTCAAGGTTGAGGTGGCGATGGTCGTAGACCCGGATCACCTCGTGCTCCAGGATATCTTTGAGCTGCTTCAGATCCACCACGAAGCCCGAGACGGGGTCGATCTCGCCCGCAACCGTGACCTCAACCGTGTAGTTATGGCCGTGCCCATTCCGGTTCGCACATTTGCCGAAGACTTTCAGATTCTCTTCTTCCGTCCAGTCATCGACCCAGTAAAAGTGCGCGGAGGAGAACTCAGCCTTGCGTGTAAGAAAGATCATCTCGCCTCTTTCCCTAGTTTATTCCTTCTGGTCCGGGATGAGCAGTCCTCTCTCAGCTTTGCGTCGGATAGTTGCGCCCCTTCCACACCACACTCCGGCGCATCCTGTGGTGAAGAGTGCTTCGAACCAGTAAAAAGATGAACAAGGGCACGCCGGCTATTGAGAGGCACACATCGACCGCCGAAAAATTGGACCGCGCAACTCGCGAGTAGAAGCGCCATAAGGTCCTTACCCAAACGAGCATAAGCGCCCAGCGCTGCCATGCGATGAGCCATGGGATTGCCACCGCAAGCAGCGGCAGACCAAAGTAAAGGACAAGGTCAAGCATGCGCCAGCCAGCCAGATAGATGGGCCGCGGAAAGAGAACGGCAAGGTTCTTCGTCCATCCCTCGATCATGTCGCGGGTGGTGCGATACATGCGGGTCGAAAGGGCGTCCGGAGCGTAACGAAAGCGGATGATCCGCCTACTCTGTTTGACCGTGCGGGCCAGGGCAACGTCTTCAAGCACATCTCCAGCGACCGCGCGGTGTCCGTCCAAAGCGAAGTACGTCTCGCGCTCGATCATCAGGAACTGCCCGTTGGCCGCTGCGATGCCGCGCTTCGGATCATTGATCTCCGCCATCCGATAGACACTGGCAAGCTCTGAAAATACCAGGGGCATCACCGCGCGCTGCCAAAAGCCCCTGACGATCTGCCGCGGAGAATAGGACAGAAGAACTGCGTGGTTGTCCTCCGCCTCCCGGATGGAACGCGACAGGTCGCCCGGCTCATGAGTTGTGTCAGCGTCGGTAAAGAGCAGCCATCGGCCCCGTGCGAGATTTGCGCCCGCCCAGCAGGCGTTGTTCTTGCCAGTAAAGCGGGCGGAGTTCGCGGAAAGGTCCGGAGCCATGATGGCATGAACTCCAGGATGTTCCCGAACGACGGCTGCGGCGATAGCTCCGGTTCTATCGGTCGACTGGTCATCGACGACAATCAACTCCCATTGGCGCCCCAGCTCGAACCCCGGCTCCGACTGGCTCACCAGGGTGGCGAGACAGGCTGGCAGCGAAGTCTCTTCGTTCCGGGCCGGAATGATGACGGAAAGGTCCAGTCCGGAGCTTCCGTCGTATTGAGCAGCACCTTCGGTCACAAGTTCGTATTATAGGAATGTGGAACGTTCATTGTGGAAGACGTGGTTTACTCTACCGCTCCTGATCCTTGGCCTGACAGGCTGCGATCGCGGCCAACACCCCCGACAAGTTGAGAAAAAGGCGCCGACGTTCTCTATCAGCAACGATTCCGGATCGGTCGACCTGTCGAAGTATCGCGGCAAAGTCGTCGTGCTCAACTTCTGGGCGACATGGTGCCCTCCCTGTATCGAGGAGCTGCCGACGCTGATGGAGTTGCAGAGCAAGATGCCGCAGGTTGCTGTCATCGCCATCAGCACAGATGAGGATGCCGACGCTTATAAGGAGTTCCTCACCAGTCATCATCTCAACCTGACGACCGTTCGCGATGGCCAGCAGCGAATCAGCTCCATGTACGGGACCTTCCGCTATCCGGAGACCTATGTGATCGATCGAAATGGCGTTCTGAGGAGAAAATTCATCGGGCCACAGACCTGGACCAGCCCTGAGATCATGGATTATCTCGCAAAGCTCTAAGCAGGCCGCTTTGGTGTGATCTCCAATGCCAGGCGGATATCAAACGACCTCATCCCAGCCCGCGACGCAGCTTCCAACCCCTCATTCGAATCTTCAAAGACAATCACCCGCTCCGGCGTCACACGCATTCGATGTGCTGCTTCCAGGTAGACATCCGGAGCAGGCTTGGCCCGCTTCACCTCTCCGGCGGTCACGATGGTGTAGAAGAGCGGGCGCAGACGAGTCGCAACCAGCGTAGCCTCCACGTTCTTCCTTACTCCATTTGAGGCCACAGCCATCGGAACGACTCCAAACCAATGGCGAGCGACGTCCGCAACTGCCTGGATCTCCTGGATGAGGTGAAGATTTGCGAGGAATGTTTCATTCACCGCCTGGTAGAAATCTTCGCGCGCCAGCGACTCGACCTTGAAGTCCGCCTCGTATGCGTCCAGAAGGTCATCAGGCCCTAGCCCATGGCGGGTGCTGTACCAATCCGGTTCCATCGTCAACCCGAGCGAAGCCAACGCCTGCTGCATGGAATACAGGTGAGCAGGCGCGCTGTCGACGAGTGTGCCATCGCAATCAAAGACGAGGGCGTCGAAGGTTCCTCGCTCCAGTTCAAATACCATTCGACAATTCTACCGGGCAGCGGAAGGCCACCACCCGATAGAGCACATCTCCTGATGTCGCGGGAAATTACTGGTTGACGCCGCTTGCAAGAAAACCGCCGTCCACGACCAGAATCTCTCCGGTCACGAAGCTCGCCGCATCGCTGGCCAGATAAATAGCCGAACCTACCAGCTCCTCGGTCTTGCCGAAGCGGCCCATCGGCGTGCGCATCAGCAGCTCTTTGCCGCGCTCGCTTTCATCGAGCAGCTTCTGGTTGAGGGCCGTCCGGAAGACTCCAGGCGCAATGGCGTTCACCGTTACGCCGCGCGAGCTCCACTCGACAGCGAGCGATTTCGTAAGTGCTCCGACCGCTGCCTTGCTGGCAGCGTACGCGGTCACCTCTTTCAGCGAAACGTACGTATTGAGCGAAGCAATGTTGATAATGCGGCCGTAGCCGCGGTCCAGCATGTGACGTCCGAAGATCTGGCAGGCGCGCAGCGTGCCCGTCACATTCGTATCCATGATGTCGTTCCACGTCTCTTCCGAGACCGTAAGGGTGGGCTCACGCTTGATCTTGCCTGCTGAGTTGATTAAAATATCGACCTTCCCGAAGTCCTTGATCGTTCCTTCGAACAACGCTTCCAACGATGCGCGGTCGCCTACGTCAGACGTAAGGCGAAGCGTACGACGTCCCTTCGCTTCTATGGCTTGCGCAGCCTCCTCAACCTGCTCGGCGCGACGTGACGTCGCGACGACATCGGCTCCAGACTCAGCCAGGCCGATGGCCATCGCCAGGCCAATGCCTGAGGTACCGCCTACAACAACCGCCGTCTTGCCGGTCAGATCAAACAATGAGTTCGCCATCGGATTTCGTTCCTCTCCTGCCTTTGGTTTATTGGTCAGTCTTTGTAGCCGATGGAAGATTTTTGAGAATTCTATCCACGACTTCTTCGGGAGTCTTGTCGTTCATGACGCGCACTGCATCGCTGGGCGGCTCCAGCGTATTGAGCTGGCTTTCCAGCAGCTTTGGACTCATGAATTCATGATGTCGCGCCGCCAGGCGTTCTCCAATCAGCTCGGCAGATCCGTCCAGCCACACAAAGGTAACGGCACTCTCAGGCATGCCCTGCTCCAGCGTGTCCCGGTACTTTTGTTTCAAGGCGGAGCAGGCGAGAATGCCGTTTTTCCCGTCCTGATACCAGCCTTGCATCAACTGGTTCAAGGTCTCCAGCCACGGCTGACGATCCGCATCGTTCAGGGGATGGCCTGCTGCCATCTTCTCCTTGTTGGAAGCGGGATGATAATCATCAGCGTCAGCAAAAATCGCCCCGGTCTTTTCGGCGAGAAGCTCCCCGATGGTCGTCTTTCCCGACCCACTGACACCCATCAACACAACAATCATCCGTTCCGGACATCCTTTCGGGCACTTTGAGAATACCGCCTCAGAGAGTTGAGTCTCGCGCGCTATCCCAGAAAGACCGGCCGAATGTGTCGGTCAAACAGGTTGGTCGTCACATTGCGGGCAACGCTCTCCTCATTTGCCGCAAGCGCCTTCAGATAGCGGTCGCCCATCTTGGCTGCCACCTTGAAACCTACATGAAGAAGCTGGCGAAGGCTTGGATTGTAAGCCGGGTTGCTCTGGTCATGCCGCAGAGCGGAGACAAACTGCTCGCTCGTCCAGCCGTTCACCTCCTCCGGTGTTGGCAGCTTCGCCGGATCGATATCAATGACCGTAGCGTAGGGCGCGCACAGCTCCTCGCGATGGCCGTATGCCTCGCGATAGACCTCCTTCGCGATCTCGAGCCCCTGTCCTCCAGCCTCGGCCAGACCGATGATCTCCTCAAGCCACGTGGTGCCGGCGGTCTTCAGATGAACGCCTGCCCCTGTGCTTTTTATTGCTTCGTGAATCGACTTGTAGATCGAAAACTTGTCCGACCCGGAGTGGACGCTCAGCTTCAGATTGGCAGGAAGGCCAAATTTCTGCACGGCAAACGCGATAGCGGCAATGTCCTCGCGGAACTCCCGCGCAAATTGTGCCACATTGCCGACGTAATCCACGCCTTTATTGAAGCGGCCCGTGAACTTGGGTGCGATGGTCTGGATTGGAATTTTTTCGTCGGCAATTGCAGCGAGAATGATCAGCAGCTCGACTGGCGTCTGGGGCGAGTCGGTCTCATCCATCGAGACCTCAGGCACGAAGCTACCCTCTCCCTTTTTCTCCACCAGGTAGCGGTAGATTTTGCCCGCGTCCTGCACCGCTGCCAGAAACTTGTTGGCGATCTTTGTGACGAACGCCTCGTCAGTATGGAAAGGCTCCTCGATGCCCGGGATCGTGACGGTGCCAATCAGCTCCGGATGCCTGGCGACGAAGGCCTTCACATCACCTGCATCTGCGGGCTTGCCGATCATGTCGGCCACGTCCAGCGTGAAGAAATCGCAGGGCTCAAGAAAACGATCTACGGTATTGAGGTTGATGTGATCGGCATCCAGGTAATACGGTGCAGTCCAGCCAAGCTCCTCGACAGCAGCATCCGCAGCCGTCCGGGTTTGCGAAGGATCGCTCCCGATAATGTTGTGCTCACGGTTGGACTTGTTCCAGACAGGAACAACCTCAAGGCCGGCATTCTTCGCCTGTATGCATGCAGCAAGCTGCGCCTTAGCCTGGTGGGCAAATCGATCGCCTACCCCTATGGAAAACCTCGGAAGCTGTGTCATCAAACTCGTTCACCGATCGATAAAATAGTGGTCCAACCAATCATATCCTCACCCTGTCTTTCGAGGCAAACGTAACAGCAGGAATGCGGCAGCGGGGCTATCCGCCTGCAGGCAGCCCCGCATCCAAGTACCAGAGGATCGGGACTTGCAACTTTCCCCCCTCTTCTCGACCAAACCAACCAAAGCCTGTCTCCTTGGCGAAAAGGGTGCACCCATGACTTTGATTCGTTCGTGTCTTCTGGCAGTCGCAGCGGCATGTGCAGTCTCCTCCCTGGCGGCCCATGCCGACACCTTCAGCTTTGCGGTCAACGGAAGCGCTGGCGGCTATAGCGGCTCAGGCCTTCTTACGACCACGATGAACGGGGCAGGAGATTACCTGATCACAGGAATCAGCGGAAGCGGAGTTACCGGCCTGATTGCTCCGGGAGGGTTCAACGGAAATGACAATCTCCTCTTCCCAGCCGACGCTCAGACACTGGACGCTCACGGATTCAGCTTCAGTGCGACGAGCGGCCCGGACCAATTTGATGTAAATGTCTTCAACAACGGGAACGCGTATTTCGCGTTCTTTCGAGACGAAGACAACTTCACCGACACCCTTCCCATTACATTTGACGTCACACCGGCCACCTCGCCGATTCCGGAGCCCTCGACCGTTCTTCTCCTCGGCACAGGCATTCTGGCTGCAGCCGGAAGCGTACGCAGGAAGGTATTTGCACGCTGATCGCCGCATTTTCCTGACCGCAAAGGGAGAGCCCAAGCACTTCCCTTTGCGGTCAGGTTCAACGGAAAACTTTACTGGCCGAAGCGGCCTTCGTAGGCCCACAGGCCCAGGCCAGGATTCGAGATGTAGAAGATCTCCTCTCCATCCACCACATTCCAGCCATCCTTTAGAACCGCGGGATTGTACTTCGCGGCGTACTGGGCAAGGTCACCGTATTCGAAGTGCACGCTTTCGATCTCCTGTTTCGTAAGGTGCCCCGGACAGTACCTGATTGTGAATCGCCCCTCGGACGAGCCATGTATCAGGTGCGCGGCAGCGCTCAAATTGGCTGCCAGCGCGGGATCGTCCTTTACCAGTGCAAGCGTGCGTGGCGTGCCGCAGTAGCCATATCGACGGATCAGCTTGTCGATGGCACTATCTTCGCCAAATTCGTGGACTCCTGGAGCCAGCACAATCAGCTCGGCGCCGTCTGCCAATGCCATGCGTGTCCGGTAGACGCTCTTGTTGCCCAGCCAGGTGCTGCGAAACTCATGAGGATCGAGGAAGACGACGGCTTTCCGGATCTCCCGGTTTAGCATCTGGAAATTTACTTTGAGGGCCAGTGCTGCTGCCTCTTTGAAACACTCCTCGTCGTCACCGATGTAGAGTCCTCGAACCACCAGCTTACCCGCCGCGTTCTTGCCGACGACGGTCTGCACGTAGAGGATTGGAAGGTCACGAGCGAAGTTGTCGCTGGCGTAGTTGAGGACCCGTCGAACCGGCGTATCCGCACGGCCCATCATCCGCTCCATCCCATAGACCGCCCCCAGAAAATGCGAGCGATGAATACCGATAGAGCCTCCCGTACCGACGAAGATGTTCTTGTTGTAGTTGGCCATGCCAACCACCTCGTGAGGTACGACCTGTCCGATGGAAAGAATAAGGTCGTGACCACCATCGCGCAGCAGTTTATTGACCTGTGCGGGCCATGGATAATCGACTCGGCCCTCGGAAACCTCATAAAGGAACGATCCCGGAACTTCTCCCAGCGTAACGACGTCGTTTCTCCAGTCGTGAACACGAAAAAGGTGCCTAGGCGTGCTGCCGTACATCGTTGCGATCTCCGGGTCCGTCATCGCCTTGTGCGTGCCCAGCGCGGGAAGGACATCGGTCAGCCGATCGCCATAATATTTCCAGGCCAGCTCTGTAAGCGCGCCGGCCTGCGAATGAAAACGCGTGAAGTCTGGCGGAACTGCGAGAACTCTGTTTCTGGCTCCTATCGCATCCAAGGCGGAGAAGAGTGCTGTGCGAAGATCGTCTGCCGACATCTCTGTGGTCGGACTACCGGCGGAGAAATAGAGGCTCATGAGAGTTGATCTTACCCCGGCGATGCATGTGGTAAAACCAATTTCGATGTTCACCCCCTTGGAGACAGACGATGATAGAAAAAGACCTTCTGCTTACAACTCCCGATGGCACAGTCGACGCTGTATTGCTTGCACCGGAGGATGGCAGACCTCTTCCAGGGGTTCTCTTTATTCCCGATATCGGCAGCATTCGCGACACGATGCGTCAGATGGCTCGCCGGTTGGCGAATGAGGGCTATACGGTCCTGATGCCCAATCCCTTTTACCGGACCAGTAAGCCCCCGGTCTTCTCCTTTCCGCGCAGGCCGGGTGATCCGGCGACGATGAAGCGTATCCAGGAGCTTTCAGCCCCGCTCACCCCTGAGGCGCTGGAGAAGGATCTTCCCGTCTATCTTGAGACACTTACCTCACAGCCCACCACGGCCAAGGGAAAAGTCGGCGCCGTTGGCTTCTGTATCGGTGGCGGAATCGCCCTTCGCGCCGCCGCCATTCGACCCGATCTGGTGGGGGCCGTCGCCTCCTTCCATGGTGGCGGGCTGTATACGCGAGAAGACGACCCCCGCAGTCCGCACCAGGTACTTCCCAAAGTTAAGGCGCGGCTTTACTTCGGCCATGCCGTGGAGGACAGGAGTATGGATGCCGCTGCCATCGCACATTTTGAAGCAGCCTTGCATGGATGGGGAGGCAGCTTTAAGAGCGATACCTATGAAGGAGCGCACCACGGCTGGACGGTTCCGGATAATCCCGCCTACAAGCGGCCTCAGGCGGAGCGGGCCTGGGAGAAATTGACAGCCCTTTTCCGCGAGACGCTTCCCTGAGCAGATCTATGGATAAAGAAGGACAGCGATGCTATAGGCTGTAAACGGCCCATCGTTGCTGTCCGAGCAGGCTCCAACCACTGCCTGATGATACCTTCCGGAGCGTATGCGGCTCTCCAGTTGGGCGGGAATCTGGTCCAGTCGATCTGCGGTGTAGCGCATGATGTACCAGGGCTTGTTGCGGCCCGGAAAGCCAGACTCCATGGAACACGCCAACCGCGCCTGTGCGACTGTGGAGGTGGAGCTGTCGGAACGGACGCTGAGTCCTTGACGAGTAAGCGTCTGCCTGACCGCGTCTTCCTGCACTTCAAAACTGACCGAATCGACGGTGGCCGCGAAGTCCTCGACCGCATAGAACTGCCCGCCACGGGATACGACGGCGATCCCTACAACGTTCACCTGCGGATCAAGCAGGTTTTCCCGGTGTCCTTGGGAGTGCATCCACAATTCGTGAAACATGGAGGGACTGGGAGCCTCAGCCACGTTCTCGGAGATGAGGGAGAATCTTGCCCCGACTGCAGCACCCCGACGCGACAAATCAGGTTCCCCGGCGAACTGGTGAGATATATCGCCGCGGACAGCCATCTGGAGTGCATGGAACCGTGCAGCTTCAGACAGCGCAGCGTCGAACTGCAACGGGGCGATCCCGCGGGCAACTCGCTCACGATTCGCAGCCGCCATAAGACTCTGTTCCACAGTCATTCGGGGGCGTTCGATCGGATTAGGGATGGAAGCCGCATTGGCCGCCTTCCCCAAGAAGGCAAGCACGCAAGCGGCAATGATTGAGGCAAACCCGCTTACAGTACCGAACCATCTACGCTGTCGCGATACTAATCGAGCTGGATGAGTCTCGTTCATCTGCCTGACCCTGATCTTTTGAATCCTCGAAGTGGATCATCGACCGTATGTTCCCGATGTTAGGCAGGTGGACATACCGTAGTAATCCCACTTTCGTGGCACACAATTCTCAAGGCAGGTCGTTGCTAAGACTGCAAAGAACAGAACAGCATCTTTTTATACAACGGCAGAAATATTCCTCGCATCAGGATTACGACACAGGTAACCGATCTTTCACCTGTTCCCAGGTGAGGCGGATCCCCTCTTCCAGACCAACAGTATGATGCCAACCCAGCGCATGGAGTCGGCTGACATCCATTAACTTACGCGGTGTGCCATCAGGTTTGGTGCTGTCGAACTCAAGCCTGCCCTGAAATCCCAGGACCCTGGCTACCGTTTCCGCCAGTTCACGAATGGTGACATCCTCACCGGTTCCGATGTTGATCAGCGGGGGCTCGGACTCATTAAGCAGGGTGCTGTACCGCTCATCGTCCAGATTCATCAGGAAGACACATGCCTTGGCCAGATCGTCGGAGTACAGCAGTTCGCGTCGTGGCGTGCCACTTCCCCACACCGTGACTATAGGCGCCTGGGTTCGGACAGCCTCCGCTGTCTTCCGGATGAGCGCCGGAAGCACATGGGAGTTCGCAAGATCGTAGTTGTCGCCAGGACCGTAGAGGTTCGTCGGCATGGCGGCGAGATAACTGGTGCCGTACTGGCGGTTATAGCTCCAGCACATTTCGATGCCGGCGATCTTGGCCAGAGCGTACGGACGGTTCGTCGGCTCCAGCGGTCCCGTTAAAAGGCAGGATTCCGGCATGGGCTGAGGAGCCAACTTTGGGTAGATGCAGGACGATCCCAGGAATAGCAGCCGCTTCACACCGGTGTGATAACTGGCGTCAATGATGTTGGTCTGGAGGACAAGATTGTCGCGGATGAAATCAGCCGGATACGTGTTATTGGCGAGAATTCCGCCGACCTTTGCCGCCGCCAGAAAGACGTATTCCGGCTTCTGTTCCGCAAAGAACGCATTGACTGCATCAGTGTCCAGCAGATCGAGCTCGGCGCGCGCCCGGGTGATGATGCGGGTATAACCCAGCCGCTCCAGCTCCCGAAGAATGGCAGAGCCCACCAGGCCACGATGACCGGCAATAAAGATGCGAGAGTCTTTGTTCATCGTTCTTTCTTTCTGCTTATGCTTGTCGAAAGCTGAATGAGGTGGCCTACTCCTGCGAGACGAGCGGCCACAGCCGGTTATGTCTCGCGGACGTTGTAGGCATCAAATCCGTGCTGACGAACCAGAGCGTCGCGTTGCGCGGCCTTCAGGTCGGCAGCAATCATCTCATCCACCAGTTGATCAAACGTTGTGCGCGGGACCCAGCCGAGTTCCCTCTGCGCCTTAGTCGGGTCCCCGAGCAAGGTCTCCACTTCGGTGGGACGAAAATAACGCGAATCGACGGCAACAATCACTTTGCCGTTCTTATCAATGGCGCGCTCGTCGATTCCGCTGCCCTCCCAGGACAGGTCCATTTCAAGACGTTTCGCGCAGCGCTTGATGAACTCGCGTACGCTGTACTGCTGGCCGGTGGCAATGACGAAGTCCTGCGGCTTGTCCTGCTGGAGCATCAGCCACTGCATCTCTACATAATCGCGAGCATGTCCCCAATCGCGCTTGGCATCGAGATTACCCAGAAAGAGCGTATCCTGCAGGCCGACCTTGATGCGCGATAAGCCACGGGTGATTTTGCGGGTCACGAAGGTCTCGCCGCGCAGAGGCGACTCGTGGTTGAAGAGAATGCCATTGCAGGCGAAGATTCCATAGGCCTCGCGATAGTTCACGCATATCCAGAATGCGTACATCTTTGCCACGGCATAGGGAGAACGAGGATAGAAGGGCGTCGTCTCCTTCTGTGGAATCTCTTGTACAAGGCCGTACAGCTCTGATGTCGAGGCCTGGTAGAACTTGGTCTTTTTTTCGAGTCCGAGAATGCGAATCGCCTCTAACAGGCGCAAAGGACCCATAGCATCGGCATCCGCGGTGTATTCCGGCTGCTCAAACGAGACCTGTACGTGCGACTGAGCGCCCAAATTATAGATTTCGTCAGGCTGGACCTTCTGAACGATATGGATCAGTGAGGATGAGTCCGTCAGATCTCCGTAGTGCAGGATGAACTGCGGATTGGGATGATGAGGATCCTCATAAATGTGATCAATTCGAGTGGTATTGAAGAGCGACGAGCGTCTCTTTATGCCGTGAACTTCGTAGCCTTTGGCGAGAAGAAACTGCGCGAGATACGCTCCGTCCTGGCCAGTGACACCTGTGATAAGGGCTTTCTTCAAACGATCACTCTCCTAATGAACCTATGCTTGCTGGGTCTGCTCGTGCGCTTCAAATCAGTTTAGCTGATGCCTGAAATCAGACATCTCGCATCGTTTTCAAATTGTTCGAGCACCTGTTCTCTGCCGAGATGCTGAACAGCATAGCGTCGTGCGTTCTTTCCCAAACGTGTTCGCAAAGCACTGTCCCCTACCAGCCGCTCTACCGATCTATAGAGTGCATCGGGATCTTCCGCGGGAACAACCAGCCCGCAGGCCTCCTCCGGCGCCCCTCCACCCACCACGCGTGCAACCTGCGTCCCTGGATCGGCAGTTGCAATAACGGGCCGCCCACTCGACAACATCCCCGTCAGCTTTGAGGGCATCACCAGGTCGGCGGCGCCGGCACGCTGCGGAAGCAGATGAATGTCAGCAGCATTAAGAAGATCGTTCAGGCGTTCCAGCGGTTGCAATGGCAAAAGAGATACATTCGGTCGATCGCCGACAAGGGACTCCAGCGTGGGACGGAATGCGCCATCCCCACAGAAGATAAAGTGAACCTTCGGGTTCTCCTCAAAGGACGCCGCGAGCGGCGCCAGGAGTTCTAGGCCCTGCTTGGCTCCCATATTGCCGGAGTAGACCAGGATGATCTTCCCCTCAAGGCCAAGCTCCTGACGGAAGCTGTTCGGCAGGGCCGGGTCCTGGGGGTGGACGGACTCAATGTCAACCCAGTTGGGGAACAGGACCACTCGCTCCTTGGGAACTCCTTTGGAGCAGGCTCTTTCGACCATCTTGTGCGAGATGCTCGAGACCCGCGTGAATGCCCTGGTAAAGAGCTGCTCCAGTCCCAGGGCGATGGAGTGTACCGGCCCGTGCGCCGGAAGCAGCCCCAGATCGAAGGCTGCGTCGATCTCGTAGTCCTGCACGTGGAGCCAGGAGGCAGCGCCAGCTGCCCTGGCCACCAGCAGGGCCAGAGGAGCGCCGAAAAAAGTAGGTTCTACCGTGAAGACAATATCCGGATTCCAGAAGCACTGTCTCAACATTACAGGGAGGCTGCCGAACATAAACGAGAACAGGTGCACGATGCGCTTGAGTCCGGTTGGCTTCGCTGGAACATAAAGAGGAGTGCGGTAGACAATTGGTTCCCCGGGCTCACATTCAATCTGGTACAGGCTTCCCCGGTAGTCTTCGCGAACGCTCCATGCGGGATAGTACGGGGGCGCGGTCACGACACGGACCTCGTGTCCGCGACCGGCAAGCCAGGATGCCATCTCGCCCGTGTATTTTCCGATCCCGGTGAGTTCTGGGGAGTAATTGAGACCGTAGATGAGAATTCGCACTAGGAACCAGTCTATCAACGCAATGTTCACAACAGATTGACTTTTGCATCCCCGTGCAAGCGCCTTATGCTGGAGAGGTGGAACCTTTGTTGAGCCGGATTCGTCAGCAGCCGCTGGCGACGATTGGAATTTGTATGCTCGCGATCTTTACGATCTGCGCACTCTTCGCTCCATGGCTTGCCCCGAAGGACCCGGCGGCCCTCGACCTCCATGGCCGGCTGGCTGCGCCCAGCGGCGCTCACTGGTTCGGAACCGACGAACTTGGACGCGACATCCTCTCCCGCACCCTGTATGGAGCGCGAATCTCGCTGATCGTCGCCGTCACCGTGGTCTGCTTGTCGCTCGCCATCGGGCTTGCGGCCGGTTGCATCGCGGGCTTCTACGGGGGCTGGCTTGACACCATCCTTAACGTCTACGTGATGAACGCCTTCCTTGCCCTGCCGGGAATTCTGCTGGCGATCGCGTTTGTGGCCTTCATGGGGCCGGGCCTGTGGAATGTCATCATCGCGCTCGCGATCTCAGGCTGGGTAGGCTACGCGAGGCTGGTCCGCGGACAGGTGATGGCTGTCAAAGAACGCGAGTTCGTCGAGGCCGCTCGCGCCCTGGGTGCTTCCGATCTGCGAATTCTCAGCCGCCACATTCTTCCAAACATCGTGCAGCCGCTAGTCGTGCAGGCGGCTATTGGAATGGCGACAGCGGTGATGGCCGAGGCCACCTTAAGCTTCCTCGGACTTGGAGTGCCACCGCCCGCGGCGAGCTGGGGTTCCATGCTGAACGACGCACGATCCCATCTGTTCGATTCGCCCCACATGGTCTTCTTCCCTGCTATGGCCGTCATGCTGTGCGTGCTGTCGTTCAACTTTATTGGGGACGCCCTGCGGGACTATATGGACCCTCGGGCACGCATCCGGGCAGGTCTCTGACTCTCGGCTGCATTTCGAGTATGCTTGGCTGTCTAAGGGGGGAACTATGCGCAAGGTAGTGGTATCCGAACGTCCCGCAGGTACGCCGGAGTCTGACTCGTGGCTTCCGCTTGAGAAGATTGCCTCGGTTGAGATCAGCTCAGAAGAGCCCAACTTCCCCATCGAGCATGCTTTGAGGGAGAGCGGTACAGGAGGGTGGCGAGCCTCCGCACCCGGACCGCAGCGTATCCGGCTGATCTTCGATCAGCCCCAGACCATTCGCAGAATCCAGCTTCACTTTGTGGAAAAGGATGCGGAACGCTCGCAGGAGTTCTGGCTGCTAGCTCTCGTGGGAGACGATCTTCGCGATATTGTGAGGCAGCAGTGGAACTTTTCGCCCCAGGGCACGACCGAAGAGCTGGAGGACTATCGCGTGGAACTCAGTGGCGTAAACGCACTCGAGCTACGGATCGATCCGGACCGCGCCCACGATCCGCTGCAAAGCCGGCATATTGCGTCTCTCGAAAAGCTAAAGCTGGCCTAGTGCTGATCGGAGTGATCTCAGACACGCACGGCCTGCTGCGGCCAGAAGCCACTGCCGCACTCGCCGGGGCAGAGCACATTCTGCACGCCGGGGATGTGGGCGATGCTAGAATCCTGGACCAATTGCGTCAGATCGCACCTGTGACGGCAATCCGCGGCAATGTGGATGTTCATGGAGAGTGTTCGCTATTACCTCCGACGGAGGCGGTGGAAGTGGGCGGAAAGCTGTTTTACCTGGTGCACTCGGTCCATGATATCGATATAGATCCCATAGCCGCGCAGGTGGATGTGGTGGTCAGTGGCCACTCCCATAATCCCGGAATTGAGCATAAGAATGGTGTGATGTACCTGAATCCGGGGAGTGCTGGGCCGCGGAGATTCAAGCTGCCGGTGAGTGTGGCGCTGGTGAGGATCGACGAGAATGGAGCAGACGCCCGGATCGTGGAGTTGCAGGTTTGATCGCGGGTGGACGTGACCGTTCATGCGTGGAGCCAGCATGAACGGCACCTATACCCTTGCTTACTCATTCTGAGAAGGCATCTCCACAATCTTTCTAATAGTCGATCTGTTCGCCGTCCTCGAGGAGATCGCGGCATCCCGGACGTTCAGTCATTCCTCCCTCTCTTCCCACCATAATGCAGGTGCGATTTGTCGCCCCCTGGAAGGTCGTGGTCACAATTGCATGGCCGGTATCGAGCGGTACGATGCGACCAGTAGAGGGCTCAATCCGAATGACAGGTGCGGACTTGGAACTTCTCACGGAAAACGAGGCGAACTGTGGCTCTATTTTGAAGCTTCCGGCCAGATCAGGATAGGTGGCACTCAATTCCAAATAGTGGGACCGTTTCACCCCTGGAGAGTCTGGGTTCTCATCCAGACCTACCGCGAACGTGCCTGCATTCCTGTTAGGCAACGCTTGTGTTCCCACGATAAGTTTTGCTGGTTGGCGCTGGCCGGGTTGAACATCGAAGACCACTCTTCTTTCCGCAAGTCCGCCATCTGAAAACAGGACCTCGATGCGCAATTCCGATCGCCCCAGCGCTCTAGGAATTACACTTACATACGGACCTTGCTCATCTGTGAGTAGGTTTTGAACGTGGTCACTATCCGAGAGATGATATGTGAGGTGCTTCTCACCTAGATACTGCCATTGTGACGTGCCTATGCTCGTGACCGGCGGGCCTTGCAAACGAATCCTAAGCCTGTACTCCGTTGCGAGGGCGATGGTGTGGTCGGGTTTGACAACTTCGAGTCGCTCGTTGGCGATATGCCTCGAGCCCCGCTGTAAGGGGCTGATATTTTGAGAGGCTGTTAAGAGTTTCGGGGTCATTGTTTCCCCACTAGGGGGTACGTGGCCCTGATAGCAGGGTGGATCATTCCCGCCCTGTACGAGGACGCACAGGAGAGACTTCGCTACATCGTTGGAATTCGTTACATTTTGATCCGACACGTTGATATTGTTGAAGACACGAGTTTGCCAACTATCCGGATTGGCCATGCCAGAGTGAGCTAATGTGACAAATGGAATTCCTCCGTTTGTTCCAGAGAGTTGACTGTCACGGGTGACAATGACGTCATTATTTGGACTGCCGAGTATATCGGAAATAGCTGGACCGGAACCTGAGTTGATTGCATCTACCAATGCTTGAAGAGCAAGTCTTAGGATCGACTGAGGGGCTGGAACCGCCGGAGTTTGGTCGGGGTATTCTGCCGCCAGCGCTGCCCAGCTCCCAGAGAGGTTCGGCAATGCAGCTATTTGCGAGGAACCGACCCTGATTGAACCTACCGCGCCTGAATCCGGATCGTCCCCGGGAGATGCTACCGGCTGTCCAAGGCTGTCGAGGCATGCAGCCAAAGTGATGTTCTCATCCGACCCACACTTGTACATCCACGCAATGTACCCGGTGCTGAGAATATCCGTATCATTCCTGGTATCGGCTGCATGCTGCACCAGATAATTGGCCAACTGAGAGCCCATCTCCGGAGTATCTAAGGTGACCACTGTGCTAAACGCACCCTGCATCCGATTGCGAACATTGGAATATTGGGAGAGCGTCTTGTAATGTCTCGTAACCAAGCCTCCCATGCTGTGGGCCACGACATCGACTTGACCGCCAATGATTCCTCTGGAATCGAGAGCGCCGTATGTTTCGGTTAGAGCATCGTCCAGCGCTTGAGATGAGGTTATCTCACATCCAGAATCACTAACGATATTGTCAACAGCCGCATCAAACGGCAGGTACTTGGAGTAGCAGGGCGTACTAACCGCCCAAGCGCGGTTTAAGAATCGCTCGTTTGCCAACAGATAATTTCCTATCTCTGACAGTGAACCACCATCTCCCCAAAGACCGTGGACGAGTAGTGCAGGCTTCGGAAAAAGCTGTAGCCGTTGCCAGGTCACGTCTGCCCCCCACCCGATCGGGACTTGTGATTCCGGGATCTGAGCAGTGACCGCTACCTCTCCTTGGGCAGCAGTAGCTGTTTTGGCGAGGGGCGCTTGTAGCAACGCGAAATAATATCGGAGATTGCCGTCCCACGCTTCTGATGCCGGGACTGTTAATTCTGTTGATCCAGCCACAGGCGCGGTGGAAAGAAAGGACGGGTTCCACGGCACCAAGGTTGCGCCAGAATCGCCAAAAACCTTAAATGTGATATCGGTAGCATCCCCGAATCCCGTGATGTAGACCACGATGCTTGTTGAGACCCCGTCAGCAATCATCCCATTCGGCATGGCTGTGTATCCGTTTGGTACCTGGAGGTCAACTGGGCTGATGGGAGCAGCGTAATCAGTAAGCAAGAAGGGATCGACGAAGAAGATATTCCCGCCTGGCCCATCCTCGCATGATCCTCCAGGACCATTCGGGCCACCCCAGGTACCGTCAGCACACGGACCTCCCGAGCAAGTGTAAGTACCATCACTGCAAGGAGCCCCCCCAACATAATCTGCAGTTGTCATCTGCGCATTAGTTCGCACAAGCTGCTGACTTTTGAAATCGGCGTAGATTTGCTGCGGTGTTTGGCCATTCCGAGCAACAGGAGCCGAAGCCGAGGTTTGCGCTTGGCCGAATACGCCAAGACAAATGAGAGGGAGGATGCCGAAACCACGAGTAAATGTGGACATGCGGTGAGATATAGGCTTCCGGTGCCCGCCGAGTAATCCCCCAATTGGGGGATGCTCGCCGCCCCCTGCCTGCCTCGATCATTCTGGCTACATACGCATGCGCGGATTGACAATCGTATAGGCCACATCTGTCAGCAGGTTGACCCCGACATAAGTGAGCCCGACGGCGAGTATGCATCCCTGCACCAGCGCATAGTCACGGTTGTAGATCGCGGAGATGGTCAGGCGGCCAATCCCCGGCCAGCTGAAGATCGTCTCGGTTACGATCGCACCGGCGAGCAAAGAGCCGAACTGCAGGCCGATGACCGTCAGCACGGGAATCAGAGCATTGCGCAGAGCGTGTCGGTAGACGACCGTGCGCTCAGGAAGTCCCTTGGCTCGCGCCGTGCGAATGTAGTCCTGCCCAAGCTCCTCCAGCATCGCAGTGCGCACCATTCGGGTGAGGACTGCCGCGAGTGACAGCCCGAGGGTAACCGCCGGAAGAATCAGATGGAGAAGGAAATCCGTTACGCTGCCGTCGCCTGCGGTGGAGACTGGCAGCCAACCCAGCCCGATCGAGAAGATGAGGATGAGGATGGGGCCGAGGGCAAAGTTGGGAAACGAGAGGCCGACGAGCGACAGCACACCCAGGCCGCTGTCCTGCCAACGATTGCGATGCAGCGCTGAGGCGATACCCGCCGGAATCGATGCCCCCACCCCAATAATCAGCGCAACTATGGTGAGCGCCAGAGTGTACGGATATCGCTGCAGAATCAGATGCGTGACGGAATCGTGCATGCGAAGCGACTGTCCAAGATCGGCATGCACAATCCCATGCCAGTAATGCAGATATTGTTGCAGCAGCGGAGCGTCCAGTCCGTAAGCGTGACGCAGAGCACCGATGTCCGAAGCGGTAGCGCCCTCTCCGAGCATCTGGACGATGGGATCGCCAGGAACGAGGTGGATAAGCAGAAAGACCACCGATACCACCACCCAGAGCACTGGCAGCGTAAGCAGGACACGCTGGAGGGGACGCCAATAGTGGTGCCCCGAAATCTTGCGAATCACCGGAACAGCACCATGGGATTTCCTTCCCTGCGAATGATCAAGGGTTAGAATTCGAGGCTCCCAAATCTGTTTAGAGTATTCCCATCCATCAAACTCATTGTGCCATCAAGCGCATAGAGGAGCGTCATTATTGCGTCGCTTCCCTGCTCTCCTCTTCATAGGGAGCGTAATCAATCGGAGAAGCAAGCGGTTCGACGTGGATGCGGCTTATGCGGTGGCCATTCATCTCTGCGACCGTATATCGTCGGCTATCGTACTCAATGCTTTCCCCGGTTTTGGGAATATGGCCGAGCTGAGAGAGGAGAAATCCGGCAAGAGTCTCGACACCCGCCTCCCGCGGAAACTCCCAATGAAGCTGATTGCGCAGATCGCGCAGGGATGTGGAGCCCTCCAGCGACATCACCCCCGTTGCGTTGGTGAGGGCAGAACGCGTCACGTCGAACTCGTCGTCCAGCTCTCCCACCAGTTGCTCAAGCACATCCTCCGCGCTTACCAGGCCGACTGTGCTGCCGAACTCGTCGACAACAATGGCGATCTGGCGCCTGTTCTGCTGGAATTCCTGCAGCAGCTCAATGGCAAGCTTGGTCTCCGGAACGACGATGGCCCGTCGCATAACCTGGCGGATCGTGATTCCCGATTGGCCGCGGCCTCCATAGGTCAGCGCTACGGAGCGCATATGCATGAACCGAGAGACGTCTTTCGAATAGAGGATGCCAATGATGTTGTCGGTGCCTGGACCGGCAGGATCGTAGACGGGGATGCGGGAGTGCTGCTCCTCGACGATGCGAGCACTCGCCTGCTCGATCGGCATATCCGCCGGAAGAGAAAAGATCTTTCCACGCGGGGTCATGATCTCGCGTACGGTTACATGGCTCAGCTCAATCGCCCGGTGAATAATTACTTCCTGGAAAGGCGGCAGAAGACCCATGCGCCGCGTCGCCGTGGCGATGAGCTTCAGCTCCTCCGGCGAGTGCACACCGCCCTCTCCCCTCAGAGGAGTCCGGAAGAGACGAAGCACAACCCCAGCCGAGCTATTCATGAGGCGGATAAGCGGACGGGTCATCCGGATGAATACATCCATCGGTCCGGCCACGGCCAGTGCTATGCGCTCTGTTCTCTGGAGGGCAAGCGATTTAGGCACCAACTCGCCCAGAAGGACCTCGAAGTAAGTAATCAGGGCAAACGCAATGATGACCGCGGCGGTATGGGCGTAGATGGTAGCGTGAGGCGGCAGATGGTGGAGCCAATCGGCTGCGAAACGCAGCAGGATGTCAGCGACAGCGGGTTCACCCACCCAGCCAAGCGCAAGCGAAGCAAGCGTGACTCCCAACTGAACGGCGGGCAGGAACTCGTCGATCGTCTGCTTTAGCTTGAGAACAGTGACTGCACCCGGACGGCCATGGGCAATCAGCTGCTGGACGCGGGTCTCGCGGACGCTGACCAGAGCAAACTCGGCCGCGACAAAGAAACTGGTGGCCAGGATGAAAAAGGCGACCAAAATGACGCGAAAGAGTATCCACTCGAGCATTAGATGATAAGTGTAACGGGTCAAGCGACCTTATCCTGGTCGGGCACCCACGTCCGTATTGAAGGCAAAGAAATCGGCCTTGCACCTGGTTGAGTGCAAGGCCGCTGTCTCTGCAGAAACAAACTTTACGCAAGAACCTTGGTGATCGACTTGTCGATCGTGTCCTTGGGAACATAACCGACAATCTGGTCTGCCACCTTGCCGTCCTTGAAGATCAGAAGGGCGGGAATGCCGCGGATGCCATAGCGCATTGGAGTAGCAGTATTGGCATCGACATCCATCTTCATCACCTTCAGCTGGCCCTGGTAGTGGCTGGCCACCTCGTCCACGACGGGAGCGAGTGCGCGACACGGTCCGCACCAGGCCGCCCAGAAATCTACGAGCACGGGCTGCTCTGACTGAAGGACATCTTTCTCAAAATTCGCGTCGCTAACTTCTGTTACGAACTGACCTGCCATGTATCTTCCTCCCAAGAATGCTCTACTGATTGCCACCCTCGCTGACCGAGCAACCTTCACAATAATAGATGCACAGAGACCCTTGGAGTTTCAAAAGTGGCCATTTCGTACAGGAATTATGGTCTGACCTGAGGAGAGCCGGAGAGTTCCTCTGACGCTTAAATAGAGAACGCCCGGACCCCTGTACAGGGGTCGACGGGCGGCGTAGCAGCCCTCCCCAGAACTGCTTACACCGTCAAGGTACGCCAAATCAACGAGAAAGGTAAGCCACTCTTAAGTAACTTTGCAGTAACCATTTACCTGGTTACCTTTAATCCAGAACGACGTATTCCGCTCCCCCGGAGATCGTAGTCTCAACGATTTCTACATCCGGATCCTCTGCTGCCTCGCGGATCGTGGCGAGGAGTTTAGGCAGCGGCTTATCGGTGATCATCAGAACCGATGGACCGGCTCCGCTAAGCGCCACCCCCAGAAATCCTGGCGTCCCGGAGAGCGGAAGCAGCCTGCCCAGAAGCGGACAAGCCTGGATGCGATAGGGCTGGTGAATCCGGTCACGCATTGCCGTTGCCAGCAGATCACCCCTCCCCTGCGCAAAGGCAGAGACCAGCAACGCGGTTGACTGGATATTGAGGATCGTATCTTCCTTGGAATAGTTCGTGGGCAGCATCGCTCGTGCTTTGCTGGTGGAGAGACTGGCTGGCGGCAACGCTAAAAGAAGGTTCCACTTTAGGTGTTCTTTATAAGTTGCTGTTTTTACATGAGTATCATCTACTGCCGACACCGTCATTCCACCCAGAAAACAGGCAGCTACGTTATCAGGGTGTCCCTCTCGCCGGCACGCCTCTTCCAAAATCTGCTGGCGTGACCAGTCAAGTTCCCCGAAGTGATTCGCCAGGAGAACGCCGGCGAGCAGGGCTGCTGCGCTGGATCCGCACCCCATACCCAGCGGGATGCCGTTATTCAGCTTCAGAGAGAGGCGCGGCGAAAGCTTCCCTGCATTCGCAAGAACATCAACGTAGGTGGTCAGAATCAGATTGTTCTCAACGGTAGAACACGCATTGGCGTTCCTTCCGGTGGCTTCGATAGCAAAGGCCCCGATCTCCGAGATACTGGCCTCGATCTCAAGGTACAAGGCCATCGCAAGCCCCAGTGTGTCAAAACCAGGACCAAGGTTAGCGGAGGTGGCGGGAAGGCGCAGGCGAAGTGGCGGAACTGAAGATGGATTCATTGCTTGGGTCCGGAGAGGCAGGTTTGTCTGGCACTGGCATATCGAGATTCTGACAAGCCGACAGAGGGATTCTGCCCGGCGGGGGGCAGCGCCGGGCAGGGCCAGATGGCAATTAGTTGAAAGCGACGGTGGTTGGCGGGGTCACCTCTATGCGTGAACCAGCTTCATCTGGGCCTCCAGCTCGCGGAAGACGGTATCGGTATCAGCCTCGAGAACTACGGGCGGCTTCCTAAGAGCGGCATGCAGCAGGTGATCTTCGGGCGAGATGCTAGCGTTCTCCTCTTCCGTAAACAACTCACCGCGGTGGTAGTCGATCGTGTAATTCGAATCTTTGAGGGTGTGGCCGGTAAGGACGAGCACGACCCGCTCGTCGGTGCCGATCTTACCCTGTGCGACCAGCTTTTTGAGCCCGGCAAGGGTTACGGCTGAGGCGGGCTCGCAGCCGATGCCTTCTGCGCCGATCTCCGCCTTGGCGAGAGCGATTTCCTGCTCGGATGCCTGCTCACACCAGCCGCCGGTCGTACGCAACGCGCGCAGAGCCTTGCGCCACGAAGCTGGGTTTCCGATGCGGATGGCAGTTGCGCGGGTGTTCGCCTTCACCGGGATGAGCTCTTCTCCACCGTTTTCGACCAGGCTGCGGAAGAGCGGGTTTGCCCCCTCTGCCTGAATGATGCTGAGCCTGGGGACGCGCGGTATAAGACCGAGCTGATGCATCTCGGAGAATCCTTTGGCCAGAGCAGAACCATTGGCCAGGTTTCCGCCAGGGACGATGAGGTGCTCCGGGACCTGCCACTCAAGCTGCTCCAGCAGCTCGAAAGCCGGGGTCTTCTGGCCCTCGAGCCGATAAGGATTGACCGAATTGAGCAGCATGATCGGGAAGCGGTTGACCAGGTCGGTCAGGACGCGAACGCAGCCGTCGAAGTCCGTCTTGAGCTGAATGGTCAGGGCGCCATAGTCCATGGACTGCGACAGCTTGCCCCAGGCTATCTTGCCTTCCGGGATAAAGACGATCGAGCGTATTCCGGCACGGGCAGCGTAGGCAGCCATCGCGGCCGAAGTATTGCCGGTCGAGGCGCAGGCGACCCACTCAAAGCCCCGCTCCCGGGCTACGGAAAGTGCTGCCGTCATCCCGGTGTCCTTGAAGGACCCCGTGGGATTCATGCCCTGGTGCTTGGCGAAGACCCAGTTGAGTCCCAGCGCCTTTGACGCGCGTGGGAGTTCATAGAGGGGCGTATTGCCTTCGCGGAGTGTTACGACATGATCAACGTCTTCGACGATCGGGAAGAGGTCGCGGAAACGCCAGACGCCGGACTGATCGATCGGCAGAGTTGAGGTTCGGCGCTCCTGCCAAAGCCAGCGGAGCGCGCTGACGTTCGGCAAATTGCTGCCGGAGTCCGGTGCGTCGCCGTACGGCGTAGCAGACCAGGGGTAGATAACATCATAGAGGCCGTTACAGTCGGGGCAGCGGAATATGCTGTTGACAGCGCTGCCGGCGATCCTGGAGCCGCACTCTGTGCATCGGAGTTGATGTGTCGCAACTTTCATGGTGGTTTACGTTAGGGTATCGTACTCGGCTGGCTGAGCCAAAGAAGTCGGCAAAACGGCTCACTACACTGGTCCTCGTTTGCGGCCTGATGGCCTCTGCCGCCCTCGCCCAGCAGCCAAGGCGTGAGATAAGGGTCGCGGCAGCAGCCGACCTGCAACCTGTGCTGCCGGCATTGGCCGATCGTTACGAAAAAGTAACGGGAGGAAAGCTGATCATCAGTTACGGGTCGTCCGGCAACCTTACCACTCAGATCCTCAATGGAGCGCCGATGGATCTGTTTCTCGGCGCTGACTTTGTCTTTCCGGAGAAGATCGTGGCCGCTGGCCTCGCCGACAGCACAGCCCCAACACAGTATGCACGAGGAACGCTGGTCCTATGGGCCCGGAAGGATTCTCCCTTACAGCCGATCACGCTGGATTCTCTTCTGGATAAGCGCGTTACAGCAGTTGCGATTGCCAATGACCTCAGGGCTCCCTACGGGCAGGCGGCGGTAGCAGCATTGAAACGGCTGAAGATGTACGACAAGGTCAAGCCGCGCCTGGTTGTGGCAGAGAACATCGCCCAGGCAGCTCAATTTGTTGAGTCTGGAAATGCGCAGCTTGGCTTTATCTCTCTGACCGCCGCGAGCACGCCCCGCTTCCAATCCGAAGGAACGTTCGTGCGGGTCCCCCGATCGTCCTATGCCCCGATCGTGCAGTGCGCCGTAATCATGAAAAACTCGGACCGGAAGGCCGAAGCGCATGCTTTCCTTGAGTGGCTCCTGAAGCCGGAGGTGCAGAGCAGCCTGGAGCCAATGGGGCTGGAACCGGTACATTAGCTGAGTTCCCCAGCGATCCTCTGTGTAGACTTGCGCTGTATGGACCTTGAGGCACTCTGGCTGACGCTGCGTCTGGCAGCCGCCACCACGCTGATTCTGCTGCTCATCGCACTTCCACTGGCATGGTGGATCGCGTCGGGACGCGATGTGGCTCGTGCGCTCGCTCAGGCCCTCGTGGCCCTGCCTCTGGTGCTTCCTCCAACGGTTCTGGGCTTCTACCTTCTGATCGCCATGGGTCCTCTGACTGCGCCGGGCCGTTTGCTTATTCGGCTCTTCGGGCATCCGCTGGCCTTCAGCTTCGAGGGGTTGCTGATCGGCTCAGTGCTGTACAGTCTGCCCTTCGCCGTCCAGCCGCTTGTAGCAGGGTTTGAATCCGTTGGAGCAGGGTACCTGGAGGCCGCAGCTGGATTGGGAGCATCTCCGGCGCGGGTGTTCTTCTCGGTCATGCTCCCCATGGCGCGCTCGTCGCTATTGACCAGCGCGGTGCTCGCATTCACCCATACGGTGGGCGAGTTCGGAGTGGTCCTGATGCTGGGAGGGAATATTCCCGGCGTGACGCGGACCCTCTCTATCTCGCTTTACGACCTGGTCGAGGACAGCAACTATGCAGCGGCCAATCGGACGGCGCTGGCGCTGGTGGGGTTCGCGATTGCAGCGCTGGTGATTATCTATCTGCTGCCCGGGGTGCGCAGAAACAGAGGAAGGCAGGCCAATCTTGTCCGGTAGCCTGCTGACGGTAAGAATGCAGCACCCTGTAGGCGGCCTCTCCATCGATGTGGCGTTCAACCTGATGCATCCATGGACGGTCCTCTTCGGTCCTTCTGGCAGCGGCAAAACAACGGTGCTCCGGGCGATAGCGGGATTTCTAAAACCGCGCGACGCGGAAATCACCTTTGGCTCGGAGAACAGGGTCCTGATCAATACCCGTCAACGTATCTTTGTTGCAGCCCATCGAAGACCCGTTCGCAGTGCGGCCCAGGCCGCGAGATTATTTCCTCATCAGAGCGTCCGGCAAAATCTTATCTACGGATTGAGCTCCAACGGTAAGGGAGTAGACATATCCGGGTTGGTCGAAGAGCTCATCTCGCTCTTCCGACTCGATGACCTGGCGAACCGCAGGCCGCAGGAACTAAGTGGAGGCGAGCAGCAGCGGGCTTCTGTAGCCCGCGCCGTCGTCGCAGCCAGTTCCTACTCCGGTCCGGAGAAGCCGTTGCTGCTGCTGGACGAACCCTTTACCGGGCTGGATGCGCGTCTGCGGGATGAGCTTCTTAGCGATCTGCGGGAGTGGCTGGCCAGACGGAACGTGCCGGTCTTGTCGGTGACTCACGCGCTTGGCGAAGCATTTCAGCTTGGCGCTGAGGTGATCAAGATCGCCGACGGCCGTGTCGTCCAGCAGGGTCCAGTCGGCGTGGTGCTGGCTGAGGAACGAAGACGATTGCTGGAGCAACTACGCCTGAGATAAGCCATGGCGCTTACCCGAGTTGCACCGGCTCCTGTTCCAGGTCGATGGAAAAGAAGGTCTTCACCTTGTTTTGAATGGCGTTCCGCAGGGTAAAGATATCATCCGCAGTCGCACCGCCTCGATTGATGAGTGCAAGCGTGTGGCGGGAGGAGATTCCTGCATTTCCCATGGCGAAGCCTTTTCCGAATCCTGCTCGTTCCAGCAGCCACGCCGCGGCGAGTTTGATTCGCCCCCCTTCAACGGGCCAGTGGGGAATCTGGTCCGGCGAAAGCTCGACTGCGGAAGCTACATAGTCGAATATCTCTGATGTCACAATCGGATTTTTGAAGAAGGACCCGGCGCTGCGGCTGTCCTGCTCGCCTTCGACGATCAGCATGCCTTTGCGATGTCGAATCTTCCGAACGGCATCATAGATCTCAATTGGTGTGGGCGCATTCTGACCGAAGTGGCGGGTCAGGTCCGCATAGGTCAGGCGCGGTTTGCGTTCCGGATCAAAGCGGAAGGTAACCGCAGTGACGATGTACCGCCCCCTCTGTTCAGAATTGAAGATACTGCGTCGGTAGGCGAATCCGCAGGCCTCTTTGTCCAGGGTGACAAATGTTGTGGTGGCGAGGTCGAGTGCGCGAACCGAAGCAATGGTCTCCGCTACCTCCTGACCATAGGCGCCAACGTTCTGGACCGGGGTACCCCCCACCGTTCCGGGAATTCCCGCAAGGCATTCGATTCCACTGATTCCCTGCTGGCACACCTTGAGGACGAAGGAATTCCAGTCAGTCCCGGCAGAGACCGTATAGTCGATCGAGTTGCTCGCCAGGACAGACGCAATCGGGCCATTCAGAGCCATGCGAACAACAATCCCGTCAAAACCTGAGTCGGAGATAAGCAGATTACTGCCTCCCCCCAGGACGAAGATCGGTAGCATCTCCTTGCGCGCAAACGCAATGGCGTCAAGTAACTCCTCTTCCGTTCGGACCTCGGCAAAAAAACGGGCTGGCCCCCCGATCCGGAGCGTGGTGTAGGGGGCGAGGGAGATGTTCTGCTGAATCTGGAGAGCAGTGGGGGCCACGGCTTGAGGGTATATCAGCCTGAGTCAAAGACGAAGGCTACCGTGCAATGGCGAAGCGTTCGATGCACCGGTACAATGGACACAGGACCGAAGGACGGACCGATTGAGGTCAGCGATCTTTCAAGGGGGAGCTTTATGTATCCAGAGATTATGGTGATTCCGATGCGCGAGGAGTTGACCCGCGCAGGCGTGCAGGAAGTTCGAACCGCTGATGAGGTGGACGCTGCGCTCGCCAGGCCCGGAACCACAATGGTTGTGGTGAATTCCATCTGCGGCTGCGCAGCCGGCAAGATGCGTCCCGGAGTTCGCCTGGCACTGCAACACGCAACCAAGCCCGACCAACTGGTCACAGTCTTCGCTGGACAGGACCGTGACGCCACCGAGCGCGCTCGCAGCTACTTCGGCGGTCATCCTCCCACCTCGCCCGCGATCGCCATCCTGCGCGACGGACAGCTCGTATACCTGATGCAGCGCTCTGCCATAGAGACCTCGACGGCACCGGCGATCGCCCAGGAACTGACCCGGGCGTTCGACACATATTGCGCCCCAGCCACGGCGTAAGCCACTCGTTTCAGAAGAAACCGGAGACCAGGTGATCCTGGATCTCCGGTTTTTTACGTCTTCAGGGCTGATCGGAGAACAGAAATCGCCGATAGATGGAAGTAACATGACCATCCAAGCCAGTTATCCGGCTGAAGCTCTTCCGGCTGGAGCTTCCCAGCAGCCGTTCCGGACCGAAACCGAGTCCTCCTCAGATTGCAGCGAGACGTACATTCTCGCTGGTGAGAGCGCCCCGATGCAGCGCCTCCGTCTTCAGGTGGAGCGGATCGGCCCATACTTCCGGACCGTATTGGTGCGAGGCGAAAGCGGCACCGGCAAGCACCTGGTTGCAAGCGCACTTCACGCAAGAAGCCGCCGGTCGCAGTCACCGCTCAGCAGGTGGACCTCCGCGCAGCTGGAAGTCGATCAACATGAGGCTTCGAGTGCTGTTGCCCAGTTGGTCCAAGCCGCTCAACAGGGCACGGTCTTCCTTGACGGTGTGGATGAGATGTCTCCTCTCGCACAGAAGAACCTGCTTGCGGCGCTTGGCGAGGCTGGCCGGTTGCGCATCATTGCGGCAGCAAGACAGGACATTCGCGTCATGACAGCAGCAGGATTGTTTCGTCACGACCTGTACAGCCGACTCTCGACCGTTGAGATAGTGCTGGAACCGCTGCGCAGCCGCGCGAAAGACGTCCCGGTGCTTGCCAATCTCTTCCTGGGCCGGTTTGCAGAACGCTATCGCAAACCGGTCCATGCGATTGCGCCACAGACAATCAGAACGCTTCTCAAGCATTCATGGCCAGGAAACGTCCGCGAGCTTGAGAAGGTGATCCACAACGCCGTACTTCATTGTGAAGGCATGGTGTTGTTACCCGAACACCTCTCGTCCCTGACCCACGCACCTCTAGCTGCGGAAGGAGGAAATACCAGAAAGACCTCCATAGAGCCCCTCCGTCTGCAGGAGGTTATTGACCGCCACGTTATCCGCGTCTTGCGGGAGTGCTCCGGCAATAAGGTGCGGGCTGCAGAGGTCCTTGGGATCAGTCGATCGACTCTTTACCGGATGCTTGATGCCTCCGCAATGCAGACTCAGGGCCGATAGGGCCGAAGTCCTGCACGATACACTGACCTCTGGAGACTGAGGTGTGTATGAAAAGGCCTGAACTGGTGAGCAAGCGCCTGACAGCCGGCGTTTTGGTATTCGCGTGTTGTGGATTTGCCGCCGTAATTGGGCATGCGCAGGATGGTCCTCTAGGACCGCCAACGGTAGCTCCGCAACGCGGGCCCCAGACCGTTGAGGAGAGAAGCAAGGCATTGGCTTCGCTGCTGGACGAAATCTGGCAGGACCGCCTGAAGCATTCTCCGGAATACGCTTCCTTTCTGGGAGATAAGCGATACAACGATCAGTGGACCGACTATTCGGTAAAAGAAGTGAACGCTTCGCTTGAGCGCGGACGCGTCTTCCTGGATCGTCTGGCCGCAATCGACGTCACCGGGCTGAAGCCGCAGGAGATCCTGTCGCGCGATCTGATGATTCGCGACCTGACGGACGCGCAGGAGGCGGCACAATTCAAAGAATGGGAGATGCCGGTCAATCAGTTCACCGGCTTCCACACCGATATGGTGCAGCTGGTCAGCAGCCTCTCGTTCGATACCGTTAAGGACTACGACGATTACATTACGCGGCTCAAAAAGGTGCCCACCGTCTTCTCCCAGAACATGACCGACATGCAGCTGGGCATGGATGAGGGTCGTGTTCCCCCTGCTTACCTGCTGGCGAAGGTCGTCACCCAGACCGAAGCGATCGCATCTCAAAAGTCCGCCGAGAGCCCCTTTGCCGAGCCGCTCAAGAAGCTCCCGGCTACGATCAACGCAGCAGATCGCAAGCGAATCAGCGACGAGATGCTTGAGGCTATCGCAAACAACGTACTTCCGTCCTACGCACGTTTCGCGAAGTTCATGAAGGCCCAGTACGTTCCCGCAGGACGTAAAGAGCCGGGCGTCTGGGCTCTCCCTGACGGAGACGCCTACTATGCCTTTCGTGTCAGGCAGAGCACAACCGAGGACAAGACTCCTGCGGAGATCCACCAGATCGGCCTTGATGAAGTCAAACGTGACGAGGCCGAGATGCTGGCGATCGTCAAAAGGCTTGGTTTTCAGGATCTCAAGAGCTTCAGCGCGTCGATGAAAACAAACCCAAAGCTGCATCCCGCTTCGAAAGAGGCTCTGCTGGACGACTACAAGGGCTATATCGCCAGGATGCAGCCGAAGCTCCCGGAGCTTTTTGGAACCCTGCCCAAGGCGAAGCTTGAGGTTCTTCCCGTTCCGGAGTACATCGAGAAGGACCAGGCCGCGGCTTACTACAACCCCGGCAGCCAGGATGGAAAGCGCCCCGGACGGGTCTACGTGAATACGTACAACTTCGCGGAGAGATCGTTAGCGCCGGTGGAGGCGGTCTCCTACCACGAGGGCATCCCAGGGCACCATCTCCAGATCTCCATTGCTCAGGAGCTGACCGGGCTGCCCGAGTTCCGCAAGCAGGAGTACTTCACGGCTTATACCGAAGGCTGGGGTCTCTACAGCGAGCGACTCGGAAAGGACGTCGGCTTTTACCAGGATCCGTACAGCGATTACGGTCGTCTCGAAGCGGACATCTGGCGTGCAATTCGCCTGGTAGTGGACACCGGCGTTCACTCGCAGCACTGGACCCGACAGCAGATGGTGGACTACTTCCACGAGCACTCGTCGATCGACGAGCCCAATGTTCAGGCCGAAGTAGACCGGTACATCGCCTGGCCGGGACAGGCCCTCGGATACAAGATGGGGCAGTTGAAGATTCTGGAGCTTCGAGACAAGGCAAAGAAGGCGCTTGGGCCGAACTTCGACATCCGGCAGTTTCACGATGTGGTGCTGGATTCCGGCGCTCTGCCGATGGATATCCTCGAGAAACAGGTCGATGCATGGATCGCGTCCAAGCAGAAGTAGAGAACCACGTCTGATAGCCTTCTGATATGAGCGAAGAAACGTATGAAGTGATAGCGCCGACCCCGGCGATGCCCAATCTGCGTGTGGCGATTCTGGGCACCGGCAAGATGGGCGGCATCCTTCTGCAGGCGTTTTTGAAGAACAACCTGCTGGGCCCCGATCAGATCTTTGCAACAGTGCATCACCCGGAACGGGCGCAGGCTCTCTCGGTGCAGTACGGTATCGAGATGACCACCGACAATCTTGCGGCAGCGAGCCAGGCCGACGTCATCCTGCTGGGTGTCAAGCCCGTGCAGGTGCCAGCGCTGATCGAAGAGATCCGTCCGGCACTTTCGCCGCAAAAGGTGGTGATCTCGATAGCGGCTTCTGTAAAGACACGGAGCATTGAAGATGCCGCCAAGTGTGACCTTGCCGTCATTCGCGCCATGCCCAATACCCCGGCCATGCTGGCTGCGGGCGTCACAGCGCTCTGCGCGGGCAGGTTCGTCACCGAGGAGCAGATGGCCATTGCTCAGCGAATCTTCCAGACCGTAGGACGCACGGTCGTCGTCGATGAGAAACACATGGACGCCGTAACCGGTCTGTCCGGCTCCGGGCCCGCATTCCTGTACATCATCATCGAGGCCCTCGCCGAGGCAGGCGTGAATGTCGGACTTCCCCGCGATGTTGCCACCCTCCTGGCAGCGCAGACGACGCTCGGCTCCGCCCGAATGGTGCTCGAGACCGGCTACCACCCGGCGCTGCTGAAGGACGCTGTAACCACTCCTGCAGGCTGCACCGTGGACGGCATTCTGGAACTGGAAGAGGGCGGGCTGCGCGTCACCCTGATCAAAGCGGTCAAACGGGCGACCCAGCGTGCGCGAGAGTTGGCGAACGGATAGCCCATGCCCCGGTGGCCAGCCGACATCGCTACCGGGGTCGTAGAATAGAACCATGGCGACAGCATCGACCTCCGCGGTCCCGGTCCGCCGGCCTTCCCGTCTGCTGGGCGCATTCGCGTGGGCGGTGGTGGCATATAACATCCTCGTCATCTTGTGGGGAGCGGTGGTTCGCGCCACCGGCTCGGGAGCAGGATGTGGAGATCACTGGCCGCTCTGTAATGGGGACTTTGTACCGCACCATCCTCGCCTGGCTACGATCATCGAGTTCGCGCACCGCTCCATGAGCGGTATCGCCACAATTCTTATCATCGGGTTGGCTGTCTGGGTCTTCTACGCGACACCACGCGGGGATCGATCCCGAAAGAGCGCCATCGCGTCGGTCTTCTTCCTCGTCACAGAAGCTCTGCTCGGAGCCGCGCTGGTTCTGGGCGGATACGTCGAGCACAACATCTCAACGGCGCGCGTCGTGATGCAGTCCATCCACTTCACCAATACCATGATGTTGCTGGCCACACTTGGCGTCACGGCCTGGTGGGTCAGCCAGCGAGAGCATACGCACAACGGGTCGCCGGCAAACGGCACATTGATCTGGCCTGCCTGGGCGGCGGCGATTTCGACCATCGTCGTCGGTGCGACCGGGGCAGTCGCCGCATTGGCCGATACTCTTTTCCCTTCCACATCACTTCGGGAAGCCCTGGCCGCCGACTTCGCAGCATCGGCACCTCTGCTTGTCCGAATGCGCTGGATACATCCAGCGGCGGCGGTCATTGGCTTCTGCTGCGTGCTCTGGCTTGCGCGGCGGGTTCGTTCGAGGCTCAGTACGACTGTGGTCGCATTGCTTGCTTTGCAGATCCTTCTGGGAATCGTGGATGTTCTGACGTTGGCCCCTACCTGGATGCAGATCGTTCATCTTCTCGCGGCCGACATCTACTGGATCGCGCTCGTCGCCCTGATTGCAGACACACTCTGGCCGGAGCGGCGCCTTGCAAATGCAGGTTTAGGTGCAGGAAGGGCGCCGACAGTAGCACCCTCCTGAGCAGGGGAGAGCGAGACTATTCCGGCTTCCCTGTGACTTTGTCCGCAGCCTTCTCTGTTCCGGACTTCGTTTTGTGGTACGCCTTCCTGGTTCCCGATTTCGTCTTTTCGTAACCTTTCCCGGTTCCTTCCGCAGTCTTATCGTAGACCTTCTCGGTACCAGCTTTGGTCTTGTGATAAGCCTTCTTGCTGCCCTTGGTGACGCCATGCGCGGTGTCCTTGGCAGCGGCTTTTGTCTCATGGCCAGCATTCTTCATGTCCTGCGATGCATCCTGCGCAAATGCCCCCATCGAAAGTGTGGTTGCAATCGCAAGCGTGATAACTCCCAATCTAGCGGTCCTCATTTTTGTGCTTTTCCTCCGTGCGGATTAGATGCGCGATTTGCGAAACTCAACAACAATGTTGGCAAACGGATCTCTTTGCACCCGGCAACACAATGCTGCCGACTGAAGCAACGTTTGTAGGCTTCTTCACATTTGCAGAGAGAAAGGTGCGGTAATCTCATAGACCTCTATGACTTCAGGAAATAAGAACTCGAAAGCCAAGACTGGAAAAACTGAAAAATCCTCTCGGGCACCGGTTGCCGAGGACCGCTTTCTGGACCGTGACGAATCCTGGATGAAGTTCAATGAACGTGTCCTGGAGGAGGCCGCGGATCCGGAGAATCCCCTGCTGGAGCGAGTCAAGTTTCTGGCCATAACCGCCAGCAACCTGGACGAGTTCTTCGAGATTCGCGTCGCCGGAACCTTACAGCGCATCGAAGACGGCTTCAGCCAAACATCAATGGCGGACGAAGGCGGACGAACCCCTCAGGAGAGACTGGACCGGCTAAGTCAGCACATTCTCGAGTTTGTGCACGCCCAGTATCACTGCTGGAACGCTCTGCTGCTTCCTGCTTTGCAGAAGGAGAAGATCCGCGTCCTCCGGTGGGGAGATCTCGATGAGAAGGCCCGCGCTCATGCTCTGCGGTTCTATATCGACGAAGTAGATCCGCTGCTGACACCGGTGACAATCGATCCCTCGCACCCGTTTCCGCGCGTGCTGAACAAGGCTCTTTGTGTGGGTCTGCTGTTGCGCCACAAGCGTCGGCTGGCAGGCGCCCGCAATGTCTCCGTCGCCCTGGGTGTGGTTACAGTGCCGCGCTCCTTGCCTCGCCTCATTCCTCTTCCCTCCGATGACGGATCAGCGAACTTCATCATGCTGCACGAACTGATCGAGTCCCAGGCCGAAAAAATGTTCCGTGGCTACGAGGTGCTGGCTCGAGCTGCATTTCGCGTTACGCGTAACAGCAATCTTTACATGCAGGAGGAGGAGTCCCGATCCATCCTTGAAAGCGTCCGGGCAGAGCTGCATAACCGACGTAAAGGAGATGCGGTACGACTGGAGATTGAGAGCAGCGCGCCGGAAGAGATGGTTGAAAGGCTGCGCACCAACTTCGAGCTGGATCCCTGGCAGGTGTTTCGCACCGATGGCCCAGTCAATCTTTCACGCCTGATGAACCTCTACTCTGAGGTAAAACGGCCTGCTCTCAAGTTCGTTCCCTTCGCAGGCAAGGAGTTCCGGCTCAGCAACAAGTCGACAGATATCTTTGACGAGCTGAGGAAACGGGATGTAATGCTCCATCACCCGTTCGATTCGTACTCTGCAGTCGAAAGCTTCATCGAAGCTGCCGCGATGGATCCGAGCGTCATCTCGATGAAGCAGACGCTCTACCGGACCAGCAAAGATTCCCCTATCTTTCGCGCGTTGATCGAAGCGGCGCAGAGCAAGGACGTGACGGTTGTCGTTGAGCTGATGGCTCGCTTCGACGAAGACTCAAACATTCGGTGGGCACGTGAGCTGGAAGATGCCGGTGTGGGAGTCTTCCACGGAATCTACGGCTACAAGACACACTGCAAACTTGCACTGCTGGTCCGCCGCGATCCGGATGGTGTGGTCCGCCGGTACGCGCATCTTGGCACGGGAAACTACAACCCGGTCACGGCTCGCTTCTACACCGATATAAGTCTTCTGACGTCACGCATTGAGTTGACCGCGGCAATCCAGAAGGTCTTCAACTATCTCACCGCCGAAAGCGAGATCATCAGTTACGATCCCCTGCTGGTCGCACCGATCACTCTAGCCGATCGGCTGATCGCTCTTATCGAGCGCGAGACCCAGCACGCGAAAGCAGGCAAGCCAGCGTCGATCGTAGCGAAGATGAACGGCCTCATCGATCGCGGAACCATCGAAGCCCTCTATCTGGCCTCGCAAGCTGGCGTAGAAATCGACCTTATTGTGAGGGGCATGTGTTCACTGCGACCGGGCATCAAAGGCCTAAGCGAGAAGATTCGCGTGCGTAGCATCGTAGGGCGCTTCCTCGAGCACAGCCGGATCTTCTACTTTGCCAACGGGGGAGATGACGAGATCTATTGCGGCAGCGCCGACTGGATGCCGCGTAACCTGGTGGAACGCTGCGAGGTAGTCTTCCCGGTCACGCAACCCGATCTGAAGCAGCGTCTCCGCGATGAAATCCTGAAGGCCTACCTGGATGACAACGTCAAGTCACGCCTGCTGCAGCCAGACGGCGAATATGTTCGCGCCCCCCGGAATGGAGCGCCGTTCTCCGCACAGAATTATCTGATGAGCCTGGCTGAGGTCACCGAAGAAAAACTGCCTGCAAGAAAGTTGGCGGGAGACTAAGCGTTCTAAGAAGTACGTCCGCAACAAAACGTGCCGTTCCAGGACCATTACCGGAACGGCCCATTGACGCCCGGACAGCTTAGTTGACCTTCAGGGTGACCGTCGAAGTGTGAACGACTCCGCCCGATCCTGTGGCAGTCACATTCAGAATGTATGTACCCGGTGTGGCTTTGGTAGTCGTAGAACCTCCCGAACTCCCCGACCCTCCTGTTGGAGATCCTGAATTGAGGAAGCCACCACCTCCGCAGCCTGAGATACTCATCGCCCCGATTGACAGTACAAGTGCAACGAGCGGCGTGAACCTGCGCCTGCCAGGTGCAACGAGGAAGAACATACCGGCCAAGGAAACCGCCGAAGCCGAACCGGCATACCAATAGAACGGATCCACACCGGACGTACCAATCCTGGCCGTTGACGTGTTTTTTGCCGCAGTAATAACCAGTGTGCTCTGGGCTGACGATCCCGATGACAAAGTAACGTTTGTCGCCGAGAACGAAAAGGTCGCTGCAATCGACGAATCAGAACTGACCGAGAAGGTAACCGGTCCGCTAAAGTTGTTTGCCGAGGTCACCGTGAACGGGATACCCGAAGCAGTGGCTCCTGAAGAGACAGAGATTGCAGTTGTGCACGGCGTGAGCGCAAAGTCCGGACTGGACAAGGAGATGAAATCCGCAACCAGTGTGCTTTTGGAGGAACTGTAAACTACGTCGCCCAGATAGATCGCCGAGATCGTGTGCTCTCCGGAGCGAGCTTGACTGGGCACCGTATAAGGAGCCGTACCGTTCGTCAGAGGAACGATTCCTCCGCCGCTTGGTGCTACTCCATCCACCAGGACCTGGACCGACCCGCTTGGAGCGGCAAGGCCTGTAGAAGCGCTTGCATTGGCTACCGTGATCGTGATGTTCAGTCCGCCGCTTGCGCTGCAGACTGCGCTGGTGGAATTGGCGAGCTGGATAGTGGTGCTCGAAAGAGTTGCTCCAGTGCTCGTTGATGTACCTGCCGGAGAGACCAGCCCCCATTTGCTGACAAATTCGGCAACATCCAGCGAACCCCACCCTGTGGCCAGATCATACCCCTGACCAGCGTTGTAACCGATGGAACCTCCGCTGGGACAACCTGTGGTTCCCGCCTGGCAGAGGCTGTTATTGTTACCGCTGGTCACGTCATGAAAGACGTTACCGTAGTATTGGCTTCCTCCCAGCGCGTATATGGTGGGATTGACGTTGCCTAGACGGGCGGAAGCCCCTCCGCCAAGCTTCTGCTCCATGAGTGCAAACACGCCGGCAAGAGCTGGCGCAACTGCGGAGGTTCCTCCTACCACTTTCAGGGATCCCGAAGAGGTGCGAAATCCATTGACGCAGGATCCCTGGGAGCAGAAGAGATAGCCGTCGTGGTTCGCAGCGGCATTCAGGGAAATATCAGGAACATCGCGCGAGTAGTCCGCGGGAGTAAGCCCCTGCTGCCATGATGGCTTGGCGAAATAACTGCTTACACCACCGCCGCCGGAGCTAAGACCGCTTGAACTCGATTCATTCCACGCGGCCTCGGGGATATATCCCTTTGCTGAACTGATGTTATCCGAACCGCTGGCCGCAGCCCAGTAAGAAGTACCCCCCGTAGCCGATCCTTCGTTGAACATCGTTCCTCCGGCAGACAGCGAATAGGGGGAACTGCTGGGGAAGTCTACCGTGAGCCCGAAATCCGCTGGAGGAGCCACATCACAGTCGGTTGCGCCCGAGTCACCTGATGAGCTGATGAAGGTAATCCCTTGTGCGCTCGCCTGCTGGAGCGTCTGATTGATGAGATGCAAAGTTGTAGGAGCCCACAGCGGCTCGCAAAGTCCATAGCTCATTGAGATGATCGCGTCTTGATCTCTCGATACGGCATAGGAGAGAGCGTTGATCACTGAAGCCGAGCTGCTACTGCCGCCCCCAACGGTAACGAAATCGATGGTTGCGTTTGGAGCAATCGCTCCAGCCCATTCGACATCCAGCTGAGCTTCGTCGATATCCCCGGAACGAATACCCGGTGCGTAGTACGTTGGAGTTTTCACGACATTCACAATAGGTGTGTCAACAGATGACGGTACCGGTAGCCCTGCAGCAACTCGAAAGGCTCGCACATCGGATTGACTGATATCCGTTTGCCCTACCACCGCAATCGAAATTCCATCGCCATCGATATTCTGCGTCAGCAGCGGATTTACGTTATAGATGGTTCGGAAGTCACCTGGCGTGATCAAGTGCACGCCCGAAACAGACGAGGTGAAGTGTGCCTTCGCAATGGAATGTGCACGAGGCTTGAAGTCATTCAGCCCTGTGATCCCCGCAACCAATCCTGCGATAGGAGTGGGTAGCTGCGGATCCGATAGGTTCGAAAAGTGGCGCTCCTCCTGGAAAGACACCGAGTGGATGCTGGTGCCAAAAGCGGCCTCGATCTGCCTCAGATTTCCGCTGATGGTCACGTAATTCCGTCCGGAAGCAACCTCAACCACCCTCATGCCCTTGGATGTCAGCCATGCCTGCACCTTCTCGAGGTCGGCGTCGGTCAGACCAAACCGCGCACCAAACTGCTCCGGGGTAAGCCAATGATGGTACTGTGGCGAGGCAGGGTTCTGCTGGTCTTGCAACAATTGCGTCAGATCCGCCTGCTGGGCTTCCGTCATGTTGAAGTACAGACTCACGGCGGGAAGCGTCTGATCCGCAGCTTCTCCTAGGTCGGCAGAGAGCCGCGCACGCACAGGAACCGTCTCCCGCACCGACGAACGATCCGAGTCCGTAATCTGCATGCTGATGCGATTCTGAGGCGCAGCATGCGCGTAAGAAGCCAGGGACCCGAGTGCTGCGAGAACGGGAACAAGAAGACGGGGGAGGGGCGTACAACGACGAATTGACATTTCTATTCAACAACCTTGCATGAGTACGGCACGCGCCTCACTTGAGGCAGGTGGGGCCCAGATAGATGCACCCGGTTTGAGGGCGTTTTCCCTCTATAGACCAGAGGCGCAGAAAAATGTTTTGGTAAACCTGACGTGATTCGATCTCATAGACGGGCCAGAGCAAAACAGGATGCAATCGCCGACAACTATTTTCATCTCCACTACCGCCTGCTCACAGTATGGGACACAGAACCATCTGGACGTTGCGCAAAAACAAAGGCCAGTCCCAATCTGGTAAAACTCACATCTTAGATGGAATATCGCCCTGCCCGAAGAACATACTGTGCGATCTGGCGGCGAAGCGCGATCGTATCGACCGGGTCATGCTTTGCGAACCGTCGCAGAATGGTCATCTGGGTTCGTAGCATATCGCCCTCGGCCGCCGCGGCGACAATTCGCCGAGCTGAAATCTCCAGTCGATCCATTGCCGTCTCGCAGTAGATCTGGGCCATGGCCGTGGCAATCTCCGCACCTCCCCTTCCGCCTATCTTGTCGGCCCGAAGGACTCCCGACTCCATCGCATAGAGCTCAATCACCATGTTTGCGATCTCTGCCATTACCTCCTGCTCGTCTGCAAGTTGCTGCATGTACCTCTGCGTCGCAACTCCGGCTGCGAAAAGCACCAGCTTTTTCGCGTTCGCCAGCAGCGTGTACGCGTCCGATAGAGGGCCCTCGCGCTCTTCCCTCTCCCCGGGACCGGCCACCACCTCATCCATCACCTGCTTGATCGCAGGCATCAGGGCGAGCTTTCCGGAAGTGGCCGACTTCATCAGCCATCCCGTGATAATCAGCCGATTGATCTCGTTTGTTCCTTCAAAGATACGGTTGATTCGGGAATCGCGATATGCCCTTTCCGCGGGATACTCCTCGACATAGCCATAGCCTCCAAATATCTGGACCAGGTCATCAACCACCTGGTCCAGCATCTCCGAATCCCACACCTTAACAATGGAGCACTCGACGGCATAGTCCTCGATGGCGCACTGGATCGCGGTAGCGTCCTGATTATCTACGGAAGCAAGCGCGGCATCGATCATCCCCACAGTCCTGTAGGACAGAGCCTCGCCGACAAAGATTCCGACGGCAGCGTTGGCCAGCTTTTCCTGGACCAGGCCGAACTCTGCAATCGCCTTGCCGAATGCCTTTCGCTCCTTCGCGTACCGTATCCCATACCCGAGCGACGTTCGAGCTGCCCCAACTGCGGCGTTGCCCAGCTTGTACCGGCCAACGTTCAGGATGTTGAACGCGATGTGGTGCCCCTTGCCCACCTCGCCCAGCAGGTTCGCCGCGGGCACCTTGCAATCCGTCAGGACAAGCGGACAGGTCGAACTGCCGCGAATCCCAAGCTTATGCTCTTCCTTGCCGACCGCCAGCCCCGGCGTTCCTCGCTCGATCAGGAACGCAGTCAGCCGGTCCTTGCCCGCATCCTTGCCTTCGGTCACCTTACAGCGCGCAAAGATGGTAAAGAGATCCGCAAAGCCTGCATTCGTAATCCACATCTTCTCGCCATTCAGGGTGTAGGTCTGGCGGTCATCAGAGAGCACCGCCAGGGTCCTGGCGCTTAACGCGTCCGAACCGGAGGTTGACTCCGAAAGCGCATAGGCGCCAATAAACTCGCCGCTCGCCAGCTTTGGCAGATAGCGCCTCTTCTGCTCCGGCGTGCCGTACCAAACAATGGGAAGGGTTCCGATGCCAACATGCGCCGAGAACGCGACCGAAAAACTGCCCTGCTTCGCGATATTCTCCGCAATAATGGCTGAGGTCACCTTGTCCATCTCAAGGCCGCCGTACTCTTCGGGGATGTCGACGGAGGTCAGCCCGAGCTCGCTCGCCTGCTTGATGAGCTTCCGGGTCATGGAGAAGTCTTTGGCTTCGATCGCATCGGAGGCGGGAACGATTTCGTTAAGCGCAAACTCCGTCGTAGTCTGCGCGATCTGGCGCTGCTCTTCCGTGAAGTCTTCCGGGAAGAAGCAGTCCGATGGAGTGGGGTTTGACACCAGAAAACTGCCGCCTGGGATAATCTTCGTGCTGCTAGAAGATGAAGCACGTGTCGCCATTGGATTACCTCGTCTTGGTAGTTACGGAATGGCCTCGAAGATCCCCGCAGCCCCCATGCCTCCGCCAACGCACATCGTCACCATGCCATACTTCGCGTTGCGCCGCGGCATATCCCGCAGGAGCGTTGCCGTCAGTTTCGCTCCGGTACAGCCCAAGGGATGGCCCAGCGCGATCGCTCCGCCATTCGGATTGATCTCCTCCGGGTCGAGCCCGAGAATCTTGATCACCGCCAGTGACTGCGCCGCAAAGGCCTCATTCAGCTCAATCACATCGATCTCGTCGAGCGAAAGACCCGCCAGTTTCAGTGCCTTCGGGATCGCGTAAACCGGGCCAAGACCCATCTCCTCCGGATCGCAGCCGGCATAGGCAAACGCCACAAATTTGGCCAGAGGCTTGATGCCGAGCTGAGCCGCCCGCTCCGCAGACATGACCACCGCCGCGGCAGCGCCATCAGAGGTCTGCGAAGAGTTCCCCGCCGTAATTGTCCCCTTGGCATGAAAGACCGGCTTCAACGCGGCGAGGGCTTCCAGCGACGTGTCGGCCCGCGGACCCTCATCCGTACCAAAGGTAGATTCAGTCATCTCCACCTTCCCTTTTTCGTTGAGAGCAGAGCGGATCACTGGAACAGGAACGATCTCGTCCTCGAACCTGCCGGACTGAATAGCAGCGAGCGCCTTCTGGTGACTCTGATAAGAAAACTTATCCATTCCCTCGCGCGTAATTCCATAGTGCTTTGCGACCCGCTCTGCGGTCAGCCCCATCGACATGTACGATCCCGGATAGTTGTCGACCAGCCACGGATTCATCGAGATCTTGTTCCCGCCGAAAGGCACGTATGACATGCTCTCCGTCCCCCCGGCCACGATCACGTCGGCTGCACCGCCGCGAATGCGCTCTGCTGCGAGCGCAATCGCCTGGAGACCGGAGGCACAGTAGCGATTGATGGTCATAGCCGAGACCGTCACCGGCAGCCCTGCACGAAAGCTGGCCACGCGAGCGACGTTCATTCCCTGCTCCGCCTCTGGCATGGCGCAGCCAAGAATCACATCCTCAATCTCGGCTCGATCCAGTTGCGGCAGCCGTTCCAGCGCACCTGCGATCGCAAACGCAGCCAGATCATCAGGGCGCGTTGTGCGCAGCGTTCCTCGCGGAGCCTTGCCCACGGGAGTGCGAACTGCCGAGGCGATAACGACATCTCTCATACAGGGCTCCTAGTTTCTGAGCGGCTTGCCCGTCTTCAGGGTGAACGCGATCCGCTCCTGCGTCTTCTTCTCTCCACACAGCGACAGAAACGCCTCGCGCTCCAGATCCAGCAAATATTGCTCACTTATTAACGTTCCCGGACTGACGCGCCCGCCCGACACTACATATGCGACCCGTTCAGCGACCTTTGCGTCATGGTCAGAGATGTACTGCCCCTCGCGCATCGTCCACACCGCCAGCTTGAGCGTCGCAAAGATTGACTCACCCGGTGCAGGAATATCCAGGCGGAGTACAGGAGCGGAGTAGCCCGCATCTGCCAGTGCGCGCGCCCGCATCTGCGCATCCGTCACAAGGCGGTCACGATTCATGGTGATCTCGTCACTCGCGCGCAGGAAGTTGAGCGACCGCGCCTCCTCTGCCGAGGTAGAGACGGTGGCCTTTGCAATCGTCTCGAAGTTCTTCTTTGTAGCCTCGAATACCTCCACCGACTCCCCGCGTGCGTCCCGCCGAATGCTTGTTCCTGCTTCGATCGAGCAAAGCAGCATCTCCTTGCATCCGCCTCCACCGGGTATAAGGCCGACGCCGGTCTCCACCAGTCCCATGTACGATTCCGCATGAGGCTGTCGCGCCGTCGCATGGAGGCACATCTCCACTCCGCCCCCGAGACACATTCCGTAGGGAGCAACAACAACGGGGCGAGGGCAGAACTTGATGGCCTGCGTCATCTTCTGAAACGCTCGAATCGCCATCTCCACCTCATCCCACTCCTCGTCCTGGATCGTCAGTAATAGCTGCATCAGGTTGGCGCCTACAGAGAAGTTCGCCGAGTCGCCGGTGATCACGAAGGCCCCAAATCCTGCAACTGCGTCGCCCTCGGGCTTCAGCGTCTGCGTGATGAACGAGACGATGTCGCCGCCGAGCGCGTTCATCTTTGAGTGAAGCTCAATAGCCGCCACACCATCCCCAAGATCCACGAGCGATGCTCCGGAATTTTTTCTGACAACGCCGCGAGACTTCTTATGCGTAGCGACCGACGCTGTACCTTCCGCCGCCGGCAGCGGTTGATAGCTCTCGGTAAACGGATCGAAGTACCGGCGTCCGCTCGGCACAGAAGGATCATCCTTGTACCAGCTCGGATTCGGATCATGATTCTTCTGAGCCCAATCAAGCAGTCTTTCAACATTCAATGAGACGGGCTCACCCCTGGCGACCATCTTCTCCGTCACTGCGCGAACGCCCACGGCATCGTAGAGTTCGAACGGGCCAAGCTCCCAGTTGTATCCCGTCCGCATGGCCGTATCTACCTCCACGATGCTGGCGGCTGGCTCTCGACCTTCGCTGGACACCCGGTTCGCCGCATAGGTGAACAGTTCCGTGAGCATCGGCCAGTAGAAGCGCGCGGCCTTGTCCCGCTCCACATCACCATAGAGAAGCTGCGCCACGCGAGCCGCGGTCGACTCGACGTTTTTCGCCATCTCAATCGATGGGAACCTCGGCCGCTCCGCCGGGCGATACTCCAGGGTCTTCCAGTCAAGAACGCTGCGCAGATCGCGCCCTACCGCGTCCTTCCCTTCTCGCTTGTAGAAGCCCTGTCCGGCCTTGTCTCCAAGCCATCTCCGCTCCAGCATCGCATCCAGGAACTGAGGCAGCTTTACGTCGCTCCGCTCATCCTTAATAGCAAATGCCGTTGCTTCAAAGTTGCGCGCCACGTGCACCAGCACATCCACTCCGACCATATCCCCCAACCGGAAAGTGCCGGTCTTCGGCCACCCGATGGCGGATCCCGTAAGCACATCCACCTCCTCAATACTCAGGTCCTGCTGCTGCATCAGCCGTACCGCATTGCCGATGGCAAACGTACCGATACGGTTGGCGATAAAGTTCGGCGTATCTCGTGAGATAACGATCGACTTTCCCAGCCTCTTATCGCAAAACCGCGAGACCACCCCAACAGCATCCGCACTCGTCTCTGGAAGCGGAATTACCTCGAGCAACCGCATATAACGAGGAGGATTAAAGAAGTGCGTGCCGAAGAAGAGTGCCCTTACCTCCTCCGGAAGAACCTCTGCCAGCACACGAATCGGCAATCCGCTGGTATTCGTCGTCAGGATTGCATCCGGCCTGCGATGCTTCAGCACCCTCGCATACAGACCATGCTTGATGGCGAGATCTTCAGCGACTGCCTCGATAATCCAATCGCAATCTGCCACCCGCTCCATGTCATCTTCGAAGTTCCCCGGCGTAATCAGACGCGCGGCATCGACCGTGTAGAAGGCTGCAGGTTTTGCCTTCCGAAGACCTTCCAGCGCGGTTATAGCGAACCTGCTTCGCTCCTCGCGGCCAGCTTCCGCACTCACACCAGGGGGAACAATGTCGAGCAGCACGACAGGAAGCCCTGCGTTTGCCAGATGCGCTGCGATCCGCGACCCCATCGTTCCAGCGCCAAGGACGGCGGCCCTGCGGATCATGCGAAGAGGCGCGGGAGAACTCGCCATGCCTGGAATCTCCTGGTACAGAGATGGCCTGTACGGGGAGGAGCATACTGAATGCTCATTCAGCGGTCAAGGATGCCGCATCAATCCTGTGTTATTCCTCTACTCCATGCTCGAGTTGTGCTGCGAGATTTGCAGAAAGCTCACCAACCAGACCATGCTGTTGAGATGAAGCCGGTTTCACGAAGAGACTTCGCCCAGCTTATGGCAGGTGCCGCGGCCACAGCGGCGCAGCACTCACTATGGGCTGCCCCCTTCAGCGGGGCCTACTCGTTGGTGGAAGCGACCGATCGCGTCCGCATTCTCGATGCGGCAAATCGCTACCTCTCCGAGAAGCCCGTCACCGTCACGGCAGCGCATTCCGACCGCAGCCCCGGCGGCCCGCATGACTTCTACTCCGAAGGCGATTATTGGTGGCCCGACCCCAAGAATCCCGGCGGTCCCTACATCCGCAGAGACGGTTTCAGCAATCCTGAAAATTTCAATGCACATCGCGAGGCGATGATTCGACTCAGCCTGATGGTTCCGGCGCTGACCGCCGCATGGCTCATTACGCGGCAGAAGAAGTACTCCGATCATGCGGCACGTCATCTGAACGCCTGGTTCGTCGATCAGCAGACGAAGATGAACCCAAATCTGCAGTACGCGCAGGCGATCTTCGGCATCAGCAAAGGCCGCGGAATCGGCATCATCGACACTCTGCATCTGGTTGAAGTCGCACGCGCCGCCACACTGCTCGATCGCGGCTCTGCCCTGCGCGATGGAGCGGAGATACGGCACTGGTTTGCCGACTACCTGGACTGGATGCGCACATCGAAGAACGGGCAGGACGAACGTGACGCGCAGAACAACCACGGCACCTGCTGGGTCCTCCAGGCGGGCGAGTTTGCCCGCTTCACGGCCAACTCAGAAGTGATGGAATGGGGCCGCGATCGCTTCCGCACAACGCTGGTGCCTCGACAGATCGCTCCGGATGGCAGCCTTCCGTTGGAACTCGCCCGCACGAAACCCTACAGCTACTCCCTCTTTGACATGGACGTGCTCTGCGGAGTTGCGCAGAGCCTTTCAACCGCGCAGGAAAATCTGTGGGCTTTCTCCACGCATGACGGCCGCGGACTCAAAAACATGATGGATTTTATGGTCCCGTACATTGCAGACAAATCAAAGTGGCCGTACGCCCACGATGTAGAGCATTGGGATGATTTCCCCGTTCGCAATCCGGCGCTTATTTTTGCCGGAATCGCTTATGACAAGCCGGAGTACATCACCGTCTGGAAGCGCCTGAACCCCGATCCCATAGTTCCCGAAGTGATACGCAACTTTCCCATTCGCCAGCCTCTCCTCTGGCTCGAATAAAGCGAATCCGCCACCGTCATAGCAGACCAGCAGCGGATTCGCATTCAGCTTCAAGCAACGGAACGTATCTAGCGCTTCCCACCCGCCAGGCGGTTCATCTCATACCCAGCCATCAAAAAGCCGCCAACGCCATAGACATGACTTGAAGAGGGCTTGAACTTGCCCGGCTGCGCATCGACCGGCTGGATGGAACCAAGGCGTCCATCAGCATACACATGCTGCAACATCCCCTTCCACGACTTCTCCACCACAGGAAGATAGGTCTTCCGGTCGAGGATATGCTCGTTGATGCCATACGCAATCGCGTAAGTAAAGAATGCTGAGCCTGAGACCTCGGGAAGTTCGTAAGCGTCAGGATCGAGTAGGCCCGAGCGCCACAGACCATCCTTGCCCTGGATTGCCTTTACCTCTTCCGCCATCTGACGGAACTGCTCAATGTACTTCGCCCGAGCCGGATAGTTCCTCGGCATGACCTCAAGTACCTTGACGAGTCCGCCCATGACCCAGCCATTACCGCGCGACCAGTAAAGATTCTTCCCGTTGGCCTGCTTCTGCGTGAGGTAGCGCTCATCGCGGAAGTAGAGATGGTCCTGCTGGTTGTAAAGTGTCTTCGAGGTCTGCCACCATTCGTGGTCCATGTAGTCGAGGTACTTTTTGTCCCCGGTGGCCACATACGTGCGAGCCAGCACAGGCGGCGCCATATACAGAGCATCGCACCACCACCACAACAGCTTTGCAGGATCATCCGGACGAGCGATCAGGCGGTCCATGATCTCCTTCGTATTCGCCATCCGTTCGGGCTTGCGTGATCCTTTTGGATCTTCGAGATACAGAGCCATGTACGCCTTCCCCATCGCCTCATCGTCCGCATGGGGAAAGCGGTTATCCAGCAACTGCCAGTGCTCCTGTTCGGAGTATTTCAACACAGCATCGTGAAACTTCGGATCGTGCGTGGTCTTCGAAGCTGCCAGCAAGCCATCATAAAGAGCAGCATAGGTCCATAGCCTGTTAAACGTCGGCTCCGCCTCCTTGAGCTGCCAGCTAGCTACCTTCTCCACAACTGCCTGGATTGCCTTGGGCATCAACTCGGCAGAGATGTCCGTTGCCAACGGACCAGGATCGTCCGGCGCAGATCCCGACGACTTCGAATCCGGCACCTGCTTCTTCGCTGCGTCCTGTGGCGAAGCAGCTTGAGCAAACATGCAGGTATTTGACACCGCAAGCGTGCAGAAGGCGAGCAGTCCCGCCACTCCAGCACGGCGCGCAAACGAGAGATACGACCGCGAGCAGCGGGAAGATCGTTGTTCCGCAAACAACATAGAAGAGAGTTTCCTTTCAGTGATTAGTTCAGACCCTGATTCATGACCAGTGCCACCGCGCTGCGCAGCCGCGCTGTGTTGCCCTCGAACGAGGGTCGGAGCCGCGGCGCATTCGCAAAGGCATTCTGCTTCAGTTCCGCTTCAATCCTGGGGCCGAATAATTGCCAGGCGCTTGTAATGTCGCCAACAATGACAATCTCATTCGGCGCCAACGCTGAGGCGATCATTTTTAACCCCTTGCCCAGAAAGCAGGACATCTTCTCAAGCGCCTTCACCGCATCAGGATCGTCCGCCTGTGCCATCTTGACCAGAGCGCCGAAGCTGGATGGTGCCCTGCGCCCGCTGATCTCCTCGTAATATCGCAGTCCCGCACGGTTGGACGCCACCGTCTCCCAGCAGCCTCGCCCACCGCATCCACAGGGATGCCCATCAGGTTGCATCTCCACATGGCCAAACTCACCGGCCATGCCGTTCGCACCCCGGAGCAGTCTTCCATTTGAAAAGATTCCCGTGCCGATGCCTTCAGAGACGTTCACCACAACCAGGTCATTCAACCCGTCGCTGTCGCCAAACCACACCTCCGACAGAGCACAGGCATTCGCTACATTCTCTATCTCCACCCTCAAGCCGGTCGTCTTATGAATCTTGGTCTGGATGCTCTGCATCGGCCAGTTGACGTTCGGTGCAAAGATGGGCCGCTTCTGCTTCGGGTCAGCGCGCCCGGGGAGACTGATTCCAATCCCGTCGAATGATTTGTCCGCATGGCCGGCCATCAGCTTCCGAATAGCGGTGACGATCGAAGTGATGGCCTTCTCAGGATCACCGGGCAGGTTCACGATGTTCTGCGCAACGATCTTCCCACCAAGGTCTGTAACAGCCACCGTCGTCTGCGAAGGGTGAATGTCAAGAGCGATCACAGCCCTTTGATGGTTCAACTCCAAAAACGTAGGACGCCGCCCGCGTGGAAGCCTCCCCGTTGAACCCTCCAGTATCCAACGTTCACGAATCAGGTCCTCGACAATCAGCGATATCGTGCTCCGCTGCAGTCCGGAGACGCGCGCAAGGTCTGCTCGAGAGATCGGCTGTCGTGTACGAATCAGGTTGAAGACGAGATTTCGATTGATCTGCCTTGGAGTTTTGTTGGAGGCACTTTGCTTCCGAGTAAAGGTGAACGGCTGTGTAGGCGAGGTCGGCATGGTCTTTGTCTTCGGAAGATAAAAGTACAGCAAGTGTGCAAAGCCTTCTATGCCGACGGGGTTCCGGTGATATGCCTGGTCCAGCGCTGAGAGCTTAACACGAAAGATAACGTGTCTTTATACCACTGACCGCCCGACACTTTGTAGATGCTCTGAATTATTCCAGCAGAACATCGAGTCTGGTCTGGGACTTCCTCGCTGAAGGACATTAGCAATCGTTCGGTTACTCGGCAATTTCGTAGTCCAGGGAAAAACCTGTGTCGCAGCTTCGGTATAGTAAGACTTTCGGCGGTAGTTCTCTGGAGGTCTCCACGTGCCTGTTCGACGTGTGCTCGCAACCCTTATCCTCGGCATAGCTCTCGTCAGCACAGCGCGTTCTCAGGATCTCGCCAGCTTCGAGAAGCGCACCACGGTGAAGGTCCTTCCCAACGGCCTTACCCTCATCGTCTGTGAGCGCCCGGAGGCCCCGGTCTTCAGCTTTTATACTCTCGTGGACGCCGGCTCGGCCAACGATCCCCAGGGCGAAAGCGGCCTCGCTCACATGTTCGAGCACATGGCGTTCAAAGGCTCGACCGAGATCGGAACGACCAACTACCCTGCCGAAAAACTTGCGCTCGCCAAGGTCGAGACAGCCTACGCGGCCTATGACGACGAGTACCGCAAGCGCGTGGGACAGAACCCCGCAAAACTTGCCCAGCTCAAAAAGGCCTTTGAAGACGCCCAGGATGCGGCAGAGAGATACGTTGTTCCGAACCAATTCTCCGAGATCGCAGAGCAGAACGGCGCTGTCGGCATCAACGCCTCCACAAGCGAAGACTCCACTCAGTACTTCTGGTCGATGCCGTCCAACCGGCTCGAGCTCTGGGCATATCTTGAAAGCCAGCGAATCGCCCATCCCGTCCAGCGCGAGTTCTACAAGGAGCGAGATGTCGTGCAGGAAGAGCGCCGCATGCGCATCGACTCCAACCCCATCGGCCGCATGGTCGAACAGTTCCTCGCGACCGCTTACGTGGCCCATCCCTACGGTCGCAGCGGAGTCGGCTGGGAGAGCGAACTCTCGCAGGTCAGCGCAACCGAAGCAGAAAACTTCCACAAGAAGTACTACGTGCCATCCAATATCGTGATCGCCGTGGTAGGAGATCTGAAAGCCTCGCAGACCATGCCCATCCTCGAGCGCTACTTCTCCAAAATTCCGCCGGGCCCCAGGCCTGCCCCGATGACCACGGTAGAACCTCCGCAGTTCGCGGAGAAATCCGTCGTCATCCGCGAGGCCACGCAGCCCTTCTATATCGAGGGCTACCATCGCCCTGACTATCGCGACCCGGACGACTCCGTCTACGACGCCATCACCGACATCTTCTCGAATGGCCGCACCGCCAGGCTCTATCGCTCGCTTGTCCGCGACCAGAAGATCGCTGCCGAAGCCGAAGGCTTCTCCGGATTTCCAGGCTCCAAGTTCCCCGGCCTCTTTGCCTTTTATGCTGTTCCTCTCCCCGGCCACACGCCCGACGAGATGCGCACCGCCATCCACAAAGAGCTTGACCGACTGAAGACAGAAGACGTCACTGATGAAGAGCTGCAACGCTTCAAAACGCGCGCGCGCGCCGATCTGCTTCGCGGGCTCGCCGACAACGAAGGCCTCGCCCACCAGCTCGCGGAGTACCAGACGCGCTACGGTGACTGGCGTCAGCTCTTCCGCGAACTCGACAAAATCAACGCCGTCTCCAAGGCGGATATTCGCCGCGTCGCCAACAAGGTCTTCCTTGACAGCAACCGCACCAGCACCCGCATCGAGTACGTAGCACCGAAAGCATCTGCCAGAAATCAGGGAGGTGCGGAGTGAGCCATCGCATGACTCAAGCTTTATGGACCGTTGCGACAGTGGTCGCCATCAGCACCCTTCTTCCCGTCTCCGCTCTCAACGCACAGGCGGCGGCTACCCCCACCAGGCCCGCAGCCGCAGCGCACGCTCCGGCGCAGCCGTGGAAGAAGATTCCTATCCCCGCGCTTCCCGAGTTCAAACCTGAACAGCCAAAACGCGTCGAGCTTGCGAACGGACTCGTCATCTTCCTCCAGGAAGACCACGAGCTTCCTTTCATCAACGGCAGCATCCTCATCCGCGGCGGCAGCCGTGACGAGCCTGCCGCCAAGGTCGGCCTCGTCTCCATGTATGGCGAAGCATGGCGCACCAGCGGCACCGCCACGATGGACGGAGACAAGCTCGATGACGTACTCGAATCGAAGGCGGCACACATTGAAACCAGCGGAGGCTCCGCCAATACCTCCCTGCGTTGGTCCAGCCTCAAGGGCGACTTCGATACCGTCTTCGCATCCGCCGTCGATCTCCTTCTTCATCCTGCCTTCAAACCGGACAAACTCGCCCTCGCTCAACGCCAGCTCTACACCAGCATCGCCCGCCGGAACGATGATGCCAGCGGCATCGCCATTCGCGAGGCCGTCAAGCTCGTCTACGGCCCCGACAGCCCCTTCGCGCGCCAGCCGGAGTTCTCTACTGTTGCCGCCGTCACTTTGGACGATCTCAAACAGTGGCATGATCGCACCGTTGTGCCCAATGAGATGATCGTTGCAGTCTCAGGCGATTTCAACTCCTCCGAGATGGAGAAGAAGCTTCGTGCTGCGTTTGAACCTCTACAGCGCGGCTCCGCGATGCCTGCTGAGAAGTTCACCTTCACCGATCCCAGACCCGGAATCCGCTTCGCGGAAAAGGACGATGTCAACCAATCGAATGTCCTCATTGTCGGCCTCGGCACCGAACGCAGGAATCCCGACTACTACGCTCTGAGCGTCATGAATGAGGTCTTCTCCGGAGGATTCGGCTCGCGCGTCGTACAAAGCGTCCGTACTCGGCTCGGGCTCGCCTACTCGGTCGACGGCAGCTTCGGGGCATCCTACGATCACCCCGGAATCTTCTACGTCATCGCCGGAACCAAGAGTGCCTCAACGGTAGCGGCCACAAAGGCGATGCTCGATGAGGTAAATCGCCTCAAAACGGATCCTCCCTCTGCCGCCGAGCTGGCAAAGGCGAAGGACCAGCTTCTGAACTCCTTCATCTTCCACTTCGATTCGCCCGAGAAGACCCTGAACGAGCAGGTCACCCTCGCCTTCTACGGTTATCCCTCTGACTTTCTCGACCGATATAAGACCGGAATCGAAAAGGTGACCTCCGAAGACGTATCGCGTGTCGCCAGAAAATATGTCGACCCAGACAAGCTGGGCATCGTAGTTGTTGGCAACGAAGCCGAAATCAAGCCACCGCTCAGCACACTCGGGAAAGTCACCGATCTTGACATCACAATTCCACCACCCCCGGGCAAACCCGCGAAGTAAACAGTCGGATCCTGGTTCTCACCTCCTGCCGGGCGCGCCGCCGAGGGTCATGGTTCATCCTGAGCAAACGGCAGCTGCACCCCATCAGAAGTTTTGTCCTGGAGCGACCAGCGTACCGCATCCCCATCAGAAGCATCATCCTGGGCAAAGTTGGCCCTTAGATCAAAGGTGTCATCCTGGGCAAAGTTGGCCCTCCCATCAAAAGTTGGCCCTCCCATCAAAAGTGTCATCCTGAGCGGAGTTGGCCCTCCCATCAAAGGTGTCATCCTGAGCGGAGCCCGAAGGGGCGCAGTCGAAGGATCTGCGGTCACCCGCCACAGAGAGCCAGCAGTCCACGAGACGCCGTCAGCTTGGAACGACTAAGCCAAGGAGCCTGCCCCAAAGCAGCCAATTCACCTTAGCATCTCCTCACGGTACCCTGCTCCATCGCAGCGACCATGAGAAGATTACCTCAAATGGAAACAACAGAATTCGCCATCGCCATCATGGCCGCGGGCAAGGGTACGCGGCTCAAGAGCAAACGACCCAAGGTCCTTCACGAAATTGGCGGACGAGCTCTTCTGCTCCACGTCATCGCCGCCTCAAAGCAGATCGTCGCTGCAAAGAACATCTATTGCATCATCGGCCATGAGGCCGACAGCGTCCGAGCCGCAGTTGAAGCCACTGGCGTCCAGTTCGTCCACCAGGCTGAACAGCGCGGCACCGGCCACGCCCTCCAGATGGTCAAGGCCTACTTCGCGCTCTCCGGCGCTCTCGTCCCCGAAAATCTTCTCGTACTCTCCGGCGATGTTCCGCTCATCCGGTCAGAGACCATCGAGCGCATTCGCCAGGTCCATCAGACCGAGCAGGCCGCGATGACCATCCTCACCGCCGTCCCCGAGAACCCCACCGGCTATGGCCGCGTCCTTCGGGCACAGCCCGGTTCCGACGCACCGGATGTCCTCGCAATCGTCGAACAGAAATCGCTCACTTCCGACCAGCTCAACACCCCGGAGATCAACTCAGGGATCTACTGCTTCCGGACCTCCGCCCTCTTTGACAAACTTGACCTGCTTGACACCAACAACGCGCACGGCGAATACTACCTGACCGACGTCGCCGCCATGCTGGTAGCCGACAACCAGAGAGTTGTGGCCGTCAAGGCCGACGGCGTAGACGAAGTCCTCGGGGCAAACACGATCGCCGAAATGATGCATCTCGATGCCGCGATGCGCCTGGACACCGCTCGTAAACTCATGGGCTCCGGCGTCACCATCTTCCGGCCCGAAACGACTGTGATCGACAGCGAAGTTGTCATCGGTCCCGACACCGTCATCGAGCCCTACGTCCAACTTCTCGGGAACACAAGGATCGGGTCTGACTGTCGCATTCGTTCCTACTCCGTCATCCAGAACAGCACGCTCGGCGACAGCGTCGTTGTTCGCAACGGGTGCATCATCGACTCCTCCGCCATCGCAGACTCCGTTACCCTTGGGCCTTATGCACACCTGCGGCCAGAAAGCCACATCGGCACAGGAGCCCACCTCGGCAACTTCGTCGAGACGAAGAAAGTCACAATGGGAGCAGGCTCGAAGGCAAATCATCTCAACTATCTCGGCGATGCAGTCATCGGATCCGGTGTAAACGTTGGGGCCGGCGCCATCACCTGCAACTACGATGGAGTCAACAAGCACCAGACAATTATCGGAGACAACGTCTTCGTAGGTTCCGATTCCACCCTCGTCGCCCCTATCACCATCGAGTCCGGCTCCTACATCGCCGCCGGAAGCTGCATCACAGACAACGTTCCTTCCGGATCGCTCGCCATCGGTCGCTCGCGTCAGGTCGTAAAACCCGGCTGGGTTGATAGAAAAAAACGGGATCACAATAGCCGCTGAACGGCCTTCTTTCATAATGAGTGCACGCCGTAGCATCCTCGTTTACGGATGCTATGTCGTGCTCCCTACACAGCGCTCCACGTTCGAATATTCACTCTCATCTCCCTCTTCCGTGGTACCAACAATTTCGCGCAGGCATCGTAAAATAACCGCGGTAAAGGCCTGATGGATTCTTCCGATATCGAGAAGAGCAGCAGAGAGGGAGACCCGAAACACGGATGCTACAGGAAAAGATCCTGGTCGTTGATGATGAAGAGCCGGTGCGCGGCATCGTCGCTACTTTGCTTGAACGTGGCGGGTACCTTCCGGTCACCGCATCCGGAGCTCAGGAAGCCATCGACCTCCTCGGTCAGGACCCTGATTACGCCCTCGTCCTCTCCGATATCATGATGCCGGGAACCGATGGTCTCGCTCTTCTCGATCGCATCTCGACCGATCACCCGGACCTTCCCGTCATCATGTTTTCCGCTGTCCGCGACATCCAGGTGGCCACCAGCGCCTTTCGTCGCGGAGCCTTCGATTACCTGATTAAGCCCTTCGAACGCCGGCAGCTCGAAAGCGTCGTCGCGCGCGCTACGGAGCACCGCAGGCACCTCCGACAGAACATCGCGTACCGCCAGCATCTGGAAGAGGTCATTTCGACCCGAACCAGCCGGCTTCGCGCCATCATGCAGGATCTGGAACGCAGCTACGACATCACCATCAGCGCCATGGGCGACGCCCTCGATCTCCGCGATCAGGAAACTGAGGGTCACTCCAAACGCGTTACAGCCTACACCATCGAGCTCGCCCGTTCCTTCGGCGTAGGGCGTGATGAACTGCGCACCATCGCCCGCGGAGCATTCCTTCATGACATCGGCAAGATCGCCACTCCCGATGCAATCCTTCTCAAGCCCGGACGTCTCGATCTCTCGGAGACGGCCATCATGCGGGAACACTGCCAGCGCGGATACGAGATGCTGCGCAAAATCCCCTTCCTCTGCGACGCAGCCGAGATCGTCTACGCTCACCAGGAACGATTCGATGGTTCCGGCTACCCGCGTGGGCTCAAGGAAAACCAGATACCGCTTGGCGCACGCATCTTCGCCATTGCCGATACTCTCGACGCCATGACCTCCGATCGCCCCTACCGAAAGGGAACGTCCTTTGCACAGGCGCGCGCCGAGATCGTCCGCTGTTCCGGCACACAGTTCGACCCTGCAATCGTCGAGGTATATCTCAGGATTCCCGACGAGTACTGGAGCCTCGTCCGCAAGCAAACTGAAGAGCCGGGATATGACGCGCTGACGACCCTTTGATCCCTGTCAATTTGCCTCGCCTCCGTCCACCGCAATAGCATGCAAACATCAGGAGTGCACGTATGTCCATTCTTAGCGAAGCTCAGGTGCAAACCATCCTGCGGGAAAATCCCGAATGGCATCTGGACTCCGGCAAGCTGGTGCGCGAATGGAAGTTCCCGGACTTCCTTCAGGCGATCGCTTTCGTCAATCGCATCGCCCAACTCGCCGAATCCGCGAACCATCATCCCGACATCGATATTCGCTACAACAAAGTCAGGCTTGGCCTCATCTCGCACGATGCCGGCGGAATCACGGAACGCGACGCTATGATGGCCGTCACAATCAGCCGCGAGCTTCGCTGATTACCCTCTGGTTCTCTCCAGCGCACGCCCACTTCGAATCCTGCGCTCCATGTGCCGCTCCAGCAAAGTCATCGCAAACTGCCTCAGGTCCGCCGATCTCCGCTTCGGCCACTCTTCAACGCTCAGCTCTGCAATGGTTGTCCTAAATATCTTTTGTGCTTCTCTCACCGAATCCGCTGCAAGCGAGCGACCATTGCTGCCTCGATCGTCCTCGCAGACCACAGCATCCGCTGTCTCGCCGTACCATACCGTACGACCGCGCAGATCCACCCCGCAGGCAGAACAATGGCCCAGCGCCGGCATCCACCCCATCAGCCGCAGCATCCACAGCGCAAAATAGGTCACCGGAAGCCATACCCGACCAATCTGCATCTCGGGCGAAACCGCCAGCGCCAGCCGAAAAACCGCGTCTTCCGGCGCCTGCTCCGGCAGCACCTCTTCCAAAACCTCGGCGACGAACTCCAGCGCTGCGGCTCTTCCGTAATCCACCGCGTCCGACAAGGGAGACCAAAGAATTTCAAACGCGTCCAGCCGGACCAGTTCCTGTTTCGGCTTCTCCACATAGCTGGCGCGAACCCAGGTCATTGGCTCCAGCGCGCCGCCAAATCGCCTTCGCGACCTCATCGCGTGACGGGCCACACCCTTAATGCGTCCCTGTTCCCGGGTCAGCAGGCTTACCAGAAGATCAGCCTCTTCAAACGGCCAGCTTCGCAGGACGATTGCTTCACTCCGCCGTTGCGCCATTCCCTTCCTACCTGCCATTTCACCGCGCTGCTCAAACAAAGACGCGTGGCTCAGGGCCACGCGTCTTCCATCCGCATCTGCGGCTACTTTTATCGTCCGTAGTGGTCAGCAGCCTTCTGCTGGAACTCCGCCCATTTCTCCGGAAGATCGTCACCGGCATAGATCGCCGAAACCGGGCACACGGGAACACACGCGCCACAGTCGATGCACTCGACCGGGTCGATAAAAAGCTGCTCCGAATCAGCGTGTCCCGCCTCGTCCTTCTTCGGGTGGATACAATCGACCGGGCAAGCATCCACACAGGCCGTATCCTTCGTCCCGATGCAGGGTTCTGCAATCACATAAGCCATCTGTCTAATCTCTCCCTTCGCCTCGTCTGAATCTTTTTCAGTTGTGGGCGTTTGCTTGATTTTAGCAGCAACTTTTGCCTCGTCCACTAGTAGAAATAGGGATTCAAATAGGACTAAATCAGGCCGAGATAGGTTGCCCTACCCACCGGCTCAGGCAAAGTATGCTGCTTACAAAGACATCGACCCGGAGCAAACTCAGATGCCGCAGACCAAAGCCCATACCGAATACCTCGTCTTCAACACGAAAGAACGCTACGAGATGGTACACATCACCCCACAGGTAGAGGAGATCGTCCGTCGCAGCAGCATCGACGACGGGCTCTGCTTTGTCTCCCCCATGCACATCACCGCTGCCATCTACGTCAACGACAACGAGGATGGTCTGATCGACGATATCGGCGCCTGGCTCGAGAAACTGGCGCCCCGCTGGCCCGGGTACAAGCATCATCAGACCGGCGAAGACAACGCCGATGCCCATCTGAAGGCATTAATGCTGCACCACGAAACCACGCTGCCCATCACCAAAGGCCGTCTCGACCTTGGAACCTGGCAGCGAATCTTCTACGCCGAGTTCGACGGCCAGCGCCCTAAGCGCGTCATCGTGAAACTGCTTGGCCTCGCAAAAGAATGATGTCGACCCTGCGGTTCTGACTGCGCCCTTCTTCGGTCGCATTCGAAGCAATGGGGTGGAACTCCGCGTACCCAGCCGCCGACATGTGGTTGGGGTGCATCGCACCGTACTCCAGCAGCAGGCGCGCGATCGCGCTCGCCCGCGCTGTCGAAAGCTCCCAGTTCGATTGGTACTGCGAGGTATGGATGGGAAGATTGTCGGTATGTCCCTCCACCCGCAGCGGGACGTCCGGAAGCGATTTCGCAAGCGCCGTGAGCACCGGGATCGCCTCGCTCCGAATTCCCGCGGATCCCGATGGAAAAAATCCGATCTCGTGCAGCGAGATCGCCAGCCCGTCCGGAGTCATGCGGGTCGTCAGACTTCCCGGCGGCAGCTTCCTTCCCGAATCCTGCATCAGTTGGGCGATTTTTACCTTCATCTCCTGCTCCGGGGTCATCTGGCCAGCCTGTGGAAACGGCATTGCCAAAGCCGCTGGACGCGTCACCACGGAACTCGCCGGCGATGGGTCGAGCGGAGGCGTACGGGCGTGCTGCTCAAAGCTCCCGAGCGGAGTAAACGCCGTGTGCATAGCCTCCGCAACGGCCATCTGCTTCTTCCGGTCCGACTGGCTCGATGCAAACAGAACCACGAAGAATGCAAAGAGCAATGTAATAAAGTCAGCGTAGGACACCAGCCAGCGCTCGTGGTTAACGTGCTCATGCTTCTTTTTCCGGCTCACGCTGCAGCCTCCGCGGTGCTCTCCATGCTGTGCCCTTCGGCCAGGAAGGTCCGCAGCTTCGTCTCCATCATCCGCGGATTCATGCCCTCAAGTATGGAGATCACTCCCTCCAGGGTCATCTCCTTCGCCATCTGCTCCTCACGATGCCGGATCTTCAGCTTGCCCGCCACCGGGAGAAACACCAGGTTCGCCAGCGCCACCCCGTAGATCGTAGCCACAAAGGCGACCGCGATCCCGCGCCCCACCTCGCTGATGTTGTCCAGGTGCTGCATCACCTGAATCAGCCCCAGCACCGCCCCGATGATTCCGACAGTCGGCGAATATCCGCCTGCCGCCTCGAAAACCTGGGGAATCTTCTCTTCCATCTCCGATTTGTTGTCCAGCTCCATCTGCATGATCTTTCGGACCTCGCTCGGCTCCGTACCATCGATAGCAAGCATCAATGCCTGTCGGAAGAAGGGGTCCTCGATCGATCCCAGGTCCTGGTCGAGCGACACAATGCCGCTCTTGCGCGCCTTGTTGGCAAACTGGACCAGTTGCTTCAGCACAGCTTCGCTGTCTGCGCCGCTGGAGATGAAGATCTTCATCATCTGCTTAAGAGCAGCCAGAAATGTCTGCAGCGGAAATTGCAGCATCACTGCACCCATCGTGCCGCCGATGACGATCAGGGCCGCCGTCGGCTGCGTAATCTGGCCGATGTTTCCACCTTCGATCATCATCCCGGCAAGGATTCCGAGTACAGCGACTACGATCCCACCTATGCTGGCGATATCCATAAATACGTCCCTCTTTGCAAACGATCTATCTTCGGTTCAGCTCGTGGACTTTTCCGATTCCGCGGCGGTCTCCTGCATCTCCCGCCCGCGCTTCCCTGCAAGCGCAATCTCCGCATCTGGCCACGCCGCGTGCAGAACAGACGCGCGAAACTCCATCGTCTTTCGCATCACCTCATTGCGCGGCTCAAGCACCACCAGCTTCTCTCCCGTCACCAGCGTCAGCACCGTGTCCGGAGTAGAGTCGGCATATTTAATGAGGTCGCAGTTAATACTGAAGCGACTGCCATTAAGGCGAGTCAGTTCGATCATGGGAACACTTCCTCTCTCTGCTCTCTCATCGGCCCCCACAACAAACCCAATAGAGCAGCTCCACTGGTAACCTGCTCTTTTCTCTTCCACGAAGAATCCGCTCAAGTCCCAGGACCCCACGCCGATGAGGGGGGAGAACGCAATGCCTTTCAGAAGGTAACCGGGGAAAAAGCAACATCTCGGGCACCCATGGTCAGGCAGTGCGGTACTTCAAATCGAGTGTGACCAGGAGCGTTTCCCCATGTCCTTGGGTGTCTTGAACAACATCTCAGCAATCTACGCACAGAACAATCTGAACCAGACCCAGATGAGCCTGCAGAACACCCTGACGCAGCTCTCCTCCGGTTCGCGCATCAACAGCGGCGCCGACGATGCTGCCGGCCTCGCACTGGCAGATGGTCTCCGCGCCAATGTGGCTGCCCTCACCCAGTCGGCACAGAATGCATCTGCCGGCGTCGGCATGCTGCAGACCGCAGACGGTGCCCTCGCCCAGGTCACCAACCTGCTCAACCGCGCCGTTACGCTCGCCACCGAAGCAGCCAACGGCACCCTCAACACCAGCCAGGTCAGCTCGGCCGACCAGGAATACCAGAACATCCTGACCGAGATCGGCAATATCGGTTCAAAGACCAACTACAACGGCAACGCCGTCTTCTCTGCGACCGCAGTCAACGTGTTCGTGAGCGACGGAACCTCGTCCGGCGCAAGCACCTTTGCAGAGACCGTCGGCGCCCTCACCACGGCCAGCGTCGGAACCACTTCCGGCGGCGGCGCAGGCGCGGATCTTACGGCCAGCGCAACCCTGGACTCCACCACCGCATCCGGTATCCTGACCACGCTCACCGCTGCCGTTCAGGACGTCGCCTACCAGCGCGGCACGATCGGCGCAAACATCAACCAGCTGAACGCGGCCGCAAACGTTGCGAACACGCAGTCGGTCAACCTGTCCTCGGCGGAGAACAACATCCGCGCAACCAACTACGGACAGGCGACCAGCGACATGGCCAAGTTCAAAGTCCTCAGCCAGACCGGTATTGCGGCGCTCTCCCAGGCCAATGCCGTCCAGCAGGACGTTCTCAAGCTGCTGCAGTAAACCTTATGGAACCCGGTGCGGACAGGCGACAACAATCGCCTGTTCGCTACCGCGTCTCCAATCACGGATAACCGTGAAACACGGTTGGAAGGTTAGCTCCCTATAACCAGCAACAGAGATCTACGGCCCTTGAGCTGCGCTCTCTTAGCGGCAGGGCTTACAGGAGAAACACGATGGGGACGGTTGGAATAAACTTCGGTCCAATTAACAGCGGTCAGGGCTTCGACGTGGCCTCCACCGTCAGCCAGATTCTCGCCGCAGAGCAGGCCGTCGAAGATCCGTGGAAGACCCAGCTCTCCAACCTCCAGGCCCAGGACACTGCCCTCAGCAAGATGGGAACAGACCTCGCCAGCCTTGCCACCGCCATGCAGGCGCTCACCGATTTCAGCGGCGTCTTTGCGTCCAAGCAGGGCGCCAGCTCCGACACCAATGTCGTCGAGCTCACCTCGGCCAGCAATCTGGCCGTCGCCGGTAGCCACACCGTCGTGGTCAACAGCCTCGCCCAGACCTCGTCCCAGTACTCCGATCTCATCACGAACTCCGCGGACACCCTGACCGGCTCACTCACCATCACCATCGGTGGCCAGAGCCAAAGCCTGAACGTCAGTGGAAAAACACTCTCGCAGCTTGCCGCCTCCATCAACGGCGCCTCCATGGGCGTCGCGGCTTCTGTTGTGACCGACACCACCGGCTCGCGCCTCTCGCTGGTCAGCAGGACCAGCGGAGCCGCCGGACAGATCACCCTGAGCGCATCGCTCACTGACGATGCCACCAGCACCGCCGTCGCATTCCAACAAGGCATGCAGGGCATGGACGCCAGCCTGACCGTCGATGGCCTGAATACGACAAGCGCATCCAACACGGTGACAGGCCTAATCCCCGGCGTCACCTTTCAGATCCTTGCCGTCTCCTCCAATCCCAGCGTGCCCGTCCAGGTGCAGATCACCAACGACAACAACTCCATCGAGCAGGCATTCAGTAACTTTGTCACCGCCTACAACGCCGTTGCCAATGACGTAAAGACGCAGGAAGGCAAAGACGCAAGCGGAAAACCGGAACCGCTCTTCGGCGATCCCACGGTTGCGCTTATCCAGAACCAGCTCAGCCAGGGCCTTCTCGCCGGCGCGGCCAGCGGCTCTATCAAGAGCTTGTCTCAGCTGGGAATCACAGCCGACCAGACAGGCCATCTCACCATCGATGGCGGAACACTGGATACTGTCCTGAACTCAAACTTCAGCGACATTCAGGGCTTCTTCCAGAACGCGAACAGCTTTGGCCAGACCTTCAATTCCATGCTGAATGGCTTAAGCTCTTCCTCGACCAACGGGGCAGTCTACCTTGCCCTCCAACAGAACTCGTCCCAGGAAGATACCCTGAACAAGAACATCAGCAACCAGGAGCAACGCATCGCCGACGACAAGTCCCGGCTGACCGACCAGCTCAATGCCGCTAATCAGATCCTGCAGTCGTTGCCCGACCAACTGAACCAGATCAACCAGCTTTACAGCGCCATCACCGGCTACAACACCGGCCAGTAAACGGGAGAAGAAATGGAACAGAACTATCAGCAGCAGACCCTGATGGGAGCCACCGGGGTGGAGTTGGTCCTCGCCCTCTATGACGGCCTCATCCGTTTCCTCTATCGTGCGATTCAGTGCGTTGAGGACCAGGACGTCAGCGGTCGCCGAATCGCGGTTAGCCGCGCTCTGGACATCCTGATGTACCTGCAGGCCAGGCTGCGACCCGACGTGGGCGGAAGCACAGCTCAGTCGCTGTCAGACTTCTATGCCGCAATGTTCACCCTCGCTCTCGAAGCCTCGCACTACGAATCTGTCGAACAGTTTCAGGAGGTCATCGCATCGGTCCGCAACGTCCGCGATGCCTGGCTCGTAGCGGCCAAAAATCCTGACGCCAATCGCGTACTGCCACGGGAGCTGCGCACGAAAGAAGAGCTGTTCGCCACACCGCCACCGCCACCCGCGGTCATCGACCAACCCCGAGCCTCGCGCTGGTCTGCCTAATTCCGCTGATAGACTGTATCTGCTGGGTGTAACGGTTTCACAGCCGGTCCGTCCTAGCAGATACAGAATGAGGCATACGCTTTACAATCTGGTCGCAGTACTCTGCCTTCTGGCCTTCGTGGTCGGGTCGGCGGCGTGCCTCACTCCGACGCTGGAATTTTCCCATGGCATGGTGATACACAGCATGGGAGCACAGGACCATGCCTGCTGCACACATCGCGCTCCGGCAAAGTCGACCGCCACCAACTCCTGCTGTACTCTGCACCACCAGCCAGCCTCGCTGACGTCCGCGGGCGACGCCCCTCAAACCGCGATGACCGCGCTTCCACCTGCAGGGTCTCTTCACGTCCTTGCTACTTCCCTGTCCATCACGGCTCTTATAGCGGTCGCTCCTCTCCGATTGCCTCCGCTCATTGCGCTGCGAATCTGATCCTGATCTCTGCGTAAAGAACTTTCTGCCTCTAGCGTGCTCCACTGCGTTCCAGGCGAACTTCCTTGCCCTTTCTTTCAGGAGTAGAGATTCGTGACACCCAGTCGTTGCATCAGATTCGCCGCTCTCTTTGCAGTAGCCCTTTTGCTTCCCCCCGTCATGGCCCAGCAGACTGCTTCCATGCCAGACATGCAGCATGACGCTGGCATGGCCGGAATGGACCACTCCCAGCGCAGCTCCGCGGCCCCACCCATGCGAATGAAGATGCGCCAGCCGAAAAATCTGATCGAAGCGCAGTTGAATCACCTCTCCTCCGGCACCACGATCGAGCCCGCCTCAACCCCCATGTACATGATGATGGGTCACCACGGCGCATGGATGTGGATGCTGCACGGCGAGGCCTTCGTCACCGAGCTGCAACAACAGGCCGCCCGGACACCCGCTGTCCATCGCGGCGGCGACAAATTATTCTCAACCAACTGGATCATGCCCATGGCGATGCGCCGTCTCGGCCCCGGTCAACTAACACTGCGCGCCATGTTTTCGCTCGAACCGGCCACAGTGACCGAACGCCAGTATCCTCTGCTCTTTCAGCAGGGCGAAACCGCCTTCGGTAACCCCATCGTCGACGGGCAGCATCCTCACAACTTCTTTATGGAAGTAGCCGCACTCTACGACATTCGACTCGGCGAGCACAGCCTCCTCAGCTTCTATGCAGCTCCAATCGGAGATCCGGCCATCGGCCCGTCCGCCTATCCTCACCGCATGTCCGCCTCCGAGAATCCTCTGGCTGCCCTCGGACATCACCAG